>Ga0164242_10006136_pt1 | contig 13277 bp, 14 predicted proteins | sample OricomgcompostMG_FD_108783 | JGI IMG/M metagenome (GOLD analysis project Ga0164242, IMG submission 108783) | Miracle-Growth compost microbial communities from Emeryville, California, USA - Original compost - Miracle growth compost (MG) ...
TAAGGTAAGGTAGGTTCGTGCTTTGTACTGTACATACGACCGGAGAAGGCAGGTTCACATTTGGTTCGTAGGTTCCTCCGATCGGGAAGGAACTATTCGATGCCGAACCATACCAGCAGCTGTCCGGGTTCCCCATTAGCGGCCCCCGCATACATCTTCGATGCAAAGCCCGCAAGTGCATGCTTTGGAATTGAAGCAGAACCAACATCTGCTTCAAAATCTCTCCGATTAGCTGCAGCCAAGATCAAACTTGTTCCGACTCTTATTAGCGGCGCCGTAGTGCTGACAACGCCTCTACTGGAATCTGGACCGACCGAGGCACAGCAACACGAACGCCATCAGCCTCCACCGGCGTCACCTCGCAGTACAGCTGTTGTTTCGTCCGAGCGAAAATGTCCGACGTCCCGCAGACGTCAGCTTCATCCACCATGTGTCAAGCCATGCAGTATAGCGGCGCTATTGCTCCAACGAGCTGGGACCATCCGGGTGGTCCTCAAGGCTCCTACCCTGACTTGGATCTTGCCACATGGTCTCCCCATACCTCGTACATTCTGGCTGAACATGCGCGGTCCTATTTCATAAAGACCCGCCATCAAAGGTTTGATCACTCGACGTCTCCAATGTTTGAACCTTGGAGGCTAATGGTTAAAACGTGGGCGGCGGGTATCTTGGCCTTGGCATGCTGCTGGGCCGAAACGTGCTTCTCTGCCCTATCAGCGACGCGTGGTGGCGGGACGGGACCCGGCAGGACGGGACCTGCCTGGCATGGCTCCGGCCATGGAACAGTTATTGACCGGGCGGCTGGTACCTACGACGTATTGGGTACCGACCTGGCAGAGCTCGAGGGGGATCCCCAACCTGTCCATCAGGAGTACGGATACAAGGGAGTCACCCGAGCACGTCAACGAACAAGTTTGTCACGGCCCACCAAGGCAGACCAGCAGAGAGGCTTCGCTAGTTGGTACCTCATTAAGCTGCACCGATTGAAGGATTGACACTATATTGGGGCCCGGCATACTGTTTCGCAATGCACAAGGTGGAGAGGGGGGCTAAGAATCGAGGTGTGTGGCCATCCCGCCAACAAAATTGCGCTACTGAGGTTGCCCATCCATGCAAGGAACCCGGGCCGGGTCACCGCCATAAGCGAAGCCTCATTCTTGGCACCGTGTTCCGCACAGAAAGTGCAAGCCCACTAATATTCTCACTCACTAGGAACCTCTTACCATCCTTCCGACGCCCCGCTCCTATGAGATCGACGTCACGCCGCTCCAAGGCAGCGGCTTGTTCTCTCAAATGATTCAAGCTACTTACTGGCAGACCCGTTCGCAAGTGCGGATGACTGGAATTCTGGAAGCCCTGAGGAATCAATGCCATGTGCCATAATGAACCGGCGTCGAGTTTTACGGGACTCCTCTAAACGCCATCTCCGATCTAACCGTCCTTTCCTCAGCAGAAGATCGACCGCCAGAATCCCCACGCATTGATCCAGCAATCTGGAACTGCGCTACTGATGGATTCGACGAGGGGAAATAGTAGCAACAAGCGGCCACGATGGCAATTTTTGGGCAAGCAGAAGAACAGTTCAGAGTTCTGCGACATCTTTCCCTCGCTGAATCCTCCGTTTTCCTGCCAAGCATCAGTGGGGGGGAGGCCTTTTTGAAGGTGTCTCCCTCTGATCGCAAAGCAAATGGAGATCAACTAGGTACCAACGCCTGCCTGCCGCCTAACCGCCGTAACCACTGGGGGTCTCCACACACATGGCAGATTCGGCCCTGAAGTCCAGACCGCTGGAGAGTTGGTCTTGCCACGTTGTGGAGCTTACCAGGGACATGGGGCCTAAGACGATCTGGAGAGGAAAGAAAAAAAAACGTTTAGGCAATTTTTCCCACACACCCCCCGACGGTCATCATCGACCTTCACACAAACCTTCAGACAAGGCACAGAGACCGACTGGTGGGAGGCAAACAAGGGGCCATGCATACTGAAACCAAGAACAACAGACTCGACAGCCTAGAACGGTATCTGAAATCTAGCCCATGACACCTAGGCTAACTTCCTAGGGCGCGGGAAGGACAGACGGACACACCAAAAAGATAGGCCCGCGTCGATACCTTGAGACAATGCCGCTATTTACACCCCGCTCGGCGTAATTACTCACTCTGTCGTCCACAGGAGCGCATGCACGTCTGATGCAATATAAGTAGGTCGACGTCTTGCTAGGCCTGGATACGGCAGCGACACCACCGCTCGTCCGGTCCGTCCCTACCGATGTGGCTATTTCCACACGAGGGCAGCAATAAGCTGGTCCTCGGACGGAACAGTCAAGTGACATGACCGCCATCGTCCCCATCCCAGCGTAACAAGGGCCTCCATCCCCGGCAGTGTTCCCCACTCCCCACGCCCCGTCGGCGGCTTTCCGGCATCCCTTGCTCAATTTGTTGTTTGCTGTAGATCCCATACAGCCGCCATGCCTCGTCCATTGAGGACAACTCGCGAGCCATGTACTGTACCTTATCGTACAGTCTTGCCCAACTAGTCTTGCACTTGAGAAAAACCCGTCGGCTTCCGGCCTACCTCATGATGCACAAACACCCCCCTCCCCTCCCAAATCCGTCTCCCTCCCGGGCCCCAACGGTCATTAACCGTTAACCTTGTCTCTCCTTCTCATAAACGCCTGCTTCGTTCGTTCGCATGCTCCGTTTTTCATATCTGGCGGTTAATTATCGGTAGGCGAGCAGTAGATGTCTCGCCCTGCTGATCCGCAAGCCTTCTTAGACTTATATAGAACCCGATGTCTGCATATCCTATGACTTCCTCCATTTAAAGCCGACCAACGCCGACTTTCTGACTCGCCGACCCATCGTTGGGGATGCTCGGGAACTCGTTGCTCTGTTCAACTGCTTCTTAACCGCCAACGATCGTTCTGAGACCACATTTCCCTCCTTGGCTCCGCGTCTCGCCCTGAACGAAGGATATAACCGTGCCATCGGTGATCTATACCGGCATACCAAGGAGGCCCCCACGAAGAAAAATCACCATGGCCGCGCTCGAGTCGATTGGGGCTGCCGGGATGGATGGCGGTATTGACCCAAATGCGTCGCCGTTAGATAGCGTCGACACCAATACCACCCCTGACACCCAGTTCTCGCCACCGGATAGCCCATACCATCTCAACGGGTCGTTGAAGGCCACAAGGATGGCAGCACGGAAGAAGCTTGCTCAGTTGTCCCTAGACGAGAAGGTCCGGGTGCCCCTAAACGAGGTGTGCCGATAAGTATGCAGGGGAGCTGACTGGGAGCTAGGTTTCTCTTCTCACCGCCGCCGACTTCTGGAGGACGAGGGCCATCCCTTCGAAGAACATACCAGCAGTGAAGACTAGCGACGGCCCGAACGGCGCACGAGGCGGGATTTTTGTCGGAGGCACTAAAGTAAGACTGACGGCGATATCCCGACCCTTGATGATGTTAGCTGACCCGAATTAGGCTGCGTTGTTCCCGTGCGGAATTTCCCTAGCGGCGACGTGGAACAAGGACCTCCTTTATGAGGTTGGCCAACATCTCGCCGATGAGACGAAGGCACGGTCGGCTAACGTCCTTCTTGCACCGACGGTTTGCATGCATCGACACCCACTTGGGGGACGCAACTTCGAGTCCTTCTCAGAGGATCCCCTGCTCACCGGAAAACTGGCCGCCCAGTATATCCGTGGTCTTCAGCAGCGGGGCGTCGCCGCCACCATCAAACGTTCGTCATCCATCATACCAAACCAACATCATTAACGGGGAAACTGCGGCTGACACTATCTCCAGATTATGTTGGCAACGAACAGGAAACTCACAGGTTGACGGCGGATACTCGGGTGACCGAGAGGGCACTCCGTGAACTGTATCTGCGACCTTTTGAGATCGCAGTCCGCGAAGCCAACCCGTGGGCTATCATGTCATCATATAATTTGATTAATGGCGTCCATGCCGACATGAATGATCACACGCTGAAGAACATCCTCCGCGGCGAGTGGGGTTACGACGGGTGAGTGGCGATCCAAATGGGCTAAGCGATAAGCGAGGCAGTCGGCTGACACATGTGTAGAACCGTGGTCTCGGATTGGGGTGGCCTGAACTCGACGGCCGAGTCGCTTAAGGCCGGCTGCGATATCGAATTTCCATTTTCGACTAAATGGCGCTTCGAGAAGATCGTCCAGGCCCTTAAAGAAGGTAAAATTTCCGAAGATGATATCGATCGCGCTGCAGAGAACGCCCTCACCCTTGTCGAGCGTACGAAGGGGAGCGACATGTCGGAGGAGCGTCCGGAGCGAGAGGATGATAGGGAGGAGACGAGAACCCTCATCCGCGAGGCCGGTGTCCAGGGACTGACACTCATGAAAAATGAGGGGTCGATATTGCCAATCAACCCCAAGACCGCGAAGGTCGCAGTGATCGGTCCAAACGCCAACCGCGCGATTGCTGGTGGCGGTGGGAGCGCAAGTCTCAACCCCTATTACACGACGCTACCACTCGACAGCATCCGCAAGGTCGCCGAGCAGGAGGTCACATATTCTCGAGGTTGCCACATTAACAAGTGGCTCCCAGTTGCATCGCCGTTCTGCACCGATAAGACGGGGAAGCAGGGCGTAACTATCGAGTGGTTCCGCGGTGATAAGTTCCAGGGCGAGCCGGTAGTCACGCAACGACGGACTAACACCGATCTCTTCCTCTGGGATTCCGCGCCGTTATCTCAGATTGGCCCGGAGTGGTCGGCCATCGCCACGACGAACATCACTCCAACCAGGACAGGCAAACATACCGTCTCGTTCATGAGCGTCGGGCCAGGCAGACTATTTGTCAACGGCAAACCAGCTTTGGATCTGTGGGACTGGACGGAAGAAGGCGAGGCCATGTTTGACGGTTCGATAGACTATCTGGTTGAAGTTCCGATGGAAGCCAAAACACCGGTCGAGCTGCGCGTTGAGATGACCAACGAACTTCGCCCAATCGCCAAGCAGAAGCAGTTCAACATGACGCACAAGTATGGTGGCTGTCGGATAGGCTTCAAGGAGGAGGACCAAATTGATTATCTACAAGAAGCCGTTGAGGCCGCCAAAGCCGCCGATGTTGCCGTTGTCATTGTGGGCCTGGATGCCGAGTGGGAATCAGAAGGGTATGATCGTCAGACAATGGACCTGCCGTCAGATGGAAGCCAGGACCGCCTTATCGAGGCTGTTGTCAAGGCCAACCCACGGACCGTGGTCGTCAACCAGTCCGGATCCCCAGTGACGATGCCCTGGGTTGATCGAGTGCCTGCTCTCATCCAAGCGTGGTACCAGGGACAAGAAGCCGGAAATGCTCTGGCCGATGTCCTCTTCGGTATCAAGAACCCAAGCGGCAAACTTCCTGTACGTACATACCTACCTACCTACCTACCTACCTACCTACCTAGAGGACGGACAAAGTCTTCTTGAGAGCTAACCCTGCGGCAGTGCACATTCCCTAAGCGACTCGAGGATGCTCCCGCGTTCCATAACTGGCCCGGCGAGAACTACGAGGTCACCTACGGCGAAGGAGTCTATATTGGCTACCGGCACTACGAGCGGACCAAGGTTGCACCCCTATTCCCGTTCGGCCACGGCCTTTCGTACACGACCTTTGAGTACGGCCGACCCTCGCTAAGCTCCAAGGAGCTGACGGCATCGGGAACCATCGAGCTGATCGTGGCCGTAAGCAACATTGGCGACGTCGAGGGATTGGAGACAGTGCAGGTCTACGTCCACGATGAGAAGTCCAGGCTTCCACGGCCGGAGAAGGAGTTGGTGGCCTTTGAAAAGGTGCTGCTCGAAGCGGGCGAGACCAAGCATCTACGGGTATATCTCGACAAATATGCGGTCGGCTACTACGACTCGGCAATTCAGCGATGGATCGCCGAGGAGGGCGTCTTTAAGGTGCTTGTTGGAGCGTCATCCTCCGACATTAAGTAAGTGATATCGAAGAGGCTCGCGTGTGGGATCTTTTGGCCCCGGAAGACTAATACTCGTGTACAGATATTCTACTTCTTTCGAGGTCAAGGAATCATTCTCCTGGATTTTCTAATCTAACAAGGTTACATATACCATATACCACTATACCATCTTTTCATCAACTCTCTTTTTACCTATTTTCTCATTCTCGATCATATACCTACCTGTCGTGCTTTAAAAATGGAATAGAGGGAGGGTTGGCATTGAAACCTACGACATTTAACGACATTTCAAATCTCATGACGAGATACATCCATACATTTCTACTGGGGGGACTCTGGCTCCACCAAGATTGGCAGTGGGAAAGATCCTGCCTGAGAGAGTGATCGTACCGGATAATTGGATGAGGAAGGGGGACCATTTATTGACGGACTGATGATTATACCTCTCTCTCTCTCTCGCACCCACAACCCCTTTCCCTGATCCTGGTTTTCACAATGTACCTATTTTAGGGGCTGGGATAGCTCCCGGCCGCACCGTAGATAAACCTTGCACAATCAACGGAATACCGTTTGGGACTGACCGTCCTGTGTCTCCAAGGATGAGGGCGGGGTCGCCGTGACTCCAGGCATTCCCGACCGGAAAACGGCGAGAGAAAGAGACAGAGAGAGAGAGACAGACACACACACACATGCATGCAGCCTGGGTAATACTGCGATAAGCAACGAGGCTCGCTTACGGGTGCTTACGGGTTGGGTCGCCCAACTTGCTCTCTCTTGGACCAACATAGTAGTACGACGTGGCCAAGCTCCTATTTTTGATATTCGGATGGGTTGCAGTTGGCGGTTCGTGAGAAGTCACATGGGGGCCGGGAGCAGCGCCACGAGGAGAACCCCGCAATTGGACTATCCCAATCAGGCATTGGGGAGGCATTCGACGCACGACTAGATTCCGTTTTCTGCCTGTTTGGCTGTCAATATGCCTGTCTGCTGCCTGTGGGTGCAACACCTTTCGCGTCGTTGTGGACTCCGTCCGTACGTACGACGTAGCACTACTAAGTCTGGGTTAGTGCACTTTCCCTCCAGGGTGGTTCCGAATACCTACAAATTGCTGGGGGGTCACGGGTGTCTGCGTTTTTCGGAAGCCTTGCCGCTTGGGCGGCGAGGAATGTGGGGGAGGGATGCAGGGGCCTGACAGCATGGCTCGTGCCCCGTCTTGCCCCTAAACCGGATGGGTGCAGCGCTCAGTTTCTTCTTTCCCGCCCCGGTTTGGAGCTTCTCGTAACGGTACTTCCCGCGTTCAGGACACATCCGTAATCAAAGTATTGGCCCAACGTGCCAACGACCACCAACCCCAAAACTCTCTCTTCACTACCACCTTAATTACTAGCGTCGACATGGTATGCAACTGAGACCAGGTTACTCCCCCCGCGACCTCGGCCCCAGTCTGCCAGTCCAAGCCAGACCAGTCTTTTCCGGTGTCTTTTGCTCAGCACACGCACACACGCGCGCCGCACATTCCCGGCCTGTCAGCCCTCCTCCGCATCCCGGCCCCGAACACGAGTCTTAAAAAAGGGGGCATGGCTGTACCTCGCCATGACTCCCCGTTATAGCAATGGCAAAGGATTCCCGGCCTTCCGCGGCTCCCCCCGTCGCGACCCAGGCGCGAACTCGCTCCTGGACGACCTGGCTGCTTTCCTCACCCACTGTGCCCGATCTCTGCGGAGGTTCTGGGTCGATCGCGGACGCCACATGATACTCGCGTCAGTCGCCCGGGCGCTGCGCCAGGCGCGTCGGAACTTTACGGCAGCGAGACTTTTCAACGTGCCGCATCTGCTGGTTGTTGTGTGGTTTGTGATCCTGCTCTGGGGCGAGAGATGGGTGTTCCATAGCAGGGTTGAGAGGTGTCATTGGAGCGACTGGGAGAACTGGGTAAGTTTGCTGAACTCTTTCCTAAGTCATCCCCTGAGGAGGGTCGGCGTCGCAACCGCGTCAAAGTGCGGTTTTAGGGTTAACATCACCTGCCTCTTCTAGCCCGCCGGAGCTGATCCGCACCACCTCGTCTTCGTTGCCGACCCCCAACTAATCGATCCCCATTCATACCCGGGACGGCCCTGGCCGCTGAATCCCCTCACCCTTATGATCACCGATAATTACCTGCGGCGGTCTTACAGCCAGCTACAACTTCAGCTACGCCCGGACACGCTGTTCTTCCTGGGCGACCTCTTCGACGGAGGGAGGGAGTGGAAGACGGCTCATGGAGAGTTTAAGGACCCCGAATGGGGCCCGCATCCGACTCGCGAGCAGAAATACCTGCGTATGTGGAACAAGAAATATGGCGAGAGCTTCTGGCTACAGGAGTATAAGAGATTTGGAGAGATCTTCTTCAAATTGTGGAACGCGGCCGGGCCCGTACAGGGCCGCGGCCAGAGGGGGAGGAAACTCATCGCCAGCCTGCCGGGGAACCATGACCTCGGGTTTGGCTCGGAGATCAAGACTCCCGTTCGGGATAGATTCGAGGCCTACTTTGGTGATGCGAACCGAGTGGACGTCATCGGCAACCATACGTTTGTCTCTGTGGACACGGTCTCCCTGAGCGCCCGCACGTCGAATGAGGCCGGGACACACGACCTGAGCGCCATATATGGGCCGGCCGAGCAGTTCCTTAAAGACATACAGTGGACGAAACGGAAGGCGGTTGAGAGGGAGTTGCGTTTCCAGAGAGGAGAGGTAGAGGCCGCGAGGCTTGCGCATAAGATCGAGGATACGAACAAGGCCGATTTCAAGGACAGGCCCCAACTTGATCCGGGGGAGGGCAAGGCAGAACTGCCCTCCATCCTACTCACACATGTGCCCTTATATCGACCCCCCGGCACGCCCTGCGGACCCATGAGGGAGCACTGGCCACCAACAAAGCCTCCCAAGGGTCAGACAGGCCCCGTTATCCCAGACGACAGAAACGCAATTTCCGTCTCTAAGGGATATCAGTACCAGAATGTCCTGAGCGAGGAGGACTCAGTCAAGCTAATCAAGTCCATCGGGAATGTAGTTCACGCATTCTCAGGTGATGATCACGACTACTGCGAGGTTACGCACGACGCGAGACAGGGAAACGTGCCTGAGATCACGGTGAAGAGTATGAGCATGGCTATGGGCGTGCCGACTCCGGGTTTCCTCATGGTCAGCCTGTACAACCCCATCGACGCGGAAGGAAAGTCCCTCGCTGGGGAAGGGAAGGCCACCTTCCAGACCCACCTGTGCCTCCTGCCAAAGTCCTACTCCATATTCTCGAAGTACGCCGCGTTCCTACTCGTCACCTTAGCCGTACTCATCGTCCGCGCCCTCCTGGTCCCGGTCCTGAACCTCCGGCCCTTCGCCCTCGAACCCCTCCCCGCCGAGGGCAACATCCTCCCCGTCTTCAAGGCCAAGGTGGACGACTACGACGAGTACGCCCTCCCGGCGGCCGGGTTCTCCGCCTCACGCTTCCGCCAGGCCCCGGCGGCGACGCGCGACCGCGGCGGGAGCGCTCAGCCGACGGCGTCTCCGGGGGCGGCCGTCAGGGCCAACGGACAGGCGCGCAACGCGTCACCCAAGGCAGGCGGGAGGGGCAGTAGGCGTTCCAAGGACCATGGGAAGTGGGGATGGGGCGGCGGCGGGTCGGCGGCGCGGGGGCCGCCGAAGATCGAGATTAGGCATGATGATGACTTCTACGACGGCGGGAAGTGGAAGGCTGCGTCGTCGAGGACGAGGGTGAAGTCGACGACTGTGGGGATTGTGGTGAGGGAGATGTGGACTACTATCTGGAGGGTGGCGTGGGCTGCCACCGGGTTTTGGTTCTATCTCGTTTGGAAAGGATAGAAGCTGCGTACATGAACCTGCTTGGAATTTGTATACAGCGAGGTAGATCTGAGTGTAGGTATCTATTTGTATAATACGGTGGGCTCTATAAAGATCTGGTTGGATTCATGGCGATAGGTCGGTGGTATATGTGGGAAAATAGGCACAGCATAATATTTCTTGTTCTTCCTCGTTCTACCGCTTTGTTGGTAATGGTCTTGGGATAGAGAGCTGTGTATCCGTAATCTGGAACACTGCTGTCTACAATATCATCCCCTGGTCTACCGATATCTAGGATCGCCTTCAATACTGCCAGGTTTGGTAAGGAGGTTTTAGTTCCCGCCCTAATCTCCGGCCCCCTGCGGTCCCCCTGCATGCACTTATGACTCTTCGTACACATGCGTACGCTATGATTAATCCCAGAGATAGAGGGATGCCTGAGAAGAGATGGAGAGATGCTCAAGTCGATTTGCATACTACGCGTTGGTACCGTACAGTATAGGAGGTACCACAGCTTTGGGTGCGCTAGCGGGTTGATATCAGGTGTAACAGGGTGTGTGGGGATTTGACTTTGCGGGGGAGGATGGGATTTTGGTCACCCTCCTTTACACGTCGACGGCCAACTTTGAACAGCGACACTTCTTGAGGGGGAAAAAAAGGGAATTAACACCTAGCAAGGCCGCGAGTTCCGTTCCGAACGGTGGCATTCATGGATTGTTGATGCTCAGGGATTGTTTTGAGCTGACCTTGCAATTCCTGCCACTTGATTTCTGAACGCCGGGGCTTCAACCCCAGTCAGTCAGCCATTTTCGCGTCTTCTTAATGAGCGAACGCCAAAAACCGCGTCTCAAACGCGCTTTTTGGTGCATGACAGCTCCGCTTGAACGTCCGGGGCTGGACTCCTCCTTCAGCCAGCCCTGTCTCGAATCGCACGCCTAATGATATACGGATCCGTCATCCGTACTTATTTCCCTTCGCTCCATATTCCTCTCTTTTTGAATTCCTCTGCCTCTGGATATTTCACGTCGTCCCTTTCCTGGACCAATTCCGTAACCATTCCATTTTCACATCAACCATTTCCGCACCGCCTATCCTCTCTCCCTGCCCAGCTCCTTCAGTCTCCAGCTCGTCATCTCCGCCCGTCTCTCCATTTTAGGAGCTACATCGCCGCCATGTCGAGCCAGAAGCGAAAGGCCGGAGCCCAATCCGGGGCCGATGCTAAGAAGTCTAAGCCGAATGGCAGCCTCTTGTCCTACTTTGCCGCCCCGGGTGGCACTAAGCCGACCGCCGGCGTGAGCAGCGGCGGCGGTTCCCTGCCCGCGCTGCCCAAGTTCAACAAGGAGAAGTGGAGTGCAAGCTTGACGCCCGAACAGCGACAGCTCCTCGCCCTTGAGTTGAATACCCTGGACGAGAGCTGGTTGAGCCTACTCAAGGACGAGATCGTGAGCAAGGAGTTCCTCGAGCTGAAGCGGTTTTTGGCTCGCGAGACGGCGGCCGGGAAGAAGTGGTTCCCGCCAAAGGAGGATGTTTATAGCTGGTATGTTTGAAGAGCAGTAGTTCCATCTTTCTGCACCCCAAGAATCACGCCGGCTAACCTCTTTGCCTCTTCCCCACGTTTTACAGGTCCCGCCACACGCCCTTCAACACAGTCAAGGTGGTCATCGTCGGCCAAGACCCATACCACAACGTCAACCAAGCCCACGGTCTCGCCTTCTCGGTACGGCCCCCCGCACCGGCGCCCCCGTCGCTGCGCAACATGTACATCTGCCTGAAGAACGACTACCCAACCTTCACATCGCCGCCCAAGAGCGGCGGCCTGCTCACGCCCTGGGCGGACCGCGGCGTCCTGATGATCAACACGTGCCTCACGGTGCGCGCGCACGAGGCCAACAGCCACGCCAACCGCGGCTGGGAGCGCTTCACGCAGAAGGTCATCGACTGCGTCGCGGCCCGGCGGACCAGGGGCGTCGTCTTCATGGCATGGGGCACACCCGCGGGGAAGCGCGTGATGCGCGTCGATGCCGGGAGGCACCTCGTGCTCAAGAGCGTGCATCCGAGCCCGCTGAGCGCGAGCAGGGGCTTCTTCGACTGCGGGCACTTCAGGAAGGCGAACGACTGGCTTGTGCAGAGGTATGGCGCCCAGGGGGAGATCGACTGGGCGCTGGTGCCGGGGTCGACTACGCTGGAGCACTCTGGCGAGGGGAAGGTGGCCGCCGAGGCAGCTGCCAAGAAAGCTGAAGTTGAAGCCAAGAAGAAAGTTGAGGTTGAGGTTGAGATTGACGCTAAGAAGGTCGAGGTTGAAGCTGATGCTGACACTAAGACCGTTGAAGTGGTTACCGAGACGGAAGTCGTGGTTGAGGAGAAGGTCAAGGTGGCGTCGGCCGAGGACGACGAGAATACGAAGCCGGAGACTGATGTGTAATTGGGGGTTCGCCGGGCCCTCAACCGAGGTGTTGGGACACAGCAGATCACTATGTCGGTTGAGCGGTGTTCTGCTGATTTAGAGCTTTACGTCTCCTAGACTCATTGTGTGCTGGAGGTAACATGGGGACTGGCGTTTCTTGGTATTACGATGTGGCTTTTGTGGCACCAGCATGGCCAGTTCTGGCTTGACCATCTACTGCGGCATCGACGCACAGCTGCTTAAGTTTTTTTTGTCTACTACGGATATAGAGGGTCTTCTTCCAAATGGGTAGCAAGCACTTTTTTGCACAATTCCCGGCGTACCGGCCTTAATTCACCACACGAGAGACAGACATAGGGTCTCAAAAGCATGTCGGTAGCTAGCCGTAATACACCGGATCTGGACTGCTAGGAGTGATTCAGGGGTAAACAATGAGCGAGGGACCGAGGTCCATATATCCGGTCGTGTCCGTAGAAAACACGAATTTCGGATCAGCGACATATCCAAACTCCAAACACCTCTGGGGGTGGTACCAAGCCCGCGTGAGCCTTCAGCCTTACGGCCGGTGTCTCAACTTTAGCAAGTGTCTCGGGTACTGTACTGGCATCCCTAGTCCCGAGCCAGTAGTCACTGTGTAAGCACGAGTAAACGGCTAATCGTCGCTATATACGCTTATCTAAGACAATGAAAGCACTGCCGTTTGAGGTCAGAGGCTAGATCGACCGAGGATTCACCAAGAAATTATTGTAACTTCTTGTTTCATAAACCAGGACCACCGCAGAGTGGCCACCTGGCTGGGAGGGATAAGGCGGCCGCCATCAAGGTATGTCATGAAGTGAAGGTTGCCGATCTTCCTGTTTGGAAGCAACGGTTTGTCGTCGTACACGCATTTGACTGGTGCAACGCGGCTCAAGGAGGAACCACTTCCAAAGGGAGGCTCGCCGCTGATTGGCCCGTTGGAAAGCGAGTGGCACATTTCGAACATTCGAAATGCCGCCGTTGACTTCATGCCACAGCAAGCAGTTTTGCGGCGAGCCACAGAATCGAACGGCGGATTGCCGGCCTGCAGCGCGAATCCGAGCCACCCGTA
>Ga0164242_10006138_pt1 | contig 13276 bp, 12 predicted proteins | sample OricomgcompostMG_FD_108783 | JGI IMG/M metagenome (GOLD analysis project Ga0164242, IMG submission 108783) | Miracle-Growth compost microbial communities from Emeryville, California, USA - Original compost - Miracle growth compost (MG) ...
TTGTTCCGGCATCAACATTCATCGCCTGATTTATGCAATAAAGTAAGCTTCCGCTCGTACCACTTCCGGAGCTTCCTCCATCTGTAGTATTTACAGTAAAATCGGTAGCCAAAGAAACAGTGAAAAGCATCGAAAAAATCACTGATAAAAGAAGTGTAATTTTTTTCATAGGAGTATAAATGTTTTTTATCGAATATTTTCTTGCATTGGTTAAAAGCCAGAATAATTTTACTTTTAAAGGCTCAGCAAGATGGAAAATTACAATTTTTTATTGAATATTTTACAGGTAATCAAAAATATTTCACAAACAAACAGTTTAACACTTTAAAAAGTACATCGACTGCTTTTGGGTATTTTTCGACCTGTTCATCTATTTTACGAAGTAATTTTTTAAAAGATTATCATCTTACATATATTTAAGGGTACTATATATTACATTCAAGTATAAAAAAGTAACCCTTGAAAAGCGAAATTTTTAAAATTAGCAACCTATCCAAAAAATTTAATACCCATCTGGTGCTTTCAAATATCACACTTTCAATAACTGAAAAAAGCATTACGGGTTTACTTGGACCAAATGGTGCCGGCAAAACAACCTTGTTACGAATTATGACCGGCATCCTATCCCCCGATTATGGTAATATATTGTTTAACAATATATTAAACCCTAATTTAGAGAGGCGAAATATTGGTTATTTGCCCGAAGAGCGGGGTCTTTATAAAAAAATGAAGGTAAAAGAAATGCTTATTTTTTTTGGACAATTAAAAAATCTTTCAAAAAAGGAAGCGGGCGAGCGAGCAGATTATTGGCTCAAAAAATTTGAAATAACGGCATCAGGAAAACGTAAAACCGAAGAACTGTCAAAAGGCATACAACAAAAGATTCAACTTATTATAGCATTCATCCATGAGCCTCCGATTATTATCCTGGATGAACCTTTTTCCGGCTTAGACCCTGTAAATGCAGAACTGGTAAAAACAATTATTTGGGAACTCAATAGTAGGGGAACAACCTTCATCCTTTCTACGCATCGCATGGAAAGCGTAGAAAAATTATGTACCGAAGTCGTTTTTTTAAATAAAGGAACCATAATCCTCTCTGGAGATATTCAGGATATAAGAAACCGTTTCCGAAAAAAAACGGTACAAATTGAAGGGAAAGGAGAAATTCCAAATGAAGGGAAAGCATTCCTTCTAAAATCCATGAAAGTAGAAAATGAATTAATAAAAGCAACAGTAAGACTCAAGGAAAACGAGTCTATAAATACCTTAATAGCAGAATTGCTCCCTTCTTTCTCTTTTCTAAGCCTCGAACAGGAAGTCCCCGCAATGGAAACTATTTTCCTAAAAACAGTTGGCGCAGATGCATAAGATCCTCCTGATCGTACAACGGGAATACCTTCAAAGGGTACGCAAAAAGTCTTTTCTGCTTATGACTGCTTTGGGGCCTCTGTTTTTTTCCTTACTGCTCATAATACCCGGATGGCTCAGCCTGGCTTCTTTGGATAAAAAACCAAGTATACTCTTATTGGATAAAAAGCACTATGCCCCGAAACTTTTAAACCAGAACGATGCCTTTACGGTTATTCCTTCTACCTCTCAAGACTTTAACCAAAGTTTTACCTATTTTTCTTCTTCCTCGCTTTCCTATTTCCTTTTCATACCTGCAACAAAACCTCCTGTTCTTTTTGAAAAAGAACCACTACTACCTTCAATAGCAAGGCTTTTGCAAGAACAAATCAATAAAATTGCTTTATCAAGGCTTTTGGACTCGGCTGGAATAGATAAGCAAGCGCAGCAATTGTCGGTCATACAAACAGAAAAATTATACACGGAAAAAGCTTCTTCAAAATTTGAATTTACTTCGGGAATAAGTATTCTCTTAGGCATTGTCATTTACTTATTCATTCTTGCCTATACGATGCAAGTAATGCGTGGAGTAATTGAGGAAAAAACCGGACGTATTGCGGAGGTGGTACTTACAACGGTAAAGGCGGAAACGCTGATGTTTGGAAAAATCATAGGAATTGGCTTAGTAAGTTTGAGTCAATTTTTAATATGGCTGTTTATAGCCTCCACCGCTTCTTTTTTATTTTTCCACCGATATGGCTCAGCTCTTGCGCTATTCTCCAATGCGCATATTCAACAAACAATCCAACTGGGAAGCATTGATCCTGTGCAAGCACTGCAATGGAATCAAATAATAAGTGCCTTTAATTCTATAGATTTTGCATTTATCCTCCCCATTTTTCTTTTATATTTTATTTTAGGCTATCTTTTTTACAGTGCAATCTTTGCTTCTGTTGGCGCTTTGGTAGATTCCGAAACAGATACACAACAATTTATTTTCCCTCTCACATTACCTATTTTGCTTTGTTTTACTTTACTACAATATCTTGTAGGTCACCCGAATGGGACAATTGCATATATCTTTGTTTTACTCCCCTTTACCTCACCTGTCGCCGTAATGTTTCTTTTACCACAGGGGATTCCTCCTTCTTTGCTCTTCCTTTCTCTGTGCATTCTATGCATTTCCTTCATCTTTACTGCCTGGACAGCAGGAAAAGTTTTTAGGAACGGGATTTTATTTACTGAAAAAAAAGTAAGATGGAAAAATATAAAAAGGTGGTTTTTTGATAAATAACTATTATAGGCAGTGCTCTGTTTTTTCAATAATCGTAAAAAGGTTCTTACTCCATCGGAACAACTAATTTCTGTGCATAATTCTCTTTCTCAAATTTTATGAGTACCTTTTTACCTGTAAAGCTTTCCAAAAATGTCTTAAGGACTATGACTGCATTTTCTTTGGTTTTTTCTTTTATCTGCATCTTATTAGCGGCTTCCAGCAGTTTTTGTTCTGCAAGTTGATATGCCTTATCGATAAGCTCAGCATCAGGCTTCAAAGATGGATTATAAATATCATATACTCTCGATTCCTTATGATTTACTTTATAGTAGCAGATTTGAGGTGCAGGTAAGGTAATAGTTAATGTTTTTTCCGATAAAAGTACTTTAGAAGAATCTACTGTACTCAAATCTATGCAACCTACTACTTCTCCACTTACAATAAGTACCGTTTTGGGATCAAATGGCCACCAATCAATGTCTTCCGAGTCTTCCACAATGTCTTTTATATAATATTTTACGAGTTCAAGTTTCCCAAGGCTTTCTACTCTATTCACCACCATATCATGGCGAACAATAAAGGCAGGGGCATCGTTTTTGCCCATCAAAAAAGGCAAGGGATTTTGAGCGAAAAAATAAAATCCAACTAAAATAAGAAGAACAAGTGCAAAAAATATTTCAAAAAACCGCTTTCTCATCGTTTACTTATTTTTAAAAGGAATTGAACGTTTAATTTGCAATTTTTTTAGCAAAACAGGCTTTTGTGCAGGCTTCTTTGATAAGTTAAGAAAAATATCAATGTGTCAAAATAATGTCCCCATAATAATGTCCCTCCTACTAAAACGACAAAGCAGGGATAGCTATAATAATGGACAATGAAAAGCTACATTACCACTATCAACTATCAACGGTTAAGTGATTAAATTGCGCATGCAAATCAAGCACCTGAAGTGTAAGCAGGTGGACTTCATCATTATTAATTACAAAATCGGCCTGTGCAATTTTTTCTGCGTCGGGCAATTGACGGGCTATAATGTTTCTTATTTGTCCTAAACTTCTATATGGATCTCTGTTTAAAACTCTCTGAATACGCAGCTCTTCGGGAGAAGATACGGTAATAACCTTGTCTAGCAAGCTGTATGAACCGGATTCAAATAGAAGTGCCGCTTCTTTTATAATATAGGGAGCAAAAGCGTTTTGATCGCACCACGCTTCAAAATCTTTCCCAACTGCCGGGTGCACAAGTGCATTTAAAAGATTTACCCTATCGGGATATGCAAAAAAAGTTGCAAGAAATGCCTTATTTATCGTCCCATTTTCCAAATAACTTTCCTTCCCAAAAGCAGCAACAATTTTAGAAGCTAATTCCGGCTCTGTCATTAATATTTTGGCACGGCTATCAGCATCGTACACGGGGATACCAAGTATAGAAAAAATTTTAGCAATTACTGTTTTCCCGGAACCTATACCTCCGGTAAGCCCAATGCGTATCATTCTATTCTTTCAACTTTCACTGTGGGTGGAGTAATAAAAAATTCTTTTATATAGGGATGCTTTTTCTGAAGAATTGGGATTATGGTAGAATCTTCAGTGTTCAGCTTTTCATAATCAAGCACCACAGAAAAACTGTCTTTTTGAAAGAAATTGAGGTCTGTTGGTTTTACAAGTGCCGTAATAAAAACTTTTTTATCGATAGGAACTACAGAACTATCGGCAGGAAAATTTTTAGGAATAAGCGGAACCTCAACAGACTCTTGAATAAATTTTTCAACAGAAAAAGCAATCTCCACATTCCTTGTAGCTGTAGTTACCAAATTAGGCAAATCGAGTTCCAAGTCTACATTATCGTGGTAGTTTTTGTCTATGTCCTTTTCAGGTAATTGAATATAAAAGGAATCTTTCATTGCTTTTACAACGCTTCCGGGGCCTTGCACCTGAAATGTATTGGGTGTAATTCTTACAGGGCTTGTAATCTTATAACCAGGGGATAATGCTACTGAATTACTATCTACATGAATCGAAAAAGACCTTTCTACAAGTGCATCGAATTTAAAATAAACCGTGTCTTGCAAAAGATAGTTAATCTTTATATCATCAAGCTGGCTTTTCAATACAGGAAGTAACTGTTGAGCTGTAATATAGCGAAAAGAGCCGACATCATCGAGTGAAATTAGCACAGGCTTCCTATTTATCTTAAGCGTTTTCCGAAGCAAATTCCAACCAAAACCGGTAGCATTAAATTGCACTTTTTCAGGCAGTGGCTTTACAGGTATGTATTTTTCTTTATTATAAAGAAATTCAACAGGGTAGGAAACATCTGCGGTATGGTCATTGTTCATGGCATTAAAAAACCAAAATGTACTTGCAGCAAGTACACAAAGCGTTATTGCCTGCCAATCTGCATGGATACCCAAGATGCTTCCTCTTGATTCCACCGTCTTTATTTTTTAGATGTTTCTGTTTTTTTAGATGCTTCTGCAGAAATACCCCATTTTTCAACTCGTACCTTTATACCTCTATCTATTTCAACCAACAAGCTGTCGTCGGACTCTACACTGGCAATTACGCCACATAAGCCACCGATAGTAACTACATCATCTCCTTTTTTAAGGCTTTCCCTAAATTTTTTGGCATCTTTTTGTTTTTTCTGTTGAGGGCGTATCATGAAAAAATAAAGCACAACAAACATAAAACCTAAAAAGATTAAGGTCGTAGGATCAAATCCGGGCTGTTTAGCCTGCAAAAATAGTGTTAGTATCATTTTTGAAAATTATAAAAGTTTAGTTTATTACTCTTTAAATGGTCCTTTGTTATCCCGGTCAATAGGTTTAACATTACCCGTAATCTCAAGGACAGTCTCCTTTGGATCTGTATTGGCAAAAACGGTAACCGTTTTATGAATTTGCCCATTTCCTGATCCATTGTATTTAACAAGGATTGAGCTTGAATCGCCGGGAGCAATAGGATCTTTAGGCCATACGGGAACAGTACAACCACAAGAAGCCTTTGCGTCAAGTATTACAAGTGGGTTTGTACCGCTATTTTTAAAAGAAAAAACATGACTTACCATTTCTCCTTTGTGAATTGCGCCAAAGTCATATGCTTTATCATCAAAGGTTATCTGGGAGGTTTGTGTAAAAGAAGTATCGGAGTGTGGTGAATCTGATTCATTCAATACGGTTTGATTTACCTCTTTAGGTTTTTCTTCACAAGCCGAGAATAGCAACATCCCGGAAAAAGAAATTAAAAGGAAAAAATTGTTCATTTTCATACGCTTGTAATTAAATTTTATTAAGGTTACTAATAATATTATTTGTAAATTCTTTTGTAGTTGCAATGCCTCCGAGATCCCCTGTCCTTTGATTTTTGTCTGCCAAAGTTATATGCACTGCTTTTTCTATCTTTTCAGCCAAGGTCTGTTTTCCCATATATGCAAGCATCATAATGGCACTTTTCAATAAGGCTGTGGGATTTGCAATGCCTTTCCCTGCAATATCGGGAGCAGTACCATGCACTGCTTCAAAAATTGCAATTTCTTTCCCAAAATTACTCCCTGCTACAAGCCCCAGACCTCCGATAAGTCCTGCACAAAGGTCTGAAAGAATATCCCCAAAAAGGTTGGTAGTAACAATTACATCAAACTTTTCCGGTTTTACAACCAATTGCATACACATATTGTCCATAATATAGTTGTCCAATTCTATTTCCGGGAAATCTACCTTTGCTTTTTCTCCTGCCTCAAGCATTAATGCGCCGGCCGATTTCAGGATATTGGCTTTATGCACAATGGTAACTCGCTTTCTATTATTTCTCCTTGCAAATTCAAAAGCAGCCTGTACAATTTGATTACAACCCGCCTCTGTAACCCGTGCAATAGAGTCTGATATTTTTAACCTTTCATCGAATAATTCCAATCCGGAATATAGTCCTTCTGTATTTTCCCTTATAATAACCAAGTCTACATTTTCAAAACGAGAATTTACACCAGCTATACTTTTACAAGGCCTGATATTGGAATATAGGTTAAACAACTGTCTTAGCTGAATATTTACACTTTTAAAGCCTTTGCCAATAGGTGTAGCTAAAGGACCTTTAAGGGCAATCTTGTTTTTTTTTATAGACTGCACTAAAGAATCCGGGACTAAAATACCTTTTTCTTTGAGTGCCTTTTCCCCTGCTGCTTCTATTTCCCATTCAATACCAGCATTTGCTGCCTCAAAAACAGCCTGTACTGCCTCAACGATCTCAAATCCTATTCCATCTCCCGGGATTAATGTTACAGAATGCTTCATTCGCTATTTTTATTTTTAATTTCATCTATAAGGGTCTCCACGTCTACCAGCAATTTTTCTGCTTTTTCTTTTGCCTCATTTATAATTTTCTGTCCTTCTGCATAGGCTTCAGATTCCGGAAATTTTTGCTCTTCCATCAACTGGTCTATAAGCTCCTGTAACTTATACTTGTATTTATCCAGCTTAAAACTCAGTTTGTCCCTGGTATTTGAACCTTTGTCCGGGGCAAATAATACGCCTATTGCTGTACCTGCCAAAATACCGGACAGGAAAGCTAAAAATGCATTCGTTTTTGTTGCCATAGTTTTTATTATTTATTATCAATCAAGCCTCGTCCGCTTTTTTTAATAACGCCCTTTTTAATAAGTTCTTGTGACAAGGAATCGAGCATTCCGTTAACAAACTGCTTACTTTTGGGGGTACTGTAATTTTTAGACAATTCTATATACTCGTTTATTGACACTTTCACCGGGATACTTGGGAATACAATCATTTCCGTAAGTGCCATTTTTAAAATGATGTTGTCTGTAACAGCAATTCTTTCAAAATCCCAATTCTGGGCTTTTTCGCCAATATACGCTCCCAACTCTTTTTCTTTCAATAATGTTTCAGCATAAAGTTCCTCAAAAAAAAGTTTGTCTTCTTCCCAATTTCCGGATATATCAATCAAAACATGCGCTGCTTCTTCAACAATCTCTTTTAATGTCTTAACAACTAAACTCTTTACAATAGATTTATTTTCAACCCAAGCAAAGTCCCGTTCTTCAAAAAAAGTTTGTATGCTTTCACTCTTAAAGGTAACAATTTTAAAGATATAAAGTAAAATCTTTCGATCTTCTTCTATAGTAGGATTTTCCAGTTTAAGATATGCTATAACTGTTTCATCTTTTTTAAGTGCATCCTTAAAAACCTTTCGTACTTGCCCTCTTTCCCAAAGCAGGTTTTTCCGTATACATGCAGCTCTAAATACTTCGTCCTTTTTCAGGATGGCATAAATTTTATTATTACGCAGATTGGTAGCAGGCGGAAAAGCAGAGAGTGTTTTAATATATTTACCTTGCTCTTCGGTTTCTTCATCTTCCGAATAATTAATCAAGTCAATTATAAAGGAAAGTGCCAACAAGTAATTGTCCTGCAAACGCTCCACCTCCTCCAGCATTTGCCGTTTGTACTGTATTTTATCCTTTTCCAAACGATGGTTAAACAACTTTTGAGCACCCAAAACAGCCTTTTCTATTTTCTCATCTTCCTTACCAAGATCTGGTTTTATTTCATTAAAACTTTCTTGAAAAAGTTGTAGAGCCTTCTTTTTTTGAACTTTAAGTTCTTCTAAATTTTGGGGCTCCATGGAATTAAGATCCGGCGCAAAAAAATCAGTTATATAATCGAGTGAAAGAAAGAAATCTGATTTTTCTGCTTGCTTAAGGCCATAAAGAGCCTGCATAACCTTAACTCTGAGTAATCGTCTGTTGAGCATTATTGTTTTAGAACGTTCTGAAAAACTTCCGTCCCCTTTCTTTACCTTTGCTGTAATAAATCGGGGAATCGTGAAATTATTAGCAATATTAAGGTTTTTTTAAAACCTTTTCAATTATCATATTTGTTATTCTTTTTTATTTTGAATTGTGAAAGCACTAAAACATCTCAACAAATATTTTTATAAATACCGGTTACGGTTTATTTCAGGTATCGTAATTGTCGTACTCTCAAATCTCTTTTCCGTTCTCCCTGCGCCTATAGTAAGGCGGGCAGTAGATGCCGTAGTTGAAAAGACACAAGAGTACATGCAATATAAACATACCCCTGCTGAAGGAGCATTCCTCCATAATTTTACGCAACTTATGCTATGGTATGTCGGGCTCATTGTTTTGGTAGCACTTTTACGAGGAGCCTTTCTCTATCTTCAACGCCAAATCCTAATCGGGATGTCCCGGTACATTGAGTTTGACCTTAAGAATGAACTGTACGAACACTACCAACGGCTACCGCTGGAATTTTATCGCAAGCACAATACAGGCGACCTCATGGCCCGTATTTCAGAAGATGTAAGCCAGGTTCGGATGTATCTCGGTCCTGCACTTATGTATGGATTGAATCTAATTTCGCTCTTTCTGATTATCATCCCTTTTATGTTTTCTGTAAATACAAAGCTTACCTTTTATGTCTTATTACCCCTTCCTTTACTCTCTATTAGTATTTATTTTGTCAATTCGATGATCCATAAGCGGAGTACTGAAATTCAAAAGGGACTTTCTTCTTTGTCCACTTTTGTACAGGAAGCCTTTTCGGGCATACGGGTTATTAAATCTTTCGGCAGGGAAAAAGACTCGGCGGAAAGACTAGCGGTAGAAAGCAATAACTACCGGACAAAATCGCTGCGTTTGGTGAAAGTGGATTCTTTTTTCTTTCCGCTCATCCTCTTGCTTACCGGATTGAGTACGATCCTTATCATATTTATCGGTGGTAATGAAGTAATAAAAGGAGAAATCACGTACGGTGTAATTGCCGAATTTATCATGTACATAAACATGCTTACCTGGCCCTTTGCTTCCCTCGGTTGGATAACAAGCCTGGTACAAAGAGCAGCGGTTTCCCAGACAAGGATTAATGAATTTTTACGTACGGGGACCTCGATTACTTCAGAGGACAACATAAGTGCAAACATAAAAGGAGGCGTAACCTTTAAGCATGTTTCCTTTAGCTATCCCGATTCGGGTATAAAAGCCTTAAAAGATATTTCTTTTCATGTAGAGGCAGGAGAGGCACTGGCAATACTGGGCACTACGGGATCAGGGAAAAGCTCTGTTGCCAATATGATTTCCCGTCTTTACGACCCTTTACATGGGGATGTGCTTATAGATAATTTAAACATAAAAAAATACAATATTGAATCGATACGAAGCCAAATAGGCTATGTACCTCAAGATGTTTTTTTATTTTCCGATTCCATTAAAAACAATATTGCTTTTGGGACAGATCAAATGGATGAGGGACGCATTATTCAGGCTGCTAAAGACGCAGACCTCTATGATAATATTTGCAGCTTTCCGCAAGGCTTTGACACCGTTTTGGGCGAAAGAGGCATAACGCTTTCCGGGGGGCAAAAACAACGTTTGACAATTGCCCGGGCCATCGTAAAAAACCCGAAAATATTAATTCTGGATGACAGCCTCTCTGCGGTCGATACGCATACAGAAAACACCATACTAAATAATCTGCGGGGGATCATGAAAGGAAAAACCACTTTTATCATTACCCACCGGGTTTCTTCTGCAAAGCTCGCTGAAAAAATAATAGTCTTGAAAGACGGGCAAATTGTACAAGCCGGAAATCATGATACCCTCCTGGAGGAAGAGGGGCTTTACCGAAAAATGTACCAAAAACAAATGGACGAGTCGGAATAGGCTTATAAAAAGCCTTCATGAAAGTACCTTTGAGACGAATTGAATTACTCTTTTCTTCCTAAAAATTAACTTTTTTAGTCAAATTTTAAGAACGAGCGATATATAGAGAAAGCCCCGGGAAGCCGGGGCTTTTTTCTTTAGCAAATATTCAACCTTTGTTCTGCTGCGTGTAAAATTTTCTGCAGCATTTCGGAATAGGACATTTCGTCCAGCTTTGCCATTTTATTCAAATGGCCATCCCAGCACCAGCCCGGATTTGGATTTACCTCCAACAGTCTTGGCTTACCGGAAGCATCTAACCGCCAATCGAAACGAGCATAATCCCGGCATTCCAACCTTTCAAAAAGCTTTATACAAAAGTCTTCCAGCATCTTCTCTGTTTCATAATCGAGTAATGCCGGAACTGATTTAATCTTCCAATAGGGCGAATCGGGCCTCCACTTTGCTTCATACCCGCAAATTTTGGGCAAGTGTGGCGGAAGAGCGGAATAATCTTCTTCGATAATAGGAAGCACATTATAGCTTGTCCCCGGATTCCCAATAATGCCCACACTTATATCTTTACCGGGCAAAAACTCTTCTACTAAAATAGGAAAGTCGGATCCTATTTTTTCCCTGCTTTCTGTAATCGCACTAAAAAGGCTATCAAGATTATAGCAAACAGAGTTTTGTGTAATGCCAAAGCTGGAGTCTCCAAAATTGGGTTTTACAATTACGGGAAAGCTTATAGATAAATCATAAATATTATCCTGGGGTTTTATGAAAAAAGCGTGGGGCACAGGAATATCCATTTCACTGGCAATACCGCGCACCAAGGATTTATCATAGCAGTAAGCAAGGCATTGAGGTGCGCCTCCCGTGTATTTAATATCCAACATTTCCATAAGTGCCGGTACATGGAGTTCATAGGTAGCTTTATTGTTATATCCTTCATCACAAAGGTTAAAAACATAGTCTGCTTTCCCTTTTAGATTAGTCAGGCACTTTATCAGCGTTTCATGGTTATTTATAAAAGAAAAAGAATAGCCATGCAGTTTACCAAGTGCTGCCTTTAACTGATTGATGGTATCATAATCATCGTCATCAAATACGGCATTGGGCTTGATAATATCCAACTTCCCCGGGTCTCCCATTATAACTGCTACTTTCTTTATGGCTATATCCTTTTTTTGTCTTACAGGTGTAGCTTCTTTGTGAATTTTCGCTGTAATAATGATTCTTTTTTCCATCATACCCAGATCTTGATTCCTTTGCGAATCGGTTGCAATCTGAGCATGAATTTCAGGATTTGAAAAACCTGCTTTTAGCAGCAAATTTTTTAGTTCTTCAACAGTATAGAGTCTTTCTGCATAAAACTGATCGGCCAATACGCCTTTCTCTGTATGCGTTATTACCTCCCGGGAAATAATACGATTTCCATCGGAAGAAAGTGATCGTTCCCGGCATACAAAGTGTTTACTATCTATCCACTCCCAGGAACGGGGTTGGAACTTTTCTTTCAAAAAATTGCCATCGGCAACATCTATCAGAATTGTACCATTTGGTTTTAGTATTTTTGAAACACCTTTTAGTACCGTAAGGTCGTCTTCCGTTGTTTCAAAATAGCCAAAACTGTTTCCAAGAATAGTAACCACATTAAAGGTATCTGCATGATAAGGTACCGTTCTTGCATCTCCTTCCCTGAACTTTATAAGCAGATTCAATTTACGTGCTCTTGTTTTGGCTTTGGAGATCAGGTAATGGGAACGGTCAAATCCCTCCACATTTACATACCCTCGTGCCGCAAGTTCCAGTACATGCCTTCCCTGTCCACAACAAAGATCCAGTATTTTAGACTCTTTCTCCGGCTTTATGATTGCTTCAATCAAATTCACTTCCCCTTTTGTCATGGTATTGTCTTCTACCACATCTGCATCAGTTTTTATATAGAGCGCATTGAAAATATTTCTCCACCAATCGGGTCGAACGTGTTTTTCAAGATCGGGGATGGGACCTAGTGCCCTTTTTTCAGCCTTTTTTTTGGTAGGCAGTTTTATGTCTTTCATTAAATTGTTTTAGAGAATAGCAGTTAAACAAAGTTTAAATAGATATTAAAAGATATTTGTTCAAAAAAAGTGTCTTTTTTTAAACGAAAGGGAAAACCAAAAAAGGAATACCCGGTTTATAAAGATTATATCTGCTACATTGGAGTCTAAAAATTTTACTAAATATCTAAATTTTTTGCTTAAAATGCATCTGCTGTTTTTTATTTTTTTCAATGTTAAAACAGTAAAAAACAGAAATAAAGAAAGGTTCAGACAAGACTTCCATGATAACAAATAACAAAAATTACAACCATTCTTTTATTCAAATCCTTACCGGTTCAGATCTTTCTATAAGGAGGCTTCCTTTGATAACTTTAAAGGGAAAGGAAAAAGGTCCAACTATTTGGCTTACAGGCTGCATTCATGGGGATGAGGTTGGAGGGATCATTATCATTCAAGAACTTATTAAGTATTTAAAAGAGGGTTTGCTGGACAATGGGATGATTTATTCGTTCCCCCTTATGAATCCCATGGGTTTTGAATCGATGTCCAGAAAAATACCGCAGACAGAAGAAGACCTGAACCGCTGTTTCCCGGGAGACTTAAACGGGACGCTGGCGCAAAGAATAGCGCATAAAATTTTTTCAACGATTTTGGAAACCAGCCCTGATCTGGTAATTGATTTGCATAACGACTGGATTAAATCGATACCCTATGCTGTTCTTGACTATTTCCCGGGCATAAATCACAAAAAGGCTTATCAGAAAGCACGTAATTTGTGCAAAAAAACCGGCTTCCTGATAATTGATGAACAAGAAGAACAGAAGCAAAATAAAGAGGAGCTTAAAAAATCGTTAAGTGGCAGCCTCTTACGCCATGACATTCCCGCTCTTACACTGGAACTTGGCGAAGCCCATATTGTAAATGAAAA
>Ga0164242_10006139_pt1 | contig 13275 bp, 15 predicted proteins | sample OricomgcompostMG_FD_108783 | JGI IMG/M metagenome (GOLD analysis project Ga0164242, IMG submission 108783) | Miracle-Growth compost microbial communities from Emeryville, California, USA - Original compost - Miracle growth compost (MG) ...
GAGCTTCGATGGTCTCGGGGTCCTGTCACTGCACTTTAATGCTACGCAATCCTGCTTCGCATTAAAGCCCAGCCATTACATCCTGTAATGGCGTTCGCCGCATGGGCTCACCCTTTTTCTTCATGCTCGCACTGCTGCGCGTGAAGAAAAAGGGTCTTCCGTGCCACCCCTCGATGCGAGTTTCCGTCGGGAACGCTAGAAATTTAGATCTTTTTTAATTTCCTCCCCCTTCCAGGGGGAGGATTAAGGTGGGGGTGATCTAAACTGAATAATTGCATTTTGATTACCCCCATCCTAACCTTCCCCCCTAGAAGGGGGAAGGAATAATTCGCAATTCCTAAGTGGAATTAGGATATATTGAAGCTTTCGCCACAACCGCAGCTTACTTTAGCATTAGGATTATTAAATTGTAATTCGCCACCGGTAATGCCTTTTTTTATGTAATCAATTTCCGTGCCATGCAGAAAAGGTAAATTTTCCAACGCAATATAAACGGCTAAATTTTCCTCAACAGGAAATACGATTTCATTTTCCTGCTTAGCATCAACATAATCCACTACATATTCCAGCCCAGAACAACCCGCTTTTTTCACGCCCAAGCGTAAACCAATTCCTTGCCCACGTTCTTTTAATTTTTTCTTCACATACGTAATCGCAGCCAATGTCATAGTCACTGGCTGATAATCTTTTTTAGGATTAAAGACACTAATCGAATTATCCTGCATTTGACTCATAAAAACCTCAAAAAAAATGCCACCTCGAGGGGTGGCGCGGAAGACCCTTTTTCTTCACGCGCAGCAGTGCGAGCATGAAGAAAAAGGGTCTGCAGCGACAGGACCCCGAGACCACCGATCTTTAAGACTGGGATTTAAATTCAAAGCGCTCGCAGTTTCTCCACAGCACTACAAATTTTCCCAACCGCGAAATCAATTTCATCCTCAGTCGTAAATCGCCCCAACGAAAACCGAACCGAACTATTGATCAATTTATCAGACAATCCCAAAGCACTTAACACATGCGATTTCCCCGCATGTCCTTCATGACAGGCAGACCCGGTAGAAACCGCTAAATCCTTCAACGCCGGCAATAATATTTTTGCCTCTACTCTATCAAACGCCACATTCAAAATATGTGGCACTTGCACTGATAAATCACCATTTAAGTATACATCATCCAATCGGCTAATACCCTGCCATAAGCGCTCTTTTAAATACTGAATCCGTTTAAGATCATTCGCCAATTCCTGCTGCGCAATAGCAAACGCTGCACCCATACCCACAATTTGATGTGTAGCTAATGTGCCTGGCCGCAAACTGTGTTCCTGTCCACCACCATTAAATAACGCTTGCAATTTAATGGCGCGCTGCTGATTGACATATAAAGCCCCCACCCCTTTGGGCCCATAAACTTTGTGCGCAGAAAAAGACATCAGATCAACGGGTAGTTGCGCTACATTTAATTTTAATTTGCCGACGCTTTGTACTGCATCTACATGAAAATAAGCATTTGAGGCTCGTACACAATTGCCAATAGCAGCAATATCCTGCACTACGCCTATTTCATTATTTACCTGCATAATACTTACTAAAATAGTATCGGGTCGCAAAGCTTGTTTTAATACAGTTAAATCTAACAAACCATTCGCTGCGACTGGTAAATACGTAATAGCGAATCCTTCTTTAGCTAATTGCGCACAAGTATCTAATACAGCGCTATGTTCAATTTTAGTGGTAATAATATGTTTGCCTTTAGCTTGATTAGCATAAGCGATGCCTTTAATAGCTAAATTATTTGCTTCCGTTGCGCCTGAGGTCCAGATAATTTCAGCAGGTTTAGCATGGATGGCTTGTGCAACCTGATTACGTGCAGTTTCTATTGCTTGTGCAGCAATACGGCCATAAACATGACTGGAACTTGGATTACCAAATCCCTGCGCTTGACTTAAAAAAGGCAACATAGCTGCCAGCACGCGCTGATCTAAAGGTGTACTGGCAGCATTATCTAAATAAATGGGTAATTGCATAGTTTAAATAATTATTATTGGTAATACGATAAAAACATGTTTACTGAATGTTCAATACTTTCTTCAATTTCATCTTTCTTCAGTTTCCTGCCTAAACCAAACAGTCGAATCCAAAAGTGATATTCTTTGATTAAACCTAAAAACTGATAAGTCGCCAATTCAACATTGGTAATCTTTAATTGCTTTTGTTTACTCTGCTCAGTTAAATAAACAAATAACTGATACGTAAAGGGGCCATGATTATTTGATGTCACTGCTTTCACCATGCCCGGAAATTGTTGCGCTTCTGCAATCAATAAGCGAAATAATTCAGTGGTTTGTTTTAATCCTAAAAATTCTAAAAACTTTCTGGCAAATTTTTTTAAATTTTCTGCTGGTGGTCGTTTGGCATCAAATAACACGGTATCTGTTTGTAATATAGACTGCCAATGTTCAGCCAGGATGGTATTGAATAAGGCTTCTTTATCAGCAAAATGATGATAAACCGTTTTCTTAGACACATTAGCTGTCTGCGCAATTTGATCCATACTCGTCTGGCTAAAACCCTGACTTAAAAACAAGGTCTTCGCTGCTTCGAGAATGGTTTGCCGTTTTTGTTGACTCTGGGTCGTCATGCCCGCCTCCAGGAAACTACACAGTGTAGTTTACTTCTACCCTAGTTTAGTATATAGTACATCCAGTATTATAGCGAGTTGAAGCTAACAAATGAACAAAATTGAACCCCTTCAGACGCATTTGCCTAACCCATGGTGGGTCCTGGCCGCCCTTACTATTATGATGGTGACCTTAAACCTTGATCTGGCGGTGGCTAATCTGGCCCTTGCCCCTATCGCGAAGGATCTGCATATCGATATGGTATCTGTGCAATGGATTATCAATGGATGCATCATCGCCAGCGCCATTGCAATGCCTATCGCTGGACGCTTAGGCGATATATTCGGTCTGAGCCGTATTTTCTTGATAGGTGCTGCTATTTTTTTAGTGGCCAGTATCGCAGCAGGCGCCGCGCAAAACAGCACTAGTATTATCGGTGCGCGTATTATTCAGGGATTTGGTATTGCCTTGAGTTTCCCTATGATTTACGCATTGATTTTTCGTATTTTTCCAGAAACGCAACGTGGTATTGCTACAGGTATCATCACTGCAGGTAATGGTTTTGCCCAAGCGATTGGCCCTACGGTTGGCGGTATCTTAATTCATCTATTAAATTGGCGCTGGGTATTTTTCATTAATATCCCATTGGTCATTAGTGCCTGCTTAATTTTAGTAGTAAACAAACCTGCTGAAATTAAAGCAAATCACTCAATGAATATCGATAAAAGCAGCATGCTGCTTTTATCAACTGGATTATTTATTTTGATGATTACTTTAAATAAAGCACAATACTGGGGCTTAACATCCATTTATTTTCTAACAGGATTCATCGGCAGTTTAATCCTGCTAACCATTTTTGGTTGGTATCAAACTCAATGCAAAAATCCATTATTAGATATGCGCTTATTCGCTAATAAACGCTTTATGCTAGTCACCTTTATTCGTATGCTATTTAACAGCGTGTTTTTTGTCGTATTATTTACAATGGGATTAATGCTACAGAATATTTTCAGTTACTCTGCTAATAAAGCGGGTTTAATCATGCTGTTTATGACGGTTATTTTCGGTGTAATCTCCCCTATCTGTGGTCGTTGGATTGATAAAACCGGCGTACACATTCCATTAAGTATTGGCATGGGTTCGTTAACACTTGCCTGTATTTTATTGGCTGGTATTGGCTTTCAATTAACGCTACCCGTTATTGGTGTAGCTTTATTTTTAACAGGTATTACTTGCGGTATTATGTTTCCCACCACTTCGGTAGCGGCTTTATCGAGTGTACGCAAAGAACAAACCGGCATGGCCAGTGGCTTATTCTATACCGCTATGTTTATTAGCTGCGCAGTGGGCGTTGCAATGGCAGGTTTTATTTTAAGCACCGTTAGCGCAGCTTATATAAACCATGCACTGATCAATGCTACGTTGACGCATCATGAATTAATTTTATTAAACGCAGTAGCCAGTGGCATACAATCTATTACAAGCATTACTAATACAGGACTACAGGCAATTAGTTATCAAGCATTTATCACTGCATTCCAGCATTTGATGCAATGGTGCCTGGGATTTGCTTTGCTAGGATTTTTAATAAGTCTTTATCTACACAGGACCACTTCATATGCAAAATAAAATTACCTGGCAGATTTTATGGATGACTGCATTAGCACAAGCCGCTATTTCCTTATATTTACCAGCATTTCCTGCGATTGCGGCAAGTTTGCAGATTGATCCGGCAGCAGTTAAATCGACTATTACTATTTTCTTTTTAAGTTATGGGTTATCCCAACTTTTGTATGGACCATTATCAGATCGGTATGGGCGAAAACCATTATTACTTATCGGTATCTGTTTATTTTGTTTAGGTTGTGTAATTAATATATTTGCGCCCTCTTTTGCGATATTTATGCTGGCTCGTTTTTTACAAGGATTTGGCTCTGGCAGTTTAATCACTATTGGCCGCGCTATTTTGCGTGATTGTTTTTCCGGTAACGCATTAGCGAGTGCAGCCTCGTACAATTCCATGGGATTTGCGATAGGTTTAGGCACTACCCCTATTATTGGCGCTTATCTACAAAGTTATATTAGCTGGCGCGCCGATTTTGCTTTTTTATTGCTAGCCGGTCTAATACTGTTTGCTGTAATCTGGCGTTGGTTACCAGAAACAGCTTCAGTGCCTGCTGTAAAAAAACCCATACCACAATTTGTGCAACTCACTTTATCTGAATATAAAACCATTATCAGTAATAAACTATTTTTACAGTTTTTATTCGGCGGAATACTGGCTTATAGCGTAGTAGTGGCCTATAACGTAATGACGCCATTTTTAATTCAACAAGTACTCGGTTATCCAGCGAATATTTATGGCTGGTTAGCTATTTTGATAGCTGTACCCTATTACGCTGCTGCCGTTGCAAATCGCAGTTTAGTATTAAAATATGGCAATAAAATCATTATTGCCATAGGTATTATTTTAATGGTATTGGCTGGCATTATAATGCTATTCTGTGATTTATTTGCACAGACTCATCTAGCGAGCATTATACTGCCTTTGATGCTTGCAACTTTTGGTCAGGCCTTGATATTTCCTAATGCTATTGCCGGCGCTATACAAAATAGCGCACATCCGGCTGGTAAAGCGAGCGCGATGTTTAGTAGTCTACAATTAATTACCATTAGTATTTTTTCAGCAATTATGGCAATTTTACCTGATACCAATGCTTTATCACTGGCTGGCGTTTTAATTTGTTTAGGTTTGTTAGCAGGCGCGGTATTGGGTCGTTTTATTTACTCAAAACAAGTACACACTTAAATTAATTTTTTCTGCACGGCTTTTAAAATACCACGCAGAATATTGATTTCAACTTTATCCAACCGTGTCCGGTTAAATAAGCGTTGCAGACGCGCCATTATTTGTCCTGGCCGTTCAGGGTCCACATAATTAATCTGTTTTAAAACAGTATCCATGTGCTCATAAAAACCAATGACTTCAGCCATGGCCGCTAAATCATTGTGTTCATTGCTAACAGATAATTCCGTTTGCGTTAAATATTGCTGATAAATTTCATAGGCCACCACCTGCACGGCAGCCGCTAAATTCAACGAACTATAATCCGGATTTGCCGGAATATTAAGTTGATAATGGCATAATTGAATTTCTTCATTGGTAAGCCCTGTACGTTCACGGCCAAATACCACTGCAACTTTATTATGGTTGGCTTCATGAATAATTTGCGCACGCGCATCCGTTACATTTAAAGTCGGCCATACTAATGTGCGGGAACGCGCGCTGGCGCCTAACACCAGGCTGCAATCAGCAATCGCTTCAGGTAAGGTATTAACAACCTTTGCTTTTGCTAAAATATCTTCCGCTTGCTTAGCGCGCGCCTGCGCTTCAGGATCAGGAAATACTTTAGGCTGGACCAGATAAAGCTGTTGCAGCCCCATTGTTTTCATGGCCCTGGCCGCCGCACCGATGTTACCAGGATGACTGGGATTCACTAAGACCACACGTATATTTTGTAATACAGGACTCATAAGACTTCTTCTGCTTGAATTTGCGATTTCTGTGAATCGCTTATATTACTAAACTTATGCTATCATGCCATCTATTCACGGGTTTTAAATAGGAGTATGTATGTCTTACCCCAAAATAGTACGTGCTATAACATGCTTGGTATTGCTCAGCTGCTCAACCTTAGCACTTGCTGAGACCTGTCCGCCTGCTGGCACAAAACCTGATAGCAGATGGTCCGTTTTGTTTGGCGATATACATTCAGTGCCTTTTCAAGGTGCTGTATATGGTATATATAATCAATTTGCAATGACTTGTAACTATTTTACTTCCAGCCTTCCTGATGGCTATGTGCTTATCAGTAACTTTAACGTACAACAACCTAATACGAATACTGATCGTAATTGGCAATATGTAGCAGGTCATGTAAGCTGCATTTCCAAGAATATAGAAACCTGCCAGTTCACTGCACAACCCTAAATGTTTTATAAAATTATTATAGAGTTCTAACATGCATCCAATATTAAATATCGCCACCCGCGCGGCACGTAGTGCGGGCGAAATTATGATCCGCGCTATGGAACGCATCAATACCCTTCAGGTTATTGAAAAAAGTCAAAATGATTTTGTAACTGAAATTGATAAACAATCTGAAAAAATTATCATTGACGCTATCCGCAAAACGTATCCCAATCATGCTATTCTGGCTGAAGAAAGCGGCCGTTTAGAAGGTAATGAAGATTTCGTCTGGATTATTGATCCACTCGATGGCACCCGTAATTTTATGCATGGTTTCCCGCATTTTTGTATATCTATCGCTTTTCAACATAAAAATCGCATTGAACAGGGATTAATTTATGATCCTATTCGGCAGGAAATGTTTACTGCTTCGCGTGGTGAAGGCGCACAACTTAATAATCGCCGTCTGCGTGTTAGTAACCACACTACTTTAAAAAATACTTTATTAGGCACCGGCTTTCCATTTAAACCCACTGCAGATTTTGCGGCTTATCTGAAAACACTGTCTCAACTGATGCCACAAGCCGGTGGTGTACGCCGCGCTGGCTCTGCTGCGCTGGATCTCGCGTATACAGCCGCTGGCCGCCTGGATGGTTATTGGGAATTTGGTTTATCACCCTGGGATATCGCAGCAGGCAGTTTATTAGTCACTGAAGCGGGTGGTTTAGTGAGTGATATTCGCGGTGGTGAAGACTATTTAGCGAGTGGCGATATTATTGCCGGCAATCCCAAGATCTTTAAAGCGCTTTTACAAAATGTGCGCACTGCTTTACTGACGGATTAAATTTTAAGGCGTGAGCCCGCCAGCCGATCCGCCGCTAGATGATTGCGCAACAATAGAAGGATCTATTTTACCAATAATTGAAGTAAGCTGCAGGATTTTGCTGCTGCCATCTTGCGCGGTCCAGGTTACTTTCATAAGCACCGTATCATAACCAATAGTGGTATTAGGTGTGACAGTCCAGTTACGTGTGTAAGTAGTCGTTACACCAGTAACCGTATCACTTCCAGTGGCAATGTCATTATAAGCGGTATAACCTGAAGTGGTATTGATCACAGCAAAACTTTGCAAATCCGCTAATTTTTGCCGCGCCATTTCTAATGCTTCTGTGCGTTGATTGGCATAGCTATCCATTGCAAACAAATTACCGAGAAATTTTGCTAAAGCGATCAAGCTAAACAGAAAAATAAGCACAGCAATCATCACTTCCGTTAAAGAGAATCCGGACTGCGATGATGTTTTATGAGCTAATGCTTGTTTACTCATGATATTAGTCTCGCTATTTTAAAAATCATGCCAACTGCCCGCTACCGGCGCAAATGCTTCCCATTGAGTAGTTAAATGATTTATCACCGTTGGATCATAATTAACGCTAACATTGCCTGACACATTGAAATTAGAACCACCAGCTGCCACCCCATAAAACTTAACATTACCTGACACATTGATACTACTTTGCTCGCTGAAAACAAACCCATAAAAAGTTACGTTACCACTGATATTCACATTACCGTCTGCAACCAAAATAACAGGTTGCGATTCACTACCAATAACGCCATTGCCATTAAAATTAGCAGGGCCATTAATATAAATTATTTTGCCAACCACACCATTCAGCATAGTCGCAAAATCACCATTACCGTTTGAATAATAGAGATCGGCTTCGCTTTGCACCGCTGACATTGTTGTGCCGAAAAAGTTTTGAAATAACTGTGCTTCAGTCGCATTAGCTAAAGCTGTATTATTAGCCGTAGCACCTGATGATGAACTACTAGGATTATTACTGGTGCCGGAAGAGGTTGTCATTTTGACATTACCACTGGAATTTATGTTACCACCTGCCTCAATGGTTTGATTAGTCGCAGTATTAGTAACATTCACGTTACCACTTAAAGTAACCAAGCTTTGCGAAACCAGACCAACACTGCCGGGATGTGGCAATACGCTACTATAACCATTAAACAATTCAGTAATGGTCCTGGTAACCTGGCCATCCGCACTCTTACCCACCACTTGAATTTGAACTAAATTAAAATTAGTCCGTGCTGGATTGGTATAGCTAATGGTATAACTGCCGCCACCATTGCTTAAACTCGCATTATGCGTATTAGAATCTGAATAACTATCAATGTAGCCATCGTTATCAGTATCTACAATAATAGTAGAAGCATTTGCTGCTAAATAAGGGACGGCAAATTGCAAGCCTGCTTGTGCTGCAGCAAATGCTTGTCTTGCATCAAATTCATTAGAACTGATTTTCTGCTCTGTAGTCACTGATTTGGCAACCATTAAAGTGATTATCGAAATAATCAGCAATAACATTAATGCAGTCACCAAGGTGACCATACCGCGTTGTTGATTTATGTTGGCTAAGTTTTGCATAACTGCCTCCCCACTAAGGGATACCCATTAATTATATTTATCATTTCTTACTCTTACTTTTTCTGTTACTGTTCTGCTTACACTTGAATCACTGACTAAACTACCTGTAATCTTAATTTGTATTTCACGAATGGTAACTGTGTGCGAACCTACTGTGACAACTTGATAACCGGCGGCTGGAATGGTAGTAAATTGTAATGATGAAATATTAACGACATTAGGATCGGTTAAATTTTCCCAGGCGCCCGCACCTGCTGCACAATCAAAAGCGGCAGTCACAGGTCGGGTTTGAATGGCGCCACCGCTTAACCGATAACCATATCGATCATCATCGGTACCGGTGTTGATAGTAGGTAAACTACCTGTATTATTATGATCATAAGTAAATAAAATGCAGCTTGAGCTCGGTATACTGATATCGGCCCCTGAAGCCATAAAAGGGTTGGAATTGGTATTTTGCCCAATATCAGTTGATGCATTCTTCCAATAACCTGCACGTTGAATATCATTGGTCATGATATCTATGGCGGCCCGTAACTGCTCCTCTAGACGTATAGTCATCAAATTGTCACGGCTTCTGTGCAAACTGGTAACTGTAACGGTTGTCATGCCTATAAGAACAATCAGGCTCACAGCAATAGCCACCAGCAGCTCTGCAAGGCTTGTACCCGTTTGTAGTAAGGATGCAGGCTTTAGGCTTAGCATGGGCTGTATCCTCCAACGGTGCTTGAACAAGCTTTGATATCCCCCATTGCACCGACTGCGGTACTCATGGTTGCGTTACCTGCCGTGAAATCAACCTGTCCTGCCTGGCCTGTTATACCACGGACACCATCAAAGCTCACTGCATCATTGTTAAAACCTCTCGCTATCGCAATGCTGACCCCAGGATAATCGGTTGATTTAACAACCTTTTCCGCCCCGTTGAACTGGCAACTGTTAGCAGTATTACAATCACAGGTTGCGCCACTATCAGACAGGCCATAACACCAGTCTGTGCCCGTCTGGATAGACACATACACCGTACTTTGCAGGCGTAAAGCCTGAGAGCGGGCCAATTCCATATCTGAATAAAAGCTTTCTGCAGCACTTGCCGCCCGATTTTCCTGGATCAGGGTCTGGAACGACGGCGCAGCAATCAAAGCCAATATCGCCACTATTACCAGAGCTATTAAAAGCTCAGACAGTATGAATCCGTTTCGCATTTGCCTTTTTCTGTATATAACGACTACTCTTATAAGTATAGTCACTCTACAGAAATTAGGAGCTAACAATGCCTGTAAAAAATCAAGGGCTTACCATGATAGAGGTTTTGGTTGCCTTGGTAGTCCTGGGAATTATCGTGGCGGTTGCCTACCCTTCCTTTCTGGCTGCCAGCTATAGAAGTAAGCGTAGTGATGCTATTAACACCCTCATCAATCTACAGGCGGCTGAGGAAAAATATAGAGCTTCGAATACAAGCTATGGCACCGCTGCCCAGATCTGGGGGAGCACAAACACAACGCCACTGGGATATTACACGATTGCGATTAGTAACGTTGGCGCTACTAGCTATACAATAACAGCTACTGCCCAAGGTACTCAGGCAAATGATACCAGTTGTGCCACCATTACACTCACTAAATCAGGCACCTCGGTAACACAAACACCAACAACTTGCTGGAATTAATTATCCTAAGCTAGGAAAATTTTTAGTTAGATTCTGCTGATCCTGCAAGAGTTGTTCACTAATGCCACGATATTGTATTTTAGGTTCAGTTCGCTTATTAAAAAATTGTTGCTTGTAATATTGTAATGCTGCTGTGCGACTGCCATATGACTTAGCAGACGATGGCGTCGCCATAATATCTTTCTTATAACTGTCTGGTTTTTTTGCACGCGATGATGTTTCCTTGAGCTTGAGCTGTTCTTCCTCACTTTTGCCAGTCGTTATTATAGAGTCTTCTGGTACCGGCGGCACATTAGGTGTAGGGTCGTCTATAGAATCATCTACACGTTTATTTCTTTCAATAAAATTATCATCATTAGCATTTTGATCAGACTTATTTTTCAAATCCCTGTTCTCAGTTTTAGTCGTATCTACATTTTTAACCACAGACGTGGTCTGTACTATATGAGCAGTACTCGTCAAATCCGAAGCAGCGCCAGCAGTACCCATCGTCAGCACAACTGCTGCTGCAGCAATCGCTACTTTATTTTTTATGTTTGCTTTGGAAGTATTATCAGGTGCTGCACTAAAAACTTTAGCAATTTTCTGTTTAAAAGCAGTAAAATGACGTGTTAATTTTACCTTGAGCGTTAACTTATCAGCTGCCTTAGCTGTTTGGGTATTGGCAACTTCCTTTTCCTGCGCTTTTTCCTGTTTTAGCGCTTTATTTGCTTTATATTGCTTATAACGATCAACACAGGCTTTTACCGTTAAACAAGTAACAATAACTACCAGGGCAACCTGGGCAATATTACTCACAATAGGTATTGGACAAAAGAAACTCAGTACCGTTAAAGCTAAGATAATGCCTGCCAGCGCTATTTTTTTCCCCAGCTTTTTTGCAGATGCTTTTATTGCAACAGTTGCTTCAGCGCGCTCACGTTCAACAACCTTTAATTTGTTCTGTAAATCATTTTTTTCCGCCGGTATTTTCGCCAGTTTTATTTGCTGTTTTAATTTAAAACCCTGATAGGATTTCTTGAAATAGCCGAAGTTTTTCCTGAAAAAATTACCCGCTTCAACTAATACATCAACACCTGCCTGTACACAAAATACGACGGCAACCCATTTGTAATAACCCAATAACATCAAAGCCGCTAAAGTAGTGGCAAACAGACCCGCTAACACATCTAATGCAACTTTAATTACATCTGTTACACCGTTTATTTTACGTGTTAACCCCATGCGGATAAGGCTGACGCCTGCTTTAAAAAAATATAGCAATGCCTGCGCTATTAACAGGGGAGAAAGTATTTTACCGGAGTTAACGCTGTTGATAAGTAATAGTTTTGCCCGAGTAGCAGCAGCGCGTAGCCTAGGAACTAAGCCCTGATTTGGACCTACGGTATAATAATATTCGATGGCAGCGTCATTACCGTTTATAAAGAATTCAAGGAATTCTTCGACATTTTCAAGACCTGCAATTACCTCACTTTTCATGATTTGCTCTTTATAATAATAAGCTTTCTATATCTATTATAAAGAGCAAACCTTAAGGAAACCTTAAGATAAATCTAAAGACGCGTAATATTAAGGCCGATCATCCAGCGCCTGCTTGGGCGCAGGTAATAAATCTTTGCGATCCAATCCTAACACAACCGCCAGCGCACCGGCGATATAAATAGAAGAATAAGTACCGACTACAATACCAATAATTAATGCGGTAGCGAAACCATGGATCATGGGACCACCGAATAAAAACAAAGACAACACCACCATTAAAGTGGTGGCAGATGTCATAATGGTTCTTGATAAAGTTTGATTAATAGAAAGATTTACAATTTCAACTGCAGTGCCTTTGCGCACCTTGCGGAAATTCTCGCGGATTCGATCGAAAATTACGATGGTATCATTTAATGAATAACCAATAACAGCAAGTACTGCTGCTAATACTGTTAAATTAAATTCCCAATGGAAAAATGAAAATAAGCCTAAAATTAAAATAGGATCGTGAATTAAGGCAACCGCAGCGCCCACCGCAAAACGATATTCAAACCGAACCGCAATATAAATCATCGTACCAATTAAAGCGATCAATACTGCCAGCGCACCTTTGTTCGCCAGCTCCTGCCCTACCTGCGGACCAATAAATTCTACCTGTTTTAAAACAGCGCCTGGCAATGCCGCTAATACCTGATTGGCTAACGCTTGTTGTTTAACATCTTTTTGTGGCGCTACACTGATTAAAACATCCTTGGAAGTACCATAGCTTTGTACCACCGCTTCAGTAAAACCCGCTTTTGCTAATTGTGTTCGCACCCTGGTTAAATCGGCCGGCTGACTAAAAGCTATTTGAATCTGGGTGCCACCCGTAAAATCCAAACCCCAGTTAAGACCATGAAACAATAACGATCCCAGTGACGCCAAAAACAATATAGACGACAATACGGCCGCCCATATGCGCAGACCTAAAAAATTGATGTTCGTTTGCTTTTTAAAAAATTCCATCTGCTCTCACCTTTTATCTGATGAATTATCCCCTCTCCCTTGGAAGGGAGAGGGTTAGGGTGAGGGTTGATAAAAAATAATCTTCATTA
>Ga0164242_10006140_pt1 | contig 13275 bp, 15 predicted proteins | sample OricomgcompostMG_FD_108783 | JGI IMG/M metagenome (GOLD analysis project Ga0164242, IMG submission 108783) | Miracle-Growth compost microbial communities from Emeryville, California, USA - Original compost - Miracle growth compost (MG) ...
CTTCGCGGGCAGACCGAACACCGGCTCCACGACCGACGCGCCGGGCAGAGAGCTCAGGTCATCGCCGAGAGCGAGCACCTTTCCCGCGGGTGCCGTGCCCCTGGCGGCCTCCACCCCGGCGATGCTGATGGCGTAGGTCGACGCCGGGAGGGCAGCGCTGTCTCTCGTGCGCACCGGCGGGATGACGAGCCCCAGATCCATCGCGATCTTGCGCCGGAGCGCTCGCACCCTGGCCAGCAGGTCGTCCGAGGCGCTGGAGACGATGTCGACGAGGTCGGGCGCGAGCGTGATCTCCAGCGCGTGCACCCGCATGGCGCCCATCAGCTCATCCGGGCTCTCCGCGCCGGGTGAGGCCGTGGCCGTCGTACCCAGCTCGGTCTTGCGCGCCGCGATGTCCCTGGCACGGATGCGCAGGGAGACGATGATGAGCACGGCCCCCGTGATGAGCAGCGGAAGAATCGGCATGCCGGGGATGAGCCCGAGCACCACTGCGGCGCATCCTGCGATCAGGATGGCGTTGCGGGACTGCGTGAGCTGCGCCGACGCCATGACGCCCATCTGGCTGTCCGCGTTCGAGCGCGTGACGATCATGCCCGTCGACACCGCCATGAGCAGCGCGGGGATCTGCGAGACCAGGCCGTCTCCGATCGTGAGCAGCGTGTAGCTGTTCACGGCATCCATCAGGTCCATTCCGCGCTGCGACATGCCGATCGCGATGCCGCCGACGACGTTGATGACGATGATCAGGATGCCTGCGATGGCGTCGCCCTTGACGAACTTGGACGCGCCGTCCATGGCCCCGTAGAAGTCGGCCTCCGCCGATACCGCCGCTCGGCGTTCCCGCGCCTCGACATCGGTGATGAGTCCGGCGTTGAGGTCGGCGTCGATCGCCATCTGCTTGCCCGGCATGGCATCCAGCGTGAACCGCGCGCCCACCTCGGCCACGCGTTCGGCGCCCTTCGTGACCACGATGAACTGGATGACGACCAGGATGAGGAACACCACGGCGCCGATGATGACCGAGCCGCCGACCGCCACCTGTCCGAACGTGGCGATCACCTGGCCCGCGTAGCCCTGCCCGAGGACGAGCCGGGTGGAGGCCACGTTCAGGCCGAGCCGGAACAGGGTGGCCACCAGCAGCAGCGACGGGAACACCGAGAAGTCGAGCGGCTTGCGCACGAACATCGTGGTGAGCAGGATCACGAGCGCCAGCATGATGTTGACGATGATCAGCACGTCGAGTATCCAGGCCGGAACCGGAACGACGAGCAGCATCACGATGCCGACGACGCCGATCGGCACGGCGACCGTGGAGAACGCCTTGTTCCTCATCGTGTTCCCTTCTGTCTTCTGCTCAGGCCGTGGCGCGGCGCGGGTTGGGTGCCAGGCGGTGCATGCCCGAGACGATTCCTCGTCTGCCCAGCGACATCACGAACGCGAGCACCTGAGCGACGGCCGTGTAGAGCTCTGCCGGGATCTCGTCGCCGATCTCGCATCCGGCATGCAGTGCGCGCGCCAGCGGGATGTCTTGAACAAGCGGCACTCGTGCTTCCTCTGCGCGCTCGCGGATCTTCGCCGCGACCACGCCAGAGCCCTTGGCGACGACGCGAGGCGCCGACACCCCCGGCTCGTACTTCAGCGCGACGGCCACATGGGTGGGGTTGACGATCACGACGTCGGCATCGGCGATGGCGGCCATCATGCGGTTGCGGCTCATCGCCAGCTGCCGGGAGCGCCGGTGCGAGCGCACGATGGGGTCGCCCTCGGTGTTCTTCGCCTCGTCCTTCACCTCGCGCTTGGTCATCCTGGTGTGCTTGCGGTTGCGCATCATCACCACGAACACGTCGATGCCTGCGAGCACGAGGCCGACGCCGACGGCGACTTGCACCAACGAGGTCACACCCGAGACCGCCGCCCCGATGATGCCGTTGACCGACAGCGCGCCCGGCTCCATGAGCAACGGCATGAGCCCCTGGATGACCAGGTAGAGCCCCAGGCCGACGGCACCGGACTTCAGCAGAGTCTTGGCCGCTTCCCAGAGCGCCCTCATGCCCAGCATGCGGGTCAGCCCGCCGAGCACGTTGAACTGCTCGAAGCGCGGCGCGGGTCTCTTCAGATGGATGCCGCCCTGCGCGATCGAGCCGATCACGACGACCACGCACACCGCGGCGAGCATGGGCGCCACCGTGTCGAGCACGGAGCCGAGCCCATCGCCGAGAGCGGCCAGCGCGCGGGCGGCCTCAGGATGCTCGATCACCGTCTTGGCCGTCGCGAACTCGGCGACACCGGCACGCGTCGCCCGGTCGATCGTGAGCGGCAGCATGGCGGCAGCGGCGCCGACCCCGAGCCACGCCGTCAGGTCTTGGGACTTGGAGAGACGGCCCTTCGAGCGTGCCTCCTCGAGGTGCTTGGCCGTCGCCTGCTCGGTGCGTTCCTGCGCGTCGGACACCTCACCTCACCCCCAGCATGTCGTGCACGGCCGTGCCGGTCAGGGAGCCGACCAGCTGAGGCAGGGCGACGGCGCCGAGCGCAACGAGCGCGATGGTGAGGATGATCTTGAGCGGGAATCCGAGAACGAACGCGTTCAACGCAGGAGCGACGCGCGTGAGCAGCCCGAGGCCGACATCGGCGAGGAACAGCACGGCGATGAGCGGACCGGCGATCTGCAGCGCAGACAACGTCATCTGGGTGACACCGTCGACCATGGCGTTGGCGGAGGACCCGAGGTCGATGCGGCCGCCAAGCGGCAGCGCAGTGAACGAGCGCACGAGGCCGCCGACGATGAGCTGGTAGCCGCCAGAGACGAACAGCAGCACCACCGCCGTGAGCTGGAACAGCCGGGCGAACTGTGCGCCGTTCACGAGCGACTGCGGGTCGAACGCCTGGGCGAGCTGGAAACCGCCGAACAGGTCGATCAGTCCGCCTGCCGCCTGCACCGCGCTGAAGGCGACCATGACGAGGAAGCCGAGCACGGCGCCGATGAGCGCTTCGGCCAGCAGTGCGAGCAGGAATCCGCCTGTGTCGAGCGAGCTGTAGCCGGGGACCAGCCTCGGCGAGACGGCCAGTGCGATGCCGACACCGAGCATCCCCTTGATCCGCAACGGCACCGCGCCGTGCGAGAACGGCGGCGCGATCACCAGGAACGTGACGAGTCGCACGGACGCGAGGGCGACCGCTTCGATCCAGGTCAGGCTCACCGTCATCAGCCGCCTCCGAGGAGGCTCGGGATCTTGTCGAAGATCACGTGGGTGAACGACACGAGCTCGCTGATCATCCACTGCCCGCAGACGACGAGGGCGATCGCGACCGCGATGGCCTTGGGCACGAACGACAGCGTCACCTCCTGGATCTGCGTGATCGACTGCACGAGTGAGATGGCGAAGCCGACGACGAGCGCGGTGACCACGATCGGCGCAGCGAGCTCGGCCGTCAGCATGAGGCCGCGCACCATGATGTCCATGACGGCGCTGGTGTTCATCAGCCGCCTCCCCGATAGCTCGAGATGAGTGAGGTGAGGATGAGACCCCAACCGTCCACGAGGATGAACAGCAGGATCTTGAACGGCAGCGAGATCATCACAGGCGGCAGCATCATCATGCCCATCGACATCAGCGCCGCCGAGACGACGATGTCGATGATGAGGAACGGCACGAAGATGACGAAGCCGATGACGAATGCGGCGCGCAGTTCGGACAGCATGAAAGCCGGCACGAGCGTGACGAGAGGCACAGTGGACGGCGAGCCGGGGTTGGGCTGACCGGCCGCCCTCGTCATCAAGGCGATGTCGTCTTGCTTCGTGTGCGCGACCATGAAGCCGCGCAATGGGACCTCGGCGGCATGCATGGCCTGCGTGAAGTCGATCGAGCCGTGCAGGTAGGGCTGCAGCGCATCCGCGTTGATGTCGGTGAGCACGGGCGCCATGATGAACAGCGACAGGAACAGGGACAGCCCGACGAGCACCTGGTTGGGTGGGATGGACTGCAGCGCCAGCGCGTTCCGGGTCAGCGCGAGCACCACGAAGATCTTCGTGAACGACGACATCATCAGCAGCAGCGACGGCGCGATCGACAAGAGGCCGATGCCGAGAAGCGTGACGATGGCCGAGGACGGCGCGCCGTTCGGACCGTTGATGGCGATGGAGAGGCCGTCACCGCCGCCCGGCGTGGGCACAGGGGTCGGTGTCGACGGCGGCACGGGCGCGGCGTGAGCAGGCGCCGCGATGCAGAGGATGCCGATCGCCACGGCGAGCGCGAACACGAGGGCCACGGAGACGGTGAGGCGCACCCGTTGCCTGTCGCGTCGGAGCGCCCGGCGCACGACGGCGTGAGTCACCGGCTGTGCCGCACGGCCGCGACGGCCTGCTTCCACGTGTCGGGACTGAGGATGGACCCGCTCGCCGGATGCACGGGTGCCGGTTGCACCGCCCTCGCTGCACGACGCGGACCCAACTGCACGACGCGCTCGGCGGCGCTGCTCTCCGGGCTGCCCGTCGTCGGTGCATCCACTTCGACGAGGTCGGGGACGGCAGCAGCGACGTGGCCTGCGAACGCCGTGGCCGACGACGCTGTGGCGTGCAACACGTTCACGTTGTGCTCGGTGACCCCGAGCAGAAAACGGGTGCCGTCCGCCTCGACGAGCACGACTGACGCCTTCGACCCCACCGACTGGCGAGACACCACGTGCAGAGCGCTCGTGCGACGCGCTGTGCGCTTGCCTCGTGCCATGCGGCGCTGCACGTACCACAGCAGGCCGAGCACCGCGGCGAGCGCGACGACCACGCGAAGCGTCACGAACAGCGCGTCCATGCTCAGGCCACGTCTTCGGCCGCGTCGAGGATCTTCGTGATGCGCACCGCGTAGTCCTGGTCGACGACGACGATCTCGCCGTGGGCGATGAGCCTGCCGTTGAGCAGCACGTCGGCGGGAGAACCGGCAGAGCGGTCGAGTTCGATCACGGCACCGGGCTCGATGCCGAGCACATCGCGCACCGACATCCTGGTGTGGCCGATCTCGACCGTCAGCGCCATCTCCACGTTGTTGATGCGGCTGAGCCTTCCGAGCACGGAGCGCTCCCCCGTCTGGGGCTCGCGGCGCAGGCGGATCGCGAACCAGCCCTGCACTCCGTCAGCGGCGACCAGGCGGTACACGGCGGCATCCGGATCGGCGAACAGGTCGGTGGCGTCATCGAGACGGGCGTCGTCGAGCACGCCGTTGCCGAGAACATCGGATGCCGCTTCCAGCGCCGGCTGCACCACATCGGCTGCCGTGAGCGTGCGCGCGCCCTCGTCGCCTGCGCCGCCCGAGACGGGTGCGACGATGTCGAGCACGACGGCGAGGTCGGCCGAGCGTCTGCCGACGAACGAGGCGACGACGGCCCGCGTGGCGTCGCCGTCGTGCTGATCGGCTCGTTCGGCCCGCAGCAGGCTGGTCGTGGGCAGCACCGTGGTGAGCGCCGCGGCGGCCGCGTCGAGCAGGCGGATGTCGTCTGCAGAGATCATGCGTTGTCGTCCTTCGTGCTCACGACGACGCCCGCGAGCCGGGAGCCGCTGGCTCCCAGTGCGGCGGTCGCGACGGTGTGTCCGTCGACGGCGACGTCGAGTGGTCGGTGGCGGGGGTGCGGCAGCGGCAGCACGTCGCCGACCGCGAGGTTGAGGATGGTCGAGGGCCGCACCGCGGCGGGCTCGAGGCGCAGCGAGACATCCACAGGCACCCTGGTCAGCTGAGCGGTGACGAGCTCACGCGCGTCGGCCGTCGTGCTCGCCGGATAGGCGTCTCCGAGTTGCGGCAGCAGGGCAGATGCCGGGAGTGCAAGGGTGGCCTCGCACACGCTCTCGCCCACGTGCAGGGCGAACGTGGCCACGATGATGGGCTCGTTCGTCGCGGCGGCCTGAGCGAATTGGGAGTTGTACTGGATGGCATCCACGCGGATGGCGGCGACGAGCAGCGGGCCGAGCGAGTAGCGAAGGTCTTCCAACGCGTCGTCCATGAGCCGCCTGATGAGTGCGTGCTCGATCGGGGTGAACGTCCGCTCGGGCGCCTGCACACCGGATGACCCGCCGAGCATCGACGTGACCCAGGCGAGGGCGGCGGACATCGGGAACTGGATGACGCCCTTCGGCGCTGTGTCGCTCAAGGCGCACAGCACCATCGCTGTCGCCTGCGGCAAGCGCGACGCGTACTCGTCGTAGGTGAGCATGACGACCTGTTCGCACGTCACCTGGGAGAGAACCCGCACCTTGGCCGTCAGTTGCGTCGCCCACTGCCTGGCGAAGGTCTCGAACGCCAGCTCGAGAACGCGTGAGTGCTCCCTGGCCAGGGTCATGGGCCGCCTGAAGTCGTACGGCTCGACGACGGCGTCGGTGCGCGCGAAAGCGGGGGTCTGGACAGGGGGTGTCACGACGCTCACTATCGGCGGCGAGACGCCGCAGGTTAGCCGCCTGCCCGATCCGCGCCCGAACCTGCAGCGGGAGCAGGGCTCTGCGCGGCATCCTGCTCGCCGAGCGCCTTCGTCAAGAGGTCTCGCACGTTCTGCGGTTGGGCCGAGAGAACGACGATGTCGACCCGCCGGTTCTCGGCGAGCACGTCGCCGGTCGTCGCGTCGACCGGATGCGTGTCGCCGAAGCTCACGGCCGAGATGCTGCCGCCGGGAAAGCCGTTCGTCTCCACAAGGCGCCGGAGCACTGCTGTCGAGCGCCCTGCCGCGAGCTCCCAGTTCGTCGCGAACGGTGCCGCCGCCTTGCGCTGGTCGGCATGCCCTTCGACGGAGACCTGGTAGCCGGCCGTGGCGAGGATCGGGCCGATCGCATCCAGCACCGCGTCGGCCTGGTCTGTGAGTCCGATGCTGTTGGTGGCGAAGAACGTCTCGGAGCCGATCAGACCCACCGTGAGGCCCCTTGAGTCGATGCGGAAAGACACGGAGTCGTCGACCCCGTGCGCGACCAGGGCATCGTGCAGCCTGTCGCGCAACGCGGTGAGGTCGTGCACCTCGGCCTGCGCGAGCTTCAGGTCTCCCGCCGTCGGGTCCGGCTTCGCCTCGTCGGCCGGCACGATCTCACCCTTCGCGGTGTCGATCTTCTGCGAGGCGACCTGGCCGAATCCCGTGGCCAGGGAGTTCTTCAGCTCGTCGAACTTGTGCTTGTCGACGGTCGACATCGAGAACATCACGATGAACGTGCACAGCAACACGGTGACCATGTCCATGTAGGACGCCATCCACCGCTCTTCGTTCGCCGGCTCTTCCTCGCCCTCGCCGTGGCTGACGCGCCGACGACGCATCACGCGGCCTCGGAGAGCTCGGCAGGCGGCACCATGGCGCGCAGCCGTTCCCCGAGCAGCCTCGGCTGGCTGCCTGCCTGCATGGCCAGAACGCCCTCCATCACGAGCGTCATGCGCTCGACCTCGATCTCCGAGAGGCGGCGCAGCCGTGCACCGATCGGCAGCCAGAGGAAGTTCGCCGACACCAGTCCCCACAGTGTCGCCACGAACGCACTGGCGATCATCGGCCCGAGCTCGCCCGGCGACGAGAGGTTCTCCAACACGTGTGTGAGCGAGATGACGGTGCCGACGATGCCGACCGTGGGTGCGTAGCCGCCCATGGTGCTGAAGAACTTGGCCGCGACCCGATCGCGTCGCGACGCCGTGGCGATCTCGTCTTCGAGCAGGATGCGCAACTCCTCGGCATCCATCCCATCGGCGATGTTCTGCAGCGCGCCGCGCAGGAACGGGTCGTCGATCTGCTCAGCCTCCTGCTCGAGCGCGAGCAGACCGCGAGCGCGAGCCGTCTCGGCCAGTGCCACCACGGAATCGATCACGCGCTGCGGGGGCGTGGTCTTTCCGCGGAACGCCCGCGGCAGGGCTTTGACGGCGAGCAGGAAGTCCTTGAACGTTCCGCTGGCGATTCCCACCGCGATGGTCGCCCCGAACACGAGGATCATCGGGGCAGGCAACAGGATGGCCGTCACGTTCGAGCCCTCGAGCGTGAGCATGGCCGCCATCGCCCCGAAGGCGACGATGAGGCCCGTGATGGTTGCCGGATCCATTACGTCCTCCTGCGAAGCGGCACGGCCTGCGCGAGGCTGTGTGCGTTCTCGTCGGTGACCGCCTGCACCCGGCTGACCGGCACGGCCGCGGGTGCCGCCGCGCCGGGCGGCACGTCCCTGGCGAGCGCGATGACCTGCGCGCGGTAACCCGCGATCCGGTCGATCACGGCCTCCATCGACTCGGTGACGATGTAGGTCGACCCGTCGACCATCACGATGGTGGTGTCCGGGTTCGCATGGATTCGTTCGATCAGGTCGGGATTGATCGCGAACCGGCTGTCGTTCAGCCGCGTGACGACGATCATGATTCCGGCCCTGTCTCGGCCCGCTCGAGCCGTCGACGGGCACTATCGACCGCGTCGAGTCGCCCGTAAGGGCTGGCTGGTTTCGATACGCCGCCCTCGACGGCTGCTCAACCGGCGGTACCTTCTGCGCCGCCGGGGAATCAGCGCTTCAGGTTGGTGAGCTCCTGCAGCACCTCGTCGGAGGTCGTGATGATGCGGGCGTTCGCCTGGAAGCCGCGCTGCGCCACGATCAGGTTGGTGAACTCCTGAGACAGGTCGACGTTCGACATCTCCAGCATGCCGCCCGCCACCGTGCCGAGACCACCGTCGCCAGGGCCGCCGACCTGCGCGTCGCCGGAGTTGACGGTCTGGCGGTAGGAGCTGCCTCCCGCCTTCTCCAGACCGCCCGGGTTCACGAACGTGGCCAGCGCGATGCGCGCGATGGTCTGCTTGCTGCCGTTGCTGAAGAGGCCGATCAGCGTGCCGTCCTTGGAGAGGGTGAACGACTCGAGCGTCCCAGCTGCCGATCCGTCCTGACCGGAGAACGCGACGGTGCTGCTGTCGGCGAAGCCCGTCAGCTTGCTCATGTCGACGGTGATGCCGTTCACGGTCAGACTCCCTCCCCCGGTGAGTGCGCCACCTGCGAAGGTGAGCGACCCGGTGCTCGGCGCGCCCGTTCCGACCGCGCCGGAGACATCCCATCCTGCTGCCGTCTTCGTGAAGGTGAGGGTGAGGTCGCTCTTGGCACCCTCTGCGTCGTACACCGGAACGTCTCGCACCAGGCTCGTGCCGTCCTCCGCGTTGATGGGAAGGTTTCCCGACAGGGTCCCCGACGTGGTCGCCTTGGCCGGGCTCACCGCATCAAGAGGCAGGGTGACGTTCTCGAGTGCGCCGCCCTGGCGGATCTGGCCGTTCACGGCGTTCCAGCCCTGCACGATGGCGCCGTCTGGGCTGACCAGGCGACCGAGGGCATCCGGGTCGAAGCTGCCTGCTCGCGTGAACAGCTGCTGTCCGCCCAGTGAGGTGACGAAGAAGCCGTCGCCGGAGATCATCATGTCGGTCGGGCGACCGGTGGTCTGCGCCGCGCCTTGAGTGAAGTTCGTCGAGATGCCCGCGACGAGCACACCGAGTCCGACCTGCGCGGGGTTCGTGCCTCCGGTGCCCGCCTGGGGAACGCCTGCCCCGCTGGTGAGCTGCGAGAGCGTGTCCTGGAACTGCGTGGCAGACGACTTGAACGCCGTGGTGTTCACGTTGGCGATGTTGTTGCCCGTCACGTCGAGCATCGTCTGGTGGGCGCGGAGGCCGGAGATTCCTGAATAGAGGGAGCGGAGCATGGTTTCGCCTTTCGGTGGGAGTCGTCAGTTGGTCGCTGCTGAGGGTGCGGCAGGAGCCGGGTCGGTCGCGGTCACGCCTGCGACCGAGTCGAGCGGGACGGTCGTGTCTCCGATGGTCACGGTGGGCACACTGCCGGTGTAGGAGACGGAGCTCGCCACGCCCGTGATCGCGGTGCCGTCTGGTCCGAGGTAGCTGACCTGCTTGCCCACCAGAGACGCGGCGGCGGCACGCATCTGCAACGCGAAGTTCTCGGTGGCCGTCGTGTCGATGCTCGTGAGCTTCTCCATCATCGCCAGCTGCGTCGTCTGCTGGATCATCTGCCCCGTATCCATGGGAGAGCTCGGATCCTGGTAGCGCAGCTGGGTCACCAACAGCGACATGAATGCGTCGCTGTCCAGCGACTGCTTGGGCTGCCGCGTGGGCGCGGTTGCGTACATGCCGCCGCCGCCGACGGCGGACACAGGGTCTGTCATGCGTGTTGTCCTTCTTTCACGGTTCGCCGCTCCGAGAGGCGGTTCAGACGAGGATGTCGATGCCCCGGCCCGCGCCCGTTTGGGCTGGCGCGGGTGCTGAGGCCGTCGCGACCGGAGCTGCACGGGCGGCGGCGATGCGGATGTCGCGTCCGGCACGCCCGCCGGACGCCCGCTCGTGCTGCTCATCCCGCCGGCTTCCTCGCTGGTCGTCCGGCGCACCGGCGGACAGCTCGACGGTGGTCCCCGGCGCCTGACCGGCCAGTTCCCGCCGCAGCTCGGGCAGAGCGTTGCGCAACGCATCGCGACCCGCGTCGCCGGCCGCGAACAGCTCGACGTGCACCGATCCGGCGTGCAGCTGAGCCCGCAGTGTCACCTGGCCGAGGTCGTCGGGCGTGACGTGCACCGTGACCGACCCTGGCGTGCCGGACGCGGCGAGCGTGAGCGCAGGACGCGCGAGTTGAGCTGCCAGCGGCGGCTGGTCGGACCTTCCTGGCCCGGCCGGAGCGGATGCCTGTGCGGTCGTGGTCACGGAGGGCGGCATCGAGACGGGCGGGAGGGAGGCTGCCGCATCCGTGACACCCGAAGCCACGACCGCGGACGACTCGTGCGAGGTGACCGTCTGCGCCCCTGCACCGTCTCGGGGCGTCGCCGTCTGCGCGCCGGGCTGCGCCGTAGCCGAGGGTTGCAGCGTCGAGGGCTGCTGCGTAGAAGACTGCTGCACAGTCGGCGCCTGCGCAGAAGGCTGGCGCGCAATCGGCTGGGGAGCAATCGACGAGGGCACGCCGTCGGCGAGCGATCCGGGCGAAGCCGCCCCGGGCCGGGCCGGCTCGGCCGAACCGTGCTGTGTCTGCGCAGCGTCGGCCCTGGCATCCGGCGGTGGCGGCTGTCCGGCGACCGCGGTGCCCTTCGGCACGGGAATGCCCGTCGCCTCAGCCCCGCCCGCGCCCGGTTCGCTCGCCGGCACGACCACCGCGGCCGGCGACGAGGTGGGCTGAGGCGCTGCGCCTCCTGCCGCCGTGGAGCCCCCGCCGAGATCGCCCGCGCCGGTCGCACTCATCGTCGGCACCGAAGAACCGGATGCCGCCACGCCGTTCGCCGAGGCACCGCTGCGCACCACGCCGGCGCCGGGCGAGGCCCTGTTCGAGTGACCGTCGGGCACGGCAGACACCCTCGCCGAATGGGCGCCGCCGGGTGCTGCCGCGACCCCGGTCGCGGACTCCACGCTCGTGTCCCGTGACGTTCGAGCGGGTGAGGTCGCCCCTGGCACGCCTTCCGGCATCGCGGCCTTGTCCGTTGCGCCGTTCGACGCCGCCGCGCCAGGAGCGCCCGGCACGCCCGCGACTGCCTTGCCTGCCGGCTCCTTCTCGCCGGTGGCAGCCTGGGCGTCCGGTGCCCCGGCCGCCTGCATCGCGGCCGCTGCCGCCGGCACACCGGGGTCGCGCGCGTCGCCTGAGACGGGCGTGGGCGTGGCGTTCGTCGCGCCGTCCCGACCGCCTGCGTCTGCATCGCGTCGCTGAACGTGCCGCCTGGCCCCGGTACGATCCGCCGCGCTGTGCTCGTCGGCACGGCGATCCACGCTCGAGCCACGCTCCCGCGCCGCGTCGTCTGGCCGCTTGGCGGCGCTCGCCTCACGCATCCGATCATCGAAGGCGTGGCGCGAGGGGCGTCCCTGGCCCGACCCGGAAACCGTCCTGGCGGCCGGAGGAGCCGGCACGGTCGTCGTCGGAACCGTCGCCGCAGCACTCGCGACAGCGGTCGTCATCGCGGTCACGACGCACCACCCGTCCAGCCGCCACCGGCCATCAGCGAGAACAGCGCCGACTGCATGGCCGCAAGCGGTGCGGCGGATGCCGCAGTGGGCGCCGCGGTTCCGGCAGCAGGAACGACCCGCCTGATCGTGGTGATCTCGCTCGCCGGGAACCAGGCGTCGACCAGGCTCACGTTCTTGCCTTCTCGCGGCGCGTGGATGACCTTGCCGTCTCCCGCGTAGATCACGATGTGCTCACCGCCGTCGAGCACGATGAGATCTCCGGGCTTCGCTTGAGCCATCGACGGCACAGCGGTGCCGACGGACATCTGGTCGGTCACCACGCGCGGCACCGAGACACCGAGGTCGGCGAACACGCGCTGCACGAGGCCTGAGCAGTCCATGCCGCTCGTGCTCTCGCCGCCGAACACGTACGGCACGCCGAGGTACTTCGTGGCATCGGCCACGACATCCGCCCCCGTGACCCCGGAGGTCGTCGACTGCCCTGCCCCCGTCGCTCCGGACAGCCCGGCGAGGCGTGCGAGCAGCGACGCGGCATCCGTACCGCCGAGACCGCCTCCCAGACCAGTGCCTCCCAGACCAGTGCCTCCCAGACCAGTGCCTCCCAAGCCCAAGGCGAGCGCTTGCGCGAACGTCGCAGCCGTAGCCGAGTCCCCCTGCGTCCTGGCGGCTCCTGTCTGCAGTTGCTGAAGGGCGGACTGGATCTCGCCGATCCTGCCGACGGCGTCGGTCACGGTCATCTCATTCGCTCCTTCCCAGACGCGCGCGAGCGGCGAGCTCGTCGAGCACGCGCTGCTCGTCCGACAGCTCGACGCGGCGCTGCTCCTCGTCGTGCCGCGCCTCGAGCTTCTCCAGGCCGGTGGATCGGCGACTCGCCTCATTCAGCCGGTCCCTTGCCGTGCTCGCTTCGTCGGCTCGTTGCTCGAGCAGCGCGTTCAGCTCCGCCAGCATGCTGCGAGAGGATGCCCGCGACGCCGCCACCGCGAGCAGATCGGCGCTCCCGACCGCCTCGGCGCGCAGGTCGCCGAGCTGCGCTCTGGCACGCTGCACGCGGGCGTTCCCCTCGTGGACCAGCCGGTTCGCGGCAGCGAGATCGCCGGCCGCGTGTTCCCGCTCGATCTGCCGCAGCCGCAGAAGACCGGCGAGGCCGAACGCCTTGCTCATGGCGTGCCTCCCCATCCGGCCACCAGCTGCATCAGTCGTGCCCACGACTCCTCGGCGCTGACGCGATCGTTCATGGCCTGCCGCAGGAAGGCGGTGATCTGCGGGTCGTGCTCGATGGCGGCATCCACCAGCGGGTTGCTGCCCACCTTGTATGCGCCGACGTCGAGGAGATCCTGCGCTCTCCGCCGCGCGGCCAGCACCGAGCGCAGCGCC
>Ga0164242_10006141_pt1 | contig 13274 bp, 11 predicted proteins | sample OricomgcompostMG_FD_108783 | JGI IMG/M metagenome (GOLD analysis project Ga0164242, IMG submission 108783) | Miracle-Growth compost microbial communities from Emeryville, California, USA - Original compost - Miracle growth compost (MG) ...
AACAAAAGATACTCGAAACCAAAGAGAAGTTACAAGAGCAAAGGAGAGTATGAAATAGATTGTGTAAACAGGTTTAAATAAAGATCTTATAGCCGACATCTATCTTCAAAGATAGTCAAAAATGGGAGTGTAAATCTAAGTGTGTCAGGGGTGGGTTCCTTCTGAGGGTAGTTTTGGTATTGGCCGCCAGCGGGCGACCAATACCAAAACTACCCTCAGAATTGCTTAAAACATTTTTACCTCGTCAAACATCACTCCCATTTTTTAGTTGTTCAAATTTATCTCTTTCGAGTTGCAGCAGACCGCCGTAGAGTTCGATGACTTTGTGGGGAGTGGTAATGAAATATAACCAGCGATGCCAATAAAAATATTTCCGGGATTGCCTACAATTATTTAGATTTACCTGAGCGTATTACGGTAACGGGTAAGGGTACTGTTAGTTACATTTACGACGCATCTGGTAATAAGTTGCAGAAGAAAACCGTAGATAATTATGCATAACATGAGTTATTCTTTTTTTGCAACGATGATTAAAATATTAACAATTATTATACTGGTCTCATGGAGCGTAAAGCTTCTACTTCATTTTCATTTAGATTTTAAAAGCAGCCGAATAAAAGGGCTCGCCCCAGCGGGTATGCTGCCTTTTTATTATTTTTTACCATACTTTTCAACCTTTAGCTGACAAATATTCAAATGAGGTAAAAATCTGCAATATATTTTATTTAATTGCTGTTGCAAGCACAATATTTTTTTTAATTATTAGAGGTTATTGATATGGCTGGGGAATACCTAAGGATGCAGTAACTGTACTAGCAGGCATTACATTAGAACAGGTCGTCAAAAAGGGACTGTTGCTACTGAAGGGGGAAATGAATTATTCAATTTCGGAAAAGCATCAGCAAAGCATATAACAGAGTAAGAAAGGTTGTTCCTTTTCAAATTTTAGAACAGGCAATTAAAGGTTCAAAAGGAGTTGCTATTCCTCAAGGTTCACGAGCTTTAGTGCATAGCTTAGAAATGATAAAGCCTATAAATTAGATTTGCTCTACAGTAAGGGGACTAATTCAATTTGGCATTTTCATTATAGTCAAATAAAACCGTAGCGAAAATGTACAATAAGATCGTTAAACGAAAATTATATTGGCTTATATATTCTCCCAATAGAATCTACTGTTATAACAATTATCCGACGCTGGCATTTATAGAAACATTGAAATTAGAAAAGGTTCAGTATTCAGAACACCGTTCGTTGCATAAACGAGGCCGCTTCGCAAAGTCTGCCGGAAAATAATTGTTAGTAAATCCGTGAAGAGAACATGGAGGCTCTACCCTACCCCAGCTGATAGATCTCTTTTAAGTTCCGGCCCAGACCGTCATAGTCCAATCCATATCCCACTACAAATTTATTGGGGATAGAAAAGCATAGATAGTCGATATTAATGGGATGCGTTCTTGCCTCCGGCTTGGTCAGCAAGGCGGCCAGTTTGATTGAAGCAGGGCCTTGGTGTTCTAGCTGTGGCAGAAAACTGCTAAGTGTTTTGCCGGTGTCTACAATATCCTCAATAATGACTACGTGGCGGCCATTGATGTCTGCATCCAGACCGATGGCGGTCAGGACTTTTCCGGTTGATTTGGTGCCGGAGTAAGAGGCCAGTTTAATGAAAGAAATCTCGGCCTCAATCGTCAGTTCCTTAAACAGATCGCTGGCAAACATAAAGGCGCCATTCAGGATGGCAATAAACAGTGGCTTTTTATCTGCATAGTCCCGGGAGATGATGGTGGCCATTTCCTTTATTTTCTCCTTAATTTCTGTCTCAGATAAGTAAGGAACAAAGTTTTTTCCGTGGATTTGTACTGATTGGTCTGCCATATGCTTATTTAAGGAATTGAAAGGATGTATTGTACTTTATTAAATAATGTAATAAATTGAACTAAGCCTGTAAATCTTCTTTGGATAATTTACGTGGAGTAGATTAATTGGAAAAAGTTTTCTGGAATACCTTTTCTTTCGGATTACCGGGACTTTTTGAGTCTTTTTATTTTGATAAGGTTTTAGGTGCCTCGTTGCTTTTTTCCCTTAAATAGACCTTTTGACCTGCGGCGAGCGGGGTTTCCGCGGCTACTTTATTATAACCGACCAGGCTTTTTAACGCAACGCCCTGTTCAGCCGCAATTTCCTTGAGGGTCTGGCCATACTTACTGTTTACATATTCTTTCTCCCCTTTTTTAGGCCTTTTTTCCAGGTATATCAATTGCCCGGATGAAACGACGGCTGTTGGGCCTAAGTCATTTAATGTAAGTAGTTTATGGAAGTTTATATTATTTTTTGAAGCGAGCGCCATAAGAGACATTCCTTTAGGGGCGTATATTACCTTGGAATGATTGATGGAAAACGGAGCTACCGGGTAGCTGGGCCCCTGTACCATGGTCTGGGCTACCCGCATGGCGGGTGCACTGGAGCGGTTGGTTGTTGCAAATGAGGTGTTGTCATTTAGGGCGGCCAGACTATTATTGTTACCCGGCTTCTGGTCTTCGTCTTGCTGGTTAGCTCTGTTACCAGTTGGAGAAGCGGGGCGGCCTTGTTGAGTCTGATTGTTATTGAAGGCTATTCTGCTGTTTTCATCCTGATAAGGCTGTTCCCCGTTTTTTAATTTGGTGATGGCTAGATCCGTATAGCTCTCCAGATTATACGTTTCAATGAGTTTAATCAAGTTTTGCGGGTAATCTCTTTCTGTAGCATAACCATCTTTTTTAAGGCCATATGCCCAAGCTTTATAATCCGTGGGGTTTAACTCAAACAAATCAGTATAATAAGGTCTGTTTTTTAAAAAGTCCGAGTGATCCCGGTAAGAGTCTTCCACGCTGTTGTAGACCCTGAAGCATTCAGCTCTGGTATCATCATCGTGGTAGGTTTTAGCGCCAGTCCACTCTGTCTTGCATTTAATGCCAAAATGGTTGTTGGAACTCTTGGCAAGCGTGCTTTGTCCGCAGCCGGATTCCAGGATGCCTTGGGCCAGGGTAATGGAGGCAGGCACACCGGTTCGCATCATCTCAGAGACGGCCAGCGCCTGATATTGTTGTATATAGGCTTCTACCTGGGGGCTTCGGGTCTGCGCTTTTACGGCGTTAAAGGCCAGAGTGCCTAATGTCATTGAGAGTAGCAGGGCATACTTTCTCATGGTTGTATTTTGTTTAAGCTTCGACTTTTTTAATCATTAATAATCCGTCACGGATAGAGAGCAGTACTTGCTCGGTTCTGGGGTCCTTAGCTACGTGTTCATTAAATGCCTGAATAGCTTTGGCGCTTTTGCCTTTGACGGGTTCCTCAAATATCTGCCCGTGGAACAGGACATTGTCTGCCAGGATAATCCCGTTAGGATTTAATCTTGTCAGTACCAATTCATAATAATCAATATAACCGGTCTTATCGGCATCGATAAAAACCAAGTCCCACTGGCAATCTAGTGTAGGAATAATCTCCAGGGCATTTCCCTGATGCAAATATATTTTATTTTTATAATTACTTTGGTCAAAATAAGACTGGGCCAGCTTGGCATCTGCTTCTCTTAGCTCTAAGGTATGTAGTTCACCATACTCCTGCAGACCTTCTGCCAGACAAAGTGCACTGTAACCGGTAAAAGTGCCGATCTCCAGAATATATTTGGGCTTTTGCATTTGACTCAGAAAAGAAAGAACCCTGCCCTGAACATGACCGCTGAGCATATGAGGTTGGTCATGGCTGGCATAGGTATCCTGTTCTATTTGCTGTAATAATGCATCTGGATGGCTGGTCATCAGATCCGTAAACCCTTCCACTTTTGGGTCAATCAGGTCCATGATATCTGGATTTAAGTTGCTGATTAGTAAATGTTTGTCATAAACATCTACCTGTATTTTTACTTTGTACTATAATACATGGCATTTCTCTAAATCGGATATGCCGTTGAATTTACCCAGGTAAAGGTACAATAATTCTATGGGAATCAGTTTTTTGTAGTACTTTTTTGAAGCTATTTTAAGCGGCGGGAATTTTATGGGTATCCATACCGGCTGACTCCCAGTCCTTGGTTTTGAAAGGAGTGGAAAACAGCCATAATCCCAGCCAGGTTAAAGCACCATTTATGACAATCAGCTCCAGTCCGATCCTGAACTCCCCGAATAATTGCGCTTGGTTATAATCAATCAGCATGCAGATGATGGGAGCCGCAAAACAGATATATGGTACAAATTTGTCTTTCACTTTCCGCTTGGTGAAAATACCGAAGGCAAACAGCCCCAGTAAAGGCCCATAGGTATAGGTGGCCATTTTCAGGATAATGCCGATCATGGAATTATCATTGATCACTTTAAATACCAATACTAATATCAGAAAACTGAAAGCGACCCATAAATGCACTTTCTTACGGATAGACTGTTGTTTTTTTGTGTCCCATTTATCTTGACGCTTCATGCCCATGATGTCAATGCAGATAGAGGAAGTCAGCGCTGTCATGGCCCCGTCTGCACTGGGAAACAGGGCAGATATCAGGGCTATTAAAAAGATAATACCAATGGAGGTCGGCATATGTTCCAGGGCAATGGTTGGGAACAGCAGATCGCCGGAGGCGGTCAGGTTTTCCCTTGCGCCATATAAATGAATGAGTCCGCCCATATATAAAAACAGGGTGATAACAATTAAAATGATGACAGAAAGCGTGACCATGTTTTTTTGCGAGTCTTTTAAATTGCTGACAGAAATACTTTTTTGCATCATCTCCTGATCGATGCCTGTCATCGTAATGGTAATAAAGGCCCCGGCCACTATTTGTTTGATAAAGTAATTTTTATCATTAAAATCCAGGCCAAATACCCTGGACAGGCCTTTTTCATGCATGGCCGTCAGACTGGCGCCTACACTCATGTCCATATGATAGAGCATATAAATACTGCAGATGATCAGTCCCGCCAGCATGCAGGTTGTCTGCAGGGTATCTGTCCAGACAATGGTTTTTACCCCGCCTTCATAGGTATACAAAATGATCATTACCAGAATGACTAAGGTGGTCAGCCAAAACGGAACGCCTAATCTGTCTAAAATAATGGTTTGCAGGATGATGACGACTAAATAAAGCCTGGCGGTAGCCCCTACCCATCTGGAAACAATGAAAAATAAAGATCCCGTCTTATAGGAAGCCATTCCCATCCTGGTTTGTAAGTAACCATAGATAGAGGTCAGTTTCAGGCGGTAATATAAAGGAAGTAGGATAAAGGCAATGGCTATATAGCCGATAGCGTAACCCAGGGTTATCTGCAGATAACCAAAACTGTCATGGCCTACAGCACCCGGAACGCTGACAAAGGTGACCCCGCTTAAAGAGGTGCCAATCATTCCAAAGGCCACCAGCATCCAGTTACTGCTTCTGTTTCCGATGAAAAATGAGTCATTATTGCTGCCCTTGGAGGTCTTCCAGGAGACAAAAAGCAGTAAAAGAAAATAGGCGAAAACAATGGTCAGTAATAAAGATGCAGACATAGCTTTATATATTGAATAATATCATTTAATGTAACAAATATAGCTTTCTCTATTTAAAATCGGGATAGTATGGGGGATTGATTTAATTTTGCGGTATGGATTATACCATTCAAAGCAAAAAATTTGAACAGCTGAGCCTGATGGAACTGTACCGGATTTTACAGCTCCGAAACCAGGTATTCTATGTGGAACAACGCTGTGATGATCTGGATCTGGATGATAAGGATCAGCAGAGCTGGCATCTGACCATTTATGATGGGGATATCCTGGTGGGGTATGCCAGGCTGCTGCCTCCCGGTCTCAGCTATCCTGAAATGTCTATTGGCCGGGTGGCCGTTTCAGCAAGCTACCGTGGTCATCAGATAGGCCGATTACTAATGGAAAAGGCCATTGAACAGCTCGAAGTCTCTTTTGGGAAAGGACCTATCAAGATCAGCGGCCAGCGTTATTTAGAAAAGTTTTATGCATCTTTAGGCTTTGAGACCATCAGTGAGGTGTATCTGGAGGCGGGCATCGAGCATTTGAAAATGCTGCGGCCAGCCTTTTGATCCGGCTCCGGATAATTAGGTCGTTATTGGTCAGTATAGGATTTTAGTTTATTTGCTATTGAATTTCAATTAGATATTGAAATTCAGGTGGTTCCTGGCCCTTATTTATTATTATTTAGATTAATTTTTGGATGAAGCAGTTTAATGTTCCCAGTATATATAGAAGTGATTTAATCAGCGCGATTAAAAACAAAAGAAGGCTTCAGGATAAATTGAAAAAAGATTTCAGCCCGACTTTACTGGATTTTGGGACGGTACAGATTTTTTTAGCCCGTCATTTTGGTTTTTGTTACGGTGTGGAAAATGCCATAGAAATTGCTTTTAATATTATTGAAGCCCACCCCGATCGTCAGATATATCTGCTCAGTGAAATGATTCATAATCCGCAGGTAAATGCAGATCTGGCCCAAAGAGGCGTAAAATTCCTGCAGGATACCTATGGCAGGCAACTGATCGGCTTTGATCAGATCACCGCTGAAGATATCGTGGTTATCCCGGCCTTCGGAACGACACTGGAGGTGGAAGCATTACTACACAGCAAAGGGATTCAGACAGAAAAGTATAATACGACCTGTCCTTTTGTGGAGAAGGTCTGGAACAGAAGTGAACAGATTGCCAGAAAAGGTTATAGCATTGTGGTACATGGCAAACCCCGCCATGAAGAAACCAGGGCTACTTTCTCTCATGCCTCCGCTAAAACGCCTACGGTTATTGTCAATGATATGCATGAAGCAACTTTGCTGGCAGAATTTATCAGAGGTCAGCGTCCCAGTTCGCAGTTCTATGAACTGTTTAAAGGCAAATATTCTGAGGGTTTTGATGTAAATAAGGATTTAATGAGTCTGGGCGTCGTCAATCAGACTACGCAGCTGGCCAGTGAAACGCAGGCGATTTCAGATTTTCTGAAAAAAACGATAAAAGAGCATTATCAGTTAGATGACACCAATCTGGCAGATCATTTTGCGGACACGCGCGATACGTTGTGTTATGCTACCAATGATAACCAGTCCGCGGTTAGCGGCATGCTGGATACGGATGCGGACTTTGCCATTGTGGTTGGCGGCTATAATAGCAGCAATACGTCCCATCTGGTGGAGCTTTGTGCAGAAAAGCTTCCGACTTATTTTATCAATCATGCTTCCCGCATTCTTTCCGCCAGGGAAATTGAGACCTGTGACTGGAAAACGAAACAAATCAGCCGGGTGGCTGATTTTATGGGTGATAAAAGGCCTGCCAAAATCCTCATTACCAGTGGTGCCAGTTGTCCGGATTCCATTGTTCAGGAAGTAATTTACAGATTATTGGATTTGTTCAATTGCAAGGATAAGATTCATCAGGTAGCTGCCCAGTTTGGCTGAGTGGACCAGCGCTGTCTTGTTGGTTAATAACGGGTTGCAGGTTGTTATTGAAATAAGGCTGGTCTTAGGTTGCATGCAGCCGGAAAAATCAGACTTCTTTATTAAAGTGCCTGATAATCAGATTGTTTGGATGAACTGATTTATGCACAATGGTTTATAAATATTAATCAATGGTATAACATTTATTGTTACCTTTGCGCCGATTTAAATGGAAACCTACTGGGTAGACCTTAATTTAGAGAGAATTATAGTAAGTTATTTAAAATATTTCATAGCTGACATGAGTGCTAACTAATGGTAGTATTTTGTGTGAATTATGGTGGAATTCTTGCAATGACGTGACTTTGGAGCCTCTACCTGGCATTACAGTTGCGTTAGTTTTCGGCAAGATGACGAAAAATGGCGATGAAAATTTTAAACTATTGGGTAACTTTAAAGAATACTTTCTATTTTTACGCATTATTTGAATGTTATCTTTTTATCCCATATAAATTATATGGATATATAAAGGACAGACTTTAGATAATCCTAAAGATTATGAAAGGAAATCTTAAATTTGAATAGGAAAAGCTGTTATTGTTCATCGCTTATTCAAATGAAAGCACATTATTCAAATTGTTCAACAACCGGAATTATTATTAATAAGATTGGTCACGGATGCAGAAAAAATTAAAATCAAAAATTGAGGCATTTAAAGATGCCACAATTATTAAAGAGAAGGGCCTTTATCCATATTTTAGATCCATTGAATCCGGTCAGGATACGATGGTGTATATAGAAGGTAAACCTGTGCTGATGTTTGGTTCAAACTCCTATTTGGGACTGACCAATCATCCTAGAATTAAAGTGGCAGCACAAAAGGCAGTAGAAAAGTATGGTTCAGGATGTGCCGGTTCCAGGTTTTTAAATGGAACCCTGGATATTCATATCGAACTGGAAAAAAGACTGGCGGCCTTTGTGGGTAAGGAAGACGCTTTATTATTCTCTACCGGATTTCAGGTAAATCTGGGGGTTCTTTCTGCTATAGGTGGTAGGAACGATTATTTACTGCTGGATGAGTATGACCATGCTTCCATCATTGATGGTGCGAGACTCTCCTTTTCCAAGGTATTAAAATATCGGCACAATGATATGGATGACCTGGAGCAGAAACTCAGAATTCTTCCAGAGGATGCCTTAAAAGTAATCGCAGTGGATGGTATCTTTTCCATGGAAGGTGATATCGTTAATTTACCGGAAATTGTAAAGCTCGCCGATAAATACGGCGTTAATATATATGTCGATGATGCCCATAGCCTGGGTGTTATCGGAGAAAAGGGTGCCGGAACGGCTTCCCATTTTGGCTTAACCAATGAAGTGGATCTGATCATGGGTACTTTCAGTAAGTCATTGGCCTCTTTAGGTGGCTTTGTTGCCAGCGATGCAGAGACCATTGATTACCTGAAACACCGCGCCCGCTCACTGCTCTTTAGTGCTTCCATGACTCCTTCTGCAGCTGCCAGTGTGATGGCGGCGCTCGATATTATAGAAACAGAACCAGAGCATATGGAACGTCTATGGGCAAATACCAATTATGCGCAAAAATTATTATTGGATGCAGGATTTAATCTGGGACGTACGCAGAGTCCGATCCTGCCCATTTATATCAGAGATTCTGATAAAACGTTTCTGCTGACCAAAATGTTATTGGAACAAGGAGTCTTTGTCAATCCGGTGGTGGCGCCTGCGGTGCCTTCTGAGGAGTCTTTGATTCGTTTTTCATTAATGGCAACCCATACTTTTGATCAGATCAAGGAAGCCGTTGAGAAAATCTCGAATATTGCAAAACAGATTGGTGTAGAGCTGAGCGCGCATGAGGGGATGAAAGTATCCAAGAAAATAGTCTGACCTGAAAAACGCTATTTCAGCACGCTTTAACCAAATCAAAAAATGAAAAAAATAGTACTTGTCTCTTCTAAAAAGGAGTTGAAGGCTTTTGTTGATTTTCCACATGACCTGTATAAAAACGATCCGACCTATGTACCGGAGCTTTTTATCGCCCAAAAGGACTTATTATCGCCCTCAAAGCATCCTTTTCATGAAAATGGACAAATCCAGCTCTATCTGTGTTACGACCAGGACAAGATTGTTGGCAGAATCGCCGGTATTTTAAATGATAACCACAATAGCTTTAATCAGGCAAATGATGGTTTTTTCGGTTTTTTTGATTGTGTGAATAACCAGGAAGTTGCCGACCTGTTATTAGATACGGTTGAAAAATGGTTAAAGGAAAAAGGGGTTACCGGACAGGTTATCGGTCCCATGAACCCTTCAACCAATGAGACTTGTGGTATGTTGGTGGATGGCTTCTCCACTCCTCCTATGGTGATGATGACGCATAATGCCTCTTATTATCCGGCATTAGTGGAAGCGCATGGTTATAAAAAGCAAACAGATATTCTGGCTTATTTATATAATCTGGATCATTACAACGATGCGCGTGTCAGAAGGCTCCATGAACTCACGCAGAAAAAGTTAGACAACCGAAAAATAGTGATCCGCAAAATCAATATGAAGGATTTCAAAAATGAGGCGGATAAAATTAAAAAAGTATATAATTCGGCCTGGGACAAAAATCTGGGGTTTTATCCCATGACGGATAAAGAGTTTAATTATACAGCCAAGGATCTTAAAATGATCCTGGATCCCGATTTTTGTATTGTCGCGGAGCATGAAGGAGAAATCGTAGGCTTTGCACTGGCCTTACCTAATATCAATGAAGTGCTCCGCAAGATAAAAAGAGGCCGGCTGTTTCCAACCGGAATCTTTAAACTGCTGGCCGGTAAAAGTAAAGTGACCAGCATGCGTATTATCATGTTGGGGGTCATTGAAGGTTACCGCAAGATCGGAGTAGAGATGGCCTTTTATACTTCTATTATTGATGAAGTAGTAAAAAGAAAAAGGATTAAACAAGTGGAGGCTTCCTGGGTATTGGAAGATAATATTCTGATGAATAAAGCGATTCAGGATATCGGAGGGGTACCTTATAAAAGGTATAGAATTTACGATAAAGAAATATGATAGAAAAAAAACTATTGATTACGGGAGCCAATGGATTTGTAGGCTCACATCTTGCTAAGTTGGCCCTGGACAATGGTTATAAGGTATTTGCTGCAGTCAGAAAAACCAGTGACCTTTCGGCTCTGGAAGGACTAGCTGTTACACTGGTATATCCGGATTACCGGAATATAAACAGCATTACGGCACTGCTAGATCAGGCCGGCATCACGCATATTGCGCATGTGGCCGGTAAGACCAAGGGCCGGAACTTAGATGAATATATGGAGGCGAATGCCACCGTTACAGTGAGTCTGGCACGGGCAGCACTGGACTGCAGACAGGTCGTGGAAAAATTTGTTTTTGTCAGCTCCATGGCCGTTATGGGGCCGGCCCCGTTTGGCAAAGAACTGACGGAGCTGGATGCGCCTCAGCCGGTTACCCTGTACGGAAAGAGCAAATGGCAGGCGGAACAGTATTTGGCAGACTATGGCAGTTTGCCATTAATAACACTTAGACCTACCGCAGTCTACGGTCCCAGAGATAAGGATATGAGGCTCGTTATCGATATGGTGGCCAAAGGATGGGAACTCTATCTGGGAAAGGGACCGCAGCAACTTAGTTTTATCTATGTCAAAGATCTCTGCCAGGCGATCTTACTGGCTTTGGCCAGTAAGTCTAACCGGCAGACTTATATACTTAGTGACGGCGTGAATTACAGCCGATATGATTTTGCAAATCAGGCAAAAAAGGTATTAAAACGTAAAACCCTTAAGTTGCACTTGCCGGTAGGCGTAATATCTTTTGCTCTGGGGGTTCTGGAAAAAGTATGGCCATCCAGGACATCCATCCTGAACAGGGATAAATTAAAGGAACTGACCGGCAATTGGGCCTGCAGTATCCAAAAGGCCAGAAAGGAACTGGGCTACTCGCCTGTATATCCTTTATCCACAGGCATGGAAAAGACCATTGCCTGGAACCAGGCCCCTGAAAAGGCTCATTAAAAACGCGACGTTTTTTTGTAAGTTTTAGATCATTGTTTAAACAATGTCTTAAAATTTACAAAAAGTCTAATTTAAACGTTTGTTTGTTTTAAACAATTGTTTAATTTTGCAGCGAACTTTTAATGACATGCGGATCTGGAAAGTTTTGGTTTGGTAATTTTTACTAATATAACACATAAAATAGTACTCAATGAAACAAAAAGTTCAACCCGCTGAGGGGAAGTTGGGAATACTCATTCCTGGTTTAGGCGCAGTTGCCACTACATTAATTGCCGGCGTTATTGCCAGCAGAAGAGGCCTGGCTGAGCCGGTGGGTTCCCTGACACAAACTGGTCATATCCGTATTGGAAAAAGAACTGATAATAACTACCCGAAAATAAAGGATTTTGTTCCGGTTGCAAAACTGGAAGATATCGTATTTGGTGGCTGGGATGTATACGAAGATAATGTATATCAGGCAGCCAGCATTGCTAAGGTACTTGATCAGCATTTACTGGATTCTATCAAAGACGAGCTGGAACAAATCGCTCCAATGAAAGCTGTTTTTGATAAAAGTTATGTAGAAAACCTGGACGGGCATCATGTTAAAACCGGTGAATCCAAATGGGATCTTGCACAGCAGACCATCAAAGATATTCAGGATTTTAAAGAAAAAAATGGCCTGAACCGTATCGTTGTTATTTGGTGTGGCTCTACAGAAAAATATTTTGAGGCCTCTGAAATTCATGAAACCGTAGAAGCCTTCGAAGCGGCTTTAAAGGCAAATGATGACAGAATTGCGCCAAGTATGATCTACGCATATGCTGCACTCGTACAGGGTATTCCATATGTAAATGGCGCACCTAATCTGACAGTTGATACCCGTGCTTTGGTGCAGTTATCTAAAGATACCAATACGCCGATTGCCGGTAAAGACTTTAAAACAGGTCAGACTTTAATGAAGACCATCCTGGCTCCCGGTCTGGAAGCACGCTCTTTAGGCGTCAGAGGTTGGTTCTCCACTAACATCCTGGGTAACAGGGACGGGCTGGTACTGGACAGACCGGAAAACTTTAAAACCAAGGAAGTGTCTAAACTGGGTGTATTAGAAGATATTCTGCGCCCGGATCTGCATCCTGAGTTATATGGTGATCTGTACCACAAAATCCGTATTAACTACTACCCTCCTCATGGTGATAACAAAGAAAGCTGGGATAATATCGACATCTTTGGCTGGTTAGGTTATCCTATGCAGATTAAGATTAATTTCTTATGCCGTGATTCCATCCTGGCAGCACCGGTCGCTCTGGATTTAGCATTATTTGCGGATCTGGCCAAACGTGCCGGCATGAAAGGCATTCAGGAATGGTTATCCTTCTATCTGAAATCTCCTCAGACCAAAGAAGGGCTTCGTCCTGAAAATGACATCTTCAAGCAATTGATCAAATTGCAAAACACGCTCCGCTATATGATGGGTGAAGAATTAATCACGCACCTGGGGCTGGATTATTATGAAGAAGATGAAGCCTAGTATTTAATCAATACTTGCGCTGAAACAAGGTAACAAAATGCATATGCCTTTAGGATTTCAAAATTCCTGATAGCATAGGTTTTTATAAGACAATTAAAAACAGTTGGACAAATCCGCCATCTGTTCAGCAAAGGGAATGGAGCCCTGCGCTGAAAATAACCTGGATGGCGGATTACCTTGTTTTTAAGAAGATGTTTTGGACAGGAGTCGACTCGTATCTTTTTGATCCTTAATTATATTCGGGATCAGTATGATACACTTGATCTAAAAAGGGATTAGATTCATTTTATGGCAAGGGTTACA
>Ga0164242_10006142_pt1 | contig 13272 bp, 9 predicted proteins | sample OricomgcompostMG_FD_108783 | JGI IMG/M metagenome (GOLD analysis project Ga0164242, IMG submission 108783) | Miracle-Growth compost microbial communities from Emeryville, California, USA - Original compost - Miracle growth compost (MG) ...
CCCGATCGCGTGCCGCTGCTCCGCCGCCGCCTCGCGGACCTGGAAGAGGAGCTGGGCTTCGATCCGGCGAGCCACGCCGGCAAGGCGCTGCGCCATGCGCTCTATGTGCTGCCGCACGATCTGATCGTCGCCTTCCCGCCCGGCGCGCTCAAGCAGGTGGCGCTCACCGCCATGTCGCTCGCCGACCGGCCGCGCCCCAAGCTGGTGCTGATCGAGGAGGCGCTGGGCCGCCATCTGTTCGCCTTCGTCTGGCTGCCGCGCGACGAGCTGACCACCGGCCGCCGTGTCGCCGTCGGCCGGATGATCGCCGAGGAGGCGAAGGGCGAGGTCTCCAACTGGGCGATCGATCTCGACGAAAGCGGCATGGCGGTGCTGCGCTACACCATCGACATCCGCCGCGACGGGTCCGCCCCCGTCCAACCGGACGCGGAGGCCCTCGATCGCCGCCTCGAACGGATGATGCGCGGCTGGAGCCCGGCCGTCGAGGCGGCACTGGTCGAGCGGATCGGCGCCAACCGCGCCGCCCGGCTCGCGCTCAGCCACGCCGGCGCCTTCCCGACGGCCTATCGCGACCGCGCCGACGCCGAGGAGGCCGCCGAGGACATCCTCCGCATTTCCGCGCTCGACGGCCCCGCCGCCCGCGCCGCGCGACTCTATACGAGGAGCGGCGACGAAGCCCCGCGCCTGCGCCTGAAGATATACCGGATCGGCGGGCTCGTGCCGCTGTCGGATGTGGTGCCGGTGCTCGAGAATTTCGGCTTCATCGTGCTCGGCGAATGGCCGGTGGCGCTCGATGACGGGCGGCTCGGCTATATCCACGATTTCCTGCTGGAGGCGACCGGCGAGGGCGCGGAGGCGCTGCTAGCCCGCGCCGAAACGGTTGAGCAGGCGATCGCCGCCGTGCTCGAAGGCCATGCCGAGAATGACGCCTTCAACAAGCTGATCGCGGGGCTGGGGCTGGAGCCGCGCGCGGTGGTGCTGCTGCGCGCCTGGTTCCGCTATCTGCGCCAGACCGGGCTCAACTATGGGCTCGGCACCGTCGCCGACGCGCTCGCCCGGGCGCCGCAGGTCACGCGCGGCCTGATCGCGCTGTTCGATGCGCTCCATGATCCCGATCATGCGAGCGACAAGGCCGCCGAGGCCGCCCGCCATGCGATCGACGAGGGGCTGGTCGCGGTCGCCGCGATCGACGACGATCGCATCCTGCGCCGCATGAAGGCGGTGGTGGCCGCAATCCTGCGCACCAACGCCTTCGCGCCGGCGGCGGGCGAGGCGCTGGCCTTCAAGATCGAGAGCGCGCGGGTGCCGGGCCTGCCCGCGCCGGTGCCGTGGCGCGAGATTTGGGTTTACAGCCCGCGCGTCGAGGGCGTGCACCTGCGCGGCGGCCCGATCGCGCGCGGCGGCCTGCGCTGGTCCGATCGGCGGGACGATTTCCGCACCGAGATCCTCGGACTGATGAAGGCCCAGGTGGTGAAGAACGCCGTTATCGTGCCGACCGGCGCCAAGGGCGGCTTCTATCCCAAGCAGCTCCCCCCGCCCGCCGACCGCAAGGCGTGGCTGGCCGAAGGGACCGAGAGCTACCGCATCTTCATCCGCTCGCTGCTTTCCGTCACCGATAATATCGTCGACGGCGAGGTGGTGCATCCCGAGCGGGTGCATGTCCGTGACGGGAATGACCCCTATTTCGTGGTCGCCGCCGACAAGGGCACCGCCACCTTCTCCGACATCGCCAACGCCATCGCCGAGGAGCGCGGCTTCTGGCTGGGCGACGCCTTCGCCTCCGGCGGCTCCCACGGCTATGACCATAAGGCGATGGGCATCACCGCGCGCGGCGCGTGGGTTTCCGTCACCCGCCATTTCGCCGAGATGGGCGTCGACGTGCAGACCGATCCGATCGTCACCGCCGGCTGCGGCGACATGTCCGGCGACGTGTTCGGCAACGGCATGCTCTTGTCGAAGACAATCCGGCTGGTCGCCGCCTTCGATCACCGCCACATCTTCCTCGATCCCAACCCGGACGCGGCGCGAAGCTGGGAGGAGCGCAAGCGGCTGTTCGAGCTCCCCGCCTCCTCCTGGGCGGATTATAATCCCGAGCTGATCTCCAGGGGCGGCGGCGTCTTCCCCCGCACCCAGAAGGAAATCCCCCTGTCGCCCGAGGCGGCCGCCGCGCTCGGCATGGAGCCGGGCACGATCGACCCCTCCTCGCTGATCCAGGCGGTGCTGAAGGCGCCGGTCGATCTCATGTGGTTCGGCGGCATCGGCACCTACATCAAGGCGTCCACCCAGACCAACGCAGACGCCGGCGATCCCGCCAACGACGCCAACCGCGTCAACGCCGACGAGGTGCGGGCCAAGGTGATCGGCGAGGGCGCGAACCTCTCCACCACCCAGGCGGGGCGGATCGAATATGCGCTCAACGGCGGCCGCATCAACACCGATTTCATCGACAATTCGGCGGGCGTCGATTGCTCGGACAATGAGGTCAACATCAAGATTGCGCTCAACGCCGAGATGAGGGCGGGCCGCCTGTCGTTCGAGGATCGCAACGCGCTGCTCGCCTCGATGACCGACGCGGTGGCGGCGATCGTGCTGGAGGATAACCGGCTCCAGACGCTCGCGCTTTCCGCCGCCGAGCGCGGCGGGGCGGCGGCGGTGCCGGCGCAGGCCGGCGTCATCGCGGCGTTGGAGCAGGCGGGCAGGCTCGATCGCAAGGTGGAGGGGCTCAAGAGCAACGATGAGCTCGCGCGTCGCGCGCAGGACGGGCACGGCCTGACCCGGCCCGAACTGGCGGTGATCCTCTCCCACGCCAAGCTCGCCTTGCAGGCGGCGATCGAAGCCTCGCCTATTCCCGGCGATCCCACCCTCGCACCGATCCTCCACCGCGCCTTCCCCAAGGCGATGCGGGAAAGCCAGGAGGAGGCGATCGATCATCACCGGCTGCGGGGCGAGATCATCGCCACCAAGGTCGCCAACGGCGTGGTCAACCGGCTGGGCATCGTCGCCCCGTTCGAGCTTTCGGAGGAAGAAGGCGTCGGCCTCGCCCGCGTCGCTGGCGCCTATCTCGCCTGCGACGAGATTTTCGGGCTGACCAGCCTGTTCGCCGATATCGAGGCCGAGCCGATGCCGGAGACGGGCAGGCTGGAGCTGCTCGGCGCGGCGGCGCGGATCATCCGGCTGCATGTCGCCGATCTGCTGCGCGTCACCAACCTCTCCGAGTTGCCCGGCGCGATCGCGGCCTCGCTGAAGCCCGGCGTCGATCGGCTGGCGGGCGCGGTCGATCGGCTGGTCAAGGCCGAAGTGCGCGACCAGACCTCGCGGCTCGCCGATCTGGTGCGCGAGGCCGGGGCCGGCCCGGAGCTTTGCCGCCGCCTCGTCCGCCTGTTCGAGTTGGACGGCGCGCTCGCCACCGCCTCGCTCGCCGCGAAGCGCGGCTGGCAGGAGGTCGACGTGGTCGCCGCCTATGTCCGTCTGGGCGAGGCGCTGGGGCTCGACTGGGCCAAGGCCGCAGCGCTCCGCGCCCATCCGAGCGACGGCTGGGAGCGGTTGCTGGTCGCCGGCCTCGCGCGCGATTTCGAGCAGCTCCGGCTCGATTTCATGGGCCGAGCCGACGAGGCCGGGCCGGTCGCGCTGGTCGATCGCTGGCTGGCCGAGCATCAGGTCCGCGTCGATCGCTTCGCCCGGCTGGTCCAGCGCGCCCGCACGTCGGCGACGGTCAGCCCGGCGATGCTCGCCCAGATCGCCGCGCAGGCCCGCATTCTCCTCGCCCGCCATCCGGAGGCCCCGGGAGAATGATCGTAGCCGCCGCGCGTTTCACGACGCGCGGCGGCTTGCGTTTAAGCCAAACTCTTGCTCGCCTGCTCGAACACGTCCTTGCTCAGTCCCGGCGTCGCGACGATGCGCTCGAGCTGCTCGCGCATCAGCGCGGCGCGCTTGGGCTCGAAACGCCGCCAGCGGCCGAGCGGGGGGACGAGGCGCGCGGCGGTCTGCGGGTTGATGCGGTCGGCGGCCAGGATCATGTCGGCGACGAAGCGATAGCCGCGCCCGTCGGGCGAATGGAAGGCGAACTGGTTGGCCGCGAACGCGCCCACCAGCGAGCGCAGCCGGTTGGGATTGGCCAGCGTGAAATCGGGATGCTGCGCCAGCCGCTCCACCGCTTCGGCCGTATCATCGCGCATCGACAGTGCCTGGGTGGTGAACCATTTGTCCAGCACCAGCGGATCGCCCCTGTAGCGATCGTAGAAGGCGGCGAGCGCCGTTTCGCGCTCGGGCGCGTCGCCGTTCGCCAGCACGCCCAATGCGCCGTAGCGGTCGGTCATATTGTCCGCCTCGTCGAATTGGGCGAGCGCGATCTTCGGCGCATCCTCGGCTCCGCCGGCGGCGAGATAGCCGAGCGAAACGGTGCGCAGCCGGCGCAGGCTCTTGGCGGCGGGGGTATATTCATAGCGGTTGGCGGCGCAGGCGGCGTAGGCGTCGCGCCATTTCTGCTCCAGCTCTCGGCCGAGCCGCCGCCGCAGCCGCTCGCGCGCGGCGCGGATAGCAGCGGGATCGACCTCGGCGAGTTGATCGCCGAGGAAGGCCTCGGTCGGCAGCAGCACCGCCTCGGCGACGAAGGCCGGATCGAGCGCGTCGTCGTCGAGCGTGCGCGCCACCGCGTCCACGACCGCCGCCTCGTCCGCGGGCCGCCCTTCGATCGCGGCGATCAGCGTATCCACCATCAACTGCTGCATCGCCTCGAAGCGGGCGAAGGGATCGTCGTCATGGCCGGAGAGGAAGGCGAGATCGGCCGCCGTGCGGTCCGTCTCCACGATCACCGGCGCGGAGAAGCCGCGGTTGATCGAGAGGACCGGCCGCTCGTCCATGCCTTCGAACAGGATTTCGTCCGAGGCGCTGTCGAGCACGTGCACGCGCTGCTCGGTGAGCCGTTCGCCGCTCCGCTCCCCGAACAGGGCGAGGCGCAGCGGGATCGGCATGGGCCGCTTCTCGGGCTGGCCGGGCGTCGGCGGCACGGTCTGCGACAGCGTCAGGCGTGCGCGCGCGGTGCCGGGCTCGTGGGTGAGCGAGGCGGTCACGCGCGGGGTGCCGGCCTGCGCATACCAGAGGCGGAAGGCGGAAAGATCGACGCCGTTGGCGTCCTCCATCGCGGCGACGAAATCCTCGCAGGTCGCCGCCTCGCCGTCATGCCGCTCGAAATAAAGATCGGCGCCGCGCCGGAAGCCCTCGGCCCCCAGCATCGTGTGCATCATGCGGATCACCTCGGCGCCCTTGTTGTAGACGGTCGCGGTGTAGAAGTTGCTGATCTCCAGATAGGAATCGGGCCGGATCGGGTGGGTGAGCGGGCCCGCGTCCTCCGGGAACTGGGCGGCGCGCAGCACGCGCACATCCTCGATCCGCTTGACCGCGCGGCTGCCCTGATCGGCCGAGAACTCCTGATCGCGAAAGACGGTGAAACCTTCCTTGAGACTGAGCTGGAACCAGTCCCGGCAGGTCACGCGGTCGCCTGACCAGTTGTGGAAATATTCGTGCGCCACCACCCCGGCGATGGCATCGTAATCGGCGTCGGTCGCAGTTTCGGGATCGGCGAGGATGTAGCGCGAGTTGAAGATGTTGAGGCCCTTGTTCTCCATCGCGCCGAAATTGAAATCGTCGACCGCCACGATGTTGAAGATGCCGAGATCATATTCGCGGCCGTAGACGCGCTCGTCCCACGCCATCGCGGCCTTGAGCGCGGCCATGGCGTGGTGTGTGCGCGGCAGATCCTTCTCGTGCACCCAGATGCCGAGCTGGACCTCCTTGCCGGACATGGTGGTGAAGCTGTCGCGATTGGCCCTGAGATCGCCCGCCACCATCGCGAACAGATAGCAGGGCTTGGGGAAGGGATCGCGCCATTCGGCCCAGTGCCGACCCCCGCCGGCGTCGCCCTCGCCGATCAGGTCGCCGTTGGCGAGCAGCACCGGGAAGCGCGCCTTGTCCGCCGTCATCCGGACCGTGTAGCGGGTCAGCACGTCGGGTCGATCGAGGAAGAAGGTGATGCGGCGGAAGCCTTGCGCCTCGCATTGGGTGCAGAGCAGCCCGCCCGAGGCGTAGAGCCCCATGAGCTGGGTGTTCTGATCGGGCGCGATCGCCACCTCGGTTTCGATGACGTGCGCTTCGCCGGGAAGTTCGATCACGAGCTGATCATCCTCGATCCGCCATTCGGTCTCGCCCAGCGTCCGGCCGTCCACCGCGACCGACAGCGGAACCATGTCCGCCCCGCGATCCAGCCGGAGCGGGCCGCCCGGCGCGTCCTCGGCGGCGTTGCGCTCCACCTCCAGCCGTGCCTTGACCAGCGTGCGGGCGGGATCGAGATCGAACTCCAGCCGGATCGTCGGCACGAGCCACGCGGGCGGGCGATAGTCCGAACGGAGGACGGGCGCGGGCGGCGGAGCGATGGTGGTCTGCTGGTCCATATCGGGCTTCTAGGCCGGAGGCGACGGCGATACAACGCGAGCCCATGCGGGACGATGCGATGCCGACCATGCTGATCTTCGGGCTCGGCTACACCGCCTCGCATCTGGCTACGCGGCTGGAGCGCGAGGGATGGCGCGTGATCGGCACCGGGCGCACGGGATCGCTGGATTTCGCGGACGGGGCGACGGTGCGGCGCCGGATCGGAGAGGCGGACGCGATCCTCTCCTCGGTCCCGCCCGGCGAGGAGGGGGATCCGGTGCTCGCCCGCTACGGCGCGGCGATCGCGGCCGCGCAAGCGGGATGGATCGGCTATCTCTCGTCCACCGGCGTCTATGGCGACGCCGGCGGAGCCTGGGTGGACGAGAGCGCGCCGATCGGCCGCGGCCGCCGCACGGCCCGCGCGCAAGCCGATGCGGCGTGGCAGGTGCTCCACCGCCATACGCGCGTGTTCCGCCTGCCCGGCATCTACGGCCCCGGCCGCTCGGCGCTGGAGCGGGTGCGCGAGGGCCGGGCGCATCGCATGGACCTGCCGGATCAGATCTTCAGCCGCATCCATGTCGAGGACATCGTCGGCGCGATCCTGGCCTCGTTCGGCGGGCCGCCGGGGATCTACAACATCGCCGACGAGCGCCCGTGCGGCCAGAATGCGGTGATCGAGGAAGCCTGCCGCCTGCTCGGCCGCGATCCGCCGCCGCTGCTCGGCTTCGAGGAAGCGGGCCTCTCGCCCGCCGCGCGCGCCTTTTACGGCGAGAATCGGCGGGTGGCAAACGGGAAAGCCAGGCGGCTGCTCGGTTGGCGGCCGCTCTATCCCGATTACTGTTCCGGCCTCGCCCGCTGTCTCGCCTTGAGCGCCACGAACAAGCCGGCGAGCGACAGTAGACCGCCGACGATCGCCTGAGGCGTCCAGCGATAGGCTTCGAAGATGGTCGAGAGCAGCATCGCCAGCACCGGCGTCAGCACGCCCGAATAGGCCGCCCTCGCCGGGCCGATCGCACGGATCACCTGAAAATAGAAGGTGAAGGCCAGCGCCGATCCGATCAGGCTCAGATAAAGCGTGCCCGCCCAATAGCCGGGGCTCGGATCGAACACCGGCGGCCCGCTCGTGATCCACGCGATCAGCACGTCGAAGCCGCTGCCCCACGCCATGCCCCAGGCGATCAGGCTGGGCACCGCCATATGCTTGGCAGGCCCGCTCGCCTGCATGACGTTGGCGATCGAGGCGAACAGCACACCGAGCAGCGACCAGCCGATCCCGACGAGGATCGCCGCATGGTCCGCCGCCGGGGCAACGCCCAACTCATGCCCGAACAGCAGCACCAGCCCGACCAGCGCCACCCCCGATCCGATCAGGAAGCCGCCGGACAGGCGCTGCTTCAGGAAAATCCAGCCGAGCAGGGCGTTCGGCACGATCAGCAGCGCGAACAGCACCGCCACCAGACCCGAGGTGATGGTCCGCTCGGCGAGATAGACGGCGATATAGTTGAGCGCATATTGCGCGATGCCGTAGATCGCCGCGAAGCCGTGCTGGCGCGCAGTGAAGCGGAGCGGCGCCTTCACCATCCGCGCATAGGCCATCATCGCCACGGTCGCGATCAGGAAGCGATAAGCGACCGACCAGGTGGGCGGCACCACGCCTAACTGGGTGCGGATCACCAGCCAGGTGGAGGACCAGATCAGGGTGCAGCCGATGAACGGCAGAAGGACGGCCATGCGATCCGGCCGCGGGGAGTCGCCCGTTTTCAACGCCTCCGCCAAGCAACTCTCCACCTTTTGCCGGACCAGGACGGCGGAATGAGCATTTCCCTGCTCAAACACCAGCGAAAAGACCGGCGCTACTGACAATCCGCGGCAGACCATCAGCTAAAAGCGCAGCCCGAGCATAGCCCGAAGATATCGGCGAACGTCGGCAGGAGGAATGACGCTGGGACTAGCGCCTGAACGGCGGCTCCTCTGACCCCGGTCTCACCGCATCAAGCCCGAGCGAGACATCTCACCCTTTGCGGATCAGCGGGCGACGTGAGGCGGGGGCAGAGGCGCCGGATGCGAGCTTGCCGGGCGTGAAATCGGGCTTCGGCTCCGGAGCGAGCGCGGGGGCGGTGGGGGTAAGGCGGCGGGACGCTTTCTCGGCGAGGCCGGAAATGCCCTCGCGGCGATCGAGTTCGGCCAGAACCTGCGCGAGCGGCACGCCCTGCGCGTCGAGCAACACCAGCAGGTGAAAGAGCAGATCGGCCGCTTCGCCGGTCAGCGCCTGCCTGTCCCCAGAAAGCGCGGCGATCACCGTCTCGACCGCCTCCTCGCCCAGCTTCTGGGCGATCTTGGGCAGCCTCTTGGCGTGCAGCGAGGCGACGTAGGAGGAGGCGGGATCGGCGGTGCGCCGGGCGGCGATGGCGGCTTGCAGCCTGTCGAGCGTATCGGCCATGCCGCGTCCATGCGGCGGGCCGGGGCGGCGGTCAACCGCCGGGCGCGCTCAATCGCGCTTACGCGACTGGAGCTTGCGGCCGATCGCGATCCCCGCAGCGCCGAGCAGGAACAGCACCGCGTCGGTCGGCTCGGGCACCGAGGTCGCGCCGCCCGAGGAGCTCGGCGCGGGCGCGGTTCCGCCCGAGGAGCCGCCCCAGGGCCAGAAATGGTGCCGCGCCAGCGCCGGCGACGCCGCCATGAGCGCGAAGCCGGAGGCCAATGCGATGAGCGCCGTCTTGCGAAACATGGGCCGTCCCCTTGCGAGTCGGAGAAAGCCTAAGAAGCAGGCCACGGTGGGACAATGCCGTCGTCATCGGTCGCTTGTCCCGCGCGTGCCAGAACGGGCCATAAGAAGGGGCCGACGGATCACTCCGCCGGCCCAGTGTCTTCACGGGTGGAAGCTCAGTTGTAGGCGCGCTCGCCATGCTCGCCGAGATCGAGGCCCTCGCGCTCCACCTCGGGGGCGACACGCAGGCCGGTTACGGCCTTGGCGATAGAGACGGCGATCACCGTGCCGACTGCCGCCCAGGCAATGGTGGTCGCCACCGTCTCGAGTTGGACGAGAAGCTGGTGGCCTATCGGGAAACCCGGCTTGCCCGGTCCGCCGAGCGCGGGGGAATAGACGATGCCGGTGCCGATCGCGCCGATCATGCCGCCGACGCCATGCACCCCGAAGGCGTCGAGCGCGTCGTCATAGCCGAGCCGGGGCTTCACCACCGAGACGGCGTAGAAGCAGACCACGCTCGCTATCGCGCCCAGCACGATCGCGCCGAACGGCCCGGAATTGCCCGCCGCCGGTGTCACGGCGACCAGCCCGGCGATGATGCCGGAACAGAAGCCCAGCGCCGATCCCTTGTGCCCGTTCAGCCGCTCGACCAGCATCCAGATCAGCCCCGCGGCGGCGGGTGCGACGAGCGTGTTGAGCATGGCGAGCGCCGCCGACGCGTTCGCCTCCAGCGCGGAACCCGCGTTGAAGCCGAACCAGCCGACCCACAGCAGGCCCGTGCCCACGCCGGTCAGGGTCAGCGAATGGGGCACGATCCGCTCGGCGGGATAGCCGATGCGCCGGCCGAGGATGAGGCAGGCGACCAGCGCCGAGACGCCGGCGTTGACATGCACCACCGTGCCGCCCGCGAAATCCAGCGCTCCTTGCGTGAAGAACAGCCCGTTCGCCGCCCACACCATATGCGCGATCGGAAAATAGACGATGGTGAGCCAGATCGCGCCGAACAGCAGCACGGCGGAAAACTTCATCCGCTCCACCACCGATCCCAGCACCAGCGCCACGGTGATCGCCGCGAAGCTCATCTGGAAGCAGATGAAGACATATTCGGGAATGGCGACGCCTGGGGTGAAGGTGGGCGCGGTGCTTTCCGGCGTCACCCCGCGCAGGAAGGCCTTAGCGAGGCCGCCGACGATCGGATTGCCGTCCCCGAAGGCCATCGCATAGCCCCAGCCCACCCAGATCAGCATGGCGAGCGCCGCCACCGCGCCGATCTGCGTCATGGTGGAAAGCATGTTCTTGGCCCGCGTGAGGCCGCCGTAGAACAGAGCGAGCCCCGGCACGATCATCATCAGCACGAGCAGCGTGGAGGTCATCATCCACGCCGTATCGCCCTTATCGACAGTGAGCGCGGCGGCCCAGGCGGGCGCGGCGAGGAGCAGGAGGGTCGCGCCCGCACCCGGTTTGAGCAAAGCGGGCAGGCGAAGGCCCCGATTCTTTCCTGTTTCGTCATCCTCGCGAAAGCGGGGATCCAGCTCCTTCGCCCTGGCCCGGGAACAAGAATCGGGAGATGGATTCCCGCTTGCGCGGGAATGACGGCCGAGGATCAGAAGCTCCGATACCATGAACGCGCTGACGTGCCGCATGCCGCCTCCCGGTCAATTCCGGGAGCGCATTCGCAATCCATGTGCCAACAGCGGCGGAGGCGGTTTCCCGCGCCGCAGCATCATCGCATATTGCAGTTTCGCCTAGCGCGTGGGCGGCAGCATCGCGCGAGTGCCTTATTTCAAGGCAATTCGTCCAGCAGGCGGCGGGCGCGGGCCTTGTCGGTTTCGTCGACCATCACGCGCGCGGCGAGCAGACCGCCGAGCCCCATGCCGCCCATGCAGCGATCGAACAGCACCGCCTCGATCCCTTCGGCCCGCAAGCGGCCGCAGACGATCTCGGCGATCGCGGGATTGGCGTAGCTTTCGAGCTCGACCAGGGCCACGTCAGGCGGCCGCCGCGGTGCCGCCGACCGTCAGACGATCGATCAGCAGGGTCGGCTGGCCGACGCCGGCGGGGATGCTCTGACCACCTTTGCCGCACATGCCGATACCTTCGTCCAGGCACATGTCGTTGCCGATCGCCTTCACCCGGGTCAGCACCGAAGGCCCGTCGCCGATCAGCGTCGCGCCCTTGATCGGCGCGCCCAGCCTGCCGTTCTCGATCTTGTAGGCTTCGGTGCAGGAGAAGACGAACTTGCCCGAGGTGATGTCCACCTGCCCCCCGCCGAAGCTCTTGGCGTAGATGCCGTCGCCGGCGCGCGCAATGATCTCCTGTGGGTCATCATGGCCGCCGAGCATGAAGGTGTTGGTCATGCGCGGCATCGGCGCGTGGGCGAAATTCTCGCGCCGCCCGTTGCCCGTGGCGGGGACGCCCATCAGCCGGGCGTTGAGACGATCCTGCATATAGGCCTTGAGGATGCCGTCCTCGATCAGCACGGTGCGCTGGGTGGGCGTGCCCTCGTCGTCGATCGAGAGCGAGCCGCGCCGTTCGCCGATCGAGCCGTCGTCGACCACGGTGACGCCGGGCGCCGCCACCCGCTCGCCGATCCGGCCGGAGAAGGCGGACGCGCCCTTGCGGTTGAAGTCGCCTTCGAGGCCGTGGCCCACCGCTTCGTGGAGCAGCACGCCCGGCCAGCCGGGGCCGCACACCACCGTCATCTCGCCCGCCGGCGCGGGGACCGCCTCGAGATTGACCAGCGCCTGCGCCAGCGCCTCGTCGACCGCACGGCCCCAGACGGCGGGATCGAACAGCCGATCGTAGAGATGGCGGCCGCCCAGCCCGAAATAGCCGCTCTCGCGCCGCCCGTTCTGCTCTGCGACAATCGAGACGGAGAGGCGGACCAGCGGCCGCACGTCGAAAGCGACGAAGCCGTCCGGCCGCACGATCTCGACCACGCTCCACGATCCCGCCAGCGCGACCGAGACCTGCGCCACGCGCGGATCCTTCGCCCGCGCCGCCGCATCGATCGCCTGGCAGAGCTCCACCTTCCTGGCGAAGGGGACGAGGCTCAGCGGATCGGTGTCGCCGTAGAGATGGCGGTTGGTACGCGGCGGCGGCGCGGCATGCGCGGCCTTGGCGGGATCGAGCAGGCTCATCGTCTCGCCCGCGCGGCGGATCGCACGCTCGCTGATCTCGTTGGCGTGGGCGAAGGCGGTGGTCTCGCCCGAGACGCCGCGCAGGCCGAAGCCGGACTGGGTGGTGAAGTCGGCGGTCTTCAACCGCCCGTCATCGAAGCCGAAGCTCTCGGCCGCGATATATTGGAGGAAAAGCTCGCCGTCGTCGCAGCGCGCCAGCGTTTCGGCGGAAAGGCGGCGCGCCGCATCGGGATCGAGCCCGTCGCGATAGAGGAAGGAATGGGGATCGGGGGAGGTGGCCATGCACCGGATATAGGCTCGGCGAAGCGCGCGGCAAACCGCCCGCTGAGGGATTATCTTGCAACCTCCTCCAGCCCCTCCGCATATCGTCGGCTTTTCTCCGCATAGATCTCCGCCGATCGCGTGAGCCCCGTCAGCGCCGCCTCATTCAGCGCCCGCACCGCCTTGGCCGGCGCGCCGACGATAAGCTGGCGGGGCTCGAAGCGTTTGCCCTCCGTCACCAGCGCGCCCGCCCCGATCAGGCATTGCTCGCCGATCACCGCATCGTTCAGCACCTTCGCGCCCATGCCGATGAGGCAGCCGTCGCCTATCGTGCAGCCGTGGAGGATCGCCTTATGCCCCACCGTTACCCCCGTGCCGATGGTGAGCGGGCTTTCCGGATCGGAATGGAGTACCGCGCCGTCCTGGATATTGGTGCGCACGCCGATCAGGATGGGGCCGTTGTCGGCGCGAATCACCACGCCGAACCACACGCTCGCCCCCTCGCCCAGCCGCACGTCGCCGATCAGCTCGGCCGAGGGCGCGACCCAAGCACCCGGCGCGATCGTCGGCCCTATTCCCTCCAGAGCGTAAAACGGCATCAGGCGGCGTCCCTCTCCTTCACCCGCTGGCGATAGCGGTGAAGCAGGGGCTCGGTATAGCCGCTGGGCTGACCGACGCCTTCGAAGATCAACGCGCGCGCCGCCTGGAAGGCGAGGCTCTCCTCCTCATGGCCCACCA
>Ga0164242_10006143_pt1 | contig 13271 bp, 4 predicted proteins | sample OricomgcompostMG_FD_108783 | JGI IMG/M metagenome (GOLD analysis project Ga0164242, IMG submission 108783) | Miracle-Growth compost microbial communities from Emeryville, California, USA - Original compost - Miracle growth compost (MG) ...
ATTAGGGCCGGTGCCGGTTTGGGTGATGGCGGAGTTACCGATGATGTGGCTGCCATTGAACATGGCGATGGTACCGTTGGTGCCGGTGCCGGTTACACCGCCACCGGAGCCGGCGCAGTTGCCGAGGTCTACCAGACAGACTTCGTCGGAGGCGGCGCCGCTGTCAGGAATGACGATGGCCTGATCTTGGCCGGGAGCGGCACTCTGCAGGGTGGTCAGGAAGGAGTTGGTGCCGTTCGCCAGGATGAGGCTGCCGTCAGAAGTACCGGCATCACCGACGGTAACGGTACCGGTGAAGGTCGGGCTGTTGGTGATGGTGATGCCGCTGCAGGTGCCGCCACTGCCGAGCGTGACGGTATTGCCGCCGCCGGTCAGATTGCCGGTGCCCGTCGGACAGATCAGCGTGGTGTTGCCTTGGACGGCCGTGCCGGCGGCGGCGCCGTAGAGGACGGACAAGTCCGGCGCTGATCCGGCGCCGCTGTTCCCCGTCGCCGTTAAACCGGTAAGAGTCCCGAGATGAGCGACGTAGTCACCGATCGTATCAGTTCCCAACACGACGGCGGTACTCGTCAGAACGCCGCTACTATCGGTATGGACCACGCCGGGACCGCCGATGCCACTGAAGGTGACCGTCCCGGCGCTGGTCAGGCCGGTCAGGCCGGTCAGCGTGCCCGTGATAACACTGGCCCCGGTAATATCAGCACCGCCGCTGGTAACGGTCAGGCCGCTGCCAACGCTCAGATCACCGGCCACCGATGAAGTGCCGGTACCGTTAACCGTCAGCGTCCCGCCCTGGGTTACGTCACCGTGCTCGTTAACGCTTAACTTGCTGCTCCCATTCACTTCCAGGTTAATCAAGTTGCCACTAAAACCAGCGCCGGTGTTGACTATCAAGTTACCCGCGTAGACAAGCGTGGAACCGGATTCGCTCAAGTTCGAATCGGCGATAGTGTTGCTACCCGTAAACTTGGCGATATAGCCGTTCAGGCCGCCACCGACGATGCCGCCGCCGCTGCCGGCGCAGTTACCGGTACTCAAACAGATGTCTACCGATGCCTGGTGAGGATCCGGCAGATTATACGTCGTGGACTGACCCAGTGTTGTTGAAATTATATCAGCCGTATTAGAACTGAAGCTATTCGTTACATGAAGCGTACCTACGGTCACCCCCGCGAACGTCGGCGAAGAAATAGTGGCGATATCTTGCGGTAATGATAACACCACATTACCGGTACTCGAGGATACGTTTACCTGATTGGCTGTTCCAGTAATAGTTACAACACCTGTTCCTCCGCCGGTGTCGGTGACGGTATAATGCCCCGCGCCGTCGCTGCTAACCGCAAGGTTCGGCGAGCCTGACGTCAAGCTTACAACGCCGCTATTACTAATGGCCGTGCCGTTTATGCTGATACCCGGGCCGGCGACCAAGGTCACGGCTCCGCTCTGCCCCTGAAGGCTGCTCACGTAGGAACCGATGCTCTGTGTCGTACCTCCGGCCGCTAACTGCTGAAGCACGTCGCCGGCAAGCGACAGCTGACCGCCGCTGATAACGAGTCCGCTCCCTAAGCCGATCACTCCCGTCGTGCCGCCCAAGGCGGTCACCCCGCCCTGTGGCGCCAGGCTGATAAACTGCGTACCGTCGTAGTAATACGGCTGGTTGGTGGTTTTATCGTAATAAATCTGGCCGGTCTGGGGTGCGCTTGGTTTTGAAGTAGGTTTTATAACCACCGTATCGCTTAATTGGAGCTGGCCATTTACCGTTAACTGATTAACCTCCCCTAGTTGCAATTGGCTGTTGGGCTGGGCCCTCCCCAGGTTAAGAGTACTGCCGGCCGCGTAGTTGCCCGCCTGCTGGTCATCGGTCTGCCCGCCACCGGAGTGATGAGAAGTTAAAAACAGCGTACCGACACCTACCAGCAGTATCAACAAGACGACGGAAGCAGTAATGCCGACAGCAATTCGGTTTAGCCGGAAGAGACTGAAGCGAGCATCCTTCGGAGTAGAAGACGGTTCCGCCATGACAGGGGTTGGGGGTTCTGCTTCAAGCTCGTTCGAGGCGAACGAAGCTTCGGCCGCGGGCTCAGACTCCAGGGTAGCCCCGGGCGCATCTTCACCGCCTAACCTCTCCCGATCCGCCTGGCCAAACACTGGTCGCGAGATGCGTGGCTCTTCGGTAGGTGGGGGCGACGGGGTGTTCAAGATATCAGCCGGCGGAGAAACCGGCCGGATCACCGCCTGCCTTACCGGTATAGTTGCCACGCGTTGAGCCACCGGCCGCGGATAAGCGTCGGATTGGATGGGAGGTGCTGTAACACCGTTCTGCTCTGGCTCCATATCTGTTTTTGATTTCGTTTAATTTTGATTTTGGCACACTATGCCGTGAGTTTATTTTATCTCTCTGTTTAACAGGGTACAAGTAAATTGAACACAAAAAGTATGCGATTCGCCGAAGTTATCCACTGTTTTGTAATAATCTGGGGTATCACCCCCGTTATTTTTATATGGTGCTTCGGAGATCGTGGATTGCCCACGTCTAGACGGCTGAAATCCCGTATATTCAGTGTTCATAGCAGGTGTTACATCTAATTAACAGATACGTATGGCTAATAATAATGTGTAAAAAACATCAGCTCTATTAGAGATTACAGTCTGCGAGCCTGTCCTTACGCGAAATTTTACGCTACCATTGGGGCATGCAGGAACAGCGGGGGGCACGGCCTTCTTATAATTATCAGGATGCGCGGCAACGGCAGTACGACGGCTCTGTTCGACAAAACCCTACGAGCCGTCCCGCGGCGCCTCAAACAACTCAAGCAACCCCCTCCGGCGTTCATCAGTCAACGGATACGCCGGGCGAGCCCATGCCGGCCGCGGTGGCGAAGCACACGAGCGAACCCATGGCGGCGCCGGCGAAAAAGAGGCGCAAACTAGTCGCGGCGGGGATCATCGTGGCCGTCATCGTCATCATGGCCGCCGGCGCGTGGCTCCTGCTTATAAAAAAAGGTTCGGATCCTGTGCCCAAAAATATCAGTCAGGCGGTCAATTTCCCCGTTTACTACCCTTCCCCCGTGCCCCAGGGCTACCGGCTGGAGAAAAACGCCTTCAGCGTGCAAGACGATATCGTCTTCTATCACCTTGTAGACGGTGACAGCACGATCGTCATCAGCGAGCAGACGAGTCCGCCCAACCCGCTCGACCTTAAAAGCACCCCCGGCTTCGGCGAAGTGCCCTCGACCGCCGGCGAGGCCGCCGCCGGCCTGGTCAACGGCTCGCCGGTAGCCATCGTGGTAACGGAGAAGACCATGATCAACATACAGGGTTCCAAGAACACTTCCCGGGACTTGGTGGCGAAATTGGCCCAGGCCATGTCAGCGCCGCAGTAGTCCAACAGCTATGTGCTGCCAAGTAGGGTCAGGCGTAGTGCAGCCGGACCGGCACCAGCCGGCCCGCGTGAAACGCACTACTCGGCGGGCACATAGCTGTTGGACGAGCTAGAGCGCCTGATACTCTATGAAGCTGTTGCCGCAGGTCCGGGCGGCGGTGTCATCCGTGGCCGTGTTTTGGGCGAACATGTAGTGCATGGTGCCGTCGGCGTTGGGCTGGAAGGTGAAGTCGCCCTCGAAGACCCGTTTGTCGGAGAAGGCGCCGGCCGTGCCCATGCTGAGGCCGTTATTCGGGAACGTCGTGGCGCCGCCGAGCGTGCCGGCCGAAGACACCGCGTTGTCTCCCGTACCCGTGCCCACATAGCGGCCGCTGACGTTCTTGGCTGAGATAGCTCCCGGGAAGGTGAACTCGCCCTTGTAGTCGCCGGCGTCCGAGTTGCCCGCGTAGCAGACGTTGAAGCGTACCGTGTAGACCTTGCCGGCGGACACGTTGAAATGCAGATCGTCGTCGTTCGCGTAGGTTGAACTGTTAGTTACATCCTGATCTTTGGTCTTGGTGATCTGTATCCAGGGGCTCAGGCAGTCGCGCCAGCCGCCGTTCTGATAGCAGCGGAACTTGCCGGTGGTGGAGTTATAGTACATGCCGCCGTTCACCCCTGCCGGATCACCGGAGGTATTCTTGGTGTCGAGCACCAGGAGCGTGCCGGTGGCATCGGCCGTAGGATTGCCGACGTAGACGCGCGAATTCTGGGTATCGACGGTGAACAGTGGCGTGGAACCGGAATTTTGGATCTGGAAGGCATTGGTGGAATCGGTGGTATTTCGGAAGAGCGCGGCGCCGGCGGCCGTCAGGTTGCCGCCGATGGTCGCCGAACCGTTCAGTTGCAAGTCACTAGCGCTAACGGTGCCGTTGGCCACCAGGTTGCCGACAGTGGCGTTGCCGCCCACGCTGAGCGCGTCCGTGGTGGTGCTGGTCGCCGTCACGCTATCGCTTGTAGTGGTGGTAGCGGTCAGCGTGCCGGCCGTTATGGTGCCCGTAGCCTGCAGATCGGCCACCGTGGATTGACCGTTGACGGTCAGGCTGCCGAGCGTGGCGTCACCGCCGTTTTGCAGATAATCGCTGTCCGGCGAGCCGTTATTGTCGCCGCTTGACGCCGAACTGTCACCTGGATAGTAGGTGTTCTTGATGAACGCCGTCACCGCCCCCTGGCCCGGCCCGTCAAAGCCGCTCAAGGCCTGGCCGATGGTCATGCCGGGACTGACGGCCTTCATGGCTACGCCCGGCGTGGAGCTGGGGACCAGATAGTCGCCGGGTTTAACGGGGCCGTTCTCGTCGCTCACCTTGACCGGCACGCGACCGGAAAGCGCCACCGACCGCGGATTGTCGCCGGTAGAGAAAATCGCCTTGCCGATAACCTGCCCGGGCGAAGTGGAAACCACGCCGATGGCGTTGCCTGCGTCATCGGACGAGGCTTTGACGATCCAAGCCTTGGAGTCGACCTGGCCGTACCTGTTAATGGCCTGCACGGCCGGTTTGGACGAATCCAGAGCCACCACGTCGCCGGCGTCAATACTCGGATCGGTCGTGCCGTAATCCTCGGCGTAGTCGGAGCCGTCGCCGGCCGGTTTGAAGGCGACAATGGTGCTCGAACTGGTCGTGTAGTAAGAAGAGGTCCAGGAAGTATCAAAGCTCCCCGCAGGGGAACCGACCATGAAGCGGGAGCTCAGATTAGGCGTGGCGGTAACCGCCGTCATGTCGTTCCAGCCGCTGCCGTCGCCCGTCATCGAAGGTCCGGGCTGCCACGCCAGGCTGGCGAGCACCAGATCGTGATCGACGGTGGTAGTTATGCTCGGCGTGGCGTGCGAGTCGCCGCCGCCGTCATAGTGGCCGTCCGAGACGTCCAAGACGTCGCTTTGGGCCACGCCGTCGAACTCGCTGATATTGACCGCCATACGGTGGGTGCCGCTGACATGGACCGTAACCTGGTTGGTAGGCTGCGAATCTTCGGAGTACCAGATTTCCGAATCATAGCTGCCGCCGGCGCCAGAATCCGCTTTGACCCAGGTATTGCCGGCCGAATCGGTTACGGAAGTCACTACGGCGGAGCCGGTATTAACGGCGATCTGGGCGATCAGCAGGTCACCGGCGCTCGAGGTGGTTATCGTGGTGGCCAGAGAGCTGCCGTTGGAGGTGTTGCTGGTCGTGGCCTGCTGGACGAACTGCGGCGTGGTCGGCGTGATACACGAGCCGAACACCAGCTGGCTGGGGTTGGCGAGGCCCGTCTTGATACACTGGCCGCCGGCCGGCGCGCTGGTGGGTAGCAGCAAGGTATATGAATCGTTGGGATTGCTGGACAGGGCCAGACTGACCGTGTTCGAGCCGGCCGACGTGCCAAAGACCAGCGTACCGTCAGTGCTGCCCGGATCTCCCAAAGCGACCCGGCCGGCGGACGTATCAACGGTAAGAATCGAGTTATTGTCAGTGTCTTCCACCCGGAAAGCGTTACTGGAGTCGGTGGTATTCTGGAATACGTAGCCGCCAGCCCAGAAATAATCAGTACCGCCAAGGCCATTCCAAAACTCAAGGTTACCACCATCGTTCGTAATCGTCACGCCGCCACCTGGGTCACCGGCGCTGGCGTCAAGCGCCAGACTGTCACCGGCCAGTATGCCAACCCTGCCGTGAGTAGTATCAACGTTCAGTATCGTGTCACCGTTAGTATTTTGTATCTGGAACGCCGTATCGGAATTGGTCGAATTTTGGAGCACCACTGTCCCGTTGCTGTTAATATTGAGGTTATTGTAGAAACTGCTGCCGGTCCACTCACCGAGGTGAAGAGCGTTACTGTCCGAACGGATGCCGAACTTTTGGGTGCCGTTGTCCCAGTTAACGAACGGCGTGTTGCCAGAGGTGGTAGTCAAGTTGATGCCCGAATCGCCGCTGCCGCCATTGATTATGATCGGCGTGGCAGAAGCCAGGTTGATGGTGTTGCCGCCGTTGTAGGCGCTCTGCAAAGTGGGCGGCGTGCCGCCGACGCAGTTCGTCCAGGCGCCGCCCTGGTAGCAGCGGAAAGTTCCCATGTTGGAGTTGTAATACATGGCGCCGTTCTGGCCGGTCGGATCACCGGTCGAGGTCTTGGTGTCCAGCACGAACAAAGTGGCCGAGGTATTACTGGTACCTACAGAGATGATGCCCTGACGACTGCCGCTGGTGGTAGAGGTGTCGATGTTCAATTCGTTGACGCCGCTAGCGTTCTGTACCCGGAAAGCAGCGCTGGTGTTGTTGCCGTTCCTGAAGGTGGCGGCGCCGTTGGCGGTATCCAGCGTCATGATGTACTTGCCAAGCGAGTCGTTGTAGATGAAGAAGCCCGGCGTGGAGCCGTCAAAGCCTCGAGCGTCTATACCAAAATCATAGACCGACGCACCGCCGCTGTAGAAATCCAACTCCGCCTGATTACCCGACCCGTTACCGCCGATGTTAACCTGGGCGTGGCTAGAGCTGGTATCCACGGTAAACTGAGCGTAACCGGCCGCGTTCTGAACTACGAACGCGGTAGCGGAATTAGTACTGTTTTGGAAGAGCGCCTGGCCGGTAGCGCTCAGGCTAGCCACCAAGTTCTGGCCGGTACCGGTGCGGAACTGGATGTTGCCCGAGTTGTTGTTGTTCTGGATCTGGACCGAACCGGTCGATCCGTGATTAACGAGCGACAAGTTGTTGGCCGAGGAATACGTCAGGGCCTGGCGGTCGGTACCACCGTTGTCGGTAAAGTAGATGCCGTAGTTATTGGGCAGGAAGAGGCTACCCTGATACAGACTGAGGTCTCCCGTATTGTCTACCTGCACCACCGTGGAGCCGGCGTTCTGCAAATCCAAGAGGTCATCGGCTCCGGCCGTCTTGTTGACTATCAAACCGACCTGGCCGGAAGTCGAGGAAGTTACTTTGAACGTCGCCACGGTAGTAGGACCTCCGACGCTTACGGTGCCGTTGGTCGTATCTACGTTAAGCAGGTTATTGCCGCCTGAATCCTGGACCTGGAACGCCGTGGTGGAGTTGGTAGAGTTTTTCAGCAGTACGGAGCCGGTCGACAAATCACCATAAATGGCGTTGCCGATGTTGAGCTGATTGCTGCCCGTAGCACTCTGCGCGTTCACGTTCGTACCGATGATGATGTTGCTGGAGCCGCTGGTCAGATTGCCGCCAGCAGCGGACCCAAGCAGCACGTTATTACTGCCTGAGGCGAGATTATCTCCCGCTTGATATCCTAGGGCCGTGTTGTAGTATCCGGTACTCTGCAGCAAGGCAGAGCCACCGACAGCTACATTCTCATTGCCGCTAACGTTCGCATTCAGCGCGCTGCCGCCAATAGCGATGTTATTGCCGCCATCCTGGTTAGACCCTAAACCACCTATCGAGATGTTGTTGCTGCCGGCCGTATTCGCAGATAACGCCCCGTAGCCAAGAGCAAAGTTATTATTGCCGGTGGTATCACTCTCGAGTGCGTACTGACCCAACGCGTAGTTGCCCGTACCGGTAAGGCTGGTATTGCCGGCGTCGGAGCCAAGGAAGAGATTATTGACCCCCACCGCCTGCACCGCGGTATTGCCATTGATACGGTAAGCACCGGTAGTATTGATGTCGCCTCCAACGTCAAGCGTATAAGCCGGCGTATTGCCATAGGTGGCAATACCGACTCTATTGTCTGTGGTATCAACGTTGAAGATGGCGTTGCCGAGGCTGTCTTGTACCTGGAAGGCGGTAGATGAGTCGGCGGCGTTTTGGAAGAGTGCTTGCCCGCTATTGGCGATGGAGAACTCCGTGGCATCGCTTTGAGAGACATCCTGGTAGAAAAGCGAGGCGCCTTGCAAGTGCATGCCCTGGCCCCAGTCGTAGGTTGCCAGGTAGAGGGCGTTGGAGTCATCCTCCCAAATGGCCGAGTGCTCACCGATATCTAAATACGCGCTTTGCGGCAAGCTGACGGTACCGTTGCCGGTGGTGTCGACATTCAGGATCGGATCACCGGCAGCGTTCTCCACTTGGAAGGCCGTGGCCGAGTCGGTGGAATTTTGGAAGGTGGCGGCCCCGGTGTCGCTAAAGCTGGCAACAACAGTATTGTTGGTCTTGATATTCAAGCCATAGTCATCGTTAGTGCCTAATACAGCCGTAGCACCAAAGCTGTTGCCGCCCTGGACGAACGGCGCGCCGGCACCCGAGCAGGTCGATACCTGGGAGCCGCCATTGAGGCACAGCGCGGTCGTGCCGCCGGAGCCCAGACTATCGACGTACAGCGAGCTGGTAAGCGTGGCGCCGGTGCTGGTATTAACCGTGAACACGCCCGTGCCCGCGGCGTTCTGGATCTGAAAGCCGGCGGCCGAGTTAGTGCCGTTCCGAAAGACGGAGTCACCGTTGTAGCCGATGGTCAGGGCGGTGTTCGTAAGGCCCGCGGAATAAGAGCTGGAAGTGCCGAACAACAGTTTCGATCCGCTGTTGGTGAGTTGGGTATATATACCTGCTTTCGGGGCGGTCGGGTTATTATCCGGTGTTGACCAGAACAATCCATCAGTGTACGCGTCTTGCACGTAGTCCGTCATCACGTTAATGCCCGCGTCTCTCAGGTTCTGAGTGAACTCCGTCTGGGTAGTACTTGCCCCGTCGTTATAAACATTGAGGTTGGCGGTAAGGCCGAACGAGCCCGTGTTGACCCCCACGCGGCTGTTCGCCGTGTCGGCGACAAGGATATTGCCGCCATTGGAGTCCTGAACCTGGAAAGCGGTGGCGGAGTTAGTGCTGCTGGCGAACGTCTTGTCGCCGCTGAAGGTTTGCGCGCCGGTGCTCACCAGACCGGGATGCGTCTGATCGGCGGTCTGCAGATAGATGTCGTTACCGGATATGACCGCGCCGTTGGCGCTTTTAACCTGACTGTCGAGAGTTCCCACGGTGTTCACGCCGTTGCCGCCCTCGCCCGCGCAGTTCACCCAGCCGCCGTTCTGATAGCAGCGGAACTGCTTCAGGCTGGTGTTGTAATACATCGCCCCGTCCGTGCCGGTCGGGTCCGTGGCACCGCTGTAATTGTTGAGCACCAGATTTATGCCGTTGGCGTTCGCCGTCGAACTGCCTATCTGGACGATGCTATCGGTGGTATCGACGCCGAACAGCGAGACCGAAGAGGAGTTCTGCACCCGGAAGGCACTGGTAGAGTTGGCGGAATTTTTGAAGAGGGCCTGGCCGTTGTCGGTCAGGTTGCCGCCGACGCTCAGTGTGCCGCCGAGTATGCCGTTGGCGGAGATGTTGAAGCTGCCGGTTTGCTGCGTTCCTGGGGAGCTTCCCTGCAGCTGGATATAGTTGCTGCCCAGATCCGCCGATTTGGCGAAGCCGCAATCGTCGCTGTTTTGGATACACAACGTGCCGCCCTCGTCCGGCAAGCTGATGCTGCGGTTGGCGGTAAGCGTGCCGAAGCTCAGCGTGCCGACGTACGACCCCTGGGTTTGCTGCAGCTGTTGGGCGGATTTCGCCTGAAAGGCGTATGGCAAGGCGGTGAGCTGCAGCCGCGGGTTCATCTCGCCGTCCCAGCTGGCCGAGCCGCCGGTGCCGCCGACGTTCATGGTCAGCCAAAGCTGCTGATCCCAGTTGATGTTGCTCGGAAAGGCGGTGATCGACCCCAGGTTGACCGTCACGTAACCGTTGGACACCTCTACGCCGTGGCCGGCACTGTTCAGGTAATCCTCCGTCCAGAGCGCGCTGCCGTCGTGGTCGACGTTGTAGAGCTTGAATTCCAAGTTGTAGTTACCGTCGGGAACGATGGCGCCGGCGGTATTTTCCAAACGGGCCTGAAAGTTGATGACGTTACTGGTGGCCGCCGCCGTCTGCGCCGGCCGGGTAAAGTTGAACGTCAGCCCCGTTAACAAGCCCATACCGACCACCGCCAGGACAGCTAGGCGCGCGTGCCGGCGCGTATACGCGCCCGGGCGTCCACACACGCGCGCGCAGGCGCGCAGAATCCGCGCGCTACGCGCGCGTGAGTTCCGCTTAAAGAACGCTGCTGGCGACATGGTTTTTGAGTTTTGTTTTTGCTGTTTTTTCGGGCTTTTTGTTTGTAGCCTGTACTACCAGTATCTCTCCTTCGGTAACGGTGTTCAACCCTTTTGGGGTGATTTCGAACACAAAATATACTCATGGGATTTTGTCAGATACGGCTATCTTATGATGAGCTGTTGTATTTTTAACTGCAGTACTGGCCAGATACCGCTGTTACAAATAGACGTTCGCTAGCCTAATAATGCTAATTTCTAGCTAACTCGCCCGCTATATACGTTAGAAAAGTTATCCACAGCCTCTCGGGGCCCTTACTCGTATTCCCGCTGCAGCGCCCACAACCGGTGCCGCCCGCCCAACCAGAACGACACCAGAATCAGCGGCACCAGCACCGCGAAAGGCCAGATAGGCGTTTCGTTCTGCACCAGCGTGTTGCTGCCCGTCTTGTTGTTCTGGACGGCGCCGGTGGCCTGCCCCACCAGTTGCAAGAAGGCCTCCGCGCCGTTTTTGTCGGTGGCTTTGACGACTACCTTGTATAGGCCGGCCGTTTTATAAACGTGTTTCAGGGTTACGGTGCCGGCCGTGGAAGCACTCATCAGATCGGCCGCCGTGCCGTCGCCCCAGTCAATGTTGATGGCATAAGGGCCCGTGCCGCCGTCGAGCACTACCGGCCAAGTCAACTGGGCGCCGGGCGGCGCGCCCCGTTCGGCGTACGGACTGGTAAGCGTGAGCAGCGTGCCGAGCTGCAGAAACTGAGCGTCATTGAACGTCACGGTGACTTTGTTGGAGTCGGGGCCGGCCTGATCCAGCGCGTCGTAGACCCGTGCCACCAGGTCGTTCTGGCCGCCAAACAGGTCGACTTGTAAGGTGTAGCTGCCGCCACTGCAGACCGTGGAACCCACGAACACGTTGTTGTCGAAGATCTTCACCAGCAAGCCGTTGGGGCACAAACCGCTGACCGTGATAGGTATGGAAGTAACCGTGCCGCCGCCGGGAATGGCTATGGTCGCGCCGCTGGTCGGCGGCTTGGTGGAGATGGTGCCTTCCAGGCCTATCGAGCCGGATTGCGCCGGCGGGTTCGCCGGGGCGGCCGCGGCCAGCGGCACCAAGGGCTGCATCAGCAGGCCGGCGGCGCCCGCAATCAAGCCAACCGCTAGGCCAATCGATCGGGCCGTCAGCCGGCTCCGTATTCTTAGGAGCGCCGTACCGGCGCACATGGCACGTGCCGGCCCGCGGCTTCGCCAACCCCCTTTCATGAGCCGTTTATCGCCTCTGTTGGTAGTTGTTCCGGTTCGCCCGATTGGCTTTGGCAATGACACGGCGGTTGTAGCGGCGGATCATGCGTGGCAAGCCGAAGATCAGGAAGAGTATGAGCAGCAGCAGGATGACGGCGATGATAATGACGACCAGCGGGATGACCCAGAAAGTGGCCGAGGCGGTCAGCAGTTCGCCCTTGGAACCGTAACCGAAGTTACCGACGATTTTATATTTGCCGAAGGAACCGATATGGCTCAGATTGATGGTAAAGCGGCGGATGCTGCCCGGTAGCACGTTGCCCGGCGAATCGGAATTGTTGACGTTGTAGGTTGCCAGGACTTTGGAGCCCTTTTTGAGCTGGATCTTACCGAACGGCTGCTCTTGGACGTTGCCGCCGTTCTGGAAGCGCACCACGGCCTTCAGGTTCTTATTGTTGAGGAACAGGCTGCGCAGGCTGGTACTATCATCGCCCTGAGCGACGCCGAAGCCGGCGATGGAGACTTTCTCGGACAGGTTGCCCGGTACGGTCAAAAGCACCAATGAGGCCACGCTGGCCGACAGGTTGACGTTCTTGCTGCCGCTGGCGCCGACCGGCGCGAAACGGATGGCGCCGTAATAGCCGCCGCCGGGAGTGCCGGCCGGCACGTTGATGGATACGCTGACGGGCTCTTGCTGGCCCGGCTGCAGCGTGAACGTAGGCGTAGCTACTTTTATAAACTGTTTCAAACTGTGCTGCGGAGCCGTGGCGCCGTTTAAGAGCAGTGCCGGGTCGCCGCTCTCGTCTTTGGGCGGCTGGAAGTCATTAACCACCACCTGCAGGTTCTCGACGGCCGAAGAGGCGTTCTGGATGTATACGGTGATTGAGCTGCTGGCTCCCGGTTTGATGGTCAGGTCGGTGCGCACCGGTGAAACCCGATAGCCGTTGGTGGCCACTGGCGCAGCAGCGTCGGCCACTAGAGAGCCGAAGGCAAGCAGGCCGCCAATGGTGACAGCAAACAGAATGGCGGCAAGGTTTTTTCGCATTTTTACTCCACGTTCCAAGCTTGAACTCATAGTAACAGAGTGCGCCGCTGCTGCCAAGCGGTAATGCACAACCACTTTAAAAACTCCCCGACGCCACGTACGTGATGGTGCTGGCATAGACGCCCGGCGCCTGGTCTTTTGGCACATTTACCAGATAGGTCACGGTGTAGCGGCGCCAGTTATCGGCGGCCGACGAGCTGGCGATGATGTCGTTGTTAACGAATTTAAAAGTATTAGGCACGCCGTAAGCCGGCGTCGGCTGGCCGGCACCCGGCCCGGCCGGGTTGGCGCCGATGCCCAGCGAGCCGTTGGCGCGCAGATTCAAGCCGAACTGCGGACTGCCAGGCCGCGAGCCGGCCGCCGCACTCAGTGCCGGGATAATGTTGTTGCCGGAGGTCATGGTAGTACCGTAGATTTGCACCGTGTAGCCGCCGGGAGCATTGGTGGCCACCATCAACTGGCTGGTGGCCTGACTGCTGTGGCTAGGGCTGAGCGCCCCGAAATTGACGTAATTGCCGGTGGCGACGGCGCAGTTGAGGTTCGGGATCGATATGGCCGCGCAAAAGGTCAGATACGGC
>Ga0164242_10006144_pt1 | contig 13267 bp, 16 predicted proteins | sample OricomgcompostMG_FD_108783 | JGI IMG/M metagenome (GOLD analysis project Ga0164242, IMG submission 108783) | Miracle-Growth compost microbial communities from Emeryville, California, USA - Original compost - Miracle growth compost (MG) ...
CACGTCCATCGCTACGCTGCGCGAACGCAAATCCGGCACGCTGGACCGGCTCATGACCATGCCCATCAGCAAACTCGACTTCATCTTCGGCTATGCACTGGCCTTCTCGCTTCTGGCGCTGGTACAGGCATGTGTGGTGAGCCTGGTGACGCTCGGGCTGCTTGGCGTTACGGTGCTCGGCGGCACCATACCGGTGCTCATTTCAGCTGTGGTCGCCGCACTGCTTGGTACGTCCCTCGGTTTGTTCGTGAGTGCTTTTGCTACCAGCGAATTTCAAGCGGTAGAACTGGTTATGCCCATCCTCATGCCGCAGATCCTGTTGTGCGGCCTGTTTGCTCCGCGGGGTGCCATGGCGCAAGTGCTGCAGTGGCTCTCCGATATTTTCCCGCTCACCTATAGCGTAGACGCGATGAAGCAGCTGACCATTCACGCCGGTTGGACAGGCGCTCTCACGCGCGATCTGCTGATTGTTGTCGGCTGTGCCGTGCTCGCGCTTATTCTCGGTTCGGTCACTATCCGGCGACAGGAATAATTTTGCTTGCCAGCGGGCCTATAATGAAAGCATAAGGTAAATAAGGGAGGAGAAGCTATGAGTTGGTTCCATTTTGCACTATTTCTACATATCGCCGGCGTACTGGGGCTGTTTGGGGCGCTTGCCGGTGAAACCGTAGGTACCGTACTGCTCAGACGGGCCGACACGGCTTCGCAGGTGGGTGATGCCGGCAGCATCATGAGCCGGTTACCGCAGCTTTTCGGCATCTCCGGCGCCCTGATTTTCTTGAGCGGTCTCTATCTGAGCATTTTGCGGATCCAACATGATGAATCCATCGGCTGGGTTATCATTTCACTTGCGCTCTTTATCGTGATGGCGATTTTTGGCTCGGTATCGGGCAGGAAAACCGAAGCGGCTCTCAAAAGCCGGCTCACCGACAGCGACGGCCGTTTTACGCCGCAATTGCAGGAGATTGCGCACCGCAATCCGGCACGGGCTAATGTCGTGTTCGGGCCGATTGCGGTCCTGGGCATTACCCTGCTCATGGTTTATAAGCCGTCGGTGCTGGTGTCGCTGTTGGTCCTGGTGGTAACCGTCCTTACCGGGCTGCTGCTCTTTAAGTTGCAAAGCGTGGAGCGCCCCAAACTTGTCGAACGCCGCCATCATCGTCTGAGCTGAGCAGTTTTCTAGTGCAAAATGCTGATGGCCCGCGCCAGCACCAGCACGACGGTCATAACCGAGACGAGCGACTGAATGACCATGAGAAGCTTCGCGCTGTGCGTGAGCGGCTGGGTGTCGGCGGAAGCGAAGTTGGTGACATTGGTAGTGGAAAGATATAGATAATCGGCAAAACCGGGCAGCCAGTTTTCATCGGTAAAACGGGGATAAATCATCTGAGGAAAGAGAAAGTCACGCTTGGTGGCGGTCAGCCGGCGTTCAGGGCCGCCGCTGTCCATTTCCCAATACCAGAGCGCAAACAGCAGGACGTTCGTGGCGTAGATAACCACGCCGTTAATGAGCAGGCCGCGGCCGCTGATCTCGGTCTGGCCGATAAGCAGGGCGTCCACTAGCAGGATGAGTGAAAATATGTTGATGGCGGTAATAAGCCCGATCAGCAGCACCGCCAGATTGCGGCGGTTGCGCGTGACATTGCGGTAGCCCTCGGAAGTAACCAGTACCAGCGCCAGCAGCAGGACGATCTCAATTCCCACCAGCCACGCTTTGTGCAGCGGCAAAAAAGTGCTGCTGGTGAGCAGCTGCAGGACGATGATCGCCACGACTCCCAGCTGCATTTGCCACAGCGGGTCGTGGGTTTTTACGAAGACTTTGCGTACATGGTGTGGCAGTGTCGCCCGCACACGCGGTTGGCTGTCGCTCATAACCTGCATTATAACAAACCGTAGCTGCCCCGCGTTAAGAGCGGAAAAAATCGGTGCCCTCGAGCTCGGGCGGGAGGAAACCCGCGTCGGGCTGGAAGCCGGCCTGCCATTTGTACCCCTTGTTGTAGCCGAGATCTTTCATGAGCTTGGTGGGAGCGTTGCGCAGCTGCAGCGGCACGGGCAGGTCGGGGTGGTCGCGGGCGGCCGAGAGCGCCTGCCCCATGGCATCGGCGACTTCGCGGCTCTTTTGTGCCTTGGCCAGCACGGCTGCGCAGTGGAACAGATTGTACTGGCACTCCGGCATGCCGATCCGCTCCACGGCCAAAAAGGTCGAGACGGCGAGGTTGAGCGCGGCGGGTGCGGCCAGCCCGATGTCCTCGGACGCAAAAATGACCATGCGCCGGGCCACGAACTTGGGGTCTTCACCGGCTTGCAGCATGCGGGCAAGGTAGTACAGTGCGGCAGTCGGCTGGCTGCCGCGCATGCTTTTTATGAAGGCGGAAATGACGTTGTAATGGTTTTCGCCCTTTTTGTCGTAGCCCGGAACTTTTGTCTGGGCGGCCGTCTCCACGATGGCGGGCGTTATGGGCTTGTCGCCGGCCAGCTGCATGGCCAGCTCAAGGTTGCCGAGGGCGACGCGGGCATCGCCGCCGGAGAGCTCCGCAAGCAGATCGATGCTTGCTGCCGGCAGCTTCCGGGCGCTTAGTTTTTCAGCTTTTGCCGCCCCCTTGACAATAGTGCTAATAGATGGCTTGTCAAGTGGCTCTAACACTAGTACGCGCGAGCGGCTCAAGAGCGGGTTGATTACTTCAAAAGAGGGGTTTTCGGTGGTTGCGCCGATGAGGACTATGGTGCCGTCCTCCACGTGCGGCAAAAACGCATCCTGCTGTGCCTTATTGAAGCGGTGGATCTCGTCCACGAACAAGATGGTGCGCATGCCAAGGCGCTGGTTTGCCTGCGCCCGTTCGATTACTTTGGTGACATCCGCCTTGCCGGCGGTGACGGCGCTCAGCTCCACGAATTCCGAGTCGGTCTCGCGCGCGATAATCCGTGCCAGAGTCGTTTTGCCGCTGCCCGGCGGCCCCCAAAGAATCAAGCTGGTGGGCTGTTTTTTCTCGATGATCTCATGGATGATCTTGCCGGCGGCAACCAGATGCTCCTGCCCCACAACTCCTTGCAGGTCCTCCGGTCTCATCCGCTCGGCGAGCGGTCTCGTGTCTACCATGCTTCTATTATATAAAAGGTTGGAAATTTCATATCGGCAACTGCGGGAAAAGCCTATACTAACGCACACTAACCGGAGGGTTGGAATATGGATTCTAACGCATTATTTACAGAGGCGCTTGCTCAGGCGACGACGGTTATAAAGCAAGTGCGGGACGACCAGTTCGGTTCGGCCACGCCGGATACGGATTGGAGCGTGCGCGACCTGGCTCACCACATGCTTTACGAGCTTTCGTGGGTGCCCGAGATCCTGGAAGGACGGCTGCCGGAAGAGGTGGGGCCCAGATATGAAGGGAGCTTGTTCGAAGACGCTACCCAGCTTGGGATTTTATGGGACAGGGCCGCTGTGCGGGCCGAAAACGAGCTGGAAACGTATCGGCCGGACCGGGTAGTGCACCTTTCCTACGGCGATTCGACGGCCGAGGCCTATTTGCAGGAAGCCGCTACCGATCAGCTGATCCACGCGTGGGATCTGGGCGAGTCGATCGGTCTGAGCGTCAGTTTTGAGCGGCCGGTGGCCGAAGAGGTCTACGATCGGCTGCGCGGCATGGACCTTCAAAGTTCCGGTCTGTTTGCGCCTCCTTTGGATGTGCCGCCGAACGCCGACCTGCAAACTAAAATCCTGGCGCTCACCGGCCGCACACCTGACTGGCGCAGCGTTTAGCGCTGTTTTTGGCGGTCGGTTTCGTCCTCGATCTCGTGACCGACGATTTCTTCGATAAGGTCTTCGATGGTCACGATGCCCACGATCGTATCGTCGCGCTCGATGGGCAACAGATGGGTGCCGCTGCGGATAAACTTGCGGAACATCGTGTCCAGAGCTGTCATGCTGCCGATGATCTGCGCCGGGTAGAGCGGTAGATCATTTACGCTTTGTGGGTGTTCGTCGAAGTCGATATCGACCAGGTCTTTCATGAGGAGCACGCCGTAGCAGCGGGTAAGTTTACGGTCGAAAATGGGAATACGGCTGAAGCCCTTGCTCTTGATTTCGTCGATTTGCTCGCCGTTGATGACGGTGCTGGGCGTCAGCCAGTAAACGTTGCGGATCTTGGTCATGATGTCGCGGACGCGTTTCTCGCTTAAAGAAAGGGCGCCCTGCATAATTTCCACTTCGTCTTCGTCCAGCTCGCTGTCGTCACGCGTTAAGTGCTCGCTGATGAGGATGCCCAGCTCGCGCCGGCTTTGCAGGTGCGTGCGCTCGCGGCCGAGCAGTTTGTCCAGCAGCAACTGCAGCGGTTTAGAAACAGGGTAAGTCACGAAAATCATCAGGCGCAGCAGGCCGGTGAAATACGATGTGAAGCGCAGGGCGTAGCGGCTGAAGATGGCCTGCGGAAAAATTTCGCCGAAAAGAACGATGAGCAGGGTCGAAACGATGCCGGCGATCCAGCCGTTGAATTTGCTCTCCAGCACTAGTGAGTTGGCGGAAATGACGGCGATGTTGGCGAGGATGATGCTGGCAAGAGTGAGGTTGCTGTTGCGTCTGAGCGGCAGCACGCGCTTCGCGGCGGGGTTGCCCAGCTTGCTTTTGCGGCGCAGATCGGCCAGGCTCAGGCTCATGAGTGCGATGTTCAGGCCGGAGCAGAGCGCCGAGAACGTCACTAACACGATAACGATGATAAGCACAAGCCAGCTGCTCATGCGTAGGGTTCCCGGTGAGTGTCAAGGGCAATCATTAACTGCTCTTATTTTACCTGCCGGGGCTGGCGTATTGCAACTATCCCCCGGTATACTGGACGGATGAGCAAAGCCCCAGCACCGTCTCCCTGGCGTATTTTCGCATTTTCAGGGACAGCGACCATCGGCATACTTGTCGCCGTCCTGTTTGGGCTGGGCGGCCAGGCGCTGTTCGTGACGGCCGTGCTGGCTATTATTGAAGTTACGTTCAGCTTCGACAATGCCATCATCAACGCCAAGGTGCTTGCCAAGCTGTCGCGCGGCTGGCAGACGCTGTTTTTAACGCTGGGAATCGTCGTTGCTATTTTCGGCATGCGCGTGCTGTTTCCGATTGCCATTGTCTCTTTAACGGCGCATCTTGGCTGGCACGACGTCGTAAATTTGGCGCTGCATCACCCGAAAGACTATGCGCACCATCTGGAACAGGCGCACACCACCATTGCCAGCTTTGGCGGCGGCTTCCTGCTGCTGTTGGCGCTGAGCTTTTTTCTGAGCCGCGGCAAGAAAGTCCATTGGCTGAAGCCGGAGCGGACGCTGGCGCGCTACTCGCACTGGCTGCTGGCGCCGGTGGTGGCCGTGGCGGTGGTGGCAGCGATTTCGTTCGCGGCAGGCAGCCGGGAGCATGACAAGGTGCTGACGGCGGGGTTGCTCGGTATCGCCACCTATCTTGCCATTCAGCTGCTCGATGCACTTTTTGAGCGTTTGAGGGAAAGGTCTGAACATCGCGGCGCCGGGGCTGGCACGACCATGGCGGCGCTTGCCAGCCTGCTGTACCTGGAAATTCTGGACGCCAGTTTTAGCTTTGACGGTGTTATTGGCGCTTTTGCCATTACATCGGACATCGTGCTGATTGCGGCCGGCTTGGGCATCGGCGCGCTGTGGGTACGCTCGCTCACGGTATACATGGTGCGTCACGAGCTGCTTGGCCGCTACCGCTTCATTGAGCACGGCGCGCACTATACCGTACTGGTACTGGCGCTGGTGTTGTTGCTCAGCGTGCTGTGGAGCATTTCCGACTTTATCCCGGGCATTGCGGGCCTGGCGATTATCGGGTCTTCAATTGCCGCCTCGGTACGGGCCGAGAAAAGGTGACGCTTCTCATGGATTTTGGCTTTCTCGATCAATCGTCTGCAGATGTCGCCCCGCGGCTGCTGGGCTGCCTGATCGTACGCGAGCTGGACGGCAAAAAGATGGTCGGCAAAATTGTCGAGACCGAGGCCTACGACCAAGCCGACGCCGCCAGTCACAGCTACCGCGGACGCACGCCGCGCACCGATGTCATGTTTGGCCCGAGCGGCCACCTTTATGTATATTTTACCTATGGCATGCACTACTGCATGAACATCGTGACCAGCGGTGAAGGGCAGGGCGCGGGAGTGCTCATCAGAGCATTGGAGCCGCTGGAGGGCGAAGCTGTCATGCTGCAAAATCGTCATGACCGCGGCGGCCTCGAGTTGACCAACGGTCCGGCGAAAGTCTGCCAGGCGCTAGGGGTCAACAGATCCATGAACGGGCACGATCTTCGGCACGCGCCGCTGCAGTTGCAGGTCCGGCCGCCGCTTACTCCCGAGCAGATTATTCAGACTACGCGCGTGGGCATTAGCCGGGCGGCGGATGTGCCCTGGCGGTTTTTCATCAAAGACAACCCTTACGTTTCAAAGCTTTAAGTGAAGTTTGCGGTGCGGGGGTCCGGCCCGGTGCGCTCGCCGCTGTCCATGGCATCCAGGGTGCCCATGTCGGAGCCGTCCAGCTCAAAGTCGAAAACGTCGAAGTTTTCGCGGATACGCTCCTCGTGTACCGATTTAGGAATCACTGCCAGCCCGTGCTGGAGGTGCCAGCGAATAATAACTTGCGCTGCCGACTTGCCGTGCTTTTCGGCGATGGGCGCGATGCTGCTGTTGCCAAGCAGTTCGCCGCGCATGATAGGGCTCCACGATTCCACCTGGATCCCGTGCTCGCCGCAAAATTTGCGTATTTCACGCTGCTGCAAGCGCGGGTGAAGCTCTACCTGATCGACCGCCGGCACAACGCTGCCTTGCGCCAGCAATTCCCCGAGATGTTCCGGCATGAAGTTGCTGACCCCGATGGCCAGCGCCCGCCGGCTTGCATATATCTCCTCCAGCGCTTTCCAGGTTTCCACGTAGCGGTTTTGCGCCGGGACCGGCCAGTGGATGAGGTAGAGGTCGATATAGTCGAGGCCGAGCCGCTCAAGACTGGCGTCGAACGCGGCCCGGGCGCTGTCGTACCCGTGGTCGGCATTCCAGAGTTTGGTGGTCACGAAAATATCCTCGCGCGGAATACCCGAAATGCGGATCGCCTTGCCGACGCCCTCTTCATTCTTATACATCGCCGCGGTGTCGATCAGCCGGTAGCCGGTTTCGAGGGCGGCGCTCACGGCGTGCTCAACTTCGCCGCCTGCCGCAGCTTGCCAGACTCCCAGACCCAATTGCGGCATTTTTACGCCGTTGTTGAGGGTTACCAGGGGAACGTCAGTCATTGCGGTAGCCCAGAGTGCAGAAAAGGGCAGGCATTACGTCCGGTCGCGCAGCTCCTGCCACTGCTTCTGCGCGTCTTTGTCCATATTCTCAAATTCTGTGTCGGCAATTTTTTGCCAGTTCTTGCGTGCCATCGCTATTGCCTCCGTTTACTTTTTACAGTTTAGCGCATGCCTTCGCGCGCGGAAGTAATATCTTTTACAGGAGGGTTTTGCATATATATACAAAATCTGTTAAAATATACGAATTAATGGCGACAATACCAACTCCCCCGAGGTCACAGTTTTTTCGTGCGTTCGAGCGCAAAATTGCCGGCAATCCCCGGACCGTGCTTGATATTGGCTGCGGCAGCGGTGAGCATGCAATGTATCTGGCCGGCCAGGGACACCGGGTTGTGGGAATTACGAACGAAGCGGGCACGGTGCGGGAAATTACCCGCACGGCCCGGAATCTGGGGCTTACCGGCTGTTCGTTTGTCGAGGCGGATGCACGCAATCTCAAGAAGGAGCTGAGCGGCAGGCGCTTCGGAGCGGTGCTGATTATGAATGTCCTGCATCTTATGAACAAAGCCGACTCGTGGCAGGTGGTGGAATCGGCTAAACACATGGCGGAATTCGGCGGTCTGAATGCAGTAAGCGGCTACCTCGTGGACCCGGCCGCAGTGTCTAAAAAGCACGCGGCGCAAATGCTGCAGCCCGGCGAGCTGATCGACTACTACCAGCACGAGCCCGAGTGGCAGGTGCTTAGCTACCAGGAAGATCCTTTCCGCCTGAGCCGGCGCGGCGGGCACGAGCGCATCTACTCGCACGCCGATCTCATCGCCCAGCGCCTGCCCAACACCCCAGTTTCCCCCGACATGTACTAGAATCCGATAAACGCTGTGAGCCTACGCGGCTTGGGCGGGGGCTTCCGGGGCGGAGGCGGAGAGCTCAATGGCTGCAAGCAGGCTTTCGGCCATGCCCTCAGCCAGGTTGCGAGTGACTTGCGTGGCGGAGGTAAACGGCCCTTCCTGCGGTGAGCCGAAGTGAATGGTGGGAGCAAAAGAGTGGCGGCTCTCGCTGCCATACCAGATAGCCATGGGCAACAGGGCTACCGGTACGTACGCGCCCGTTGCGGTCGGGGTATTGGCGGCGGCGACCGTCATGCGCCCGATGCCGCTTTTAATTTTTCCCAGTTCGCTTGGGTCGCCCTGATTGCGCGTGCCCTCCGGAAACAGAAACATGTGGTAGCCTGCGTCTATTTTTTGCGCCACCGTACTCACAAGCGTCTGCCCGATCGCCACCTGTTCGCGCCGCGTAATGCCGGCTTCTTCGCTCAGGTCTTTGTCGCGGAAAACAGGGATGGCGCCCGACAGATCCAGCAGTCTGCGCACGGCCGGGTTCTTAAAGTAGGGCTGTTTTGCCAGCACGATGGTATTGCCGACTATGCGCCGCAACGGGCGCTGGTGCAGGGCGGCCGCTGCCGGCAATTGATCGAACATGTTGACATGATTGCAGGCAATGATCAGGCGGTGTTCGCTGTCCAGGAGTTCATCGACACGCTCGCGGGCGCCATCGGCAAAGTGCACCGCCGGGCGGTACATTTTACTCATGGCCCAGTGCAGCCCTTGCAGAACATGAGCACTTGGCGTGAGCTGTTTGTAATAATCGTAGACCGCCGGATAGTTACCGGGGGCCACCTCGGGACGAACCATTTACTCTATTATACTATTTTTGGCAGATTTTGTATATATATCCCGATGCCAAAAAAGTCACTGTCAACAATATCCGTCTCCGTTACCATAACCGTATGGAACGTGAAGAGATCGAAACGAAACAGAAGCGGCAGGTCATCGATATTACCGATGCCGTTGCGGCCAATGTGCGCGGCAACGGGACGGCGCACATATTTGTAGCCCACACTACGGCGGCGATTACCACGGCCGACCTTGACCCCGGCACCGATGAAGACTTCTTGGATTTTTTGAAGCTGCTGACACCGCAGCGGGAGTGGCGTCACCCCCACGACCCGGCGCATGCGCCCGACCATTTGCTCGCCAGCCTCATAGGGGCGGGTGTGAGCGTACCTTTTGAGGACGGCGAGCTGGCCCTTGGGACCTGGCAGCGTATCATTCTGGTCGAGCTGGACGGCCCGCGCCACCGGGATGTTTTTATTGCGCTCAGCGCCTGAGAGGGGCTTGAAAATTTAGAGGGCTAAGCATAAGCTGGAAGTCGGGAAGTGTGAGGCTTCCTTCAGGTTCGGACTTTTTGCCCGGACCTGTTTTTTAGGCTTCGACTTCACTGAAAAGGAGCGTGCGCACCAAGTTGCCGGGGCCGATTTCTTTGACGGCGCCGTCGGCCAGCCGATCTTCAGAGAAGAGTGAACGATAGACGAGGGCGGTTTCTTCCAGCGTTTCGTAGAGGCGGAAGATTGCCGGCTGGCCGCTGTGGGGAGGCTCGGGATAATTGCCGTATTCGTGGGTGCCGATGCCAAAACCCGGCTGCACCCGGCGATTCAGTGAGCCGATGGCCCAGACGTCTTCGCCGGCGGTGCCGAAGTGTCCGCCGGAACTTCGGGCGCGCGCCAAGAGCTCGAATGTGGTGATGGGCTCGGGCCGGCCGAGGTATGGTCTGCTTTTGCCGACGTTTACAATGCCGCCGATGCGCCTTGTTACCGGCACGGCGCTGCGGTCTGGATCCGATACGTCCGGTTTGCGGGCAAGGGTGGGATTTTCCACGAGGCCGCGCAGCAGGAGATGCCCGGTGTTGCCCGTCATCATAACATGGTGTATCGCCGCCCGGCCGCTCACGCTGGCCATATGTATTTGCCGGTCCAGCCCATGCTCGCCCAGATGCACGCTGGTGACAGTGTCGACATTGCGTTCAAGGTAGGCCATGTCGTAGTCCCGCCGGAACTTCCAGAACACCTGTTGCACAAGGCCGCGTTCACTGTACCCCATAACGATGCCGCTGCCCGGGTTCGGATTCTCGTGCAATGCCGCTGTGTTAATACTGGCTAGTTCCGGATCGTATGCCACACCTACCTCGCGCTGCTTAAGAAGTTAATCATACTAGCAAGTAGCGTCTCGTGCAAGTTCGTGCTCTTACCCGCACGGTTCCGGCTACGCTATAATAACGGGGTCATGAAGCGCAGCACATTCGTCCGCAACCTTCGCGCACCCGAGTTGTTCGAGCGCTTTTTTGTTTCGGCTGTCAGCAGCCTGCTGCTCCTGCGGTTTTATTTGCATGCCAGCGGTTATCCGCAAGTCGGCGGCGGCAGTCTGCACATCGCACACATGCTTTGGGGCGGCTTGCTGATGCTGGCGGCATTGGTGCTTGTCTTTGCCTTCCTGGGCATTCGCGTGCAGCGGCTGGCGGCAATTATCGGCGGCGCCGGCTTCGGCATTTTTATCGATGAGATCGGCAAGTTTCTTACGCGTGACAACGACTACTTTTTCCGTCCGGCCATCGGCATCATCTATGCTGTCTTCGTGCTTCTGTACCTGGCGTTCAACTTTTTGAACCGCCGCCGCAGGAAGCTGACGGCGCAGGAGTATCAGCTGAATGCGCTCGCTCAGCTCGAGGAAGCTGCCCTCAACGATATGGATTCCCGGGAGAAAGCAGCAGTTACGCACCTGCTTTCGCGCGCCGACCCCGACAGTCCGCTCACCGATGGACTGAAGAAGCTGCTTGCCAAAGTCCAGACGGTCGGACAGGACTCGCCCGGACCGCTGCGACGCGCCGGGGCCGCTCTGGGACGATGGTATCGGCGCCTCTGGAGCCGACGGGGTACCGATGTATCGGTGCGGCTGTTCTTTCTGGCCGAAGCCGGTGTGTTCTTACTGGCGGTAGTGCTGGCGCTGGCCAACAATTTTGATAACGTGCAGGATTTTTTCCGCGGCACGGCCGACTACGGCCAGAGCCTGGTCATAGGTCAGCTGGTTTCAACGGTGTTGGCAAGTATTTTTGCGGTGCTCGGGGTGCTGCGGCTGCGCCGCTCGCGCGCCCTCGCGCTCGAGTATTTCCGCCGGGCCACGCTTACCAACTTGCTGTTGACCGAATTTTTCATATTTTCGAGGATCCAGTTCGGCGCCATGCCGGGCTTCATTTTTAACCTGGTGCTGCTGATTGTTATCAACTTTTGTCTGCACGAAGAAAGCCGGCAACGGCGCTAGTGGTGCTATCATAAAGCCATGACAGAATTCCAGCCGCTGGAACCGAAAGTGGTGCTTGCAGTCGGAGCCCATGCGGACGATATCGATTTCGGAGCTTCCGGCAGTCTGGCCGTGTGGGCAGGGAAAGGTGCCGAAGTGCATTACATGGTGATTACCGATGGCAGTAAGGGCTCCACCGATACCGAGATGACTGCTGAAAAGCTGGTGGCCATGCGCGAGCAGGAACAACGCGACGCGGCCATGACACTCGGAGCGAGGGAAGTGCATTTCCTTCATTACGAAGACGCTATGCTGGAAGTGACAATGGATCTGAAGCGGGATATCGTGCGCGTCATCCGCCAGGTGCGGCCGGACACGGTGGTGGTTATGGACCCGACCATGGTTTATTCGTCTGAACTGGGTTTTATCAACCACCCCGACCACCGGGCGGCGGGACAGGCGACGCTGGATGCGGTCTTTCCTCTGGCGCGCGATCACATGTCGTTTTCCGATCTGTTTTTGGCCGAGCGGCTGGAGCCCCACAAGGTCGATCATCTGCTGCTCATCAACCTGGAGAAACAGAATTATTACGTTGACATCACCGCCACGTTCGACACGAAAGTCGAGGCTTTGAAGAAACACGTCAGCCAGATACAAAACCCCGAACAGATAGCCGAAATGCTTGGCCAGCGCGCTGCAGCTCTAGGCAGTAAAATCGGCGCACATTATGCCGAGGGCTTCGTGCGCGTAGATATCCGATCCTAAAAGAAAGAGTTTTATGCCGATCATCTTTTCCATCCTGGCTTTCATCTCAACCATCCTGGGCGGCCTGACAAGCCTGAAAAACCAGGATAAATTGCATCGTTTCTTGGGTTATACCGCCGGCGTGCTGCTGGGGGTGGTAGCGTTTGACTTGTTGCCGGAGATATTTGAGTCGCTACAGGAACATCACCAGGCGGTAACCGGTGCCATGGTGGCCCTGGTCTGCGGCTTCTTACTGTTCCATATCGTTGAGAAATCTATTCTTATCCACCACAGCCAGGAAGAGGACTACGAGGTACACCATCACCCGGATGTCGGTATTGCCAGTGCGCTGGCGCTGTGCGGACACAGTTTCTTAGACGGCGTTGGCATCGGTTTGGGCTTCCAGGCGAACACCAGCGTCGGCGTCGCCGTGGCGATTGCCGTCATTGCGCACGATTTTACCGATGGCCTGAACACGGTCAACCTCATGTTGGTAAACAAAAACCGTTCCCGCCGGGCGGTCGCCTTTTTACTGCTCGACGGCGTTGCACCGGTACTAGGTGCGCTCAGCACACTTTTGTTCAGTATTTCGGACAACTTACTGGTGCTGTACCTTGGCTTTTTTGCGGGCTTCCTGCTCTACATCGGTGCCAGCGAGATTTTGCCTGAAGCACACAGTAAGCATTCGTCGTACACGACCATCGGCCTCACGGTTGTGGGTGCTGTCTTTATGTTTGTTGTGACACGCTTTATCTGAGGGCGCGCCGCGTAGCTCCGGGATGATACAATAACGGCATGGATGTAAAGGTCAGTGTTGTTGAGCGAGTGACGCCCGAACTCGCGGACGGCTTGAGCGCACTCTTGCCGCAGCTTTTAGGCCGTGCCTGCACGGTGACCGTTGAAAAGTTAACGGCTGTTGTCGGACAACCGGGTGTGAAGCTTTTTGTAGCTGCCATCGGCGACAAAGTGGTGGGCACGGCGCAGCTTTCGATCTACGACCGAACATACGACGTAATGGCCTGGGTTGACGGCGTGGTCGTCGACGAGAATGAGCGGGGCAAAGGCATTGCCGGCAAACTGATGCAGGCACTGTTGGATGAAGCGCGCGAAGAAGGGCTTAAGGAAG
>Ga0164242_10006145_pt1 | contig 13266 bp, 10 predicted proteins | sample OricomgcompostMG_FD_108783 | JGI IMG/M metagenome (GOLD analysis project Ga0164242, IMG submission 108783) | Miracle-Growth compost microbial communities from Emeryville, California, USA - Original compost - Miracle growth compost (MG) ...
CAAGGCTCGGCTTGCGTCCGCGCTTGCTTGTCGTCGCTGAAGTTTTGCTCATGGAATCTGCCGCAGGGGGTGGGTAGCAGCATTTTCAGGGCAATGAATTGTTTTGTCGACACCCTCTGAGAGCCTGTTCAAAATCTTCAAACCTTCCCACGAAGCGTCATTCCTGCGAAAGCAGGAGGCGCCTTTCAACAGACGAATGTCTGGTCATCCAGTGCCTTTGGCTTGTCGAGACGCCGGAAGTCGCTGGACTCCTGCTTTCGCAGGAATGACGAGCGGGGGCGCGTGAGGGGATACCCGTTCGACAGGGAGATTTTGAACAGGTTTTGAGAACCTGTTCAAAATCTCGCCCACCCCTTCATTGTCGCCGGTAGGAGCGGCTTCAGCCGCGATGCTCTCCAGGCTTTTCGGATACATGGCCAAAAGCATCGCGACTGAAGCCGCTCCTGCATCGCTGGGATGAAGGGCTGAACAAGATCCGGGACGGGCGCTAGGCTTCGTAAAGTTCGAGCGGCAGCCCGTCCGGATCGGCGAAGAAGGCGAACCGTTGGCCGGTATGTTCGTCCACCCGCACCGGTTCGCAGGCCACGCCGCGTTCCGTCAGCCGGGCCACGGCCACCTCCACGTCCTCGACCGCGAATGCCAGATGGCGCAGCCCCTGCGCTTCCGGCCAGGAAGGACGCGGCGGCGCAGCGGGAAAGGAAAACAGTTCCAGTTGCACACCGGAACCGACTTCCAGGTCGCACTTCCACGAATCGCGCGCCTCGCGGTAGACCTCGCGCACGACGCGCAGCCCCAGCGTCTCGCTGTAGAACGCCTTCGAACGCGGATAGTCCGAGCAGATCAGGGCGACGTGGTGGATGCCGTGCAGCAGGGGCTTCGCCATGGCTATGCCTCCGCGAAGGCGAACGCCAGCACGTCGGCGATGGCGTCGGTGCCGGCCAGGCACATCAGCAATCGCTCGATGCCCAGCGCCACGCCGGCACAATCGGGCATGGCATCGAGCACGGCCAGCAACCGTTCGTCGGCGGGCAGCTCGTGCTGGCCGCGTTCTCGACGCCGCGCATTGTCGCGCTCGAAGCGCGCTCGCTGTTCGGCCGAATCGTTGAGTTCGTGGTAGCCATTGGCCAGTTCGTACGGGCCGAGATACAGCTCGAAGCGCTCGGCCAGCGGCGGACTGCCGGGACGCACCTTCGCCAGCGCGCACTGGCTGGCCGGGTAATCGTGGATCACCGTGATGCGGTCGCGCGGAAACGCCGGCTGTAGCTTGTGGGTGAGCAGCAGGTCGAGCCAGTCGTCGCGGGTGAGTCCTGCCGGATCGATGCCGTATTCCGCCAGTGGCGCGCTCAACGCGCCGATGGCGGCATCGGCCGGATCCAGCCCCAGTTCGTCGACGAACAAGGACCGATAGTCCACGACCCGCACCCCGGCACGGCGCCCGACCATCGCCAGCGCGGCTTCCACCAGCTCGATGGTCTCGCGCATCAAGCGGCGATGATCCCAGCCCACCCGATACCACTCCAGCATGGTGAATTCGGGATTGTGCCGCCCGCCCGCCTCGCCATTGCGGAACACGCGACCCAGCTCGTAGCAATCGCCCACGCCCGCCGCAAGCAGCCGCTTGAGCGGGAATTCCGGCGAGGTGCGCAGCCAGCGCTCGCGCGCACCGGCGTCGACATGGCCGCTGAACATCGTGCTGAAACTTTCGATGTTGGGCTCGGTATTGCCGGCGGCAGAGAGTACCGGCGTTTCCACCTCCAGCACATCGCGCGCGGCAAGGAAGTCGCGCACCAGGGCGTACAGGCGTGCGCGCAGTTGCAACGCCTCGCGAGTCGTCGCCGTACTCACGCGGATGCCCCGTGGCGTTCGAGCAACGCGGCCAGCCGCGCTTCGTCCCACACTTCCACGCCCAGCTCGCGTGCCTTGTCCAGCTTGGAACCGGCCGCCTCGCCAGCCACCACCACGCTGGTCTTCTTCGATACCGAACCGGCTACCTTGGCACCCAACGCTTCCAGTTTTTCCTTGGCCTCGTCGCGGCTGAGCGAAGCCAGCGTGCCGGTGAGCACGAAGGTCTGGCCGGCCAGGGGCGCCTGGGTGGCGGATGTGGAGGCGGGAATCGCGTCGAGCAGGCGTCGCATGGCGGCTTCGGCCGTGCGCAGCTCGGCCAGTCTCGCCGGATCGCCAAGGAACGCCTCCAGCCCGGCCACCGCCGCCTGCGGTACGCCCGCGGTGGACCAGTGTGCCGAGCCGCCCGCCAGCAATGCGTCCAGCGTGGGGAAATGCTGCACCAGCAAGGCGCTGCTCTTGGGACCGAGCTTGGCGATGTTCACCATGTCCAGCAGCACCGCCAGGCTGAGCCGTTCGCGCAATTGCGGCGAAGGCTCACCCTCGTCGCTGAAATGGATGCCCGCGGCAAGCAAGGCAGCGACCACCTGCCGGTTGCCTTCCTGCGCGAAGAAGGCGGCGATGGATGCCGCCACTTCGGCCCCCACGTCGGGCAGCACGCGCAGCACCGGTGCGGGCATGTCGCGCACCACGTCCAGCCTGCCCAGCCATGCCGCCAGCGTCTTGGACGTGCTCTCGCCGACATGCACGATACCCAGCGCGAACAGGAAACGGGCCAGCGTGGTGGACTTGCTCGCCTCGATGCCGGCGACCAGGTTCTCGGCCCACTTGGTGGCGATCTTGCCCTGCTTCACCGTCTCCGGCGTGACCCCGTCGCGCTCGTCGGCACGCCGCTTCATCGCCAGGAAGTCGTCCAGCGCGAGCCGGTAGAGATCGGCCGGCGTGTGCACGTAGCCGAAGTCCACCAGCGCCTCGACGAAACGCTCGCCGATACCTTCGATATCCATCGCGCGACGCGAGGCGAAGTGGATCAGCGCCTCCTTGCGCTGCGCCGCGCAGACCAGGCCGCCGGAACAACGCCAGGCCGCCGCACCCTCCTCGCGCAGCAGGGCCGAGCCGCAGACCGGGCACGCGGCCGGCATCTGCCATGGCACGGCATGTGGCAGGCGGTACTCGGGGATCACTCGCACGACTTCGGGAATCACGTCGCCGGCGCGGCGCACGATCACCGTGTCGCCCACGCGCACGTCCAGCCGCGCCACCTGGTCGGCGTTGTGCAGCGTGGCGTTGGTGACCGTGACGCCGGCCACCTGCACCGGAGCCAGGCGCGCCACCGGCGTGGCCGCACCGGTGCGCCCGATCTGGATCCCGATGGCCTCCACCGTGGTGGCCTGCTCCTGCGCGGGAAACTTGTGCGCGATGGCCCAGCGCGGCGCGCGCCACGAAGCCCATCTCGCGCTGGCCCGCGTAGTCGTCCAGCTTGTAGACCACGCCGTCGATGTCGTACGGCAGGCCGTCGCGCCTGGCGCCGATGTGCTTGAAATAGGCGATCAGCCCGTCGAAGCCGCGCGCAGTGGCGACTTCGGGCGAGACCGGAAAACCCCATTCCCGCAGTTGCCGCAACGTGGCCGAATGCGTCGACGGCAATTCGCCGCCGTCCACGATGCCCACCGCATAGGCGAAGAAGCTCAGCTTGCGCTTCGCAGTGATCGCCGGGTCCAGCTGGCGCAGCGAACCGGCGGCACCGTTGCGGGGATTGGCCAGGGTCTTCTCGCCATGCGCGCGGGCCCGTTCGTTGAAGGCCTCGAAATCCCGGCGCAGCATGATGACTTCGCCGCGCACTTCCAGCACCTCCGGCCAGCCGCTGCCACGCAGCTTCAGCGGGATCGCGCGGATCGTGCGCACGTTGGCGGTCACGTCCTCGCCGGTCTCGCCGTCGCCGCGCGTGGCGCCCTGCACGAACACGCCATGCTCGTAGCGCAGGCTGATCGCCAGGCCATCGAGCTTGGGCTCGGTGGAAAACAGCGGGTCGCGGCGGTCCAGCGTCTGCTCGATGCGCCGCACGAACTCGGCCACTTCGCGGAAACGGTGGCGATCATCGTCCGGCTTGCCTTCGGCCACCGGCTGTTCGAAGGCATTGCCCAGCGACAGCATCGGCAGCGCATGGCGCACTTCGGCGAAGCCGCCGGTGGCGCGGGCACCGACGCGGCGGGTCGGCGAATCCGGCACGGCCAGGTCCGGATGCGCGGCTTCCAGTGCCTCCAGCTCGCGCATCATGCGATCGTAATCGGCGTCGGGAATCTCCGGGTCGTCGAGCACGTGGTAGCGGTAGTTGGCCTGCTCGATCCGCGCGCGCAGCTCGGCTGCATGCGCCCGGACATCCTGGGGGGGGACGGGTTGTTCGCTCATGCGTGGAGTTTAGAGCCTGTTCAAAATCTTTCCGCACGAATGCACGGTCGGCCGGCAGTCGCGGGCGATGCCTTGGTTTCGGTGTACGCCAGAGCAGGAACACCGCCCGCGTGCATGCTCCTGCAAGTCACTCGTACTTTACGGTGGATCAGGGGTTGGCTGGGCCAAAAACAGGCTCTTGGCGACAGAGGCGTGGCCTGTGTGCCTGCAGGCACGCACCCGGCCCGGCACGCAGCCCCGCAACCGGGTCAGCGGTGGTACTCCCCCGCCGACTCGGGCTGGTAATCGACCGTCAGCACGGTCAGCCGGCGTGTCCTGCCGTCCGGCGTGGGCCAGTCGATGTGCTTGCCTTTCGACAAGCCCAGCAAGGCACTACCCACCGGCGCCAGGATCGACACGGTGCCGGGCTTGCCGGCCGCCTGCGGATACACCAGGGTCAGGGTCAGTTTCTCGTCGCTGGCCTCGTCCCTGAACGTGGCCGTGGAATTCATGCTCACCACGTTCTTCGGCATGTCCTTCGGCTCCACCACCTCGGCGCGATCCAGCTCGTCGCGCAACGCCGCGCAACCCGCGGCCTGCGTCGCAGGCAGACGCTTCAGCAGGGCCTCGATACGATCGAGGTCGAGGCGGGACACGGTGATGGCGGGCTGGCGGCTCATGGTCATTCCTGTAGTCATTGCGCGAAAACACGCGCCGGGGCGAAATCGCACCGGCGCGATGACGATATGCAACGTGTCCCGGCGGGATACGGCCGGGCGCAGATGAAACTATCCTGACTTTGCGCAGACGCGGCGTGAAAAACAAGCTGTCGCGGCAAGTACCATGCGAACCATGCAGACATCCTCCGCCGGGCCATCCCCTTCCAGCATGGCGATCCCGGCACTCGCCCCGCCGCCCGACGACGCCGTGCGCCGAGCCTCGCGCGGCCTGCTGATGCTGGTATCCGCCGCGTTCTTCATGCAGACGCTGGATTCCACCATCGTCAACACCGCGGTGCCGGCGATGGCCGATGCCCTGCGGGTGACACCGCTGGGCATGCGCAGCGCACTGACCAGCTACGTGCTGACCCTGGCCATCCTGATTCCGGCCAGTCCGTGGCTGTGCGACCGCTTCGGCACGCGCAAGGTGTTCGGTGCGGCCATCGGCCTGTTCGCGCTCGGCTCGCTGCTCTGCGGTATCTCGCAGACCCTGCAGGAACTGGTCGCTTCACGCGTGCTGCAGGGCTGCGGCGGCGCCGCGTTGCTGCCGGTGGAACGCTACGTGCTGGTGCGCAGCATCGACAAGCGCGATTTCGTGAAGGTGATGAGCCTGGTCTCCACATTCGGCCTGCTCGGTTCGGTGCTGGGTCCGCTGCTGGGCGGCGCGCTGGTGGAGTTCACCTCATGGCGCGTGATCTTCCTGCTCAACGTGCCGGTGGGCATCGTCGGTGTGTGGATGAACCGCGGCAACATGCCCGACTACCGGCTCGAACGCGCGCACCGCTTCGACCTGCCCGGCTTCCTGATGTTCGCCGCGGCCTCGGCCTTGCTGCTGGCCGCATCGGAGCTGGTCGGCGACGAGCACATCCCATGGCTGCGGGTCGGCCTGTGCTTCGTGCTGGCCGTGCTGCTGGGCCTGGCCTACGTGTGGCACAGCCGGCGCACCGAGCACCCGGTGTCCGACCTGCGCCTGCTGCGCGTGCGCAGCGTGTGGGTGGCGCTGGCCGGCGGCCTGTTCACCCGGCTGGGCGTGGCCGGCATGTTCCTGCTGGTGGTGCTGTTCCTGCAGGTCGGTTGCGGCTGGTCGCCGCTGATGGCCGGCCTGATGATGGTGCCGCAGGCGCTCGGCTCGATCTGCGCCAAGTGGGCCATCGACCGCGTACTGAGCCGGCTCGGCTATCGCCGCCTGCTGCTCGGCAACACCTTCGCCGTCTCTGTCCTCCTGGCGCTGTTCGCCCTGCTCGGCCCGACCACGCCGATGCCGGTGATTGCCTTGCTGGTGTTCCTCTACGGCGGCTTCGTGGGCATGCAGTACACCGTGATGAACACGCTGATCTACACCGACCTGGACATCAGGCATGCCTCGATGGCCTCGTCGATGGCCTCGACCGCGCAATACCTGGCGATGAGCTTCGGCATTGCGCTGGCGACGCTGCTGATGGCGGCGTTCCTGCACGACCATTCGGCGGCCGGCTATGTCGCGGCGTTCCTCTGGACGGTGCTGGTGCTGGCGCTGATCACCGCCTGCGCGGGCCGCGTGTTCACGCACCTGCGGCACGACCGCCCGCTTATACGCTGAATCCCGCTAGCATGCGGGTGGTCTTCGCCATCCGGGTCTACGCATGCCTCACGCCAGCGACATCCTGTTCACCCTGTTCGTCGTGTTCGTCGCCGCTCAGGTCGGCGGCGAGATCGCGCAACGGCTGAAACTGCCCGGCGTGGTCGGCGAAATCGCCGCCGGCTGCGCGATCGGGCCATCGCTGCTGGGCCTGATCGCACCCGACCAGATCGCCGCGGGCACGCCGCTGGACGTGCTGTCGGAACTCGGCGTGGTGCTGCTGCTGTTCGCGGTGGGCCTGGAAACCCGCCTGGAGGACATGAAGAAGGTCGGCCGCCCGGCTTTCCTGGTCGGCGTGCTCGGCGTGCTGGCACCGTTCGCGATGGGTGCCGTCTGGGCGCATCTCAGCGGCTTCGACTGGGACAAGTCGATGTTCGTCGCCGCCGCCTTCGTGGCGACTTCCGCCGGCATTACCGCACGCGTGCTGCAGGAGCTGGGCGTATTGCAGCGGGTCGAGAGCAAGGTGATCCTGGGTGCTGCGGTGATCGACGACATCCTTGCCATGCTGCTGCTCGGCGTGGTGGTGTCGCTGCAGGGCGGCGGCGGGTTCGATCCGCTGCACCTGTTGATGGTGCTGGCCGGCGCAGTGGGTTTCATCGCGGTGATCGGCTGGGGCGGGACGCGGGTGATGCGCTGGAACTCCGCCTGGCTGGACAAGCCGCGCCACGCGCACTCGCCACTGCTGATCGTGCTGGCGCTGTGCCTGGGGCTGGCATGGCTGTCCACACGGTTCGGCCTGGCCGCGATCATCGGCGCCTTCCTCGCCGGCATGATCGCCTCGGAAACGCGCCAGCAGCACACCCTGGAAAAGCAGACCCAACCGCTGCTGGTACTGCTCACCCCGTTCTTCTTCGTGATCACCGGCAGCAAGATCGACCTGCACCTGCTGGCCAGCGTCGATGCCCTGCTGATGCTGGCGCTGGTGACGGTGATCGCCATCGTCTCCAAACTGATCGGCGGTTTTCTCGGTGCGCTGTCGCTGGGAAGACGCGGCGCCACCATCGTCGGCTTCGGCATGGTGCCGCGCGGCGAGGTGGGCGTGGTGATCGCCAGCCTCGGCCTGGCCGCCGGCGTGTTCAGCGATCGCGTCTACGCGATCATCGTGGCGATGTCGCTGCTCACCGCCATGGTGACGCCACCGGTGCTGGCGTGGCTGCTGCGTCGCGCCGACACGACCGATGCCAGAGCAAACCCGGTGCAGGAGCCCGGGCAATAGCAAGGCGACAAGTCCCCGTCACCACCCAGCGACGCGCAAGACAAAAAAACAGCCGGACATGGCCGGCTGTTCGATATGCAATGGAGGCCAGGGTCGGAATCGAACCGGCGTACGCGGATTTGCAGTCCGCTGCATGACCACTCTGCCACCTGGCCATTGCGCGCGAGCCATCATCAGGAACAATGATGATCGCCGATAAAACAAAACCCCGGGAAACCGAGGTTTTGCGAAAAACTGGAGCGGGAAACGAGACTGAGATCGAGCCTCTAACCCAAGGGAAACTAAAAGATTCCTTCTAGTCCTGCTCCCAGCGAGGACGAGATTGTGGACTGATTCCAATGTGCTGTCAAATACGCGGATTGATCGCGCAGCACGTTCCCTCACGTTGGCGAAAATTCCGTGTGCCGCGCGATGTGCCCCTTGATGCCGCGAGACGTCGCTCACCGTTGCTCTGGGTCACGCAGACCGGGCGACCCCAGCTCGGTGGTACTTGCAGAGGCTGTGTTGCCCGGTGGATGGAACCGATGGCGGCACATGGCCGCCCGCGCGTGCGTACCGTCCGCAGCCAACGCTTCGCTCATCGCCTTACCGATGCCACTGGTGGTGCCGGCGACCAGCACAACGCGCCTCCTAGGCTCAGCCATGCGATTCGCCCCCACTGACCAGTTTCCAGCGAAAGAAACGGGTATGCGCCAGTTCGAGCATTTCTGCATCGTCCCGGGTGTCGCCATACGCGTACACATGCTCGAACGATTCTAGGTCGTAGCGTTCGCGGATTCGTCGGCGCTTTTCTTCGCCGATGCACTGGGCTTCTTGGTAACCACCAGTCAGGATGCCATCGTGCTCTTCAAGCCGTGAACAGATCAGTTCCAGCCCATGGTCCTTGCACCAATGCTTCAGATACACATCGAGTGCACCCGAGACCACCACGACAATATCGCCGCGCTCTTGGCGCCAGCGTATCCGTGCAAGTGCCATCGGGCGCACCGCTGCGGAGACCACCTCTGTGCAGAAGGCGCGCGCTGTCGCACTCAACGCTTCGGCCCGATCCCCGCAGAACCCGAACTGGACCACGCTGGCACGTATCCGGTTTCCTGACACTATGCCCACCATTCAGCACTCCGAAGCAGGCGCCGCTTCCCGCACCGTTACCGAGCGGCGGATTCATACCGGCCGCATGGACCCTTCCATCGACCCCGCCACCTACGCCGATGTCCCGCGGCTCTTTGTATTACCTCGGCCCTTCATGAAAGAGGGGGATCCGCGAGGTCTCCCAATGCACCTTTCGCAGCATTAACCCTTGTGAGAACCGCGGGGTCATGGGGAATATCCAGTTGAGTTCCACCGTGATCTCCGGTGGACCCCGATTTGAACAAGTTCTCTTCCCAGTCACAAATCATGTAAACCGAGTTGCTTATCAAGGCATCGAAATCAGCCGGATTTTCCGGATAGGAGCCAGGCAAATCCAGACCCAAATGCTCAAGAATTGTCGCCAGACGTGCCACTACCGTGTGTCGCTGGTAACCGATAACGTGTTTATCAGCGATGTTTTTCATTATCCAGTTGTATGGCACGTAGTGCTTTATTGATCCAGTGTTATCGCCGTCCGTTTTTGTATAATGCATGTTATCCAAACGGTGCATCACCACATTTCCGATGGTTTCATCCAACCAATGGTCCGCTGGATCTTCGTGACCAAGATGCTTCCTGGACTGGGGAGTGAATTGGGCCTGAACGACACCTTCCCCTGCTTTTTCGGGCCACCTTTGGCTCGAATAACCATCAGCCAATGCCTGTAATTGCGCCACACGGCCCACCCTGGGAGTGTTGTTGGCCATCAGCTGCATTCTCGCACTGGAAATCGCCCTTGGACTATTATCCAGGAATTTAAAAACCGATTTCCCACCAACCTGCTTACTAGAATGGCCGTCATCCGCATGCTGGTGGTTTACGCCTTCCTGTGTTTCGTTTGCCAGAGCGTTTGCTTTCATAAAATCCTTCCCAGTGTTCCGCCTGGTGCCCGAATAGGTCGCTCGTGAGGCACGGGGAACCGCTTCAAGATCGACAACATCGAGCCACGCGCCTGGTTTACCGACATGCATCACCTCAGAAACGTTTGACCGACTTGGCTTCTTGCTCGTCATTCCCGCGAAAGCGGGAATCCCGTGCCTTCGCATTCAATGACCTACAGACGACGCCCCTGCTTCCACCGGGATGACGAACAAAATCAGCGCTTGCCTCACGTGTCCTGCTACTTTTTCAAACTCAACGTGGTGTCTCCATACCCCACTCCCTTGATAACCTTTCCAGGCTCGATGATCTCAAAGCCCATGCTCTGATACCAGGACACAGCGGAATACGCGGATTCCACGCGGACCTCCGTATAGTTGCCTTTCTGGAGTATTTCCTTGGCCGCTTTCATGAGCTCCCCACCACCGCCACCTTTGTTCGGATGGGCGATCAACCATCTCAAATAGAGGTGCTCCCCGCTCTCATCATTCCGTTCCTCCAAGATCATGTACGCGATGGGGATTCCCGGTTCGTTCTCATACATCGCACGCAGCGTCCACTGTTTCTGCGATTCCGAAATCGGCTTTCGGTAATCCTCTTCCATCATGTCCCCGGACACATTCACGCCTTCATCGAACTGGTCCCAGTTCCATCCCGATGACAGCCCCTGTTCTTCATCGACTTCGTTAATCACCTTCAGACCGATACTCCGCCGCCGTTTGTCCTTTGCCCCTTTCCATGCTTCGTTGATTCCCGATAATCCTTCGAACAAGTCAGGAGCGGTTCCCTCCTCCACGTCGTGACTCACGCGGGAGGGCGGACCTCGATGAATGCGGATGGTTTCGGCGCGGACATACACTCCACCACCGATTTCCCTCCCTCCAACGGCAAGAACTTGCAGCCATTTGTATTGTTTCAAGCCTCGCGCGTCCTCCTGGCGACGATCGGAATTTTCCTGGTTCGGCCCTCGCCTCGACATGTATACCTCTTCATCGTCAACGGTTATGACCTGCCCCTCAACCAGTTCCCCTTCCTCGACATCCAACTCCCCGCTTTGCCAGTCATCGCCGAACAAGCTCCCCCCCTGGTCCTTGACCAGATGGGTCACCGCCCACACCACCTCCGCCCGTTGTTCCTTCCTTTGCACCGGTCCCCCAGCCGATCCGGCACGCAAGGACGATGGAGCCGGACGGGTGTCGCTGGCGCTCCCCGCCCCGCCCTGCCTGCCATCACGCACTCCCGACGCCCGCATGGCCCTTGCCCCCATCGCGTCGGCTTCGCGCTCCAGCGATGTGCCGTCGTTGATCGCCACGCCAGCCTTCATCTGCATGGTCGGCCGCACACGTCCCTGCGCCTGCTGTACTACGTGCCAGGCTTCATGCGGCAGGTGCTTCTCCTGTCCCGGCGCGAGGTGAATATCGGTGCCCTGGGCATAGGCGTGTGAATTGAGTTGCGCCGGTTTCGCCGAGTTGTAGTGCACGCGGACGGTATCCATGGAGATGCCGGAGAGCGACTCGATACCGCTCTTGAGCGAGGCTGGCAGGCCGTCAGCATTGCTGCTCGTTCCAGCCTCGGGCGATACCCGCCCCAGGGCATCCAGGCGCTGCCGTTGCACCTTCTGGCGCAGACCGTTCTGGAGGCTGTCGCGGGTGCGCAGCTGCGCCGCCTGGCGAGGAGTGTCAGTGAAGGCTACCTCTGCCTGCCTTTGCAGGGGCGCGTCCACGCCCGAGGCCGCCGGACCTCGCCGATCCTTCCGCGAAGAATCGTGAACTGGCTGCTCTGATGGAGCGTGCTGCGCCATGGCTTTCTCCCGGTTCACCACCGTTCCGGGGGAACTCTAGAACCACCATGCGGCGGCTGCCATCGGCAAACTGCTGATCTCCCGAGCCGGCGGGATCGAATAACGACCACGCTCGCCCAAACCGCACAGCCACTGGATGACCGGCCCTTCGGCTGTTGAAAAGCGCCTCCGGTCTACGCCGGAATGACGAGTGAGAGTGCGGTGCCGGTGCGGACCATACAGGTTGCCTTTTCTTGTGGGAAAAGGTGTCAACTCATTTCAGGACGGGTCACGGGTAATGCCCCCGGCACGGCCGGGGGCCTACCTCATGCCGGGTTACGAAGGTGCCGTCGTGCTACGCGTTTCCGGATAGGATGCGTACCGCAGCCCTTGGTGATCCACGCCCGCCCAGCCCAGTTGGAGCTTGCCGCCCAGCGCCGCCAGCGTGGGAGAGTCGGCCGTACCGAAGCCGGCGATGCACGCCTGTCCGGTCCAGCCGTCCGCGGCGGTGTAGTTCGCCCACCAGATGTGATCTTCGTCAATCCCCCTCCAGCACATCCAGAGCCTCCCTCCGAAGTCGGCAAGAGCCGGCGCCTTCGAGGTACCGGCTCCGGGCCTATCCTTTTGCTGCACCCAGGCGGAACCGTCGTTCGATGCGAGCCTGATGCTCGCGTCGTTCCCGACACCTCTCCAGGCGAGATAAAGGGCGCCACCCGAGCTTGCCAGCGCCGGGCTGTTGCTTGTCCCTACCCCGGGAATCCGCGATTGGCCTGCCCATTGCCCGTCGAACGTGGTGAACCAGATGCCGTCGTCGCCGTAGCCCTTCCACGCCAGCCAGAGCTTGCCCCCAAAACTGCACAGCGCCGGCCCCTCCGACGTTCCCACACCGGGTACCTTGCTCTGCTGCGACCACCCCGAGCCGCCATTCGTCGCATACCAGATGCCCGCGTCGTTCCCGACGCCACGCCACGCCGCATAGAGGACGCCGTTGTGCTGGGCGATGGCGGGAGACCGACTGGTGCCGGCGCTCGGGATCGTGTTCTGGTTCAACCAGAAGCGACCGTTGCCCTCATAAATGGCGTACCAGATGTGATCGTCTCCCGCGCCCTTCCACACCGACCAGATGGTATTCCCGGTTGCCGCGAATCGCGGCGCGCCGTTCGTGCCGCCCAGTGGCCCGGACACTTGGTTACCCCACCCGGGAACGGCGTTGTAAAGAAGGCGCGCACCCAACTCATCATTCGACGACAATCCGGTCCAACCCTGGTAGTAGCTGGCACCGAGCTTCACGTCGGGATCGCCCTTCCAACGCATGGTCCAGACTTCCTGATCCGGCGGATTACCTCCCCAACCCGTGGCCGGCGCCGGATAGCGCATCACCGAGGACCGGTCGTACTGGGTCAGGTTGCGGCTGTGGGATACGAGTGCGAAGTCGCCATTCATCTGACCTCTCGCGATGTTGTCGTACAGCACGTCGACGTAGGTGTCGCGATCGCTCCGCATCTGCTCATGAATGAAACCGACCGCGTGCCCCAATGCGTGGAGGGCCTTGTAGTCAGCGCCGATGAGGACGTCCTGGGGGCCACCACGCTTGCCTGGATAACTCTGGCTCGATCCCGACGTGTTCTTGATCACGAGGTAGTCCGGCTCGTTGCCACGCTGGCAGAACCAGACTCCCCCGGCTTCCTGCCAC
>Ga0164242_10006146_pt1 | contig 13266 bp, 13 predicted proteins | sample OricomgcompostMG_FD_108783 | JGI IMG/M metagenome (GOLD analysis project Ga0164242, IMG submission 108783) | Miracle-Growth compost microbial communities from Emeryville, California, USA - Original compost - Miracle growth compost (MG) ...
CGGCGGTCATAGCGAAGTGGGAAACGCCCGGTCACATCCCGAACCCGGAAGCTAAGCCCTTCAGCGCCGATGGTACTGCACTCGGTAGGGTGTGGGAGAGTAGGACACCGCCGAACATAATTTCCGCAAAGGGCCGGTCATGGACACTGTGAGAGTGCTCGTGACCGGCCCTTTGTCATAGTCTTTGGCTGTTGAGCAGAGAGTTGGTGCGCCGACGTGACGAATGATGACGATGCGACACGGCCGAACCAGGCGCCGCCACAGCGTGCGGGTCGATGGTCTCGCGCGTCCGGGGAGCGGTCGTCCGAGCCCGCCCCCACGCAGGACGCGGGCGAGTCGTCGCGGTCGGGCGATCAGCGTCGTGCCGACGACCGCCGGGGCTCGTCCGGCTCCGGTCGGGACTCCGCCGAGTCGAGGTTCCGATCGGGGCGACCTGCGAGGCCGTCCGGTCGAAATGCCGGTAAGCCCGGTTCACGGGCGGGCCGCGGGGACGAGCGTCGTGGCGGGCCGGCGTCCGGCGACCGCGGCCGGCGTGCGCGCGATGGCGGGTCGGAGCCGCGTTCGCGAGACCGGCGGGGCGACGGCGAGCGTCGCGCTGATGATCGTGAGCGTCCCAACCGCGGTCCCCGGGCGTGGGACCGGTCGTCGCCGTCGCAGCGTTCGGTCCACGACACGCGGATCGAGCCGCCGGTGCCCGAGGACATCACCGGTAAAGAACTGGATCGCTCGGTGTGGCGCGAGCTTCGGACGTTGACGAAGGAGAACGCCGAAGGCGTGGCCAAGCATCTGGTCGCGGCAGCAACGCTGCTCGAGGATGATCCGGAGTTGGCACTGGCGCATGCCGAACACGCGGCGCGCCGTGCGGGGCGCGTTGCAGCGGTTCGCGAGGCGCTGGGCCTGGTGCACTACCGGCGCGGCGAGTTCAGTGACGCCATGCGTGAGTTCCGGACCGCGAAGCGCCTGTCGGGATCCAACCACCTGCTGCCGTATCTCGTGGACTGCGAACGCGGTCTGGGCCGTTACGAGCGAGCGCTGGATCTGGCCGCTTCGCCGGAAGCTCGCTCGCTCGGTGAAGCCGACAACATCGAGCTCGCGATCGTGGTCTCGGGTGTGCGTCGCGACCTGGGTCAACCGGAGGCGGCTCAGATGGTGTTGCGAGTCCCAGCTCTCGAGCGCGCGTCGCGCCAGCCCTGGGCGGCGCGGTTGTTCTATGCGTACGCCGAAGCGCTCCTGGCCTCCGGCGCCGACGACGAGGCGCGGGACTGGTTCTTCAAGGCTGCGGCGGCGGATGACGACGGCCAGACCGACGCAGCGGAACGGATCGACGAATTGGACGGTGTCGTCGTGACCGATCTGCTCGACGGTGTCTCGGACGACGACGACACACCGGACCAGGACGGTCGGCCCGCAACCACCGAGGACTGAGCGCCGTCGCTCGGACCCGGCGTGTCCACAGCCGGGGGAGTCGACGTCACTCGTCCACAACCCGCGGCGACACTGCGCCCGACCTGACGCGTCCTGGGACATCCTTGGTGCGAACACTTGTTCGCCATCGAGGAGGCGCTGATGCCCACGAGAACGAAGAACCGGAACGGCGGCGCGCGGCCCAGCCGGACGACGGAAGCTGATCCGCCCGCGCTCAACGTCGTGCACCTGGTGGGACGCCTGAGTGCGCCGCCGGCCGTGAAGTACCTGCCGAGCGGCGCCGAGGTCGTACAACTGCGGTTGGTTGTCGATCGGCCGGCCGGCGCGATCCGCCGGGCCAGCAGCGACGCCGGCCGCTCACCGACCGTCGACACGATCGATGTCGCGTGCTGGAGGGCCGATCTTCGCCGCCGAGCGATGACCTGGGCGGGCACCGAGAGGGTGGAGATCAAGGGAGCGCTCCGCAGACGTTTCTGGCGCGCGGCACACGGTGTGGCGAGCCGTTACGAGGTCGAGGCCGAGACCGCGCGCATCGTGAAGTAGTCGCCGCGCGCAGCCCCCGGCCGCGGGCGGGGTCGGTAGGCCACTGCCCGGCCGCTGCGGGACCACGGGCAAGATGGTCATCGTGTCGGAGAATGCAACGGATGAGACGGCGGGTGATCCGGCGGTGACGCACGGGATGACTGGCGATGACGCACAGACAGAGTCACGGCAGACCCTGGCCGAGCGTTTTCCCGGCCTGGTGTGCGACTTGGACGGCGTCGTCTACCGGGGAGCACAGCCGGTGCCGCACGCCATCGAGTCGCTGACGGCCGTGTCGAGGTCGGGCGGTGGGCTCGTGTACGCGACCAACAACGCGTCGCGCACACCCGAGGCCGTCGCGGAGTCGCTGCGCGCACTGGGGCTGCAGCTCGAGGCGGACGCCGTCCTGACCAGTTCCGTCGCGGGCGCCCGCTATCTCACCGAGCAGGTGTCGCAGGGCGCTGCCGTCCTGGCCATCGGCGGGTCCGGGGTCGCCGAAGCCCTGCGGGACGCCGGGTTCCGCCCGGTCAGCGCCGACGACGCGTCACGATCGCAGGTCGAGGCAGTGTTGCAGGGATACGGGGCGCAGGTGACCGCGGCTGAGCTCGGCGAAGCGGCATACGCGATCCAGGGCGGCGCGCTGTGGGTGGCCACCAACGACGATCTGACTCTTCCGACCGACCGAGGGGTGGCGCCGGGCAACGGTTCCCTGGTCCGGGCAGTCCGAGTCGCGGTCGACACCGACCCGACCGTGGTCGGCAAACCCGGCCCACTGCTCTATCAACTCGCCGCGCAGACCCTGGGCACCGACGCCGAACACACCCTCGGGATCGGCGACCGGCTCGAGACGGACATCGCGGGCGCACACGCGGCCGGTATGAGCGCGCTGCACGTGCTCACCGGGGTGCACGGCCCCGCCGACCTCGTGCGCGCTCGCCCGCAACTGCGCCCCCGGTTCGTCGCGGAAGACCTCCGGGCCCTCACCGAGCCGTACGCCGAGCCCCGACGAGCTCTCGACGGGCGCTGGCACATCGCCGAAGCCTCCGCGGTGGCGGTGGGTGCCGGAGAAACGTTCCGGATCGACTTCGACGGCTCGCCGGACCGGATCGCCCGGCTCCGCCTTGCCCTGCAACTGATCTGGGAGTCGGTCGATGCGGGAGCCCTGACCGCCGAACAGGCCGTTGCAGCTCTACCGACCAGGTCATAGCGAAGACGCGGTAGGCCCACTCACCGACCGCGCGCGGTCTAGCCTGGACAGGGAGGGTCGAGTGCGCCCGGCCCATGGCCACGGTTCCGGCGTCGCAGGACACCGCACGACAACGAGGGAGAGATGCAGACATGGCGATCAACAGCGTTCGAGCGGCCCTGCAATTGTTGAGCGGTGCCGGCGAGCTCACCCGAGCTCGCGCCATGGAGGCCGCTGCCACACTCCTCGAACTCCCCGGCGTCGGTGACACCTCGATGCGTGCGAGCCAGCTGGCCGAGGAGTTGCTGCAGGCCGCGACGACCAACCAGCAGTTGGTGCACGATCTGGTCCGCACCGAGTTCGAGCGCCAACTGACGCGTCTCGGCTTGGTCAGCGGCAGTGATCTGCAGGACGCACAGCGTCGGATCGAGACTCTCGAGGCCGAGGTGGCGGCACTTCGTGCCGAACACTCGGCGGCCGGGACCTCTGCCGACCGAGGCGCCACGACGAGGAAGCGACCCGCACGCTCCGCGGTCCGTCGACCGACTCGACGCTCGGCCTCCGCTGCCACCCAGACACCGGGCCGGGCGGCGGAGAAGACCCCGGCGAAGAAGACCCCGGCGAAGAAGACGGCGGCCTCGACGAAGCCCGCGGCCGCCGAGGTCGCGGCAGGAACGACGAGGAGCACGACCCGCAAGTCGTCGGCCGCAACGCCCCGGCGGTCAGCCAGGTCCGCGGGACGCGGTGGCGCCGAGTGACGACCTCCACGGATAGCCATAATGGGTCGGTGAGCGACGAGGAGCCAGCCCCCCAGGAGCAGAACCCCCAGTCTCCGGTGGTCGATGCGCGGTTCACCCCGACCGGGGACGTCCGGGTCGACGAGGTCATCGCGCAGCTGCCGGATCCACAGGTGCACCGCGCGCACGGCGGCGCCGTCGGCGCGCCGGTTCCCGGGATCGCCGATGACCAGGGGCAGCCACTCGGCGGCGGCCTCCCCGACCCTGGGCTGCTGGATGAGCACCTCGCCGCCGCGACGGCGGTGCATCGCCGGCTGCAACAGCGGCTCTCCGACCTTTCCGGCTGAGCGATGCGTGCAGACGCGGCCCTGGTGCAGCAGGGCCTTGCCCGCTCACGGGCGGTCGCCAAGGAACTCATCGACGCGGGACGGGTGACCGCGGGAGGCACAGCCGTGACCAAGGCATCGGCGGCCGTCGAGCCTGCCGACCTCGCCGTCAGTGGCCAGGTGCACGCGTGGGTGGGCCGGGCGGCATACAAGCTCCTCGGCGCGCTGGAAGCCTTCCCGATCGAGCCTGCCGGACGTCGGTGCCTCGACGTGGGGGCGTCCACCGGCGGATTCACCCAGGTCCTGCTCGACCGGGGCGCGGATCAGATCGTGGCGCTCGACGTCGGACACGACCAGCTGGCATCCGCCATCCGCGACGACCCACGCGTCGTCGAACGCTCGGGCACCAACGTTCGGGACGCCGACGTGGAAGAGCTCGGTGGGCCGTTCGATCTGGTGGTGGCAGACCTGAGCTTCATCTCGCTGGGTCTGGTGCTGGACAAGCTGGCTGCGTTGACCGCGCCGGGAGGTGATCTGGTCACCCTGATCAAGCCACAGTTCGAGGTCGGCCGTGAGCGGCTGGCGCGCACCGGCGTGGTCACGTCGCCGCACGAGAGACAACGCGCACTGCGTGGCGTGCTCGGCGTGGTGCTCGACGTCGGCCTGCACGTGCACGGCCTGGTGCCGAGCCCGATCGAAGGTGGCACGGGCAACCACGAATACCTGCTGTCGGCACGCCATGAGGCGAAGGGCAGTATGTCGGGCATGGACGTGCAGCGCGTGCTCGAAGAACTGCTGAACGCGGAGAAGGGATCCCGGCGGGTATGACCAGACACGTCCTGCTGGTCGGTCACCCCGGCCGGCCGCAGGCCCTCGACGTCGCGGCGCAGCTCGTGCACGGGCTGACCGCGAACGGCATCGAAGTGGTCGGGCAGACCGACGAACTCGGCGCGTTCGGGGTGCTCGGGGAGCCGGGCGTCACCGGTTTCGACAAACCGAGGCCGGACGGCGCCGAACTCGCAGTGGTCCTCGGCGGCGACGGGACCCTCCTGCGCGGCGCAGAGATCGTCCGCGAGAGCGGCGTCCCGTTGCTCGGCATCAACCTCGGGCACGTGGGGTTCCTCGCCGAGGCCGAGCGGGACGACATACAGCACACAGTGCGCAAGATCGTCGAGCGCGACTGGACCGTCGAAGAACGTGAGACGCTCGAGGTCGAGGCATCCCTCGGTGGGGAGTCCCTGTGGACCAACTGGGCACTCAACGAGGCATCGGTCGAGAAGGCCGCGCGCGAGCGGATGCTCGAGGTGACCCTGGAGATCGACGGCCGCCCGTTGTCCAGCTGGGGGTGTGACGGCGTCGTGATGTCGACGCCGACGGGGTCGACCGCCTACGCCTTCTCCGCCGGTGGTCCGATCGTGTGGCCGGGGGTTGCCGCGATCCTCGTGGTGCCGATCTCGGCACACGCGTTGTTCGCCCGGCCGTTGGTCCTGAGCCACGACGTGCACATCGCGGTCGACCTGCGCGAGACCACGGACGCACGCGCCGTGCTCTGGTGCGACGGCCGCCGCTCGTTCGACCTGCCGTGCGGAGCGCGCATCGAGGTCCGCCGCAGTGATCGACCGGTGCGACTGGCACGGCTGACGGACGCCCTGTTCACCGATCGATTGGTCGCCAAGTTCGACCTGTCGGTGTCCGGGTGGCGCGGCGCCCGGCGCACCCAGCGCTGACCACGGTCGACCACGGCCGGCTCCGGGTGTGAGCGGGGATGGCTAGGCTGCGGTGCGTGCTGCGCGAACTGCGGATCCAGGGCCTGGGTGTCATCGATGACGCCCTGCTCGAGCTGTCCCCGGGCCTCAACGTCGTCACCGGCGAGACCGGAGCCGGCAAGACGATGGTCGTGCAAGGGCTCGGGTTGCTGCTCGGTGGGCGCAGTGACGCCGGGCTGGTGCGCGGCGGTGTCGACAAGGCGTATGTCGAGGGCATCGTCGACCTGCCGGCCGACCATCCCGCCATCGCGCGTGCACAAGAGGCCGGCGCCGACGTCGACGACGAGCTGATCCTGGCGAGGACCGTGTCCGGACAGGGCCGGTCGCGGGCACACATCGGTGGCCGGAGTGCGCCGGTCGGCGTGCTGTCCGAGCTCGGCGAGATGCTGGTCGCGGTGCACGGCCAGGCGGACCAGTGGCGGTTGCAACGGCCCGAGCAGCACCGCGTGATGCTCGACGACTTCGGTGGACAGCCGGTCACCAGAGCCCTCGGCGCCTACCGGGAGCTGCACACGACCTGGCAGCGGTTGCGCGACGAGCTCGAGGAGCTGGTCAGCCGGGCACGAGATCGTGCGCAACGGCTGGATCTGCTGACCGCGGCGCTGGAGGACATCGAACGCGTCGACCCGGTGCCAGGGGAGGACGTGGAGCTCGCGGCGGAGTCCGAGCGGTTGAGCAACGCCGACGCGCTGCGGGACGGTGCGGGGACAGCGCACGACGCGCTCGCCGGAAGCGAGGCCGTCGACGACGCCCCCAACGTCGTTGCACTGATCGCTCGTGCCCGGCAGGCACTGGGCGGTTCGGTGGATCACGACCCGTCCCTGGCCGCCTTCGACAGCAGGTTGCGTGAGCTGGGCGTGCTCGCGTCGGACGTGGCCGGAGATCTCGCGTCATACCTCGCCGATCTCGAGGTGGACCCCGCACGGCTCGAGCAGGTCCAGCTGCGCCGCGCGGAGCTGACGGCACTGCTGCGCAAGTACGGCGAGAGCATCGACGAGGTCCTGGTCTGGAGCAAGGCCGCCGCGGCGGAGGCCGCGGAGCTCGCCGGCACCGATGACCGGATCGAGACGCTGCGTGCCGCGCTCACCGAGGTCGAGCCCCGGCTCGACAAGGCTGCCGCGGACCTGACCAAGGCCCGTTCCAAGGCAGCGGGGAAGCTGGAGCGGGCCGTCACCGCGGAGCTCGCACACCTGGCGATGGGGTCGGCCCGGCTGACCGTCACGGTCACCACGGATCCGCAACGCCGCGGACCCCACGGCGCCGACGACGTCGAGATCCTGCTTGCCGCCAATGCCGGGTCCGCACCACGCAGCGTGGCCAAGGCGGCTTCCGGTGGCGAGCTGTCCCGGGTGATGCTCGCCTTGGAAGTCGTCACCGCCGGCGGCAGCGTGCCGACCTTCGTCTTCGACGAAGTGGATGCCGGCGTCGGCGGCGCAGCTGCGCTGGACATCGGTGCGCGGCTGGCGCGGCTGGCCAGAGGGGCTCAGGTCATCGTCGTGACGCACCTGGCGCAGGTGGCGGCATACGCCGACCGGCAACTGGTGGTGCGCAAGTCCAGCGACGATCATGTCACCGCCAGTGACGTGACCGTCGTCGAGGGTGAGGAGCGACTCGCCGAGTTGGCCCGCATGCTCGGTGGCGTCAGCGACAGCGTGTCCGCGCGTGAGCACGCGCAGGAGCTGCTCGATGGCGCATTGGTCCCCTGACGCTGCGGGGTGAAGTGGGACACGCCGCGACACGATCACCTGGCCGCGCCAGATCAGCGGGATCGCAACGGTTTTCGCGCGGCGGCCGGAAGACTTGAAGAGTTGCCGGTTCGGCGATGCGGGCGGACCGCCTCCGATGACGTAGACTGAGAGCCCGTGGTGGAGCAGACGAAACATATCTTCGTGACCGGAGGCGTTGCCTCTTCGCTCGGCAAGGGGCTCACCGCCTCCAGCCTCGGACATCTACTCCGCGCTCGCGGACTACGGGTGACGATGCAGAAGCTCGACCCCTACATCAACGTCGACCCGGGCACGATGAACCCGTTCCAGCACGGTGAGGTCTTCGTCACCGAGGACGGTGCCGAGACCGACCTGGACATCGGCCACTACGAGCGGTTCCTCGACGTCAATCTGGCAGGGGACGCCAACGTCACCACCGGCAAGGTCTACAGCCAGGTCATCGCCAAGGAGCGGCGCGGCGAATACCTGGGCGACACGGTGCAGGTCATCCCGCACATCACCAACGAGATCAAGGCGCAGATGCGCGCCCAGGCCGCGGCGGACGTCGACGTGATCATCACCGAGATCGGCGGCACGGTCGGCGACATCGAGTCGTTGCCGTTCCTGGAGGCGGCCCGTCAGGTCCGTCAGGACGTCGGCCGGGACAGCGTCTTCTTCCTGCACGTCTCGCTGGTGCCCTATCTCGCCCCGAGCGGTGAGCTGAAGACCAAGCCCACCCAGCACTCGGTCGCCGCGCTGCGCCAGGTCGGCATCCAGCCCGATGCCCTTGTCCTGCGAGCGGACCGGGAGCTGCCCGCCGGGATCAAGGACAAGATCGCGCGGATGTGCGACGTCGACCTGGAGGCCGTGGCCGCGTGCGTCGACGCACCGAGCATCTATGACATCCCGAAGGTGTTGCACACCGAAGGCATCGACGCCTACGTCGTCCGGCGACTGGGTGTGCCGTTCCGCGACGTCGACTGGCACGACTGGGACCGGCTCCTGGCGCGCGTCCACGAGCCGGAGCACCGTGTCGAGGTCGCGCTGGTCGGCAAGTACATCGACCTGCCGGACGCCTACCTCTCGGTCACCGAGGCGTTGCGTTCGGGTGGTTTCCATCACGACGCCAAGGTCGTGATCCGATGGGTGAAGAGCGATGACTGCACGACGCAGTCCGGTGCCGCGAAGGCGCTCGGTGGCGTGGACGCAGTCCTGGTGCCGGGTGGTTTCGGTGTCCGGGGCATCGAGGGCAAGCTGGGCGCGTTGCGGTGGGCGCGTGAGCAGCAGGTGCCGACGCTCGGCATCTGCCTGGGCCTGCAGTGCATGGTGATCGAGTACGCGCGCAACGTCGCGGCGATCGAAGGAGCCTCCTCGACCGAGTTCGATCCCGACAGCCCTGCTCCCGTCATCGCGACGATGGAGGAGCAGAAGGCGTATGTCGAGGGCGCCGGCGACCTGGGCGGCACGATGCGGTTGGGCGCGTATCCCGCACAGCTGCTCGCCGACAGCGTGATCGCCGAAGCGTATGGCACCACGAGCGTTTCCGAGCGTCACCGGCATCGGTACGAGGTCAACAACGCCTACCGGGGAGAGCTGGAGCAGGCAGGTCTGGTCTTCAGTGGCCTGTCACCGGATCACGAGCTGGTCGAGTTCGTCGAACTCCCGCGGGACGTGCACCCCTACTACGTCTCGACTCAGGCACATCCGGAGTTCTTGTCGCGGCCGAACCGTGCGCACCCGCTCTTCGCCGGACTCATCGGTGCCGCGATCGATCAACAGCGCGCGGCGCGCCTGGTGGAGGTCGAACGACCGAAGGTCGCGGATCCGGTTGCAGCCCAGTGAAGTTCGTGAGAAGGACGGCATGAGTCCGGAGCATGATCGGCTGATCACGCCGTTGACCGACCGGATCGAGCCACAGCAGGTCGTCTCGTCCGACGTCGTCTACCACGGCCGTGTCTGGGACGTGTTGTCCGAGACGGTCCAACTCGGCACCGGTGGACAGGTCACGCGCGATTACGTGCGGCACACCGGCGCCGTGGCGGTGGTGGCACTGCGAGGCGACGCAGGCGCGGAAGAGGTGCTGCTCATCCAGCAGTACCGGCACCCGGTGGGTGCCTTCGACTGGGAGGTGCCCGCGGGGCTGCTCGACAAACCGGGAGAGGATCCGCGGGACGCAGCGGCGCGCGAGCTTCGCGAGGAGGCGGAGCTGGACGCGAGCACGTGGCACGTGCTGGTCGATCTGTTCACGTCGCCCGGTGCCCTGTCCGAGAACCTGCGTGTCTTCCTGGCCCGCGATGTGCACTCCGCGGTCGCCGAAGGTTTCGTGCGTGAGGGGGAGGAAGTCGGGATGCCGACCGGCTGGGTCCGCCTGCCGGACGCCATCGAAGCCGTCATGGCTGGTCGAATCCACAACGCCATCGCCATCTCGGCGCTGTTGGCCACGGAACTCGCGCGGCAGAACCAGTGGGGTTCGCTGCGTCCGTCGGACGATCCCTGGCCGGCCCACCCAGCGTACCGATGAGCGAGCGCAGGCCGCCGTCGCGGCGGAGCGCGGTCGAACCGTTCCACGTCATGGAGGTCGTGCGGGCGGCAGCGGCGCGACAGCGCACGCACGGCGACATGATCCTGCTGTGCGTCGGCCAGCCCTCGACACCCGCGCCCCGGCCGGTGCTCGACGCGGTGCACTCGGTCCTGGAGACCGACGCGCTCGGTTACACCGAGGGCGACGGCATCCCTGCGCTGCGGGAGGCCGTCGCGGCGCACTACCAGAAGGTCTACGACGTGCCCGTCGGCGTCGAGGAGGTCCTGGTCAGCACCGGATCGTCCGGCGGATTCAGCGCCGTGCTGTTGGCGGCGTTCGACGCCGGTGACCGGGTCGCGATGGCGCGGCCCGGTTACCCCGCCTACCGGAACACGTTGCGGGCACTGGGTCTTGAGCCGGTCGAGATCGACGTCGACGCCGGCACGCGCTTCCAGCTGACGGTGGACCAGCTCGATCGGACACACGCCACGACAGCGTTGTCCGGTGTCATCGTGGCAAGCCCCGCCAATCCGACGGGCACGATCATCGAACCGCAGGCGCTGGCGGCGATCGCTGATTGGTGCGAGGCGCACGGGGTCCTGCTGCTCTCGGACGAGATCTACCACGGCATTGCCTATGACAGACCTGCGCAGACGGCACGCCGCTTCAGCGGGGAAGCCGTCGTGCTCGGCTCGATGAGCAAATTCTGGTCGATGACCGGCTGGAGGGTGGGCTGGAACCTACTGCCCGAGGCCTTGCGCCGGCCGGTCGACGTGTTGCAGACGAATCTTGCGATCTGTGCGCCGGCCGTGTCGCAACATGCTGCGGTTGCCGCGTTCTCGCCGGAGGCGACCGCGCAGTTGCAGCGCCACGTGGACAGGTATGCCGCCAATCGCGAGCTGCTGTTGCGCCGGTTGCCGGAGTTGGGCATCGACTCGTTCGCACCGCCCGACGGTGCCTTCTACGCCTACTGTGACGTGTCGCACCTCACCGAGGACAGCACCCGTTGGTGCGCCGACGTGCTGGACCGGACCGGCGTCGCGATCGCGCCCGGTGTCGACTTCGACCCGGTCCACGGCAACCGGTTCGTGCGCCTGAGTTTCTGCGGTGCGACGCAGGCGCTCAACGAGGCGATCGACCGGCTGGTCGCGATCATCTGACCCGGAAACCGGCCCGGGACTTCGCCGACAGGACACGAAACACACCGACAGGACACGAACGCGGGGGATCCCGGGGGCGATTTCGTGTCCGCTCGGTGCGGTTGTTGTCCTGTCGATGAGAATGGCGGGTATGACGACGGACTTCGCGACGAGCGCGGCAGGCAGGGTCGTGCTGCTCAACGGACCCTCCAGCGCGGGCAAGTCCTCGCTGGCCCGGGCCTTCCTGGCGTTGCAGACGACACCGTGGCACTACCTACCGGTCGATCTGGTCCACTCGATCCGGTCGCGTCCCGCGGCAATGGCGGATCTACCGACCGACGGGACGCGGTGGCAGGAGACCTTCCGGCGCAGCCGTGCCGGCTATCACCGGATGCTCGCGGGCTTGGCCCAGGCGGGCAATGACGTCGTCGGTGACCACGTGTTGAACGAGCCGTGGCGGATCGCGGATCTGCTGCTGGCGCTGGACGGCATACCGACCGTGCTCGTGCACGTGACGGCTTCGCTGCCCGAGCTGGAACGCAGGGAACGGGAGCGTGGTGACCGGGTACTGGGCACTGCCCGCGCACAGGTCGGCCTGGTGTTCGCGCACGGCGACCAGGATCTGGAAGTCGATACGACCGCGCTGAGCAGCGAGGATGCGGCGCAGAAGGTCGACGCCGTGGTGCAATCGTGGCCGCAGTGCACTGCGGTCGATCGGCTGCGAAGGAGGGACCATGGCTGAAGGTGACCACATCCGGGTCAAGTCGATGGTCATCCTGCCGAGTGCAGACGGTGCCGCCCATGCCGTCGCACGGCTGCGGCCGACGGCCGAGAACCCGCACGGCTACGACCGGTTGATCGGTGGCCACATCGAACCCGGCGAGGTGGCGCGGAACGCGCTGGACCGGGAGGTGCACGAGGAGCTCGGTGCGCGCCTTGCCGACGCGGTGCTGCTCGACGTGCTGGAGAACATCTATCGCATCAACGGCCGCCTCGGGCACGAGGTGGTCTTCGTCTACGGAGGTCGCCTGGACGACCCGGCCGTCATACCAGCCGGCGGAAAGGTGTTCGCCGACAACGGTGACCCGATGCCGGTGCGGTGGCGTCCGGTCGACGACGCCGCGGAGACCCATCCGCTCTACCCGCCCGGTTCGTCCGACCTGGCGAAGGCATTCACCGCACCCACCTGAGCCGGGCACGCCCTCCGGCCTTTCACCCACAGGACACGAAACATTCTGACAGGACACGAACGGAGCGTCGGTGACCGCTTGCGGGCCACGGTTTTCGTGTCCGCTCGGTGCAGATGGTGTCCGCTCGGTGAAACGGGGTGTGCGTCAGGGGAGGCCGAGGAACTCGCGGATGGCGGGCAGCTCGCGCTGCGCCTGCGCATAGCCGGAGCGGTAACTGGCCTCCAGGATCGGCAAGCGACGTTCCCCGTTGGCGACCGGCTCGGTCTCCGGCACGAAAACGTATGCCTTGCCTTGCTTTTCGAGCTCGAAAAGCTCCTCACGGGTCCGGTTGTAACGGTCGGCGCGGGTGCGGAGCGCCTCGGCGACAGCCGGGTAGCGGCGGTAATAGGTCTTGAAGAACAGGTCCTTGCCCTCGGGATGCTTGACGTAGGACCTCGGCTGGGTCAGCACCACGAGGAACTTCTCGAAGCCGTCCGCCTGGGCGGCGTCCAGTGCGATACCGCCCGAAGAGCCGAGGGCGCCGTCGACATACACGTGCCCGTCGAGGCGGACCGGTGGCATCAGCACCGGCATCGACGCCGAAGCCTGGACCCGCGCAAGCAGGTCCGGCAGGGTCTTCATCTCCTCGCGGCCCCAGTAGACGGTCTGCCCGGTCGTGGCGTCGAAGGCACCGATGCGCCACTGGTCCGTCGAGGCCTCGTACGTCTTCCAGTCGAACGGCAGCACATTGCCGGGCAGGCCGGACTCC
>Ga0164242_10006147_pt1 | contig 13265 bp, 14 predicted proteins | sample OricomgcompostMG_FD_108783 | JGI IMG/M metagenome (GOLD analysis project Ga0164242, IMG submission 108783) | Miracle-Growth compost microbial communities from Emeryville, California, USA - Original compost - Miracle growth compost (MG) ...
CGGCGGTCATCGGGCCCCCTGGCCTTCTCCTCGGAGCAACGGTCCGGCGCGAATCACACCGGTGTAGTTCGGCAACCATCATGACACGCCCGGGCTGCGCAGCAACGCTCAACGCGCCGACCGGGCGGCGGTAGCGCACCGCTCCGCGGACCGGTATCAGGGAGTGCCGAAGATCGCCTCGAGCCGACGCAGAGTGGCCTCCAGGCTACGGACGTTGCGCGCCACCAGGCCGAAGCGCTCCAGCGGCCGGCGCATCCGCGCGTGGCTCCAGTCGAACGTCTCGGTGACCCGGGTCCCGTGCTCGACCGGGTCGAGCTCGTATCGCCAGACGTGGTGGTTGACGTGCTGCCAGCCGATCCGGCTCGGTTCGGCGAATTCCACCACCTCGTTGACCATCACGTACGGCAGCCCGATCCGCATCCGCATCCCGAACTTGGCCCCAAGATGCAGTCGATCCGGACCGCGCAGGCCCTGCTTGACGCTGCCGGAACCGTCGAAGTCCGGATGCCGGCGGAAATCGGCCACCAGGTCGAACACCTGCTGCGGGGTCGCCGCCACCACAGTGGAACGGCTCACCTGTTGCGTGCCCATGGCCAGCACGGTAGCCGTGGGCAGGCACGTGACGGAATGCGGTGGAAGGGACCGCGGGCAGGCCCCATCATCGATCCGGTCGGCACCGACCGGGCTGGGAGGAACGATGAGCGGCGTACGGGTACTGGTGGGCACGCGCAAAGGTGCGTTCGTGCTCACGTCGGATGAAGGGCGCACCCGGTGGGACGTCGCCGGCCCGCACTTCGCCGGTTGGGAGATCTACCACGTCAAGGGGTCGCCGCTGGATCCGTCCCGGTTGTTCGCGTCCCAGTCCGGCGGCTGGTTCGGCCAGCTGATCCAGCGCTCCGACGACGGCGGCGCCAGCTGGAGCCCGGTGGGCAACGAGTTCAGCTACGACGGGGAGGCCGGCACCCACCAGTGGTACGACGGCACGCCGCATCCGTGGGAGTTCACCCGGGTGTGGCACCTGGAACCGTCGGTGCACGACCCGGACACGGTGTATGCCGGCGTGGAGGACGCGGCACTCTTCCGCTCGACCGACGGCGCGCACAGCTGGCAAGAGCTGGCCGGCTTACGCCGGCACGGATCGGGACCGTCCTGGCAGCCGGGCGCCGGGGGGATGTGCCTGCACACGATCGTGCAGGATCCGAGCACCGCAGATCGGCTGTTCGTCGCCATCTCCGCGGCCGGTGTCTTCCGCACCGACGATGGAGGCGGGAGCTGGCGGCCGATGAACCGGGGGTTGAGGTCGGAGGGCATCCCGGACCCCGACGCCGACGTCGGGCACTGCGTGCATCGCATCGCGCTGCACCCGGCGCGACCAGACGTGCTGTTCATGCAGAAGCACTGGGACGTCATGCGATCCGACGACGCCGGTGAGTCGTGGCACGAGATCAGCGGGAACCTTCCTACCGATTTCGGCTTTCCGATCGAGGTGCACCCGCACGATCCGGACACCGTGTACGTCGTTCCGATCACCAGCGACGCGCACCACTTCCCGCCAGACGGAAAGTTGCGGGTCTATCGAAGCCGGGTCGGCGGGCTGGAATGGGAACCGCTGACGCGCGGGCTACCTCAACAGGACTGCTACGTCAACGTGCTACGCGACGCGATGGCGGTTGACTCCCTCGACCGCTGCGGCGTTTACTTCGGTACCACCGGCGGGCAGGTATACGTATCCGCGGACGAAGGGGACAGCTGGGCACCGATCGTGCGGGATCTTCCTGCCGTCTTGTCTGTCGAAGTTCAGACCCTGCCGTGATCCGAGTCGCACTGCCTGCCCACCTGCGAGTGCTCGCAGGGGTGGGCGGCGAGGTCGAGCTACAGGTGACCGGACCGGTCACCCAACGCGCGGTCCTCGACGCGCTCGAGGCCCGCTATCCGGCGCTACGTGGCACGCTGCGCGACCAACGCACCGGGCAGCGCCGCGCATTCGTCCGGTTCTTCGGCTGCGAGCAGGACCTTTCGCACGAACCGCCGGACGCGGTGCTGCCGGGACCGATCACGGCCGGCGCCGAGCCGCTGCGGATCGTGGGCGCGATGGCGGGCGGCTGACCGCCCGCTGTTACTCCAGCGCGTCCTTGGCCTTGTCCGCGGCGTCGTCGACCTTGCCGTCGAACTGGTCCGGCGTCTTGTCTTTGGCCAACTGCGCGCCTTTATCGATGCCCTGCTCGGCTTGGTCCTTGTGGCCACTGAGCATGTTCTTCGCCTTATTCAGGAAATCACTCATCGCCATAAGTTCCTCCTCGTCGAGGCTGCTACCTGTCTGGAGCCTAGACGCACAGCACCCGCCGCGGGAGCGTTCCGGCAGCTACGCAGCCGGTCGCGCGCCGTGAGCCGGAGGGTCGGCGACCGGCGCGGATTTTCGTTCTCGGTATAAAGAATGCTATTCAGCTAACGGACCGTCGGCTGTCGAGCGCCTCCGGGGCGCGGCCAGGCGCAGGGAAATGAGGAACTGTGGGCGCATCGCTGAGCAAGGCCGAGGTGGACCGTCTCGGGCACTGGATGGACAGCCAGGGACTACCGGGCGCGGGTGAGACGATCGAGTGCACGCCGATCTCGGGTGGCAGCCAGAACGAGATCTTCGGGATCCGGCGCGGGCCACTGCACTGCGCGTTGCGCAAGCCGCCGAAAGACGCGCCGGCCGGCCGCGACGACGGGATCCTGCGCGAGTGGCGGATCACCGCGGCGCTCGACGGGACCGACGTGCCGCACACTCCGGCCGTCGCGGTCTGCACCGACACCAGCGTGCTGGGATGCACGTTCTACCTGATGGGCTTCGTGGACGGCTGGTCGCCAGTGGGCCGCAAGACCTGGCCGAGCCCGTTCGAGGAGGACCTGGACGCGCGCCGCGGGCTGGCGATCCAGCTCGTCGACGGTATCGCCAAACTGTCGAAGGTCGACTGGAAGGCCAAGGGCCTGCAGGACCTGGGCCGCCCGGACGGCTACCACGAGCGCCAGGTCGAACGGTGGCTGCGTTTCTACGATCGGGTGAAGACCCGCGAGATCCCCGGCTTGGATGTTGCGTCGGCGTGGTTGCGCACGCACAAACCGATCGACTTCGTGCCCGGCATCATGCACGGCGACTACCAGTTCGCGAACGTGATGTACAGCCACGGTGCGCCGGCCCGGCTCGCCGCGATCATCGACTGGGAGATGGGCACCATCGGCGACCCCAAGATCGACCTCGCCTGGGTGTTGCAGATGTGGCCGGACGACATGAGCCAGGGCCCGGAGCGCAGTGGCGAGGGCTACCCGGACATCACCGGCATGCCGAGCAAGGACGAACTGCTGCAGTACTTCCACGACGAGACCGGCCGGCAGGTGGACGACATCGATTACTACCTGGTGCTGGCCAGGTGGAAGCTAGGCATCGTCCTTGAGCAGGGTTACATGCGGGTCATGCAGGGAGCTGGCGACGAGAAGCAGAAGTCATTCGGCCCGCTGGTGCTCGACCTGATCAAACGTGCGGCTGACCTCGCCGAGTCGTCGGACTACAAATGAGCGGGGCGGACGCCGAGGTGGTCTTGGTGCGGCGTGATGGTGATGTCGCGGTGATCACGTTGAATCGGCCGCAGGCGCGGAACGCGATGAATGCGGCGTTGGCGGCGGCGACCTGTGAGGCGGTGGGGGCGTGCCAGGACGCGGGTGCGATCGTGATCACCGGTGCGGACCCGGCGTTCTGCGCGGGCCTGGATCTGCGCAATCTCGGGATCGACAAGCTGGTCGACCTGCCGCCGTTTTTGGCGGCGGTGGCGGACTCGCAGGTCCCGGTGATCGCTGCGGTCAACGGTCCGGCGGTGACCGGCGGGTTCGAGCTGGCGTTGGTCGCGGACTTCATCGTCGCCTCGGAGCGGGCTGCGTTCGCCGACACGCACCTGCGGGTCGGGGTCTATCCCGGGCCGGTGGCCGTCGAGCTGCCCCGCCGGGTCGGTCTGGCGCGGGCCCGGGAGATGTCGCTGACCGGTAACTTCGTGGACGCGCAGACGGCGCTGCGCATCGGCCTGGTCAATCACGTGGTCGCGCACGACGAGCTGCTGGCGCGCGCGACCGAGCTCGCGAGCGCGATCGCCGAGCAGGACCGGGACATGGTCCGCGCGCTGCGCCGCGATTGGCGTGAATCCGCCGGCCTGCCGCTGGACGAGGCGAGCCGGGTGCATTACGAGCACGCCACCCGCGGCGGCTTCACCGGCGCTGCCGGCGCCGACATCGCCGCCCGTCGCGACGCCGTCATCCAACGCGCCCGAACCCAACGCGGATGAGCCACCCGACCGCCACCGGCGACACCGCCCAGAACCTGATCCGGGCACGCCTGCGGCAACTCCTCGCCGACCGGGACCCGGCGACGACACCGGCGGCGGAGTTCCGCGGCGCCCAGTACGACACAGGCCTCGCCTGGGTCTGGTTCCCCGTCGGGTGGGGCGGTCTCGGTCTGCACCCCGACTTGCAAGACGTCATCGACGACGAACTTGCCCGGGCCGGAGCGCCGGCGGGCGAGGAAACCAGCGGTATCGCGCTGGGAATGGCAGCACCGACCGTAGTCGCGCACGGCAGCGACGAGCAGAAGCAACGACACCTGCGAAAGATCTTTACCGGCGAACACGTCTGGTGCCAGCTATTCAGCGAGCCCGGCGCCGGCTCCGATCTCGCCGGCCTGGCCACTCAGGCAGTACGCGACGGCGACGAATGGGTGATCAACGGACAGAAGGTCTGGACCTCGTTCGCGCACATCGCGGACTGGGCCATGTTGCTGGCTCGCACCGACCCAGACGTGCCCAAGCACCAGGGGCTGACCTACTTCCTGCTCGATATGCGCAGTCCGGGCGTCGAGGTACGAGCGCTGCGGGAGATGACAGGAGAAGCGCAGTTCAGCGAGGTGTTCCTGCCCGACATCCGGATCCCGGACTCGCAGCGGCTTGGGGCGGTGGGAGACGGCTGGCGGGTCGCGATCAGCACGCTGATGAGTGAGCGCACCAGCATGGGTTCCGGCTTCGGCGCGCCGGTGCAGGACGCGATAGCGATCTGGCGCGACCGCGGACTGTCCAATGCGGTGCAGCGGGACGCCCTGGCGCAGCTCTGGGTGCGCAGCGAGGCCAACCGGATGCTGGGCCTGCGGGCGCAGCAGCTACGCAAGTCCGGCGTGCCCGGGCCGGAGGGATCGATCGCCAAGCTGGCATCGGCCGAACTCGCCCAGCAGGTCTACGACTTCTGCCTCGAACTGCTCGGCGCCGAAAGCATGCTGTTCCCGGCGCGCTACACCCCGCACCGGATCGAGCGCGGCGGTCAGCTGCTCGCCGGTCGCGACCTACCGTGGCTGTTCGTCCGATCTCGCGGCTTCACCATCGAAGGCGGTACGTCCGAGGTACAGCGCAACATCCTTGCCGAGCGGATCCTCGGCCTGCCCGGTGACGCCCGGGTCGACCGCGACATCCCCTGGAAGCAGATCCCGCGCGGTTAACTCCGGCGCAGCAGCCGGCCGGGGCGGGCACCGGTGTCCTGGCCGTGTCGCCTGGTGACCTGCCCCGCGACGACGGTGGCGTCGTAGCCCGTGGCGTCCTGCAGCAACCGCACGCCGCCGGCCGGCAGGTCCGGGACCGCCCGCGGCGACGACAGCTGCAGGCGGTCGAAGTCGATCACGTTCAGGTCCGCGCGCAGGCCCGACTGCACCCGACCCCGATCGGTCAGGCCGTAGAGGGCAGCGGGCTGCGAGGTGAGCCTGCGCACCACCTCGGGGAGCTCCAGCCGGGGTCCGCGGGCGCGGTCCCGCGCCCAGTGCGTGAGCATGAAGGTGGGGATCGACGCGTCGCAGATGAAGGCGCAGTGGGCACCACCGTCGTTGAGTCCGACCACGGCGTCCTGATCCTGCAGCTGTTCGTAGAGCACGGTGTGGTCGTGGCTCGCGTAGTTGTACAGCGCGTACAACAGCATGCTTCCGTCCTGGCAGAGCATGTCGTACGCGACGTCCTCCATCGACCGGCCCTGCGCCTGTGCCTGTGCACCGACCGACCGCTCCAGCGGCTGCTCGTAGTCCGGCGGGGTGCCGAGCGGGTAACACTCCGCCAGCACGGTGCGGATGTAGGCGAGCTGAGCCTGCTCCCCGCGGTCGAGGTAGCGGTCGCTCTCGGCCAGGATGGCCTCTTTCACCTCGGGGCGGCGCAGGTGCACCAGCCGTTCCGGCAGCGGCAGGTGTGCGATCGCACGGTAGCTGTCGCGCGCCAAGAACGGATGCCGCACATCCCAGCCCCAGAGCACACCGAACGGGCGGCCGGCGATCAGCGGCGTGACCGAAGCACCGGCGGCACGCCAGTGCGCAGCCCGCTGCATCTCCGTCCGCCACCGGTCCGGCACGTGATGCCCCTGCAGCAGAATGAACGTGGTGTTCAGGCCCGTGTCCGCCGCGAGCCGGCCGATCCAGTCGAACTCGGCGGCCACCACCTCCGGCTTGTCGCTGCGGGCGAGCCCGCTCGGTGCGATCTCCATCAACCGGCCGCCGCCCGCGGCCACTGCCTTCCCGATCGCGACGAGCTCGTCCACACCGGCGAACGTGCCCGGGACCGGATGACCGTCCGATGACTTGTGTCCCATGGTCCGAGACGTGGTGAACCCGAAGGCGCCGGCTTCGACCGCCTCCCGGGCCAGATCGGCCATCCGGTCCACCTCGTCGGCGGACGCGGCGCCGTTGGTGTCGTCGTACCGGCGCATCACGTAGGTACGCAGTGGTCCGTGCGCGAGCTGCGTCCCGACGTCGACCGCCCAGTGCCGATTCTCGAGCGCGGCGAGGTAGTCCGGGAAGGACTCCCAGCCCCAGGACAGCCCCTCGGTGAGGGCAGCGCCGGGGATGTCCTCGACACCCTCCATCAGGCGAACCAGCGGCTCGTGCTCGCCGGGGTGAACGGGCGCGAATCCGACCCCGCAGTTGCCCATGATCACGGTGGTCACACCGTGACCACTGGACGGTTCGAGCAAGCCGTCCCAGGTCGCCTGGCCGTCGTAGTGGCTGTGGATGTCGACGAAGCCGGGCGTCACCAACCTCCCGGTGGCATCGATGACCTCGGGCGCGTCCGTGCCGAGGTCCGGCTCGACCGCGACGATGCGGCCGTCCCGGACACCGACGTCCGCGATGCGCTCCGGGGCACCGGTGCCGTCCAGAACCCGTCCGCCGCGCACGATCAGATCGAGCATCGCTGTCAGCCTCCCGCGTCCGTTAACCATCGCTCAACTCAATGCATCATCGCTCGAATGATTCCACGGACAGGTCGTAGAGGACCTCAGCGCCCGCGGTAACGGCCGGCAGCAGCGCCGCGGCGAGCGGGAGGACCTGTTCACCGTAGTAGCGGGCGGCCGCGAGGTCGGCGGGGCCGGTCGGGGTGAGTGCCTGCTCGGCGAGCAACCAGCCACCGAGCACCGTCGCGTACTGACGCAGGTACGGAGTCGCAGCGGCCAGCACGGCGGCGGGTCCGGCGCCGTGACGGGCCAACAGCCAATCGGTAGCGGCACGGAGCGCACCGAGGGCGGCGGTGAGCGAGGAACCCAGGTCGGCGAGCTCGCCGGTCAGCCGTGCCGCCGTCACGTCGATCATGTCGAACAGGTCGCCGATGGCGGCGCCGTCACGGAGCGGGAGCTTGCGGGAGACCAGATCGATGGCCTGGATCCCGTTTGTTCCTTCGTAGATGGCAGCGATGCGGACATCCCGCTCGTGCTGCTCAACCCCGGTATCGGTGATGTAGCCGGCCCCGCCGTGCACCTGGGTGGCGAGCCGGGTGAGCTCGGACCCGAGGTCGGTGCACCAAGCCTTGCTTGCCGGCGTGAGCAGATCCGCGAGTTCCTGGCCACGTCGCCTGCCCTGCTCGGAGGTGGCGGCATGGGCCTGGTCGATGGCCCAGCCGTTGGTGTACGCGAGCGCGCGCATGGCGTCGATGTGCGCACGGATGTGCAGCAGCATCCGGCGGACGTCCGGATGCTCGACGATGGGGGCATCGCCCGGCTGACCGACCGGCCGGCCCTGGACGCGCTCACGCGCGTAGCGCACCGCAGCCTGATACGCGCGCTCGGCGACGCCCAGGCCCTCGAGCCCGACCGACAGCCGGGCGTTGTTCATCATCGTGAACATCACCCGCATCCCGGTGTTGAGCTCACCGATCAGGAAGCCGATCGCGTCGTCGAACTCAAGGCTGCAGGTCGGCGCGGCGTGGATTCCCATCTTGTGCTCGATGCCGGTGCAACGCACCGCGTTTCGTTCGCCGGGGCTGCCGTCGGCCGCAGGCAGGAACTGGGGCACGATGAAGACCGAGATGCCGCGACTGCCGGCCGGCGCGCCCGGAGCCCGTGCCAGCACCAGGTGCACGATGTTCTCGGCCAGGTCGTGCTCGCCGTAGGTGATGAAGATCTTGTGCCCGCTGACCCGCCAGGAACCGTCCTCGACCGGGCGTGCACGAGTGGTCAAGGCACCGACGTCCGAACCGGCCTGCGGCTCGGTGAGGTTCATCGTCGCGGTCCACTCGCCGGTGACCAGCTTGGACAGGTAAAGCCCTTGCTGCTGTGGACTGCCGTGCGTGGTCAGCATCTCCACCGCGCCCTGCGTCAGCATTGGGCACAGGCTGAAGGCCATGTTGGCGGACGCCAGGATCTCCTGCATCGCGACCGCGAGCAACCAGGGGAATCCGCCGCCGCCGAACTCGGGACGGAACGGCACGCTCCCCCACCCGGCACGCACGTACTGTGCATAGGCCTCGCGCCAGCCCGGTGGCGTCGTGACCCTCCCGGAACCCGGGTCGTAGCTGGCGCCCACAGCGTCACCGCTGCGGTTGAGCGGGGCGATCACCTCGGCGCAGAACCGGCCGAACTCGGCGAGCACGCCGGTCATCGTCTCCAGGTCGGCGTGACCGAACCCGGGCAGCTCGTGCAGGGGGCCACGCCGCAACACCCGATCCAGGCTCGCCCGGATCGCGGTCAACGGCGGCGCGTAGGTATCGAACATCGCGATTCAGCGGTTGTGCTGGTAGAAGCCCCGGCCGGAACGCGCCGCCCCTTCGGCGATCCCCGATCCCATCGGCTCACGCCCGACGACACGCACTTGCTCAGTGATCTGCATGAGCACACTTTAGATGCCCGCTCATCTATCCCGTTCGGTTACCGTGCACGCGTGCAGGCCGAATCGTTCGATGCCATTGCCGAAGCACGCCGGCAATGGGTGCAACACGAGATCCCCGAGCCGCTGCCGATGGCCGCCGCGACGTCCATCATCCGGGCCAACCAGCTCGTCACGACGCGGGTCGACCGGGCGTTACGACCACTGGGACTGACCTTCGCCCGGTACGAACTGCTCATGCTGCTGTCGTTCTCCCGCAACGGCGCGCTACCGATCACCACGATGGGCCCGCGCTTGATGGTCCATCCGACCGGCGTCAGCAAGCTCGTGGACAAGCTTGAGCAGCAGGATTTGGTACGGCGTGAACCGAATCCGCGGGATCGCCGCAGCACCCTTGCGCGGATCACGCCCACCGGGCGGCGCGTCGCGAAAAAGGCCTCCGGCGCCGTCGCGGGGATTCGCTTCGGAACCGACCTGTCCGACCGGGATCTCGAGCGGCTCACAGCGCTGCTGACCAGCCTGCGACGGCGGGCTGGCGATCTCGGCGGGGGTGTCAAGGATCAACCGGAGTAGGCGTAACCCATCAACCGAAGCACCGTCAGGCATCAACCGACGTAACACACGCGAGACGAGCCGACGCCGGGATTCGAACCCGGAACCGCTCGATTACAAGTCGAGTGCGCTAGCCGTTGCGCCACGCCGGCGGACCAGGGACGAGTCTACGGACGCCCGGCGATCCGCCGCCGCCGCGCCACCTCCGCCAACACGACCCCCGCGGCCACGCCGGCGTTCAGCGACTCCACCTCGCGCACCAGTGGTATCGCGACCCGCACGTCGCAGGCCTGCGCGACCAGCCGGGACAGTCCGCTGCCCTCGCTCCCGACCACGAGCACCAAGGGCTCGGTCGCGAGGTCGAACTCGTCCAGCGATACCTCACCGGACGCCGCCAAGCCGGCCACCATGAGCCCGGCTGCCGCATAGTCGCGCAGGACGCGCGTCAGGTTCGTCGCTTGGGCCACCGGGATGCGCGCGGCAGCTCCCGCACTGGCTTTCCAGGCCCCGGCGGTCATCCCGGCCGAGCGCCGTGTCGGAATCAGTACCCCGTGGCCGCCGAACGCGGCGGCACTGCGCACCACGGCACCGAGGTTGCGCGGATCTGTCACTCCGTCCAACGCGACGAGAAGCGCCGGCTCGGCGTCATCCCCGGCCCGCGCCAACAGGTCGTCCGGGTGCAGGTAGCCGTACGGAGGTACGCGCAGCGCAACGCCTTGGTGGACTGCGCCCGCGGTCAACCGGTCCAGCTCGGGCTTGCTCGACTCCAACAGCGGAATTCGCTGCTGGGCAGCGATTCTCAACGCCTCGGAGACCCGCTTGTCCCGGTCCAGCCCGGCGGCCACCAGCAACGCCGTGGCCGGCACCTGGGCTCGCAAGGCTTCGACGACCGTGTTGCGACCAGCGACATGCTCGGCATCGCTGCCGGCTACGCCGCCGCCGGCGCGATGGGCGCGGTCACCATCGTCACGGCGGCGCGCGGCCGGGTCGGCACGACGGGCCGCGGCGGCTGCACGTCGCGCGGCCGGGTGGCCGGTCCGCTCCGTCGCGGGCGGTGTCGGCCCCTTGCCTTCGAGCCGCTTGCGGCCGTACCCGCCGGAGCCACTGGGCGCTGGGCGACCGTCCTTGCCCCGGCCCTTGCCGCGGGCCTTGGGCAGCCCGCCCGCGCCGCCGCGGCGCGGACCGCCCTTCCCGCTAGGTGCCATGGGCGCAGCCTACGGGGAGCGGCTCAGGAGCCTGCGGGATTGCGCTGCAGCAGCGCAGTCGCGCAGGCAGCACGGCCCTCACCGCGACCGGTCAGCCCGAGACCGTCCGTGCTGGTCGCCGCCACCGAGACCGGAGCCCCGTCCAGCGCGGCCGAGAGAGCTGCCTGCGCCTCGGACCGGTGCGGCCCGAGCCGCGGCGTGTTCGCGATCACCTGTACGGCGACATTCGTCACCTGCCAACCATCGGCGCGCACCAGCCGAAGGACCTCGGCGAGCAACACCGCGCCGGAAGCCCCCGACCATTGCGGACGGTCCACCCCGAAAATCGCGCCGAGGTCACCCAGCCCGGCCGCCGACAGCAGCGCGTCGCACACGGCGTGCGCCGCGACGTCCCCGTCGGAGTGACCGGAGCAACCGGCATCGCCGGCGAAGTGAACCCCGGCGAGCCAGCACGGCCGGCCCGCCTCGATCGGGTGTACATCCACGCCGATGCCGGTTCGCAACTCAACCACGGGAACCGCCCGTCCCCGCCGCGACGGCCGCGAGCGACTCGAGGTCCGCCGGCACCGTCACCTTCGCCGCCGCCGGGTCGCCGGGAACCGTCCGAACCCGGACACCCGCAGCCTCGACCAGAGCGGCGTCGTCGGTGGCGTCGGCGCCCGACGCGTGTGCACGGACCAGTACGGTCCGGGCGAAGCCCTGCGGAGTCTGCACAACACGCAGTGTGGCGCGGTCGGGCGTCGCGATCACCCACCCGTCGTCGTCGACGACCTTGACCGTGTCCGCGACCGGCAGCACCGGCACCACGGCACCGGCCCCATCGCGAAGGGCAGCCAACACGCGCGATGCCAGCTCGGCCGATGCCAGCGGTCGAGCGGCGTCGTGCACGAGCACGAACTCGACCTCGGCTGGCAGCACCGCCAGGCACGCGCGCACCGAATCCGAGCGTTGCGCACCACCGGTGACGGCGACGGCGTCCGGCACCGCCGCCTGCACGTCATCCAGGAAGTCGCTGCCGCCGGCGACGAGCACGACGTCGCATACCGCGGAGAGCGCGTCGACCGCCCAACGCACCAACGGCCGGCCGGCCAGCAACCGGAGTGACTTCGGAGTCGAACCGCCCAAGCGCTCGCCGCGGCCAGCGGCCAGCACGATCCCGGCTACCCGGAGTCGGGCCGGCGACTGCTGGGTCAGGAGGCGAGCACCTCGTCGAGCAGCACCTCGGCCTTGTCCTCGTTGGTGCCTTCGGCGAGTGCCAGTTCGGAGACGAGGATCTGCCGCGCCTGCGCCAGCATCCGCTTCTCGCCCGCGGACAGGCCGCGTTCCTTGTCCCGGCGCCACAGATCGCGCACGACCTCGGCCACCTTGTTCACGTCACCGGAAGCGAGCTTGTCGCGGTTGGCCTTGTAGCGCCGCGACCAGTTAGTCGGCTCTTCGGTGTGGGGCGCGCGCAGCACCGAGAAGACCTTGTCCAGCCCCTCCTGCCCGACCACGTCCCGGACACCCACGATTTCGGCATTCTCGGCGGGCACACGCACTGTCAGGTCACCTTGGGTGACCTTCAAAACCAGATAGATCTTCTCCTCGCCCTTGATCGTCCGAGTCTCGATAGCTTCGATCAGAGCAGCGCCGTGATGTGGATAGACAACGGTCTCGCCGACAGCGAAGGTCATGTGTTGTGGTCCCTTCCGGTGGACTTCAGAATACCACCGGCAAAACCGCAGGTCAGGGCCACGGCGACGGCCCGGAAGGCCGGGACCCCCCTTGACAAAACGGCTCCGACGCGACGCGGCGGCGGGCGCAAGCACCGCGCTGTGCCGGTGATGAAATTGCGCGTACTGTCCGAGGGGCAGCTGACATGTCGCCGCGCTTGTGGGGTAACACGAATGGGTGGGGTCCGTTCGGTCCGCGTACTCGCTCGGCGGTCGCGGACAGCAGTGGAGGTGGGGTGAACGTGCAGACACCTACCGACCCGCCTGATGACGCCGGCCGCCCGGACGAGCGACAGTCGCTGGCCTATCTCGCAGATCACCTCGTCGTCCCGGATGACATCTCCGAGCTGGACGACGAGGTCAAGCGCTGGCGTCACGAACGAAAGCAGCAGCAGCGACGGGCCCGGCTAGCCCGGCTCGTCCCCGTCCGGTGGCAGCACTACGGCATCACCGCCCCACTGCTGGTGGCCAGCATGCTGTTGCTCGGTGCGTTCGGCGCGATGCTCACGCTGTTCACCCCGACGCACCACGACCGGCCCCAGCCGGTGGCCGCACCGCTCGCGGACCCGACGGTCCCGCCGGGCCAGCTCGGCGGCCTGCTGCCCGGGGTCGCGCTCGCCACGGCGGACGGGAACGCCCTCGGCACCCACGCGCTGA
>Ga0164242_10006148_pt1 | contig 13264 bp, 18 predicted proteins | sample OricomgcompostMG_FD_108783 | JGI IMG/M metagenome (GOLD analysis project Ga0164242, IMG submission 108783) | Miracle-Growth compost microbial communities from Emeryville, California, USA - Original compost - Miracle growth compost (MG) ...
CTACGCTTGGGTAGTCGAATACCACGTTCTGTCCCGCAGTCTTACCACCTAGGTCCAGCTCTCGAAGGATGTGCGCGCGCCCGGTAATGGCTTGAAGGCTGTCCATCCCCGCAGCGAAGAAGTCCGTGTCGGCGGCGAGCCCCGAAACGCCCACGCGCTCGGAAAGCAGCTGTAGCAGGTATTCCTGCAACTCGGGGATTCCAAGCGCCAGCCTGCCCTCCGCGTTATCGGGTGTCTCGAACTTCTGATACACATCCTCGATGACATCCTGGAACCGGGCGTAACACGCAGCCCGGATCACCGTCCCCTTGTCAGTGGCGGGGTACTCCGTGCCCGGCGGCATGACCCGCACCATCTCCCTCGACACCCGGCTGAACTTCTCCGCACGCTCGTTAGCCTCCCGGATGACCGGCCAGAGCAGGTCTAGCAGCTCGTCAGCCGACTTGCCCGTCTCGGCGGCCTGACGGCTAGGGAACACGAGCAGGCCCGGGAACGCGCGCCCAACGCCGAAGACGAGGCACTCCCCGACCAGCTCACTCTGGCGGACGGCATGCTCGTAGGGCACGGGCAGGACCTTCTCGCCGTTGAACAGGGTGACCCGGTCGTCCAGGCGGCCGAGGTACTTCCACGCGTCCGGCAGGGTCGGGTGCTTGACGAAGGTGTCGCGCGTGCGGAACGAGTTGGGCGGATCGTCCGAGTTGGACATGGTCTTGGTGCTCAACCCGTCCCGAACCACCACCTCGTAGATTCCGGTCGTGATCTCGTCGAAGAGGAGGTAAGGCTTGCTCTTAGCGAGAGGGCGGACGTAGTTCCAGGCCTTGTCGGTTGTGAAGTCGCGTTGGGACGTCATGAGTTGACCCATTTCGGTGCTAGAGGGCAGATTAGAAAACATATTTGGTAATGAGCTGTCAGGTCGAACACTCACGCTCCATAGTGGGAAACAAGATTCACCCCGTTCTCTACCAGCCTGTCACCCAGATCATCCGGGCAGCTGCTCCCACCGAACAACACCAACTTCGCTTTGGCCAGCTCGGCGATGCCCTCCTCAGTCTCGGCCAACACCTTCAGCGCATACGGCACACAGTGGAAACTCTCAAAGTCAGCGGCCCGCATCGCAGCCACCAGGTTCGCATTCGTCAGCGGCAGATTCGTGTTATACACCGCCGTCCGCTTCCCCGTGACCATACCCCTGAACATGGTTGCCAGGCCGTGGTTGTGGAACAGCGGCAGCGTCACGAAGGCCCGCATCCCGCTCCCCGTGGCGTAGTTGCTCAGACACTGCCTGTGTGTCTGGTAGATGGGCTTCGGTACGCCTGTGCTCCCCGACGAGTGCACGATGAACGCCACCGTGTCCTCCTCATTGACCAGCTCTACCTGCCTCTCGAAACTGGCTCGGCTCGTCGCCGGCCGCGCCCAGACGGACTGGTCCGGCATGGAGAAGTTCTGCAGGGAGGGGTAGACCTCCTGGATGGAGGTCACGGTGCCGCCGAACCGCGCAGAGGAGAGGATGCGCGTGCACTCCGTCTGCTGGAGGAGGGAGACGTAGGCATTGGTGGGGAGGCGGGTGGAGAGGAAGAGCACGGAGAAGCCCATGCGCGAGAGCGCGAGGATGGAGACGATGTAGTCCGGGTTAGAGGGACCCAGGAGGGCGACCACCTCGGCTACATTGGTCTTTGATTTCTGTGGATATCATGAGTTTCTCAATTCTGGAGTCTGCTAGGGTATAAAGCATGCATTGGTGATCTTACCGTCGGCTTAAGACCCTGGCTGGTAAGCACTCTTGCGGCCTCATCAGCAAAGTTGTCGAGGTCCTTTGCTGTGTAGTCTGCGAAGTCCGAAGCTCCCAGTTCTGACCGCGGGTAGGAGATAAGGGGCGTGTCTGGGATGCTCTGGGCTTGGTGGATGATGAAGTCGTTGATGCAGTTCATATGCGCGGGGCTCACGGGCCCCGCGGGTGTCTCACGAGTGTGTAAACTGGGGGCATAGCCCACCTGTGTGGCGGCGGTTGCCATGGTGTAAAGGTGTGTAAGACGTGACAATGCGAAGAGAGGAAGTTGATGTCAAGTCAACAATTGAATAGGTGGAAAATGGCACCAATAGCTACAACAGTAGTAAGTAGACAGTTGTTCTACACTGTTATTGCCTCCGAAACCCATGCATGCATACATGATCAATCCCCAGACCAGCCGCAAGCCAGTGATTTTTAAGAGCGACCAGGCGACCTGAGAAACCCCACGTTCGGATAACGGCTACGCGGGAATGCATGGGAGGCCGATCGGGGGGCGTCCCGAGTGGGGCCAGAAGTGTGGCCGGAAAACTGTTGTGGCAACCGGAAAAGCTTTCCTGGTAGTTTAGGAGGTGGGACTAAACTGGCGCTGGCTAAGCGGCGATCAACCGGCAACAGGAGACGGCAGGGAACAGACCCGACGGGAAATGGGACATGTGATTCACACAGTACTGTTTTTACTGAAGTAATGGAGGATGCATGCCAAGCCGTGATAGCTCATATATCGTAGGCCTGGAATTCCGGAACATCACCACCAGTGGTGTCATCAAAGGTGTGGTTGAATATACTCACCTCCCAAAAGTACCGTACGTGAATAGTTATATTTCCAACCTGTCTCATCGTCTACCAGAAAACCCCATCAATTTCCAAAACTCCAATTCTCCAAGTCGCCATTGCCAAGGAACGAATCCAACCTGCCGATACCCCCCATAACCTGCCCGAGTCAGCACATCACTCCGAGTAAACAGTCAGAGGAAACCCAAACTCACCATCGAATCAAACTGGTCCCATCCCGCCATCTGCATAATAGAACTCGTCGGACTATCCCTAGTAAACTCAACCCCAAGCCCCAGCTGATCATCCCCACTACCAGCCCCAAACCCAAGCTGCTCAACCCCATCCACCGCCATCGCCTCCAACTGCCGCCCTTCCCGCACCCTCAACAGCTCGGCCAGGTCCTCCCTCTCGGCCGAGTCGCCCGCCGCCGCGGTGGACGACGCGAGCCCGAGCAGGTGCCCGTTGTGCCGCAACACCTCGAGCCGCAGCTCCTGCAAGACAACGCCATAACGCTGGGCGAGGGACCCCGGCGTGGCGACGGCGGTGATCTGGGCCTGGCACTTGGTGGCGGCGTCGAAGGCCGGGAGGTAGGTCTCGGCGGGGGCGTGGCGTTGCTGGATGGCGAAGATGTAGAGGATCACTACGGCGCAGAAGGCGAAGTAGTGGGAGAACTGTGTGTATGTGTGTTAGGTATGTTGTGAGAAGAGAAAGTGGTGGAGATCAGATAGGAAGGCCAACATACCCAGAATGTACTATATAATTCCCCCCTCGAATTAAGATCATCCACCAATCCGACAATGTTCGCAGCGGCTTCCAGACATAGCTGGGCGTGCTGGCCGGATGGATCACCGCCGCGTCTGTTACCGTTACTGCTATTGTGCTGCCCCAGAGAGGAGCCACCGAGGCTATTCGCTAGACTCGCAAAGCTGCTGAGCAAAAAGGGCCGATGCACAAGAATCTGCGCGTGCCAGCAGGCCATGTTGAGGACGTTGCGCTGCCGGATAAAGATGGGCCGGAGGAGCGATGAGTCGACGCTAGCAGTGTCGACGAGGTAAGATATACTCTTGCGCCAGAAGTCGATCTCGCCGGAGTACTTGGCGGCCAGTTTGAGCTTTGTCGCCGTCGAAGGAGGGCGGATGCTGTACATGTCGCGGAGGATATTGCCTACTATGCGCGAGAGCTTGATATGCGCCACAGACCCGGACATGACAGACTGCTGACCCGTCACAGCCAACGACGATATCTTTCCCGGGCCAGGCCTGTCGTCACTCACGCACATAGGCAGCTCCTGGTCAATATCCTCATCATGGAAGGTCCGCGGCCGGCCTAGAGCGGCACCGAGGTAGGTGTCGAGATTATACGCGCACCAGAACGTCCGCTTCCGGCACTCTAGGTCGACGTGGTCTACATTACTGCTGCCATCCACGCGCGTCTTCCGGTGGATGCCCAGGGCAAGCATCAGGTGCGCCGTAGTCCCGAACAGGCTCCAGCAGTGGTTGAGGCGGGAGTGCGCTAGCAGGTAGAGGCATTGTGCTAGGCGGGCTTGGATGCTGGTCAAGCGGACAGCGCCCTTCTCGTCTGAGAGTTGGGCCTCTGCGGCGGAGAAGAAGCGGGCGCTAGGTTGGGGGGGCAAGGTGTCAGTTATCTGGTTTCATCATATTGCCCAAAGATGAGCTGGTTATAAGAGACGGAGGATAACCAACATACCTCGGTGCCGGATCAACCATTCCTGTGCTCCCCACCGGAAAATTACTTGCCATCGCAAAGACCATAAACACCACAGCCGTCTTGCTCCTCGCAGTGGCCTGCTCCCTCATAGCTCCCTGCGTCTCGTACAGCTCCTCCAACCATCTCTCGACAGTTGGACGGTGCAAGAACCGGTGCGTCGCCGAGGCAAACTCAAAATACCGCCGCAACATGTCGTCGGCCTCGGCCCGCGGAGGGAGGATCAGTAGACTGGGGTTGAACTCCGGGAGGGGCAGGTCGCCGAAGGTGAAGATGGACGTCTCAGACGACGGGGAAGGGTGTTGGTCCCGGAGCTTGCGCTGGATGCGTAGGAGGAAGGAGGCGCCCGACGCGGGGCCGACGTAATGCCCTTGCTGGTCTAGCTGGGCTGGTTCGGGGGAGTTACGGGACGACTGGGTGGTGGAGTTACCACGGGCGGTGGTCTCGGGTGGTGCGAGGGTGGTCCGGCTGTGACTGGGAGTGCCATTGGTGCCGTTCGCCGGGTTGATGTGGTCATTGTGGTTGGGCTTGTTGCTTATGGAGATGGGGCTTGGCATGTGCTGTTGAAGCTGAGGCGGGGGAGGTTGCCGTTGCTGATGCTCAACCGGTCCTTGTGGTTGGTGACCAGATCCCTCTCCAACCAGCCCTCCAACGGTCCTAGGGGTTGCCACAGCAGGGGAGTCCCGATCCTCATCTGCCGCCGCCTCCATCTCCATCTCGATCGACGGTAGGCGACCGCGACGATACAACGCAGTATAACTGCAGGATAGGCCCAGGCGAGAGCACAGCGTGCAGGGATACTTCCCCGAGCAGCGGGACTTGCGGCTAATGCGCAGCGACCGGGTATTAATCAGTAAACCATGTAGTATCAGGGTATGTCAAGCCTTGTATTGTAAGTAGAGGCTGGGAAAGCTACGCATAAGGATGTAGAATCAATCGGCACAAAAAGAAGAAACCAGGTACTCACGCCTTACATCGGTCACAGGCCCGGCTGGCTCTGCTCCTTACGTTAGGCGGCTTGCCCGATCTTGCGCGGCGCTGGCTCGCCTGGTCGCCCAAATCGCTGTTGGCGAAGCTGGCGCTGCGTTCGGGGGCAATTTCCATTGTGATATCGGAAAAGGATGTAAAGTCGGGACAAACATTGAACATGGGTGGGGAAGCGGATAACCCGATTTATTAGGTACAACTGGCGTCAGCTTTCAAGATGCGCCACAGTGTCATTAAGCCGGTGCATACACTGTAATAGGCTACCTGCTCCACCTCATCCCCTCACCACTCCCGTAGCTCCCCGCCCGGCCCCATAAATCCCGGGCTCACCCACGGCTCGGTGTTCTTGCTCATCTCCCGGATCTTCTCCTCGTCAACCTCTATCCCTAGTCCCGGCCCGGACATCAGGTCGATATACCCCTCCTTAACGTCCCAGATCTCCGGGTTCTTGATATACGATAGCAGATCATGCCCGCCAGTGTTGTAGTGGATCCCCAGACTCATCTCCTGGATAGCGAAGTTCGGCGTCGCGGCGTCGACCTGGATATTCGCCGCCAGTGCGATGGGGCCCAGGGGACAGTGCGGGGCGATGGCGACGTCGTATGCCTCGGCCATCGCGGCGATGCGGCGTAGCTCGGAGATGCCGCCGACGTGCGAGATGTCGGGCTGCAGGATGTCGATGCAGGCTGCTTCCAGGAACGGCTTGACGTCCCACCGGGAGTGCAGGCGCTCGCCCAGCGCGATAGGGATAGTGGTGGTCTGCGAGAGGGCCTTGATTCCTTCTATGTGCTCCGAGAGGAGGGGCTCCTCGATGAACATGGGCCGGTGCGGCGCGAGCAGGTTCGCTAGTTGCTTGGCCATCGGTCGGTGCAGGCGTCCGTGGAAGTCGACGCCCGCATCCATGCCTTGTGCTTTGACAGCCTTGACCCGCTCGACGCAGGCGTCCAGCGCTGAGGGTGAGTCCAGCCAGCCGGCGTCTTCTGTGCCGTTCATCTTGACGGCGGTAAATCCTTGGGATTTACGGGAGAGGCTGGAAGAATGTTAATATCGCTGTCCGCTCTTCCAGGAGCATTACCGGTGAACTCACGCCTGGGCCTCAATATCTGATGGCCTGTCGCCGCCGATCCAGGCGTACACCTTGAGCTTGCTCCTCACTTTGCCGCCCAGGAGTTCGTAGATGGGCACCCCTAGTCTCCGAGCTAAGTCCACGTCAGTCCGGATGCAATGTCTTCGTATCTCATAGCAATCGCATTACCTTTCAGGTCCCAGAGTGCAATATCAATACCAGCTAAGGCGCTCATGAAGACGGGACCACCCCGGTAGAACCCCATCCTCCAAGACTTTTGCCATATCTGCTCAATTTCGCTGCCATGACTGTCAAGACTTCGGTCCTCATTCAAATGCTGAGGTGGGTGACTTACTCGGCCTCCATGCCAGTGTACTGCGCAATCCAGGCGTCCAGACACCCCTCGACGGCCTGGGTGTGTCCCTCCAACGAGGCCTCTCCCCATCCGGTGTTCCCCGCATCGTCGGTTATCTTAACGAACAGCCACCGCGGGGGCACCCGGAAGTACTCGATGCTAGCAATCTTGCCCATATTGCCGTGTCCGGTGGATGAAGAAAATGGAATACAATTATAATCCACACTAATCTGCCAAGACCGCGTAGTATGTGTATGTCTTCGCGCACGCGTGCTTGGTATTGATAAATGGAACAGTCTCAACGGTTTTAACCCAACGGGTCCTGCCACACGGAACGGAACGGACACGGACGGCGGAAGTAGTGGATTGACGAGACACGAACCTCTCACTTACCCCTGACGGATAAGCAGTTCAGCGGAAATGCCTCGCACGGGGCCCACGTTTCCCGTTTTTGTTTCCCGAAATCGAAGCAATCGATAACCGTCTCCCGGAGAGAGCACGAGCACCTTGGCACCCACTTCTCCCCCTTCGGAATTACGTCACATAATTTCTGGCCTTGTAGGGTCCCCCACCAGCGACATTGTAGTAACCCCGCTGCAGAGAAACCCCGCGTTGGTGTGATTCCCGGGTCCTAAATTTGAGCGACATTCTCTTTCGGTCGTAGTTGTGCCGAGGCCAGGAACCTCGCCTCTTGTCTGTGTGCGACACAAAGAGACGAGGGCAAGAGAAATTGAAGTCTGAAATCTAGCACTTGATGCCCGTAACCTGACTCCTGCCTATACGTCATCTATCCAAATTATGCCCCGTATCTAACGTTTAATCATCCCCTATCCTCTCCTATTTCTTCTGCGCCGCGATCCAATCCTCCCTCGCCTTCTTGAGCGTCGCAGCGTCGTGCTCCCCGAAGATATCCACCCCCAACCTCGCCGGCATGTTATACCGGTGGTTCTTCTCCAGTCTGTTGATCCGCTCAACCGCCGACTCGGGCAGGTCGAATGCCTGGAAGTTCTCGGCGATGCGCGAGGGGGTCACCGACTTGGGCAGCACGGAGGTGCCCCGCTTGACGGCCCACTGCACCAGGACCTGCGTCGGCGTCTTGCCCAGCTCCTTGGCGATGGCGATCACCTCCGGGTCGTCGACCGCCTTGGGCAGGCCGTAGATGTTGTTGCCCGACGGGCTGTAGGCCGAGATCAGGATCCCCTGCTGCTTGGACCACTCCAACAGGGCTCGCTGCTGGAGGTAGGGGTGTGCCTCGATCTGGTTGACCGCGGGCTTAATCTCTGCGCTAATAGTTTTGATTAGAATACAATATGGACAGATGGGACATCTGGTCAGAAAACTCACAACTTGAGAACCTCCTCTGTCCTCTTCCTATCGAAGTTGCTAATCCCGATGCTCCTAACCTTCCCCTTCTTCACCTGCGCCTCCATGGCCTTCCACGTCTCCTCGATGGGTACGTCGATGACGTGAACGCCGCCATCAGCCGGGTTGATGGGGTGGCGTGTCTTGTCCGCAGGCTTGGCGAACGACACGGGCCAGTGGATCAGGTATAGGTCCAGGTAGTCGGTGCCAAGGTCGCGCAGTGTCTCGTCCAGCGCTTCCTCGACGTCCGCGGCCCGGTGGTGCGTGTTCCAGAGCTTAGACGTCAGGATAATCTCGCTGCGGGGCACGCCGGAAGCCTTGATGCCCGCGCCGACTTCTTGCTCGTTATCGTAGACTGCTGCCGCGTCAATGTGGCGGTAGCCGTGCTTCAGAGCGAACTCAACTGCGTGAGCGACTTCGTTGGGCTTGGATTGCTTCGGGGACGGGTGGTCAGTGGCGTAGGTCGGGGTTTATCTTCTCTGAGATTTTGCTGCTTACCCATGTGCCCAACCCAATGGCGGGCATGGTGTAGCCCGAGTTGAGCTTGAAGGACTGAGTGGTAGACATGATCTACGGTGGTGGTTTGGTAAGGGGGCAACTCTCTGGTCTAGGTTGAAGAATTGGGGGATGTATAACTTGCTCCAAGAAACCAAAACACCCATATAGTAGTCTTTTGTTTGAAGATGTGTGAGACAACCTAGTTTGGTAGGCGGAGCGGGACTAAATCGGACTGAATACACCGGGGAAGGTATCCGACCCTTTTCCGAAGAGCTCCGCCCAGCGTACCCCCATTTTCCACTCCCGCGTACGGATCACTCCGTACGCCTTTTCCGGTACGTACCGTTGTTCAACCACATCTTTCTTAAGGGGGCCCGCAATGCTCACCGCCAGCCAAATTTGGTAAGGACAAACATTCCTATGCTAGCGATAATAAATTTTAGTATTTGAAGTTTTGCAAGAGTAGATAAGCCTTGAAAAGACAGGCATTGCTGCCGTTGCAGGGGCAAGGATATCTAAACGAGGTAGATAGGCATGTGTGGCTCAGGTCAGGTTAATTCAACACTGGGGTAGTAAGGCAGGTAGGTAGGTACCTACTTAGCATAATTTAACGCTGGCGAGGCCGATGGATTTGACCTCAACCATCGAAATGCCACCCTCGCCCGGTCGACTGACGGGCTATCCATTTGCCCTTACCTTACCTCGGCACCGTATACTGTGAGAAAGACAGCGAGCTGGATTTGGCGCTCGAACATCTCGTCATGAGGGGAAGCCACGCTTTCGACAAACAAAATTTAACCTCAGTGATTGGTGGATCCCCTCTTGAATCTGGTTGCCTGTCCACCATGTGTAAGTGCCAAGGATTCCTCAAGGAGTGGACCTGTGGGCTTCCGTATTCTCCTCCTTGCTGTGTGGCTAAATTAATCGTCGAAGGATCAGGAGCCCTGTCCAAGATCTACAGCCCAAGGCACCTCCAGCCTTGCACTTCTCTCTCACGTCATCATGGCCTTGCAATTCTTTGAGGTTTGCAAGTGCGACCCTCAATTGCACATCGCCCTCCCGTCGAATCTCCATACACCGCGACCGCGGCCAGCACAATCGACTGCGACCGACTGCCAACACAAGCGACGGAGAGTTAGTCGTTGCGACGCGCTTTGCTCGTCTTCGGAGAGCAATGGAGCGCCGCGATCACAGCACCCTGGAAGTAGCCCACGAGTACCCCGGCCTCGAGGTACCTCAGGAGTACCCGGGCCTCGAGGTTGCCCCGGAGTCCTACAACCAACCCATACCTCAACAATTCGCAAACGATAAACTGCTGTCACCAGCACCAGCCCCACCGGCGTTGAAGAAGTCTCGCAAGCGACTCTGGTGGGCGATTGGTGGCGCCATCGCAGTGCTGGTCATTGTCGGTGCCGTCGTGGGTGGAGTGGTGGGAAGCAGAAAGAACAACTCGGATTCACCCGGCTCGGAACCCGGCGAGACTCTTAAGTCTGTCCGGCCGAACTCGAGACTCGCCGTCACGGGTTACCGCGGCAATGGCGACTTCAGGGCACGGCTCTTCTACCAAGGTCCCGATAACGTCCTTCGTTCCTCCGACTTCTCGAGCGTAACTCAATCGTGGACGAAACCCATGGAGTTGGGAGACCTGGCACCAATAGCAAAAACGCCGCTAGGCGCCGCAACGTGGATGAAAGTCACACCGGTAAGGTTCTCGCTTCGCCCCGGAGAGATGGTGCGTTCCTTACTGAGGTACCTATTATAGCCAGAGATGTATCTATACTACGTCGACGAGGCCTCGCTGCTACGTGGCCAGCGGTTCCGCGACGGCTTGACACCGTCAAAAGGCGCATCGTCGGACATCAACAGGTTCCCGTTGAAGGTGGATCGGGGTTCGCGGCTGGCGGCGTACTTCCCGTTCGTGCTAACGGAGGATGTCAACGGCAAGCTGCGGTGGATCCACTGGAAGGATGACAAGTGGTACAACCGCACTTTTGATGGCGATGATGCAACGGCAGCCCCAGGGTCTGGCATGGTAGTCTTGCCGGTTGCGGTTACGTACGTTGATGCTGCCGGATTCCTGTATCGGGACAAAGGGGGGCAGTTAACGCCCTACACAACAAACACGTCCGTCCACGATGACCGGGCGTGGTCATATGGTAAGTAACGCAGCTAGCCCTTTCCGGCTCAAGCTGGCATGTTGGATATTTGCTGACCCACAAGACAGGCCAACTCAATGCCCAGATTCCCGCCGAGAGTGCCATCGGCGCGTTTACATATGGCCGGAAGGACGACCTCGTCAACACGTACATCTTGTACCAAAACACAGACGGCGTCCTTCAGGTCAGATGGCAGTCCAACACATCAGGTTGGATGGGTCCCCAGACATATCCAGCCCTGGCAGATGCAGATATGGGCACAGACATCACCTGTCTAACCCAGCCGGCGTGGGACGAGACCAAGGTTACCCTCAGCTCTGCGACGGACATGAATCGGTGCTATTTCCAAAGCGGGGGGAAGGTTAAGGAGGTACGGTTCGATGGGGGAGACTGGAAGGACTTGGGGTTTATCCCTATGCCATGAGGATATATAATTAGATTCTGCGTGGGTGCGAAACCGGGGTGGGGGGGAGCAGTAATTCTTTTCATTCGACAATTCCGGCAGGGGCAAGGGCCGCAGTCATCCATCTTATAGCCTGCAGGGGACCTATCAAAGCATAAGGACCTAATTACTCTGCAGAGTTGGTTCTATCTCCACCACGCAGTGCGTGGAAGCTATCCCAGCCGGGATAGTACCTGGACAATAATAAACGGGACCATTTCCGAGCTTATAGCCAAGATTTGTTTGTATATAGGCGACGATTAACTCAGAAACTGCACTTCGCGTAACTGCCAACAACACAAGGCCAGCCAATCTCCGAGCTAGCAATCAAGCTGCAGAAGACCTCCATAAATCTGAATCCTAATCCTTGAACTACCCGTTATATGTTGGCTGTTATTCCAGGGTGTATCGTCTCCAACTTGGCTACAAGCTCCTTCCACACCCTCTTTTGCGTCTCGTTACCTTCTTCACTTCTGACCCAATGCGAAATCCTGGTACGTCGTATCAACATCCATCCGACAGGGTTAAATTAAGAGCACTCACAGTTCAGGCCCGGCAGGCTTGCAATCACACAGATATTGCTTGTCCGTGTCTCTGCCACCCTCCGCCGCATGGACTAGAGTTCTCCCGCCCTCCTCGGCTGTTCGCATGACTAACCCCCTCATAATCTTGGTGTATAACAAGAGTAGACCTCGTGCCTCTCGCATTACATCCGTAGCTACGGCGCCAGGGTTGATTATGGACGTGACGATACGGCACGAGTTTGTTGGTTGCGTTAATGTTTCCACTAGTTCACGAAATACGAGTAGTTCCACTAGTTTGGAGACATTATATCTTCCCAGGGTAGCACATCTATTGTCAGTGGAGGAAAAAGCCTGCAAGGACAATACCAAAGGGTGTAACTCACCTGTCTATCATCCTCGCTCCTTTTTCACGAGCCAACCCCAGAAAAATATTTTCCTCCTTGCGCTCCGGGAATTTGGTCATCCAGTGGACAAACGACCCCGTGAACGTCAGCACAACATCGGTATCGAACCTCTCCGCAGTCTCCCGCAACTTCGGTAACAATAGCAGGCTAAGCAGCATCGTCCCCACGACGTTAACCGCGATGGACAGCTCGTCACCATCCTCGGCTAGCCTGAAGGTCTCCGTGTACACCCCCGCGTTCTCCACCACGACGTCCAGCCGATCCAACTGGGCCGCCGCCCGAGCCGCAAACGCACGCACGGAGGAGTACCGCGCCAAGTCCAGCTCCCACACTTCGGTGATGCCAGACAGCCCCGTAGACTGCGCGATCGACGCGGCGGCGGCGTCGCCGCGGGAAGTACTGCGGACGGCGAGGATCACTTTGGTGGCGCCCAGGTGGACAATGTGGCGCGCAGCCTCAAGGCCCATGCCGGTATTGGAGCCGGTGATGATGACGGTCTTTCCGGCGAAGCTGGTGGTAGAGATGGGAAGTTTAGTGTGGAGCTGGGAGCGAAAGAAGGCCAGGACTGGGAGGGACATTGTGGACTGGGATGGGGTCGGGGGGTAGTTTCCTCAGGCAAATCCGAGAGGAGCTGGTTGATCATAGACAGTAAGAAGCCAACGTAATCGATGTTCAGAGAGTTAGCCCTGCCCTCTTAACCTACGGTACCTACCTATATATACCTGCCGCCCCGGCTCCACAAGATTGGAGTTATCGGACTTTGGGTAGCTCAACAGGCCAAAAGAAAACCCGCAATCAGTCCCCAATCGACCTGATCTATATTCCTGATCGGAGTTGGCTCTTCTGGTCCGCCACTTAGCTGGGAGCAGGCTGCATTACATGACGCAGACACATGTCGTCAGGTACGGATCCCGATGTAAATGCTGGTTGTGTGCAGGGGCCTCGATCTGACCATACCCTTCAGGCCTAGCGCTGTAAGCACTCTGCATGACGCTAAGGATCCGTATCACTACCGAGACTCTCTGACCGGCGACGTTGACGGCATGCCGGGCTAACAATATGTGCGACGCCGGCGATTGGAAATATAACATATCACACCTGCCCAGAAATAGCCCCTTTGTAAGCAGCCGGCATTCGATCGCGCCATCTTCTCTTGATCATTTTGTACGCGGAGCCATTCAA
>Ga0164242_10006149_pt1 | contig 13263 bp, 9 predicted proteins | sample OricomgcompostMG_FD_108783 | JGI IMG/M metagenome (GOLD analysis project Ga0164242, IMG submission 108783) | Miracle-Growth compost microbial communities from Emeryville, California, USA - Original compost - Miracle growth compost (MG) ...
GATCGCGCCGTCCATCTGGGCGGCACCGGTGATCATGTTCTTGATGTAGTCGGCGTGACCGGGGCAGTCGACGTGCGCGTAGTGACGCGTCTCGGTCTGGTACTCGACGTGCGCGATGGAGATGGTGATACCGCGCTGCCGCTCCTCCGGCGCCTTGTCGATCTGGTCGAACGGCGTGAAGGGGTTCAGCTCCGGGTACGCGTCGTGCAGCACCTTGGTGATCGCGGCAGTCAGGGTGGTCTTGCCGTGGTCGATGTGACCAATGGTGCCGATGTTGACGTGCGGCTTGGTCCGCTCGAACTTCGCCTTCGCCACTGGGGTCCTCCTGTGGACTGGTTCTGTACGCCGTACGACGTCAGGTGGTCTTGATTGCGCCGGCCCGAATGCGACTCGCGCGGGTGGGTGCCGGCCCGGGGGTGGGGGCCGGAGGCTCCCGGCGCCTCTCCCGCGAGGGAGAAACGCCGGGTTGAGCCTCCTACAGCCTAGTAGGCGTGCTTGGTCCGGTTCCGCTGGGGAATGCCCGGAACCTTACTCGCCCTTGGCCTTCGCGATGATCTCGTCCGCGACGTTCCGGGGAACCTCGGCGTACGAGTCGAACTGCATCGAGTAGCTGGCGCGGCCCGACGTCTTGCTACGCAGGTCACCGACGTACCCGAACATCTCCGACAGCGGGACCAGAGCCTTGACGACCCGGGCGCCGCTGCGCTCCTCCATGGCCTGGATCTGGCCACGGCGGGAGTTGATGTCGCCGATCACGTCGCCCATGTAGTCCTCGGGCGTCGTGACCTCGACGGCCATCATCGGCTCGAGCAGCGCGGGCGAAGCCTTGCGCGCGCCCTCCTTGAAGGCCATCGAACCGGCGATCTTGAACGCGAGCTCGGAGGAGTCGACCTCGTGGTACTGGCCGTCGAGCAGGGTCACACGCACACCCTGCATCGGGTAGCCGGCCAGGACGCCGAACTCCATGGCCTCCTGGGCGCCGGCGTCGACCGAGGGGATGTACTCCTTCGGCACGCGGCCACCGGTGACCTTGTTGACGAACTCGTAGCCCTCGCCCGACTCCAGAGGCTCGATGGCGATCTGGACCTTGGCGAACTGGCCGGAGCCACCCGTCTGCTTCTTGTGGGTGTAGTCGATCCGCTCGACCGCCTTGCGGATGGTCTCGCGGTAGGCGACCTGCGGCTTGCCGACGTTCGCCTCGACCTTGAACTCGCGCTTCATACGGTCGACCAGCACCTCGAGGTGCAGCTCGCCCATACCCGCGATGATCGTCTGGCCGGTCTCCTCGTCCGTGTGGACCTGGAAGGACGGGTCCTCCTCGGCGAGGCGCTGGATCGCGACGCCCAGCTTCTCCTGGTCGCCCTTGGACTTCGGCTCGATGGCCACCTGGATGACCGGAGCCGGGAAGTTCATCGACTCCAGGATCACCGGGTTCGCCGGGTCGCACAGCGTCTCACCGGTGGTGGTGTCCTTCAGACCCATCACGGCGATGATGTCGCCGGCGCCGACCGACGCGATCTCCTCACGCTTGTTCGCGTGCATGCGGTAGATCTTGCCGATCCGCTCCTTGCGGCCCTTCACCGAGTTCAGGACCTGCGAGCCGGACTCGAGACGGCCCGAGTAGACCCGGACGAAAGTGAGCTTGCCGAGGTGCGGGTCGCTCATGATCTTGAACGCCAGCGCCGACAGCGGCTCCTCGTCGGAGGCCTTGCGGAAGATCTCGGTGTCCTCGTCGCCGACCTTGTGGCCGGTGACGCCCTCGACGTCCACGGGGGACGGGAGGTAGCGGACGATCGCGTCGAGCAGGGGCTGAACACCCTTGTTCTTGAACGCGGTTCCGCAGAAGACCGGGGTCAGGTTGCCGGCGATGGTCGCCCGGCGGATGCCCGCCACCAGCTGCTCCTCGGAGGGCTCCTCGCCCTCGAGGTACAGCTCCATGAGCTCCTCGTCGCCCTCGGCCGCGGTCTCGAGCAGCTTGTCGCGCCACTCCTGAGCCACGTCGGTGTGGGTGTCGGGGATCTCGACGGTGTCGTACATCTCGCCCTTGGCGGCCTCTTCGGACCACACCAGGGCCTTCATGCGGACCAGGTCGATGACGCCCTTGAAGTCCGCCTCGGCACCGATCGGGAGCTGCATGACCAGCGGGGTCGCGCCCAGCCGGTCGACGATCATGTCGACGCAGCGGTGGAACTCGGCACCCACGCGGTCCAGCTTGTTGACGAAGCAGATGCGCGGGACGTTGTACCGGTCCGCCTGACGCCACACCGTCTCGGACTGCGGCTCGACACCGGCCACGCCGTCGAACACCGTGACGGCACCGTCCAGGACGCGCAGCGAGCGCTCCACCTCGACGGTGAAGTCGACGTGGCCCGGGGTGTCGATGATGTTGATGGTGTGGTCGACGCCGTCGACGCCCCAGTGGCAGGTCGTCGCGGCGGACGTGATCGTGATGCCGCGCTCCTGCTCCTGCTCCATCCAGTCCATCGTGGCAGCGCCCTCGTGGACTTCACCGATCTTGTAGGTGACACCGGTGTAGAACAGGATCCGCTCGGTGGTCGTCGTCTTGCCCGCGTCGATGTGCGCCATGATCCCGATGTTGCGGACCTTGGCGAGGTCAAGGGAGGAGGTTGCAGCCATGGTGGCTCGACTCTCTCTTTCTCGTACAGACGTGGGTTCTGACTACCAGCGGTAGTGCGCGAAGGCCTTGTTGGACTCGGCCATCTTGTGCGTGTCCTCGCGGCGCTTCACGGACGCACCGAGGCCGTTGGAGGCGTCGAGGATCTCGTTGAGCAGACGCTCGGTCATGGTCTTCTCGCGGCGGGCGCGGGAGTACCCGACAAGCCAGCGCAGCGCGAGGGTGTTGGCACGGCCGGGCTTGACCTCGACCGGGACCTGGTAGGTCGCGCCACCGACGCGGCGGGACTTGACCTCGAGGGTCGGCTTGACGTTCTCCAGCGCGCGCTTCAGCGTGACGACCGGGTCGTTGCCGGTCTTGTCGCGGACGCCCTCGAGGGCGCCGTAGACGATCCGCTCGGCGGTGGAGCGCTTGCCGTGCAGCAGGATCTTGTTGACGAGCTGCGTCACCAGCGGGGAGTTGTAGACCGGGTCGATGATGACCGGGCGCTTCGGGGCGGGGCCCTTGCGAGGCATTCTTACTTCTCCTTCTTGGCGCCGTAGCGGCTGCGGGCCTGCTTGCGGTTCTTGACACCCTGGGTGTCCAGCGAGCCGCGGATGATCTTGTAACGCACGCCCGGCAGGTCCTTCACACGACCGCCGCGCACGAGCACGATGGAGTGCTCCTGCAGGTTGTGGCCCTCGCCCGGGATGTAAGCGGTGACCTCGATCCCGCTGGTGAGGCGCACACGGGCGACCTTCCGCAGAGCCGAGTTCGGCTTCTTGGGGGTGGTCGTGTACACACGCGTGCAGACGCCGCGACGCTGGGGCGAACCCTTCAGTGCGGGCGTCTTGTTCTTCTCGACCTTGTCCTGCCGGCCCTTTCGGACCAGCTGCTGGATCGTAGGCACCGCATCTCCGTTTTCTGTGTGCCAAACATGGGTGGAACTAACCTGGAGCGCACCGGCGACGCCGACCCACGCGGTCGGGTGTGTCGCCGCTTCCCGGCTCAGGACGCGATGAAGATGGGAGAGCCACCTTCGGTCCGAGACGTGATTCGCGGAATCCCTGCGCTACCGCCGACGTTCCGACGCCCCGTTCGAGACCGTCCGGGGTGGGCGCGAGCGCATGCACAAGAGACCCGGGGACACCCCAGGCACAAGGTCAGAGCGTACCCAGCGCCGGGGCGCGGGTCAAAATTGATACCGGACCGCAGGTCGGACCGCGCGGCGCCGGGCGGCTGAACGGCCTGGGCGCGGGCGCGGCGGGCGGCTCACGGCCGCGGGGCGGCCGGAGGCCGCGGGAGTGCGGAGAGGCACGGCGTCGTCTCCGCGGCGGATCCGGTTCCGCCGCAGTTCACCGTATCGCCGACCCGCCCCGCACGGAACCCCCCGCCGGGCCCCCGGAGTTCGGGGCGCCGAAGGCCGCCGCGCACTCCGGGCTCCATGCCGGCCCCGCGCCGCCGAAGCCCTCCCCGGTTTCCCGAAGCCCGGGGCCGGAGTACAGGGAGCCGAAGTCTCCACGCGCTCCGGACCGGTCCGCACCGCCGAGCCGCCGGACGTGCGCGCTCCGGCGCCGGGCCCCGCGGTCCGGCCGGCGCCGCCGAACCACGTCCGCGCGCGGCCGGCGGGCTTGGAGAGGCACCAGCTCGCCACCGGTCCGCACCACCGAACCGCCGGACCAGCGCGCGCCAGCGCCGGGCCCCGCCGTCCGGCACCGCCAAAGCAGGCCCGCGCACGGCCGGCAGGCTTGGAAAGCCACCAGCTCGCCACCGGTCCGCACCACCGAACCGCCGGACCAGCGCGCGCCGGCGCCGGGCCCCGCCGTCCGGCACCGACGAAACAGGCCCGCGCACGGCCGGCAGGCTTGGAGAGGCACCAGCTCGCCACCGGTCCGCACCGCCGAGCCGCTGGACGTGCGCGCTCCGGCGGCCAGCCAGGTCGTGCCCGGCGCCCCCAAAGCAGGCCCGCGCGCGGCCGGCGGGCTTGGAAAGCCACCTGCTCGCCTGGCGGACCGGCGGGCGGCCGTCGGCGGCCGCGCCGCCCCTCGCGGGCCGCGCCCGTCCTCGCCGTCCCGCCGGTCCGGTGGCCCGCATCCGTCCGCGCGGCCGCCGTCGCCCGCGCCGGCCGCGACCCGTTCAGTGGCCGGTGCCGGTCGTGGAGCTGACGGAGGCGAAGATCGCGGCGACCAGGACCAGCGTCCACACCGCGACCGCCAGCCAGCCGAGCACGACGGCCGCGGTGGCGTAACCGACGCCCTGCTCGTCCCGATCGCGGATCTGTCCCTGCGCCACGTGCCCGCAGATCAGCGCGGCCGGCGCGGTCAGCCCCAGCGTCGGGACCTCCAGCAGCGCGAGCACGAACGCGGCCACGGCCGTGCCGTTCACCTTCCGCCCCGCCAGGCCCGGGTACGGGGTGGCCAGGCCGGGGGCCGCCGGGGGCGCGAACGCCGAGCGCAGCCCGCGGGCCTGCCCGTACCGCGCCCGCTGCGCGTACGGCGCCGGGGGCGGGGGGTAGGCCGCGAACGCGGGCGGCGGGGAGGGCGGGAACGGCGTCGGCCCGACCGGCAGATCGGCGACCACGGCCTCCAGATCGGCGTAGGTGCGGGCGGTCTGCACGGCGGTGATCCGGCCGTCCAGCTCCTCGTGCGTCAGCCGGCCTTCGGCGAAGGCGGCCCGGACGATGTCGGCGGTCCGTTCCCGATCCGCCTGCGCGCACCTCATCCCGCCGACGCCCGGCACGGACCGCACCGGCTGCACGGGCTGCACAGGCGGTACGGGCAGTCCGGGCTGCGGGAACGCGCCCGCGAAGCCGCCGCCGCCCGGCGCGGCGTCCGCCGGGAACGAGGCCGGACGCGGCAGGCCTCGCTGCGCCGGATCCCTGGGGTCTGTGCTCACCATGACCTCCCCGTCCCGGGCACGCGGCCGCCCGGCTCTTCTCCCATAGTGCAGAGAGGGACGGCGGACGGGAACGGTTCCAGCGCCGGGGGGCTGCGGGGCCGGTCGCACGTTGCGCCGTTCGGGTGATGTCGGCAGGCGCCGGCGGGCCCGGTCGGGGGCCCCGGCGGGGCGTCGGTCAGGCGAAGCGGGCCTCGTAGCGCGCCTGCAGTTCGGGCCAGTGGCGCCGCAGCTCCGCGGGGCTCAGCGCGTCCCCGTCCAGGCCCGCCGCGCCCGCCAGGCCGCTCGCGACCAGGTGCTGGGAGAGCCGGTGATGGTCGGGCTCCTTGCCGTACTGGTCCATGTACGAGAGCAGACCCTCGATGTAGACGTCCAGCGGGTCGACCTCCGGTTCGCCGTCGCCGAAGTCGTCGCCGGCGCCCTGGTCGAAGGGCTCGTCCAGCGGGACGGTCAGCGGACGGCGGTTCCCGGCGGCGGACTGCACCACGGCCGCCGGGACGGGCTCAGCGAAAGGCTCGGCGACGGGTCCGGCCTCGCCGGGCGCCGCGTCGTCGATACCCGGAGCCAGGAACGCGGCAGCGCCGGCGCCGAGATCGTCGGTCCCGCCCGCGCGCGCCGCGTCGGCCCAGGCCGGCGGCTGCGGGGCCTGCACCTGCGGCTGGGGTTGCTGCGGCGGCTGAGGCCGCGGCTGCGGTCGCGGACGGCGTTGCTGGACGCCGATGGCCGGGGCCTGCTGCCCGCCGGGAGCCTCCACCGGCTCGGCCGCCGCACGCGCGCGGCTGCGCTGCCCCGGGAGCAGCCCCGCCGGCACGCCCGGGGGCCACACGGCCCCCTCGCCGCCCGCGTCAGCTGCCGCCGCCGCACGGTCGCGGACGGCGGGCGAGGCCGTCCCGTGCTCGGCGTCGGCCGCCGGCCCGAGGTCGTCGATCCCGGCGAGCGTGCGCGGCCTGACTGCGGCCGACCCGGCAGCCTCCGCCGCCGTCGCCGCCGTCGTCGCCTCCGCCCCGCGGGCCCCCGCGTCGCCCGCGCCCCGCCGCGCGAGCTGCGCCGCCGTCGGCTGCGCCCCCGCGACCCGCCCGGGCGCCTCCTCCCCCGCCCCCAGGGCCGGCGGCAGCGGCACGCCGAAGCGCGCCAGCTTGAGCGGGAGCATGTCCTCCACCGGCGCCGCCCGGCGCCAGCCCCGGCCGTAGCGGGCGCGCAGCCGGCTGCGGTAGACCAGCCGGTGCTGCTCCTGCCGCACGGCCTCCTCGTAGGAGCGCAGCTCCCAGAGCTTCATCCGCCGCCACAGCCGGAAGGTCGCGGTGGGCGCGAGCAGCCAGCGGGTAAGGCGCACCGATTCCATGTGCCGGTCGGCGGTGATGTCCGCGATTCGGCCCACCGCGTGCCGCGCGGCCTCGACCACGACCACGAACAGCACCGGGATGATCGCGTGCATCCCCATGCCCAGCGGGTCCGGGTAGGAGGCGGCGGCGTTGAAGACGATGGTCCCGGCGGTCAGCAGCCAGGCCGCCTGGCGCAGCAGCGGGAACGGGATCCGCAGCCAGGTGAGCACCAGGTCCAGGGCGAGCAGCACGGCGATGCCGACGTCGACGCCGACCGGGAAGGCGTAGGCGAAGACCCCGAACCCCTTGCGCAGTGCGAGATCCCGCACCGCCGTGTACGAACCGGCGAATCCGATCCCCGCGATCATCATCGCGCCCACCGCGACCGCGCCGATCAGCACGCGGTGGGCGCGGGTTATCCGGGGCGGGGTCGGGGGCGCCGACGGCCTGTCAGCGAAGCTGCCGTTCACGGTCGTTCTCTCCCGTGGGTGCTGCGTGGGTGCTGGCGGTGGGCCGCGACGCCCGGTCGTACCGCGCCGCGCAGGCGGCCAGCTTGCCACACCCCCGCGACACGCGGGTGCGGCCCAGGTCACGCCCGGCCCGCCACCGCGCCCTCCCTGCACCCGACGCCGCGCCCACCCCGCACCCGCCTCCAGGCCACCTCCGCACCCCACCCCGGCGACCCCCGCGCCCCCGGCGACCCCGGCGACCTTCGCGCTCCGGCCTGGCAAGCTCCGTGCGCGGCCGAGCGCATACCCTGGGCGGCATGAGACGCCGTCCCGCCGCTCCCCCGGCGCCGCTGCCGCAGCGGATGGGGATCGACCCGGCGCGGGTGCGGCTGCCGTGGGACGAGGACTGGCCGGACGCGCGCTCGTACCTGGTGCACCGGCTGCGCGGGGCGGGCGAGCGGGCGGTGGACGCGCTGCTCGCGGCCGGCGGGGTGGTCACCGCCGACGGCTCGCCGCTGACGGCGGCCGCGCCCTACGTCCCCGGCCAGTACCTGTGGTTCCACCGCGAGTTCGCGCCCGAGCCCGTCGTGCCGTTCGCGCTGCCCGTGCTGTACCGGGACGAGCACCTGGTGGTGGCGGACAAGCCGCACTTCCTCGCGATGACCCCGCGCGGCAGCCACATCACGCAGACCGCGCTGGCCCGGCTCCGCCACGAGCTGGACCTGCCGCGGCTCTCCCCCGCGCACCGGCTGGACCGGCTGACCGCCGGGGTCGCCCTGTTCGTGGTCCGGCCCGAGGAGCGCGCGGCCTACCAGGGGCTCTTCCAGGAGCACCGGGTGCGGAAGGAGTACCGCGCCGTCGCCGCGTCCGACCCCGGGCTCGCCTTCCCGCTGACCGTGCGCAACCGCATCACCAAGGAGCCCGGCCGGATGGACGCCTACGAGATCCCGGGCCCGCCCAACGCGGAGAGCCGCATCGAGCTGCTGCGCGGCCCGGACGCCCCCGGCGGTCCCGCGCTCTACCGCCTGCTGCCGCGCACCGGGCGCACGCACCAACTGCGCCTGCACATGAGCGGCCTCGGCCTGCCGATCCTCAACGACCCGCTCTATCCGGAGGTCCTCGACCCGGATCCGGCGGACTTCTCGCGGCCCCTCCAACTCCTGGCGTACTCGCTGGAGTTCACCGATCCGGTCACCGGCGCCGAGCGCCGCTTCAGCACCGCGCGGGAGCTGGCCCATGCCCCCGCGTGACGGCGCCGGCGAGCGGTTGGGCGCCCTGCTCGGCGCGGTGATCGCCGTGTCGCCGCAGGACCCGCCGGCCGTGCTCACCGAGGCCCTGGACCGCGCCGCCTCCGCGCTGATCCGGCACTGGGCGGAAGGCGCCGCGCTGCTGACGCTCACCGACGCCCTGATCGCCCGGCTGTGGACGAGCGGCTGGCAGCCCGCAGACGTCGAGCGGATGGCCCGCCGCGATCTGACGCCGCGTCATGCCCGGATCGCCGTCGACCTGATCGCCTCCGAGGCCCGCCGGCACCCGGCGCCCTCCGCGCGCTGGCAGGCGCAGCTGGACGCGCTGGGCGCGGCGGAGGCACCGCCTGCGGACGCCTTCCCGCAGGCGGTCGCGGAGCGCGAGCGCACCGACCGGTTCACCACTGCGACGCTGCTGTTCGAGACGGCCCGGTTGCTCGGCCGGCTGCCGCGGATCCAGCCGCTGTCCGCGCCGCGCGCGCAGCGCACGCCCGGCCGCCGCGACCGGCTGGCGGACCGGATGCTGGAGCGGGTACGCGCGCTGCTCGCCAAGGCGGAGTCGACGGAGTTCCCGGAGGAGGCCGAGGCGCTCACCGCCAAGGCCCAGCAGCTGATGGCGCTGCACTCGATCGACGCGGCCCTGCTGGACGCCGAGTCGGGCGGCGGTGAGGTGCCGGAGGCGATCCGGATCGGCGTCGACGCGCCCTACGAGGCGGCGAAGGCCGCACTGCTCAACGCGGTCGGCGGGGCGAACCGCTGCACGGTGGTGTGGTCGCAGCAGTTCGGCTTCTGCACGGTGGTCGGCTTCGCCGTGGACCTGGAGGCCGTGGAGCTGCTGCACACCTCCCTGCTGGTGCAGGCGACCGCGGCGCTGACCGAGGCCACCCGGCGGCGCGGCAGCGGCCGGCACGGGCGCACCCGGGCCTTCCGGCAGTCCTTCCTGCTGGCCTACGCCCACCGGATCGCGCAGCGGCTGGCGGCGGCGACGGCCGACGCCACCAGCGCGGTACTGGCCGACGACGCCGACGGCCCGGCCGATTCGGCCGATTCGGCCGGCGGCTCGGACCTGCTGCCGGTGCTCGCCGCGCGCGAGGCCGCGGTCCGCGAGTCGGCCGACCGCCTCTTCCCGGACACCACCTCGACCCGCATGCCGACCGCCCGCGACTGGGACGGCTGGGTCGAAGGCACCACCGCCGCCGACCGCGCCACCCTCACACCAGGCGGCCCGGACGCGCCCGCCCAGCCACCCCATCGCCCGGCCCGCCGCTCCTGACCCCACGCAGCACCCCGTCCTTGCAGGCGCTTGCCAGTGCGTCGCAGGTGCTTACCCGGCCGCCGCCGGCCCTCCCGCGCCCGTCGCAGACGTCAGTGGGCGCCCTTGAGGTTGAGGACCGCTACGCCCGCGACGACCAGGAGGACCCCCACCACCTTCGCGACCGTGATGGGCTCGCCGAGGAAGAAGTAGCCGATCAGCACGACGGTGACGGTCCCGAGCGCGGACCACAGCGCGTAGCCGACGCCCACCTGCATCCCCGCGGAGACCGCCCGCGAGAGCAGGAAGATCGATCCGGCGTAGCAGAGCAGGCAGCCGGCGGTGGGCAGCGCCCGGGTGAACCCCTCCGTGGACTTCACCAGGCTCGTCCCGCAGATCTCGCTGGTGATGGCCGCGAGCAGGAAGAGGTACGCCACGAGGACCCCCTGGTTCGTTCGACAGCGATCACATGCACGATCTGCGGACATCCGTACCCGACCGCGCCAACGTACACATCGCCCTCGGGAACGCCGCAGGGCGGCTCCCCCTCGAAGGGGGAACCGCCCTGCGGATGGAACGGAACAGCTCGGCCTCAGCCGGAGTACGGACCGTAGTCGTAGTCCTCCAGCGGCACGGCCTGGCCGGAGCCCGCGCCGAACGGCGAGTAGTCGATGTCGTCGTAGCCGACGGCCGAGTACATCGCGGCCTTCGCCTCCTCGGTCGGCTCGACCCGGATGTTGCGGTAGCGGGGCAGGCCCGTACCGGCCGGGATGAGCTTGCCGATGATGACGTTCTCCTTGAGGCCCAGCAGCGGGTCCGACTTGGCGTGGATCGCCGCGTCGGTGAGCACCCGGGTGGTCTCCTGGAAGGACGCCGCCGACAGCCACGAGTCCGTGGCCAGCGACGCCTTGGTGATACCCATGAGCTGCGGACGGCCGGAGGCCGGCGAGCCGCCCTCGGCCACCACGCGGCGGTTCTCCGACTCGAAGCGGCCGCGCTCCACGAGCTCGCCGGGCAGCAGCTCGGCGTCGCCGGACTCGATGATCGTCACGCGGCGCAGCATCTGCCGGATGATGATCTCGATGTGCTTGTCGTGGATCGACACACCCTGCGAGTTGTAGACCTTCTGGACCTCGCCGACCAGGTGGACCTGGACGGCGCGCTGGCCCAGGATGCGCAGCACGTCGTGCGGGTTGGTGGCACCCACGGTCAGCTTCTCGCCGACCTCGACGTGGCTGCCCTCCTCCACGAGCAGCTTGACGCGCTTGGAGACCGGGTAGGCGATCTCCTCGCTGCCGTCGTCCGGGGTCACGACGATCTTGCGGGTCTTCTCGGTGTCCTCGATCCGCACGCGGCCGGCGGCCTCGGAGATCGGGGCGACACCGCGCGGCTGCCGGGCCTCGAAGAGCTCGACGACACGCGGCAGACCCGTGGTGATGTCGTCACCCGCCACACCACCGGTGTGGAAGGTACGCATGGTCAGCTGGGTACCGGGCTCACCGATGGACTGGGCGGCGATGATGCCGACGGCCTCGCCGATGTCCACCAGCTTGCCGGTGGCCAGCGAGCGGCCGTAGCACATCGCGCAGGTGCCGACGGCGGACTCGCAGGTCAGGACCGAGCGGACCTTGACCTCGGAGACGCCGTGCCTGACCAGCTCGTCGATCAGGACGTCGCCCAGGTCGGTGCCGGCCGGGGCCAGCACCTGGCCGTCGACGGTGACGTCCTCGGCGAGGCAGCGCGCGTACACGCTGGTCTCGACGTCGTCCGCCTTGACCAGGCGCCCCTCGGAGTTCGGCGAGGCGATCACCAGCTTGAGGCCGCGCTCGGTGCCGCAGTCCTCCTCGCGGATGATCACGTCCTGCGAGACGTCGACCAGACGACGGGTCAGGTAGCCCGAGTCGGCCGTACGCAGGGCGGTGTCGGCCAGACCCTTACGGGCACCGTGGGTGGAGATGAAGTACTCCAGCACGGACAGGCCCTCACGGAACGAGGCCTTGATCGGACGGGCGATGGTCTCGTTCTTCGCGTTCGACACCAGGCCTCGCATACCCGCGATCTGACGCATCTGCATCATGTTTCCGCGGGCGCCCGAGTCCACCATCATGAAGATGGGGTTGGTCTTCGGGAAGTTCTCGTTCATCGCCTCGGCGACCTCGTTGGTCGCCTTGGTCCAGATCGCCACGAGCTCCTGCTGGCGCTCGTCGCGGGTGATCAGACCGCGCTCGTACTGCTTCTGGACCTTCTCCGCCTGCGCCTCGTAGCCGGAGAGGATCTGCGGCTTGGTCGGCGGGACCACGACGTCCGAGATGGAGATCGTGACGCCGGAGCGGGTCGCCCAGTGGAAGCCGGCCGACTTGAGGTTGTCCAGCGTGGTCGCGACGGTGACCTTGGGGTAGCGCTCGGCGAGGTCGTTGACGATCGCCGAGAGCTGCTTCTTGCCGACCTCGTAGTCGACGAAGGGGTAGTCCTCCGGCAGCAGCTCGTTGAAGAGCGCGCGGCCCAGCGTGGTCCGCAGGCGCAGCGGGGCGCCCTCGGTCCAGGTCGGCTGGCCGTCCTCGTCCACCGGCGGGGTCCAGCCGCGCGGCGGGGCGGTGCCGGCGGGCAGCCGCAGGTCGATCTGGGCCTGGAGGTCCAGCTCGCGGTTGTCGAAGGCCATCAGGGCCTCGGCGACCGAGCCGAAGGCCCGGCCCACGCCCTTGCGGTCCTCGCGGTCCGAGGTCAGGAAGAACAGACCCAGCACCATGTCCTGGGTCGGCATGGTGACCGGGCGGCCGTCGGCCGGCTTGAGGATGTTGTTCGAGGACAGCATCAGGATGCGGGCCTCGGCCTGGGCCTCCGCGGACAGCGGCAGGTGCACGGCCATCTGGTCGCCGTCGAAGTCCGCGTTGAACGCGGTGCAGACGAGCGGGTGGATCTGGATGGCCTTGCCCTCGACCAGCTGCGGCTCGAAGGCCTGGATGCCGAGGCGGTGCAGCGTCGGCGCGCGGTTCAGGAGAACCGGGTGCTCGGCGATGACCTCCTCCAGCACGTCCCACACGACCGGGCGGGCGCGCTCGACCATGCGCTTGGCCGACTTGATGTTCTGCGCGTGGTTCAGGTCGACCAGGCGCTTCATCACGAACGGCTTGAAGAGCTCCAGCGCCATGGCCTTCGGCAGACCGCACTGGTGCAGCTTGAGCTGCGGGCCGACGACGATGACCGAACGGGCCGAGTAGTCGACGCGCTTGCCGAGCAGGTTCTGGCGGAACCGGCCCTGCTTGCCCTTGAGCATGTCGGACAGCGACTTCAGCGGACGGTTGCCGGGGCCCGTGACCGGGCGGCCGCGGCGGCCGTTGTCGAAGAGCGCGTCGACGGCCTCCTGGAGCATGCGCTTCTCGTTGTTCACGATGATCTCGGGCGCGCCGAGGTCGAGAAGCCGCTTCAGGCGGTTGTTGCGGTTGATGACGCGGCGGTACAGGTCGTTCAGGTCGGAGGTGGCGAA
>Ga0164242_10006150_pt1 | contig 13260 bp, 12 predicted proteins | sample OricomgcompostMG_FD_108783 | JGI IMG/M metagenome (GOLD analysis project Ga0164242, IMG submission 108783) | Miracle-Growth compost microbial communities from Emeryville, California, USA - Original compost - Miracle growth compost (MG) ...
ACGTCGTCCTCACCCGGGTGGCCGGCGCATTCGAAACCGTCGATGCTCACGCCGTCGACGCCGATCTTCTGCGCCTTGAGCGCGTGCCGGACGCTGGTGCACTTGTGCAGCACCTTGATTCCGGCTTCCTTGTAGTAGGGCAGGAACGGCTCCGGGTTGCTGCCCGCGGTCTCGACGATCTTCACGCCCGATTCGATGATCGCCTGAACGTATTCCTGGTACGGCGGCGGGTTGATCGACGGCAGGATGGTGACGTTGACGCCGAACGGCTTGTCGGTGAGCTGCCGGGTGCGCTCGATCTCGCGCCGCAGATCGTCGGGGGTCGGCTGGGTGAGCGCGGTGATGAAACCGAGCGCCCCGGCGTTGGCGACCGCCGCCACGAGTTCGGCGCGGCCGACGTGCATCATGCCGCCCTGCACGATCGGGTGTTCGATACCGAACATCTCGGTGAATCTGGTGCGCAACATCTGGTTGTCCTCCTGGCCGCGGTACGACTCGGGGCGACGCGCCCGGCATCTCCGGCACCCCTCGATGCCGGTGTGTGCACAGACTGCCGCCCCTCGGGTGCCTGGCCGCGTGCGAGCCGGGCCTGCCCGGATGGCTCGATACTGGCATGGCGACCGCGTCGGAGACAACAGGATGTGAGCGGCAGTTTGCTCCGAAAGTCTCGAAGGATCGCGAACTGAGGTCACTGTGAACTCAGCCAAAGACCCAGGTTATAGCCATGAGTTGGCGCGTTCGTGCGAATGTTCTGTGAACCGGGATTCTCGTATGTAACCCTTGTCACGGCAAAAAGTTAGTTGCTATTCTCGCTGTTGGTTCAGCCGTCGACGCCGCCGGGCCCATTCGGTGGCGAACTCCGACGGTCCGAGAGGAGTTCCTGCATGACCACCGGTGTCCAGACCGACGAACCGATCCGGTCGCGTCGAAACCACTGGAACAACCAGCTCGCCACGCATGCGCTGATGCGCCCGGACGCGGTGGCGATCCGGTTCCGCGGGCAGGACACCACCTGGAAACAGCTGCACGAGCGGTCACTGAAATTCGCCGATGCTCTGGCTCGGCGCGGTGTCGGCTTCGGCGACCGGGTGCTGATTCTGGCGCTCAACTACACCGAGTACCTGGAGGCCGTGTTCGGCATCAACGCGCTGGGCGCGATCGCGGTACCGGTGAACTTCCGGCTCACCCCGCCCGAGGTCGCCTACATCGTGGCCGATTCGGGGGCCGCGGCGATCGTCACCGACTCGCTGCTGCAGCCGCTGGCCACCGGTGTGATGGCGCAGAGCGAGGCGCTGCATACCTGCGTCGTCATCGGTGGCACCACGGGCGAGGGCGTCATCGGCTACGACGACTTCCTCGCCGAGACCGGCGAACCCCATGTGCCGCAGGACATTCCGGAGGACACTCCGGCGTTGATCATGTACACCTCGGGCACCACCGGCAGCCCCAAGGGCGCGATCCTGTCCTACGAGAATCTGAATGCCCAGGCGCTGACCTGCATTCGGGCGATGAACGCCACCCCCGACAGCATCGGCTTCTGCACCTCGCCGCTGTTCCACATCGCCGGACTGGGCTCCCTCGCCCCGGCGTTCATGCTCGGCTCCAAGACCGTGTTGCATCCGCTCGGCGCGTTCAACGCGACCGAATTCCTCGACGCCATCGAGGCAGAACAGGCCACCACCGCCTTCTGTGTCCCCGCGCAGTGGCAGCTGATCTGCGAGGATCCGACGGTCAAGGAGCGCAAGCTGGCGTTGGAGACGTTGAGCTGGGGAGCGGCGCCCGCCTCGGAGACCGTGCTGCGGGCGATGGCCGAATGCTTCCCGAACGCGCAGAACGTCGCGGTCTTCGGCCAGACCGAGATGTCGCCGATCACCTGCGTACTCGAGGGCAAGGACGCGCTGCGCAAACTGGGCTCGGTCGGTAAGCCCATCCCGACCATCCAGAGCCGCGTCGTCGACGACGAGATGAACGATGTCGCGCCGGGCGAGATCGGCGAGATCGTCTACCGCGGGCCGACCATGATGCAGGGCTACTGGAACAAGCCCGAGGCGACCGCGGAAGCCTTCGCCGGCGGCTGGTTCCACTCCGGTGACCTGGTTCGCCAGGACGAGGAGGGCTTCGTCTGGGTGGTCGACCGCAAGAAGGACATGATCATCTCCGGCGGCGAGAACATCTACTGTGCCGAAGTGGAGAATGTGCTGTTCGCGCATCCGAAGATCCACGAGGCCGCGGTGGTCGGCCGGGCCCACGAGAAGTGGGGCGAGGTGCCCGTGGCCGTGGTCGCGCTGCTCGACGGCGAAACGCTGACCCTCGAGGAGCTGACCCCGTTCCTCAACGAGAACCTGGCCCGGTACAAGCATCCGAAGGATCTGGTGATCGTGCCGGAGCTGCCGCGCAATGCCAGCGGCAAGGTGGTGAAGGTGCAGCTGCGCAAGGAATACGCGGGCTGATCGTAGGGCAGGAGATATGCCCGGCACGGTCGAGGCAGGACCTGCGCCGCATACCCGGTCGTGAACGAGCCGCCGAGTCGACACTCGGCGGCTCGTCGCGGTATCGGCCCCGCGGCCGGGCGTTTCGCTCCGCGACCGGTGCGAATCGGCGTGCGGCTCAGATCATGTCGTGCTTGGTGAGCCAGTTCATCAGCGGCCAGCCGCAGAAGACCGGCAGCCAGCAGGTCAGTACCCGGTACAGCAGAACGGCCGGCACGCCGATCGCCGCGGGCACGCCGAAGGCGGCCAGACCACCGATCAGCGCCGCCTCCACCGCGCCCACACCACCGGGCGTGGGTGCGGCCGAGGCCAGCGTCCCGCCGATCATCGTCACGACCGTCACGGTCACGAATGTCGTTGCGCCGCCGAATGCTTCGATGGCCGCCCACAGCGCGCCCGCCGCGCCGAGCGTGGTGGTCGCGCAGCCGCCGACGATCATCAGCAGCCGTTTCGGTTCACGCGAGAGCGTGCGCAGTTCCGCGACCACCTCCGCCAGCTGCGGTCGCACCTCGTTGCGCAGCCAGCGTCGCACCGTCGGCACGAACATGGCCGCACCGACCGCGCCCAGCAGACCACCGGCCAGCAGATACAGCACGGTCGCACTCGGCACGAAATGTTCCAGGTTCGCCGAGACACCGGCGGCCACGCTGAAGACGATCAGCAGCACCACGTGCGTGATCACCTGCACCGCCTGGTTCAGTGCCACCGCCGCGGTCGCCTTCACGGTGCCCAGGCCGCTCTTCTGCAGGAATCGCACACTCAGCGCCAGCCCGCCGACCCCGGCGGGCGTGGTGGTCGCGGCGAAGGTGTTGGCGACCTGCATGCCCAGCAGCTTGCGGAAATTCACCGAGGTCCCGGCACATCCCCACAGCGCCATCGCCGCGCCGACATAGGTGGCGGCCGAGATCGTCAACCCCAGCAGCGCCCACCACCAGTTCGCGGTCCGCAGTTCGGTGAAGAAGGTCGGCACCTGGCTGATGAACGGGTAGGCCACGTACACCAGCGCGATCAGCAGCACCAGCTGCACGATCTGGTTGCGCGAGTAGCGGGTGATCCGCGCGGCCTCGATCCGATCCTTACCGGTCTGCTGGAGTACTTGGGCGCGGACCGCTTTCATCAGTTCACCGCTGTCGGGCACCGATTTGCGGACCTGGGTGCCGATTCCGTTCTTGGTGAGCCGGCGCGAGGCGTCGAGCACCGCCTGTTCCCCCAGCACGTGAATGGCGGTGGCCACCACCGTTTCCGCCCCGAACAGGGAACTCGTGGTGAGCAACAGCTGCGCGATATCGGCGGAGAAGCGGGAGTCGAAGGCGCCGAATTCCGCCGCCATGAAGCCGCCGAACAGCACCCGCCCCTCGGCGATGCGGATTTCCTCGACTCGCAGATCGCCGTGGGTGATCTGGGCGCGATGCATGTTCTGCAGTGACCGCCAGACGTTGGTCAGCACCACCTCACTGTCGCCGGGGGCCAGCTGCCGGCCCCGGGGCGCGGTGTGCGCGTACAGGGTCCAGCCGCGGCTCAGCGCGGCCACCGTCAGCGGTTTGTTGCTGGCCAGTCCCAGATCGCCGAGTGCGATACCCATCAGTGCGCGATGCTCGACCGCGCGGCGCATCGAGGCGAAGGCGGGGGTGCGTTCGCTGCTGCGGAAGGTCAGCCAGCGCCGGACCTGCCGCAACATTCCCCAGCTGCGCTGATTCTGTCCGTACATCTCCACGATCAGCTGGCGATGCGGCCCGGTGTCGGCGCTCAGCAGCAGCGGTCCGGGACCGGCCGGGCGCAGCACGGTGAATCCGGTGACGGTGTATCCGCGGCCGGCCAGCACCCGGACGGCGGCCTCCAGCGGCACCTCCAAGGCCGGAGTGCCGACCAGCAGGACGATCACCGCACCGACGAACCAGCCCACCGCGAGCCCGAACATCGCCCGCGAGGGCACCACCAGACTCACGAACAGGTGCAGCGGCACGAACGCGATCAACAGCGCCCACCACAACCGTCGCCAGGATGCCGGCAGCCAGGGACTGGCCACGGTCAATCCGGCGGCCAGCATCGCGATCCAGCGCGGATCGTCGAGAAATTGCGACAGGAACGTGTCGAGCTGGCGTGGCACCGCCAGATGCCACTGCGGCGCCGAGATTCCGGATTCGGTGATGGACAGCGCCAGGACCGCGATCAGGCCCGCGGTGACGTAGCCGCTGAGCAGTTTCCATTGCATCCGGAAGATCAGGCGAACGAGAATCGCGAAGGGCAATGCCAGAATCGCGATGCCGTAGAGCAGATAGACCAGGTTGGACTGTTCGGGCGTGAGGAAGCCGACGATGTCGGAGACCGATCGCTCCAGGGCTTCCCAGCGCGGCCGGGTGATGAGCGATCCGGCGACCACCACCGCCACCAGCAGGGCGGACAACACCACGCGAATGATGTCGCTGGTCCGCCTGATCCGCGGCTGCAGCAGACTGCCGGAGACGGGGATCTCCCGCCCGTCTACTCGCATGTCGTATCGAAACTTTCGGATCGAGGGAGCTGCGTCGGTCCCTGGGTCGGCTCGGGTGTGAGTATGCAGGAGGCCGTCCGAGCGCCCGTCGGCAACACGCCGTTCCCCGGGTTCGCGCAGGTGGGCGTGCGCGTACTCCACACGAGCCGACCGAACTCGGGTGGCTGCTCCGCGTCCGGATCTCCGCTCGCTCGGGCCGAGGCCACCGCGCGAGCGCCCGGGTCTTCGCGGACCGGCAGGGCGCAGCGTCACCCGGGCGGTCCCGAGCCGGCCGTGACGGGTTCGAGTGCGTCGGTGTCGCCGACGCTGAAGATACCGCCGGTCATGGTGCCGGTGTCGAGTTCGGCGATCGCGGCCGCGACCAGCTCCGTCGGCACCAGCGCGGGAAAGGAATTGGGGGCGACGGCATTCGCGCGGACCCCGAATTCGGCGAATTCCGCGGCGATATGCCTGGTCAGGTGGTCGAGTGCGGCCTTGGTCGCGGAATAGACGGCCTGCCCGCCGGAGTAGACCCGGGATCCGGACAAACTCGAGACGTTGACGATATTGCGATTGCGCGCCCGATTCTCGTCGCCGCGATGCAGCCAGCAACGCTGTGCGAGCCGCGTCGCCAGTCGCAGCGGCACCTCGACGTTCATCGCGAACTGCGGGGCGAGCGCGTCGAGGGCGGTGTCGCCGTCGACCAGGCCGTTCGGCTGCAGATCCAGCTGCGCCGCATTGTTGACCAGCAGATCGACCCCGCCGAATTTCGCCAGTGCCAGATCCACCACTCGCTCGGCCTCGCCCTCGCGGCGCAGATCGGCGCGCACGACGAAGATGCGGGAGTCGTTCTCCGGAACCGGCTGCCAGGGTTCCAGCGGATCGATGAACCATTCCTCCTGGGAGGGCGCGGCCGGAACCCGATTGCGGCAGACGGCCACGATGTCGTAGTCCCGGTAGTACGCGCGGCAGAACGCATCGCCCAATCGCCCACCCGCCCCGGTGAGCAGGCACACTCGACGGCTGTCACCACTGGACAATGCGGTCCCCTCCCCAGCGGCTCGCCGCCTGCTCCTTGGGCCGGTGCAACCACATCACCACACTGTTGCGGGCCGCGGTGTTGGCGCCGAGGAAGGTGTGCCAGGACCGCGGCGTGCATTCGAAGACGACCATCGAATTGTCCAGTGGCGGAACGACCACCGTGGGTGTCGGCTCCGCGGCGCCGATATCGGCGAACAGTCCCGTCTCGCCGCCGTCGCCCGGTTGCCATTCGCCGTTGCCCAGATAGAACAGCACCGCGACGGCGCGCACCATTTCACGCGCCGGCACCCCCGCGGGCCGGGCGCCGGACTTCAGATCGATATCGTCGCCCGGCAGGCCGACCGTGTCCGGCCCGGGCGCCGCCCCCGGGAACCAGGCCGGGGTGAGGTCGTGGTGCGGCCAGCCGCGCGGACTCCCCGGCGGGTGATGATGAAGTGAGCCCTCCACGTCGCCGCTGGCCGGGACGCCGGCGACCCGTTCGATCAGGTCGTGCCAGGCGCGCGACAGGAAGACCTCGAGCGGTCCGTTGCGCATCCGGGTCAGGCTCGCGCCGGAGGCGCCGTAGCCCGCGGCAACCGGACCGAACAGGTCCCGGCGATCGGTGCGCACTCGTTCGAATTCGATCGCGAGCCGCTGGTAGAACTCGGCGACGAAGACGTCGCGGACGTAGACGTGGGGGAAGGGGCGGGTGCGGCGAATCCATCGCCGATGTGCCAGCAGATCGATGAACCAGCGCGGCAACGGCGCGTCGGACAACATACAAGCTCCCTCCCGGACTACCCCGCCGATCTTATTGCCTTCCCGGTACCGCGCCGAGTTCGTCCCGGTTTGTGCAACCATCACCCGGTGGTGCGCGACGTTCGGGTCTGTTTCGTGGGAGATTCTCTGGTTGCGGGACTGGGAGATCCGCAGTGTCTCGGGTGGGCGGGCCGGCTCGCCGGGCGTGCGACAGCGGCAGGAATACCGCTGACCTATTACAACCTCGGGGTGCGACGCCAGACCTCCTCCGATATCGCCGCCCGCTGGGAGGCCGAATGCGGACAGCGATTATCCGGCGAGGTCGACGCGCGGGTCGTCTTCTCCTTCGGCGTCAACGACACGCTGTGGGAAAACGGGGCGATCCGGGTGCCGGCCGACGAGTCCGCGGCCAATCTCCGCCGCATGCTGCGCCGCTGCGCCGAACTCGACTGGACCGTCCTGGTGGTCGCGCCCCCGCCCTGTATCGACGACGAACAGAACACGCGCACAGTCGAATTGGACGATCGGTTCACCGAAATGTGTTCCGGCGAACAGGTTCAGTATCTTCGCGTTCACCAACCGCTGCGCCACAACGACATCTGGATGCGCGAACTGCGCGTGGGCGACGGCTACCATCCCGGCGCGCCGGGCTACGAGCAACTGGCGGCCATGATCGGCCCGCACTGGCTGCAATGGCTGACCGAACCTCGCACCCGTCTCCCCACGGTGAGCTGATCCGCCGTATTTCTCCGCACCGCGTTTTTCTCCGCACCGATTAGTTAGCGTGATCGTCGGAGTCTTCATGGTTCGAACGCATCGGCCGACCGGGCCGGTGACAGGTTGCAGAGGAGCAGGTCAATCATGGGGAAGATCGTTGTCGCCGAGTTCGTTTCGCTGGACGGATTCATCCAGGATCCGCTGTGGACCGCACCCTTCTGGTGCGACGGCATCGCGAAGTACAAATCCGGTGAGCTGGAGGCGGTCGACGCCTTGCTGCTGGGCCGCACCACGTATCAGATGTTCGCCGCGTCCTGGCCGGACCACCCGGAAGAGGGTGCGTACAAGGACAAGATGAACAGCATGCCCAAGTATGTGGCGACCGATTCGCTGCGTGAGCTGGAGTGGAACGCTCAGCGCATCGAGGGCGATCTCGCCGCCGGCATCGCGAAACTGCGGACCGAGCAGAACCTGCTGGTCTTCGGCAGCGCCTCGCTGGTGAAATACCTGCGCGAACACGAACTGGTCGACGAGTACCGCTTGGTCGTCTACCCCGTCCTGCTGGGCAGCGGCCTGCGGCTGTTCGAGTCCGTCGAGCCGGAAGCCACCCTCGCCCTCGCCGAATCCGAGGTGCTCGACAACGGCGTCCTCCTCACCACCTATCGGGTCACCGGCAATTCGGTGGTGCGACCCAGCTTCGGCTGACCGGCCCGGTACTCATTCGCGGTGGCGGACGATATTGAGCACGTTGCCGTCCGGGGCGCGGACCAGGAACCGGCGAACTCCCCAGGGCTCGGTGGTGAGGGGATGGACGATCTCGTAGCCGAGGCGTTGCGCCTGCGCATAGGCGGCGTCGACGTCGTCCACCAGCACCGACGCGACGGAGTCCGCGGGCGCGGCCGCGTCCTGCGTGACGAGCTGGACGGCGGCGCCCGTATCCGGGGATGTGTAGCGGGCAACCCAGCCCAGATCGAATTCCTCGGTGCTCAGGCCGAGGAATTCGGTGTAGAAATCGCGGGCGGCCTCGATATCGGCCACTCGAAGGTTGGGCAAGATGCGATGGGTGCGCATGCGGTTCTCCTGTCCGCCGGGCATCGGTCGGTAATGCTAGTCCGCCGCGGGGGCGGTGCGGCCCATAATCTCCAGTACCGCCATGGCCGCGTTGTGACCGCCGATTCCGCTCACGCCACCGCCGCGGACCGCGCCGGCACCGCACCGGAAGATGTTGCGATGGCCCGTGCCGACTCCCCACCGAGCGGCGGGCGCGGAATCGTCGTCGGTGCGAAACGGAAAATCCAAGTCGCCGTGGAAGATATGGCCGCGTGGCAGGCCGAGTTCGGCCTCCAATTCCAACGGCGTTCTGGCCTCGATACACGGATCGCCGTTCGCATCCGTGGCGAGACAGCCGGAAAGCGGCTCGGCCAGAACGGCATCCAGTTGTCGCAGCGTCGAAGCCAGCAGTTCGTCGCGTGAGTTGTGCTCGAAAAGAATTGCCGGAGTGTGCAAACCGAACAGCGTCAGTGTATGCATGCCCTGTTCGGCGGCCTCGGAACCGAGAATCGACGGATCCGTCAGCGTATGGCAGTAGATCTCCGATGGCGGGGCGCTCGGGAATCGCCCGCCGGCCGCCTCGCGATAGGCCCGTTCGAGCTGGTCGTATCCCTCCGCGATGTGGAACGTGCCCGAGAACGCCGCGCGCGGATCGATCTCGGTGCGCAGCCGGGGGAGCCGGCGCAGCAGCATGTTCACCTTGAACTGACTGCCCTCGGGCAGCGCGTCGACCGGCTCGCCCAACAGCCGGGCAAGGGTCGCGGGCGCCGCGTTGACCAGGACGTGGCGGGCATCGGCCAGGCCGGATTCGTCCGGCGTGTCGAACCGGACCTGCGCTGTGTCGCCGTCGGTGTCGATCCCGGTCACCGTGCACGACGTGCGCACCCGCGCACCCGCCCGCAGCGCCGCATCGGCGAGGGCATCGGTCAGCGCGCCCATCCCGCCGACCGGCACGTTCCACTCGCCGGTCCCGTTGCCGATCACGTGGTAGAGGAAGCAGCGATTCTGCCGCAACTCCGGATCGTGCGCGTGCGTGAACGTGCCGATCAGCGCATCGGTGAAGACCACGCCGCGCACGGTGTCGTCCCGGAATCGCGCCTCGACGGTTTCGCCGAGCGGCCGCTCGAACAGCATCTCCCAGGCGTCCGGATCGTCGAGCACCCGCTGTAGTCCGGTACGGGTGGGCAGCGGCCGCAGCATGGTCGGAAAGATCCGCTGCGCGGCCCGCGCGGTCGTCGCGTAGAACCGTTGCCACGCCTCGAAATCCGCATCGGATCCGGTGACCCGGCGAAAGCTCTCGCGGGTTCGTCCGGCATCGGCCGTGTCGACGAGCAAACCGGTGTCGCCGACCGGCGTGTACGACGAGATCCGCCGCTCGCGGGTCCGGAACCGCAGATCCAGATCCCGGACGATCCGATCCGGAAGCAGACTCACCAGATACGAATACCGCGACAGTCGCGCATCGATCCCGGCGAACACCTGCTCCGACACCGCCGCTCCACCGGTATGGTCCTGCCGTTCGAGGACCAGTACCGACAGTCCGGCGCGCGCCAGGTACGCCGCGGCCACCAGCCCGTTGTGCCCGCCGCCGACGATGACGACGTCATAGGAGTCGCGCATCAGCCCTGGATATCACGAATCCGCGCGACCCGCGTCCGATCCGCCGGGTGTCGCGGACTTGCGTACCAGCAGATATCCGTGCGGGCACCGCTCGTCGGGTTCCGGGGGTCGCACCATCCGGGCCACCGGGACGAACCCGTGCGGCCGCAGCATCTGCGTGAGGCGTTCGGGAGACCACCGCACCACCGGCGCCACCTTGTGGTCGTACGGTTGCCGGTCGGCGCCGTCGTCGGCCGCCTGGAACGCCAGCATGAGATAACCGTCGGCGGCCAGTGCGCGAGCGAATTCCGCGAACAGATCCGGCAATTGCTCCGGCTGCATATGAATGATGCTGTACCAGGCCACAATTGCGCCGAACCCGCCGTCGGCGACGTCCAGCTTCTCCATCGAGCCCTGTTCGAATCGCAGATGCGGATGGACCTCGCGGGCCATCCGGATCATTTCCGCCGAGGCGTCGAGCCCGAAGGTGTTCAGCCCCAACCCATCCAGATATCCGGTGATCCGGCCCGGACCACATCCCAGGTCTGCCACCGGCCCGCGGTCCTCGGCCTGTACCAGCTCCGCGAACAGCCCCAGCATCGCCCGATCGACCGGCGCGTTCACCATCGCATCCCGGAAGAGGTTGGTATAGAGCTCCGCCACCCCGTCGTATGCGGCCGCGACCGCATCGGAATTCGCACTCACTCCGGCAGCCTACCCACGCCGAGCCCGGACCCTTCCGGGTTTCGGCGCGTAGGGTCGCGGCATGGCCACCTCGACGCAGCAACGGGAGGCGGACGGATGAGAACGCTCACCTCCCGCATCGTGTATCGAAATCCCTGGATCGAGGTCCGCGAGGACAGTATTCGCCGCGCCGACGGCTCCACCGGCATCTACGGCGTGGTCCACCGGGCGGAATTCGCGGTGGTGGTGCCGCTGGAGGGCGACCGTCTGCATCTGGTCGAGCAGTTCAGATACCCACTGGGACAACGGTGCTGGGAGTTCCCGGCGGGCGCGCTGCCGGGTGGCGAGTCCGACGACCCGGTCGAGATCGCCCGCCGCGAACTGCGCGAGGAGACCGGTCTGCGCGCCGCCGACCTCACCCACCTCGGCATCCTCGACGCCGCACCGGCCACGCTGGCCCAACGCGGCCACGCCTACCTGGCCACCGGTCTCACCGCGGGCGAACCCGAACGCGAACCCGAAGAACAGGACATGCGGTCCCAGTGGTTCGAGCGCGGCGTCGTGGAACGGATGATCCGCACCGGCGAGATCACCGACTCGCAGACCATCGCCGCCTACGGTCTGCTCCTGCTCCACGAGCGCCGCTGATCCGGCGGTGGTCAACGCCTCCGGGCTCGGAAAACGCTGTCCCGCAGTGTGATCGACTCTCCGTTCGAACGGACGACCGATCGCGTCCGGCTCTCGACCAGCTGAACATCCCAGCGATCCGGCGCCAATCCGGCGGCAATCTGCTCGGCGGTGACGTGCACGTGGGAAGCGGAGGTGTGGGCGGCCGACTCGTGATCCCCGGGGGCGTGGCCGACGATGAACAGCGTTCCGCTCGGCGCCACGGCGGCGGCCAGGCGCTCGAACAGGGCGTCGTTCGAATCGACCGGGTGTACGTAGCATGCGCAGACCAGGTCGAAGCGGTTCTCGCCCGCGTCCCACTGCGTCATATCCGCTGCGTGCCAATCGATTCGGCCGGCGATGTCGCGGCCGGCCCGATCGGCGCGCTCCCTGCCGCGCGCGACGGCCGCCGCCGCGATATCGACGGCGGTGACCCGCCAGCCCTGCCGGGCCAGCCAGATCGCCTCCGCGCCCTCACCGCAGCCGGCGTCCAGGGCCGTGCCGGGCGGCAGGCCGGCGAGTTCGCCGATGAGGTGGGGATTGGGTTCGCTCTCCGACGCCGAACCGGCGCCGTGATAACGCTGTTCCCAATAGTGCCGGTCGAATTCACGCCCGGCGGAGCCGTGCCGATGCTCGTGGTGTGCGTGGTCACCGGTCGTGTCGCCGCCGGTCGGATGGCTGCCGCTCATGTCGGCTCCTTCGGTGGGGTGCGAGTTCACAGGCCGTGGCGCCGATCGCCGAGCACGCGGTCGGCGAGCTCCCTCTCATCGTCGGCGGAGAATCCGCGTCGATGCCGTTCCACCGCCCGGCGCGTCTCCTCCTCCACCAGATCGGCATTGATCTGCGCGGCCGCGAACGCGCCCGCGGCGGCCGCCGCACCCACCTGTGCGCTCAGGTCGGTGACATTGCCCGCCGCCCACACGCCCGGAACGTCGGTGCGGCCCATCGCATCGGTGGCAATGTATTCGCCTGCGCCCGAAGGATGGTCGACAGGCTCGAGACCGAGTTTGCGAAGGATCTCGGACCGCGCGACCATGCGTGGGCCGACGGTGATCACCTCGCGTGCCACCACCGTTCCGTCGGCGAGCCGCACACCGGTGATGTGGTCCCCGGCGACCTCCAGCGCCGCCACTTCCCCCGTGATCACCGGAATGCCCCGCGCGGCAAGCTTTTCCGCCTCCTCGCCGCCGGGTGCGTCCATGGTGTGGGTGAACAGGACGACATCGTCGGTCCACTGCCGGAACAGCAGCGCGCCGTGGACGGACATCGGGCCGTTGGCGATCACCCCGATCCCGCGGTCCCGGACCTCCCATCCGTGGCAGTACGGGCAGTGCACGACATCGCGGCCCCAGCGTTCCCGCAGGCCCGCGATATCCGGAATCTCGTCGACCAAGCCGGTGGTCACCAGCAGGCGGCGCGCTCGCACGGTCCGCCCGTCGGCGAGTTCGAGGAGAAATTCGCCGTCCTCGCGGACAGCGCCGGTGATCTCACCGGACACGATGTGCCCGCCGTAGCCGCGCACCTCGGTGCGGCCGCGGGCGAGCAGTTCCGCCGGCGGCATCCCTTCCCGGCCGAGCAGTCCGTGCACCCCGTCGGCCGGGGCGTTGCGGGGTGCGCCGGCGTCGACCACCGCCACCGATCGGCGGGCCCGCGCCAGCATCAACGCGCCGTTCAACCCCGCTGCCCCACCGCCGACGATCACCACGTCGTAGTTGCTGTTCAGCTCATCGGTCACCATGACCACCTCCTGGCGTCCACCGTGCCGGATACGTGGCGAACATGGCAAACATCTTTGCTGAAATGGCA
>Ga0164242_10006151_pt1 | contig 13260 bp, 13 predicted proteins | sample OricomgcompostMG_FD_108783 | JGI IMG/M metagenome (GOLD analysis project Ga0164242, IMG submission 108783) | Miracle-Growth compost microbial communities from Emeryville, California, USA - Original compost - Miracle growth compost (MG) ...
GTCATAGGTTCCTATGTGTGCGTACAAATGATGGCTGCGACGCTGTTGACGTCGACGGCGGCCCGCTCGCCTCCGTTGAAGATGTCGTCTGTCGATATGTGGCCACAGCTGTCCGCTCCTAGCGGCTATCAGACGCCGGGCCGGATTTTTCGGGAGCTTATAGTCCAAGGAGAATCTAATGAGTGGAAGAATAGGTTTGCGCATTGCAGCGGGCGCTGGAATTCTGGGCTTCCTGTGCGCAGGTGGTGCCGGTCTGATCAACGCGTCAGCCGATCCCGCGAAGCCGCTGGTGTTTGTGGGTTGCACTGGGAAGATCGTGAATGTGTCTGGACCGGGAAATCAATCGACCGCCCAGTGCACCGACCAGAAGGGTTACACGCAAATCCGCGCCATCGCGGAGTGTAAGTCGCACAAGTTTGCTTATGGCGCATGGGTCGCGGACAATTGGTCGCTCAGTCAGACCAATACCTGTTACACTGGTGTAATGGGCTCATGGGGTTCTGGTTACTACTACCAGGGCCGTTGATAAGGTCGGTACACTGTGGTTCTCCCAGGTGACGGTGTTGGGTGTGAACGCTAAGCCACGCGGCAAGAGGTTACTGATTGTCCTGATCCTGGCTTCGTTGTTGTACGCAGGAGTCTTGCTCACGGCGTTCACAACTGTTCTCAGCAGCAGTCCTGTAGTCACGATTCCGGAGCGCGTCCTGGGCCTACCGGTTTCCGATAAGGCAGACGCCACTTCGGTCGCTCAGTTGTTTCTGCGCTTGGTCGCCGAACGAAAATATAACCTGGCGTGTACTCAAGTGTTAGCCGCTGGACTGGTGAACCCTTGCATGGATGACCTCCAGGGCCGCGACTTTAAATCGGTGTTTCGGATCGGCGATTCGATTCGAGTCGTTGATGCTTCTATGGACAGGACCACCGCGATCGTAGATGGGGATGATACGCGCCCAGTGATGAAAGGGGCCTTCTCACTTGGACTGCAACAATTGGATCAACGGTGGCTCGTTGAAAGTTTCGATGGAACGAGGATCGTTGGATCGCCCTAGGTGAGTGAACGTCATATTGGCTGTAGGCGTAGGTCGGCCACGAGCCGTAGGCCACTACGGTCGCGGTTCCTGTCAGCCGATGTGATGAACTCGCCTGCCGGGACAGACGCGGTGAGTTCGCCGCACTGCCCGGTCAGGATCCTCTTGCGACGCCCGCCTCGGTCCGGATACTTCTGGATTTTCGTCATACATTAATTGCATGGATGCTGGCGAGACCATCAACGGCAAACCTGTCACCGAAGAGCAGATCGCTGCCTGGGCTGCCGAAGCGGAGGCAGGCTACGACGTCGAAGAGCTGAAGAAGCGGGGCCGCGGTCGGCCTGGACGAGGTGCAGAGCCATCCCAAGTCGTCGCACTCCGCCTCACCACGGAAGAACTCGCGAACATCGACGCGCGCGCTGCCCGCGAGGGCAAGACGCGGTCGGAGATTATCCGCGAGGCACTTGCGGCCTCCGCCGCGTGAGGGTTCGCGATTCGGCGCTGAAACATGGCATCGGCGCAGAAGATGCCATTCAAGCCGCGACCTGGCGGCTGTGGATTGAGGACCTCGACGAGGACAGCCCGTCCAGACAGTTGCGGCTCGGGTTCGACACCCGCGGACGGCTTTCTGGAAACGGTCGTGCTGGTATTCGACGGCGGTGAGGAACTCGTGATCCATGCGATGAAGGCCAGGCCGCAGATGCTTGACCTGCTCCCATGATCGCCGCCGCTGTCGCCGAGGCCGGACCGGCCGCGAACTGCCCGGTGAGCGGGCCTCGTCGGATGATCATCGGGCACGATGCCCGCCATCTGCATCAACCCGAGTGGGGCAATCCTGTTGTCCCGGTACGCCCCACCTGACGGCCGCTGGGTCCTTCCCGGTGGCGGGGTGGAACACGGTGAACACCCAGAAGTTGCGGTGGTGCGGGAAGTCTTTGAAGAGACCGGGTATCACGTGAGGGTCGCTCGGCTTCTTGCAGTCGAGTCCGGGACATGGACGACGTCTGACCTGGTGTCGATCCACAGCGTGAACTTCCTGTACATCGTGGAGGTCACTGGTGGTGACCTGACGTTCGAGGTTGACGGAAGCTCCGACCAGGCGGCCTGGATCGCCCTGTCCCAGCTAGCGGCGCTGCCGCACACAGCGATCGTTGACCATGCGATGACCCGCCTGGGTCACCAAGCGCAGAACTGACGAGCGCCGACGCGACCGCCTAACTGCCCGGTGGCCGCTTGTACGACAGAACTTGATCTTGGCAAAGCACATCAGCAGTCGCGTCACCGGACGATCACCGAACAGGAAGTGTCCGGGCGAGTCCTAAACCATTGGCCAGCACGTCGGTGAATCTCGAGCGTGCCGAGTCATGACTGACCTCACCATCCGCGTGGAGACACTTGATTGCACGATCACGGATCCGCTACTGACATTGAAGTTGATCATGGTGCGGAGAAGTTGATCATGGTGCGGGACTGATCCGCTCTGCTCAGTAGGTACCAGTGGGTCACTCGGGCATCCGTTGCTCGAGGGCGCGAAGGAGTTTGGTGCCGCACCCCTGGTCTCTTCTTCGACGAGGCAGGCGCCGACCGGGGGAGCATTACTACCGAGTTTGCCCGTTGACCGATCGCTTACGACGAAAACCGGACGCCGATCACCACGTTCCCGAGCAGGGGAGTGTCGATGGCGACAGTGGTGGCAGAGAGATCCGACAGGTTGCACAGTGGGTATTGCACGGCGGGCGTCCGGTCTGATCTCGGAGGTTGGCATGAAGGTTTTCCGATCCGTCGCGATCGCGGCGGCAACAAGCGCTCTGATCGCCGGCCTGCTGACGGCTCCAGCCGTAACCACGCCGGCTGTCGCCGCGACGACCCTGCCGAGGTACGACCACATCGTGCTGGCGATGTTCGAGAACCACGCACGGTCGGAGGTGATCGGGTCTCCCAACACTCCCTACCTCACAGGTCTGGCCAGGCAGGGCGCCAACTTCACCCAGTCGTACGCGATCCAGCATCCGAGTCAGCCGAACTACCTGGAACTGTTCTCGGGCTCCAACCACGGCGTGAACGACGACTCCTGTCCGCACTCGTTCGGCGCCAGCAACCTCGGTCACCAGCTGTTCGGATCGGGCCGGTCCTTCGCCGGCTACTCCGAGGATCTCCCGTCGTCCGGTTCCGGCGTCTGCATCAGTGGCGACTATGCCCGCAAGCACGTCCCGTGGGCCGACTTCACCGATCTCGATCAGCGGGCGGTGAACAAGCCGTACTCGGCGTTCCCGTCCGACTTCAACCGGCTGCCGTCCCAGGCCTGGGTGATCCCGAACCTGTGCCATGACATGCACAACTGCTCGGTTGCCACCGGTGACAGATGGGCCAAGGCTCACCTGGACGCGTACGCCCAATGGGCAAAGACCCACAACAGCCTGCTGATCGTGACCTTCGACGAGGACGATTCGAGTTCCAGCAATCGAATCCCGACGATCTTCGTCGGCGCACACATCAAGCCGGGCAACTACAGCAACCACATCGACCACTACACCGTGCTGCGCACCATCGAGGGCATATTCCGGCTGCCCGCCCTGGGTGGTGCGAAGAACCGGACGCCGATCACCAACGTCTTCTCCGGCTCCGGCACGGCTAGCGGGTTGCCCGCCTCGGGACGGATCTACGAGATCCGGTTGGCCGGCACGCACCGCGTGATCGACGACCGACGGTCGTCACCGGCACGAGGCACCGGCATGATCGTCTTTCCCGATCACAACGGCCGGAACCAGCACTGGAAGGCACACCGCGTCGCGCCCGGGACGTACACCTTCCGGAACGCTTCCTCGCATCTGTGCCTGGACAACCGCGGGGGATCCACGCCCGGGAAGCAGATCTCCCAATGGACGTGCAACGGTGCGCGGAGCCAACGCTGGCAGATCCGCTCAACCGGCACGGGCTACCGGATCGCGTCCGCGGTCGGCGGTCTGACGCTCCGCTCCGAGGGCAGCGGCAGGGTCCGCACTCTGCGTCAGGAGCACTCCGGAAGCACCTGGGAGTTCCGCCACGTCGGCTGAATCCAGGTTGAGCCCGTGTCGACCTATCCTCGTGGCCATGTCCAGGTACTGGTTCCGACGGCGATGGCGACGTTACTACCCGTGCTCGTCCGAGGGCTGGCTGCTGACGGCGATCACACTTGCGGTGAGCCTGGCTGGCGTCGCCGTGATCCTCGCCACCGACGCAAGCCGCAGTGGCCTCATCACCGGGATCCTGCTGATCTTCGTGCCGATCATCCCATTCAGTGTGATCGTGCTGAAGCGTGCCGAGCCGAGGGACCGCTGATCAGTTCCGACTACCCGAAGCCGAGCAGGGGAGTCGATGGCGATTGCGATCACCGGCCAGTCAGGCATCGTGAGCTGATGCGATGCGCAGCCCGTACTACTTGACATAATGTAGCTTATCGGACAACTCCCACGGTGACGGAATCCGGAGCGGTCATTGTCCGGTCGTCACGACGATCTTCCTCCCTGCATGCGCACCGTTGTCGAAGCGACGATGCGCCTCGACGATGTCGTCGAGTCCGAAGACCGTGTCGATTGCCGGATTCAGTGCACCTGATCGGACACCGGCGTTCAGGAAGGCCGCCATCCGGCTCACGACCGCCGGTTCGAGCAGATGATCGAATCCGCGATAGCTGACCACGGTCACCGACATGTCTGTCGGCCTGGGTGTCGGTCGAGGATCCAGAAAACCTGCCGCGATCAGGACGCCACCGGCCCGGGTCGCCGCGACGAGATCCCGTTGGCCGGGCCCGCCCACCAGATCCAGGGTGAGGTCGGCACCGTTTCCGCCGGTCAAGTCGCGGACCGCAGCGCTGAGATTGTCGCGATCGGTGGCGATCACCGACGCGGCTCCGGCCGCCAGCAGTTCGTCGGTCTTGGAGCTGTCACGGGTGATCGCCAGGGGAATCACCCCGATCTGCCGGGCCACCTGGATGGCCGCCCGTCCGACGGCCCCGGAGGCACCTGCGATCAGCAGCCGATTGTTCGGCCGCATGGTCGAGGTCTCCAGCAGCGCACCATAGGCCGTGGAGAACCCGACCCTGATGGCGGCAGCCTGAGTCTGATCAAGCTCCGGCGGGCGAGGGACGACCCAGCCCGCGGGGAGCGTCGTGTAGTCGGCGTAACTCCCCCGCACCTGCGCATCCGGGATCGCTGTGATGATCACCGGATCGCCCACCTGCAGGCCGACGACCTCCGGACCGACCGCATCGACGGTGCCGGTCCCTTCGATGCCCAGACGCGCGCCCGGCAGCGCGACCGGTGCCGGCGACGCACCCGAACGCATCATCGCATCGAGCGGATTCACCGCGAACGCCTCGATCCGGATCCTGACCTCGCCGGCCGTCGGCTCGACGACCTGATCATCGACGATCTGCAGGACCTCCGGTCCGCCGAACCGGTCGAAGACGACGACTCGTGACATGTGACTCCTCCGCATCTGATGCCGTATCTGATGTCGCTTGTTCTTGGCCTCATCACGCTACGAAGTCGTTCGTTACCTCCAGGTACCTTGGATCTCATGCAGAACGCCGCCGGGCCGGCATTCCTCGCCGACTGTCCCACCCGCCTGGCGATCGACATCATCTCCGACAAGTGGGCGGTGCTCGTGCTGTTCGGGCTGAGCAGGGAGCCGCATCGCCACGGCGAGCTCGTCGAGTTGATCGGCGGCATCTCGCGCAAGGTGCTGACCCAGACGCTGCGCCGGCTCCAGCAGTACGGCCTGGTCGAGCGTCATGTCGGGAAACCACGCCAGATCGAATACCGGCTCAGCGACCTCGGCCGGACCTTGATCGATCCCATCGAGGTGCTGACCGCGTGGGCACGCGACCACGGCGAGGCCGTCGTCGACTCCTGGGAGGCGTCCCACAACATGGCCGGGAATCTCGGCGAAGCCGTACTCGTTGGCCACAATGAGGTCACATCTGGGCAACGGCGGCGCCGCCGGGACGACACTTGATCCCTCCAGGCCCGATATTCCTCTCAGTACCAGTTGCGCAGGCACCGAGATGAAACGAGTGAGGCAGTATGCCGGTCGGGGGACGTACGAAGGCTCTGGGCGTCGGCGCTGTCGCTGCGTTGTTGATCACCGGAGTCGGACTGACCGGTTGTACGCCGTCGGTGGCCGAGGGCGATCACCCGCCGGTCTCCCCCGCCGGCACGTCGTCGCCGAGCCCGTCTCCCACCGCCGGTTCGTCGCCCACCTCCGATCCGTCGACGGCGGCACCCGCCACGTTGCGGGTCAACGTGGCCAAGGGTGCAGACGGTGTCAAGGTCGACAAGGTGATCCAGGTGACCGCGGTCAACGGCACGCTGTCCAAGATCAGAGTCAGCGGCCGCTACCTTGATCACGGCGTCGAGAAGAAGGCGACCCTCGCCGGCAGCCTGAACGACTCCAAGACCCACTGGAAAGCCTCGGACCTGCTCGAGCCGGGCGGCAGCTACACGTTGAAGGCGACGGCCGTCGGGTCCGACGGCCACACCACGACAACCTCGCGGAAGTTCACTGCCGAGGATCTCGGGCTGGACCAGCAGATCTACCCCGCGTTCGTCAGCCTGGGCACCAAGGTCGGCGTCGGGACCCCGGTTGTGCTGACCTTCGACCGTCCGGTCACCGACAAGGCGGAATTCGAGAAGCACCTGCACGTGACCAGCACACCCAGCCAGCCCGGCAGCTGGCACTGGTACAGCGACACCGAGGTGCACTGGCGCCCCAAGACGTACTGGAAGCCTGGTACGAAGGTCACCGCAACGGCCGACCTCAACAGCGTTCCCGCCGGCAACGGTGAGTACGGGCAGCAGGACGCCAGCACGAGTTTCACCGTCGGCAAGTCGGTGATCACCAAGGTCAACCTCAAGACCGACGTTGCCAAGGTGTACGTCGACGGCAAGCTCGCACGGAAGATCCTGGTCAGCGGGGGCAAGCCCGGTGACGAGACCAGCAGCGGCACGACCGTGATCACCCAGAAGCTCACCGACTACACGATGACCTCGGAGATGATCGGGCTGCCGAAGACCGGACCGGAGTCCTACTCGCTGGTCGCCGCCTACGCGATGCGCATCACCACCTCCGGCCAGTTCCTGCATTCCGCGCCGTGGAATTCCGGCTACTTCGGCAACACCAACGCCAGCCACGGCTGCGTGGGCATGAGCGTCGCCGACTCGGGCTGGCTCTTCGAACAGGCTCTGCCGGGCAGCCCGGTGACCGTCACCGGGACCAGCCGACCGCTCGAGGACCAGAACGGGCTGACCGACTGGAACGTCGACTACTCGTCGTACGCCGCCGGCAGCGCGCTGCGCTGATCGCAGTTCACGCCTCGCGGGCTTCGGCCCGTTTGCCTGCTGTACGCCGCCACAGCGCGATCGCCGGGACGCCGGCGAGGGCCGGAATGCCGAGGTCGAAGATCCGCCAGACGACCAGGGCCGCGATCGCCGGTGCCTCGACCGTAGGGCCTCCCGATTGGACCAGCGCGGCGACGATGATCGAGTCGACGATCCCGATACCGCCGAACGGCAGGATCGTCAGTGGGAAGGCGAAGATGTAGGCGATCGCGATGTCGATGATGCTGGCGTCGGACCCGGAGACCCCGACGAATCGCAGGCAGAGCACCAGCAGGACCAGATCGTCGGCCAGCATCGCGATCATGCCGCCCAGGGAGCGGGGGAAGCCGTATCGGAACCGATCGGAGATGTGGCCGCGGAAGTCCACACAGCTCTGCGCCCACTGCTCCGGATCGATACTGCGGCGGAATCGGCGGGCGATCATCCCCGATCGCAACCCGACCGCACGGGCCAGCCCGTCACTACGCAGGATCAGGATCACCGCGGCGACCAACGCGGCAGCGATCAGCAGACTGAACACGTCGGCCCAGCGGTAGGACACTTCCCCGCCGACCAGCACGAGCATCACGAATCCCAGCAGCGGAAGGGAGAACCGGGTCACCATCAAGGTGATGGTGTTCATCGTCGCCCCGGCAGTGCCTTTGGCCGCAGAGACGCCCCAGGACGTGAACATCGCCACCCGCAGGGCGTAGTTGGCGGGCGCCGGAGCGACGGTCGACATCAGGATCGCACCAAGATCGTTCTGGGTGGCCCGGCCGATCGACACGCCTTCGATGTAGAAGTGCAGCGGGCTGGCGTTCAGCACCTGCCGGACGGCCAGCACCAACAGCAGCACCAGCGGCTGCCACCAGCTCAGGTGGCCGAGTGCCGACCACACGACGCCCCAGTCGACATCACCGAGGCGGTTGATGATCACCGCCCCGATCGCGACGGCCAGCACCGTCAGAATCAGGCGTCGCAGCCAGCGACGTCGGGGCGGCGGATTCTGCCCGGTCGGCATGATCGCCACCTTAGCGGAGGCTAGCCGCCGACGTAGTCAGCCAGATACCGGCCTGTCAGCGTGCCGCGTCCGGCCACCAGCGTGGCCGGCGTGCCTTCGAAGACGACCCGGCCGCCGTCGTGCCCCGCGCCCGGACCGAGATCGATGATCCAATCCGCGTGGGCCATCACCGCCTGATGGTGTTCGATGACGATCACCGACCTGCCGGAGTCGACGAGCCGGTCGAGCAGTCCGAGCAGTTGCTCGACGTCGGCCAGGTGCAGGCCGGTGGTCGGCTCGTCGAGGACGTAGACCTCACCCGGCTCCCCCATCCGGGCGGCCAGCTTGAGCCGCTGCCGCTCACCTCCGGACAGCGTGGTCAACGGCTGGCCGAGGGTCAGGTAGCCGAGCCCGACGTCGGCAAGCCGGAGCAGGATCTTGTGCGCGGCCGGCGTGGCGGCCGGCTCGCCGCCGGAGAAGAACGACTCGGCCTCCGCCACCGGCATCGCCAGCACCTCGCTGATGTCCTTGCCTGCGAGGTGATAGCCGAGCACGTCGGAGGAGAAACGCTTGCCCTCGCAGACCTCGCAGGTGACCGCGACTCCGGCCATGATGCCCAGGTCGGTGTAGGTGACGCCGGCGCCGCCGCAGTTCGGGCAGGCGCCCTCGGAGTTGGCGCTGAAGAGCGCCGGCTTGACGCCGTTGGCCTTGGCGAAGGCCTTGCGGATCGGTTCCAGCAGGCCGGTGTACGTCGCCGGGTTGCTCCGCCGCGATCCACGGATCGCCGTCTGGTCCACGACCACCACGCCGTCCCGGCCGGCCACCGATCCGTTGATCAAGGAACTCTTGCCCGAGCCGGCGACTCCGGTGATCACGACCAGTGCGCCGAGCGGGATGTCGACGTCGATCTTCTGCAGGTTGTTCGTTGCCGCGCCGCGCACCTCGAGCGCACCCGAGGGCGTACGGACAGCGTCCTTGATCCGAACCCGATCGTCCAGGTGCCGGCCGGTGATCGTCGTGCTGCTGCGCAGCCCCTCGACACTCCCCTCGTACATCACCCGGCCGCCGTCGGCGCCGGCGCCCGGACCGAGATCGACGACATGATCGGCGATCGCGATCATCTCCGGCTTGTGCTCGACCACCAGCACGGTGTTGCCCTTGTCCCGCAGTCGGCGCAGCAACCCGTTCATCCGTTGGATGTCGTGCGGATGCAGCCCGATCGACGGTTCGTCGAAGACGTAGGTGACATCGGTCAGCGACGAACCGAGATGCTTGATCATCTTGGTTCGCTGGGCCTCGCCTCCGGACAGGGTGCCGGCCGGTCGGTCCAGCGACAGGTAGCCCAGGCCGATCTCGATGAACGCGTCCAGGGTCTGCGCCAGCGCATTCAGCAGCGGCGCGACCGACGGCTCGTCGAGACCGCTGATCCAAGCGGCAAGATCGGTGATCTGCATGGCGTACGCATCGGCGATGCTGATCCCGTTGATCTTGGATGATCGCGCCTGCGCGCTGAGCCGGGTGCCGTCGCAGTCGGGGCAGACGGAGAAGGTGATCACCCGGTCGACGAAGGCACGCACGTGCGGCTGCATCGCCTCCCGGTCCTTGGAGAGCATCGACTTCTTGATCTTGGGGATCAGGCCCTCGTAGGTCAGGTTGATGCCATCGACCTTGATCCTGGTCGGCTCCTTGTGGAGCAGATCGTTGAGCTCTCGTTTGGTGAATCTGCGGATCGGCTTGTCCACGTCGAAGAATCCGCAACCGCGGAAGATCCGCCCGTGCCAGCCGTCCATGCTGTAGCCGGGGATCGTCAGCGCGCCCTCACTGAGCGACTTCGAGTCGTCGTAGAGCGCGGTCAGATCGAAATCGGTGACCGAACCCCTGCCCTCGCACCGCGGGCACATGCCACCCAGGATGGCGAAGCTCCGACGCTCCTTGATCGTCCGGCCGGCCTTGGTGACGTTGACGGCGCCCGCGCCGCTGATCGAGGCGACATTGAAGGAGAACGCCTGGGGCGAGCCGATGTGGGGTTTGCCCAGCCTGCTGAAGAGGATCCGCAGCATCGCACCGGTGTCGGTGGCGGTGCCGAGGGTCGACCGTGGATCGGACCCCATCCGTTCCTGATCCACGATGATGGCGGTGGTCAGCCCTTCCATGACATCGACGTCAGGCCGATTGAGGGTGGGCATGAATCCCTGAACGAACGCGCTGTAGGTCTCGTTGATCATCCGCTGGGACTCCGCCGCGATGGTCCCGAAGACCAGCGAACTCTTCCCGGAGCCCGACACCCCGGTGAATGCCGTCAGCCGGCGCTTCGGGAGATCGACGGTGATGTCCTTGAGATTGTTCGTCCGGGCTCCGACGACGCGGATCTGATCGTGACTGTCAGCGGGGTGCGTGGCCGCGGCCTCGGCCATGGTGCCTCATCTCCTCGGACGGTTGGGTTCGCCCCGGACGGTCGGCTCTCCCCGGAGGGCTTTCCTTCCGGCAGTCCGGTCAGGTCGGCGTAGCAGTGTTCGACGATTCCTGGGTAGCACATCAGCTGTCCCGGCAGGGTCAGTTCCGCTGCTGGATCCGGATCAGGTTGCCGGCAGGGTCTCGAATCGCGCAGTCCCGGACCCCGTACGGCTGGTCGGTCGGCTCCTGGACGACCTCGGCATTCCGGCTCGCGATCTCGGCGAAGGTGGCATCGACGTCCTTGGTCGCCAGCACCACGGCCCCGTAGGTCCCCTTGGCCATCATCTCGGCGATGACCTTCTTCTCGTCATCGGTGACACCGGGGTTGGCCATCGGCGGTGCCAGGACGATGGCCGTGTCAGGCTGACCGGCCGGGCCGACCGTGATCCAGCGATAGGCGCCCGCGCCGACGTCCAGGCGGACTTCGAAGCCGAGGACGTCGCGGTAGAACGCCAACGATTCCTCGGGATCATCCAGTGGCAGGAAGCTTGAGTAGATGGTGATGTCCATGGCGTTCAGGCTAGGTGGGCGATGAGTCCCGGCGCTTCTCGATTCCTGACCGGTCTGGTGACCTGTTTGGCGACACAGGCCGGCAGTCCGTCGGAGATTCCGGCGGTCAACTCCCGGTAGGCGCTGGGCGACATCCCGACCAGTTCGCTGAAGCGGGTGCTGAACGTGCCCAAGGACGAGCAGCCGACCTCGAAGCAGACCTCGGTCACGCTCAGATCGCCGCGGCGGAGCAGGGCCATCGCACGCTCGATCCGGCGGGTCATCAGGTACGAGTACGGCGACTCCCCGTAGGCCTGCTTGAACTGGCGGCTCAGATGCCCGGCGGACAGATGCGCGTCCCGCGCCAGGGTCTCGACATCCAGCGGCCGGGCGTACTCCCGATCGATCCGGTCCCGGACTCGACGCAGCCGGACGAGGTCTCGGCGCCGCTCCGCCTCCGATGCTCTGCTCACCTCACCGATGGTGCCACAACCGCGACTCTGGTGGCCTGGAATCATCCTGCTATGGGATGGCAACGCACCGAGTTCGAGCGCATCGCCGCAACCTTGCCGGACGCGGCCGTCCGGCCACACGGCTCGGTTGTGCACCCGGACGCGACCGACGGCTGGAGCGATCTCGACCTCCAACTCGCCACCGACGGCCCGATTCCGGCCGACGTGATCGCCGCGGGTGCCGGTCTGTGGGCGTACGAGGACGTCCGGACGCCGACGCGGGAGACCTGCCGGATGGTTCTGCGCGACGGCCGTCGCATCGATCTGTCGCTCAGCGGATCCGGCCGGATCGACGGCCTGCATCCAGCACCGGACAACGACTTCCGTTTCATCGCCGCGATGGCGGCGACGAAGATCGGCCGGGGTGATCTGCTGATCGGCGGCCACCTCACCCTCGAGCTGATCCGATCCTGTCTGGTGGTGGCCATGCAGTTGCGCGACCGGGATCTCGGAACCGCGATCCACCGCACGGGCAGCGACCGGGATCGCTACGCCGCGCGGGCGATGAAGCTGGCCACCGTCCCGCTGACGGCCACGCCGCGGCCCAACGTGGTCGAGCAGGCGGCCCGGCTCTACTCGGACTGGCGGCTCGAGCTCGATCCGGCGTACCGATCCGACTGGAGCCCGCTCGATTCGCTGATCGAACGCGGGATCGGGCAATAGTCGTCCGTCGACCGTGCAAGCCGAAGCGGTTTGGGTACGGGGCAGATTCCACGCACTGACCCGGAACAACCAGTGGAGGACTTCGCGATGCAACCGATTCCTGGACGTCCCAGCAGCTCGACTCCGACCGTCGACGAGCCGACCGAGCCGCAAGGCCCGCTGCCCGACAAGCCCGACCAGTCCGCGCCGGATGTGGTCACCCCCACGGGAGCGCCGACCGGCGCCCCGACCGCTGCCAACGGTCAACAGGGCGCCCACCTGACGACGTCCCAAGGCGTACGGCTGCGGGACAGTGACCATTCGCTCAAGGCCGGTGAACGGGGCCCGAGCCTGCTGCAGGACCACCACCTGCGGGAGAAGATCACCCATTTCGATCATGAACGGATCCCGGAGCGGGTGGTGCACGCCCGCGGTGCGGCAGCCCACGGGATCTTCGAGGGCTACGGAACCGCCGACCGGCTGACCGTCGCGGGCTTTCTGCGCAAGGGGAAGCAGACCCCGGTCTTCACCCGGTTCTCCACCGTGCTCGGTTCCCGTGGTTCGGCCGACACCGTACGCGACACCCGCGGCTTCGCGACGAAGTTCTACACCGACGAAGGCACCTTCGACCTGGTCGGCAACAACATCCCGGTCTTCTTCATCCAGGACGGGATCAAATTCCCCGACGTGATCCACGCCGGTAAACCGCATCCGGACCGGGAGATCCCCCAGGCCCAGAGTGCGCACGACACCTTCTGGGACTTCGTCTCCCTGCACAC
>Ga0164242_10006152_pt1 | contig 13260 bp, 11 predicted proteins | sample OricomgcompostMG_FD_108783 | JGI IMG/M metagenome (GOLD analysis project Ga0164242, IMG submission 108783) | Miracle-Growth compost microbial communities from Emeryville, California, USA - Original compost - Miracle growth compost (MG) ...
CGCCTCGTCGCCCTCCAGCCGGACGGCATTGTCGGCGGCAAGCGCTACTGGCTGAAATCCGCCAGCCGGCGCCAGCGCGTCACGGTCAGGACGCAATCCGTCCTCGACCTCGCCACCGGGAAATGGACCCCCTCCGACGATCTCGCCATGAACGAGATCGGCTCCGTGCGCCTTGCTTTCGACGAGCCGGCGATCTTCGACGCCTATGACAGGAGCCGGCATACCGGCTCGTTCATCCTCGTCGATCCGGACACGAACAATACGGTCGCCGGCGGCATGGTGAGCGGAAGACATTCGGACCTCGCCGTGATCGGCGAAGATGCGAGCGACCGCGCCGTCCTGTCGCTGCCGGCGGATCTGGCGCGCAGGATCATGGATCTCGATTTCGTGCGCGCAAGGGCCGACGAGATTTCGGCCCGCTTTCCCGACGGGAGCGACGCCTGAGACAGCCGATCGACCGCGTATCGGATCCCCGGAAGGCATGGCGCGCGGAATCTGCTCCGCGCGCCATGCCTGCTTCTGCGCCCCAAAAAGTCTGAATTGCACGGCCGCCGGCGGCGAGCCATAACCTCGCTCCTGCCGGCGGCTTCCGGCTGGCTTCGTTGCAAGGCAGGCGGGTTCGTGCAATGAAGCGACCGCAAGTTCCGTCGCTTTCTGCGCGGCTCGTACGAACCGCGTCCCCTCTATTCCTCCGAGCGTGCGAGACAAGGAGAAGGGCATGAAGATCACGATCATCGGTGCCGGCTATGTCGGCCTTGTGACTGGCACGTGCTTTGCCGATTTCGGCTTCCCGGTGACCTGTGTCGACAAGGACGAAAGCAAGGTCGCATCGCTGAACGACGGGCGCGTTCCGATCTACGAACCCGGCCTTTCCGAGTTGATCGCAAAGAACGCCGAGGCCGGCCGGCTGGCCTTCACCACCGATCTGCGCGAGACGATCGAGCAGTCCGACGTCATCTTCATAGCGGTCGGCACCCCTTCGCGGCGCGGCGATGGCCATGCCGACCTCGAATATGTCTATGGCGCGGCGCGCGAAATCGCCCAGTCGATCAAATCCTATACGCTCGTTATCACCAAATCGACCGTCCCCGTCGGCACAGGCGACGAAGTCGAGCGCATCATCGGCGAGACCGTGTCGCATGATCTGTTCTCGGTCGCCTCGAATCCCGAGTTCCTGCGCGAAGGCGCGGCCATCGAAGACTTCAAGCGGCCGGATCGGGTCATTTGCGGCATCTCCGACGAGCGCGCCCGCAAGACCATGGAACAGCTCTACCGGCCGCTTTCGCTCAACCGCTCGCCGGTGGTCTTCACCGACCGGAGAACGGCGGAGCTGACGAAATATGCCGCCAACGCCTTTCTCGCGACGAAGATCACATTCATCAACGAGATGGCGGATATCTGCGAAGCCGCCGGCGCGAATGTCCAGGACGTCGCCCGCGGCATAGGGCTCGATCGCCGCATCGGTTCCAAGTTCCTGCATGCCGGGCCGGGGTTCGGCGGCTCGTGTTTCCCCAAGGATACGCTCGCCCTCGTCAAGACGGCGCAGGATCTCGGCACACCGTCGCGCGTGGTGGAGACGGTCGTCGCGGTCAACGACCAGCGCAAGCGGGCGATGGCGCGCAAGGTCATTGCCGCCTGCGGAGGATCGGTCAGGGGCAAGACGGTCGCCGTTCTCGGCCTGACTTTCAAGCCGAACACCGACGACATGCGCGAAGCGCCCTCCATCGCCATCGTGCGGGCCCTGCAGGACGCCGGCGCCGCGATCCGCGCCTTCGATCCGGCGGGCATGGGGAACGCGCCGCATGTGATGGACCATGTCGACTACAGCCGCGACGCCCAATCCTGTCTGGAGGGAGCCGACGCCATGGTGCTCGTGACCGAATGGGACATGCTGCGCGGCCTCGATCCCCGGACGATCCGCTCGCGCCTGAAGGGCAATGTCGTCGTGGATCTGCGCAACGTCTACGATCCCGAACAGATGCGCGCCGAGGGCCTGACCTATATCGGCATCGGGCGATAGACGGATGCAGGCTGATCCGATGACCGTTCGATCCCTTGTTCCCGATCTCGCGAACCGCCGGATCCTGTTGACCGGCGCGGCGGGGTTCGTGGGTTTTCATCTTTCGGATCTGCTCGTTCGTTCGGGCGCCGAGGTGCTCGGCATCGACAATCTCAACGCCTATTACGACGTCTCGCTGAAGCAGGCGCGTCTCGACCTTCTTCAGCCGCTCGATCGGTTCTCCTTCAGGAAGCTCGACATATGCGACCATGAAGGCGTGGACTCGATCTTCGCGGAATTCGCCCCGGATTGCGTCATCCATCTCGCCGCGCAGGCGGGAGTGCGTTATTCGCTGGAAAATCCACGAGCCTATGTCGAGTCCAATGTCGGCGGCTTCCTGAATATCCTCGAAGCATGCCGCGCCCACCCCGTCCGGCATTTGATCTACGCGTCATCGAGTTCCGTCTACGGCACGAACTCGAAGATCCCGTTCAGCGAGGACGATCCGGTGGAACAGCCGGTTTCTCTCTACGCCGCTACGAAGCGCGCGGACGAGCTGATGGCGCGGACCTACTCTCATCTCTTCGGCATTGCCGCGTCCGGCCTGCGCTTCTTCACGGTCTACGGCCCGTGGGGCCGGCCGGACATGGCGTATTTCTCGTTCACCAAGGCGATTCTCGAAGGCCGCGCGATCGACGTCTACAATCACGGCCGCATGCGCCGCGACTTCACCTATATCGACGACATCGTCAGGGCGATCGCGACGCTGGTCGACCATCCGCCAATCCCCGAGGCCGGGTCCGGCGACGCGCCGCCGCACGCGCTCTACAATATCGGCAATCACACGCCGATCGAACTCGAACGTTTCATAACCGCGATCGAAACGGCTCTGGGGAAAGAAGCCAGGCGCAACTATCTGCCCATGCAGCCGGGCGATGTGCCGGCCACATATGCGAATGTCGACCGGCTGGCGGCCGTCACCGGTTTTTCGCCGGATACGCCGATCGAAACCGGCATCGCGCGCTTCGTCGAGTGGTACCGCAGCTACTACGATCGTTGAGGCTTCGAGGCCGCGACCGCCTTCGTGCGGTCGTCAGAAGTAGCCTTCCCTCTTCTTCTTTTCCATCGAGCCGCTTTCGTCGCGGTCTATGAGACGGCCCTGCCGTTCCGACGTCGTAGCGCTCGCCATCTCGTCGATGATGGCGTCGAGGGTTTCGGCCTGCGACTCGACCGCGGCGCTCAGCGGATAGCACCCGAGCGTGCGGAACCGGACGGAACGCGTCTCCACCGCTTCCCCGGCGCGCAGTTTAAAACGCTCGTCATCGACCATGATCAGCATGCCGTCGCGCTCGACGACCGGCCTCGGCCGGGCAAAGTAAAGCGGGACGACGGGAATGTTTTCCGCCCGGATATATTCCCAGATGTCCAGTTCCGTCCAGTTGGACAGCGGAAACACCCTGAACGATTCGCCCTGCTCCTTGCGGGTGTTGAAGATTCTCCAAAGCTCCGGCCGCTGGTTCTTCGGGTCCCAGCCCTGCTCCCTGTTGCGGAAGGAAAATATCCGCTCCTTCGCCCGGGATTTTTCCTCGTCGCGCCGGGCGCCGCCGAGTGCGGCGTCGAAACCGTGGAGCGAAAGCGCCTGGCGCAGCGCCTCGGTCTTCATGACTTGCGTGTGGAGCCTTGCGCCATGGTCGATCGGATTGATGTTGCGGCGACGACCTTCCTCGTTGATGTGGACGATCATCCGAACACCGGGACGCCTGGCAACCTCGCCCCGGAATGCGATCATCTCCCTGAACTTCCATGTCGTGTCGACGTGCAGGAGCGGGAAAGGCAGCGGCGCGGGATGAAAGGCCTTCTGCGCCAGATGGAGCATGACGGCCGAGTCCTTGCCTATGGAAAAGAGCATGACCGGCGCGGAAAACGACGCCGCTACCTCGCGAATGATGTGGATGGCCTCGGCTTCCAGGACTTCGAGATGGCTCAACATGTCCTCGCTTTCATCTTGGATCGCGCTCGCCGCGTCTCGATACATGTGAGAAACGCACGCCTCATGCCCTCCAGATGTGGTCGTCGGTCTCGGCATACCGGCCGCGGGCGTCTATGACGAGCGGGCTCCGCCGCCGGATGAGTTCGTAGTCGAAATCGTCGTGGTCGGTGGCGATCAGCACGCAGTCGAACGCTTTCAATGCGTCCTCATTAAGCGGCGTGCTTTCCAGACCGAAATCGAAGCGGCGCATCCTGCCGAGTGCGGGAACATGCGGATCGCTATAGGCCACCTCGGCGCCGAGCTCCTGCAATTTCTCCATGATCTCGAGCGCCGGCGATTCGCGCGTGTCGCCGACATTCTTCTTGTAGGCGACGCCGAGAACGAGAATGCGCGCGCCGCTGACCGAACGCTTTCGCGCATTCAGCGCCAGAGCAAGCTTGCCGACGACATAATCCGGCATCGCGGAATTGACCTCGCCCGCAAGCTCGATGAAGCGGGTCTCGACGCCGTACTCCCTCGCCTTCCAGGTCAGGTAGAACGGGTCGATCGGGATACAATGTCCGCCGAGCCCGGGGCCCGGCTGATAGGGCACGAAGCCGAACGGCTTGGTGGACGCCGCCCTGATCACCTCGTAGATGTCGATCCCCATACGGTCGGCCACGATCTTCATCTCGTTGACGAGCCCGATGTTCACGGCGCGGTGGATGTTTTCGAGAAGCTTTGCCAGTTCCGCCGTGCGGGCCGAGCTGACCGGCACCACCTCGTCGACGATCATCGAATAGAGCGCGACGCCGACGTCGCGGCAATCCGCGGTGCAGCCACCGCAGATCTTCGGGATGTTCTCGATCGAGTATTGCCGGTTTCCCGGATCCTCCCGCTCGGGGGAGAAGACGAGGAAGACGTCGCGTCCCACCTTCAGCCCGCGGCTCTCCATGCGCGGCCGCAACTCCTCGTCGGTGGTGCCTGGATAGGTCGTGCTCTCGAGCGAAACGACCTGTCCCCGGCGAAGATGCGGCACGATCGTCTCGACCGTGCCGAGGACATAGCTCAGGTCCGGTTCGCGATGAGGCCCCAGCGGCGTCGGCAGGCAGAGGACGATCGCGTCCAGTTCCGAGACGCGGTCGAGGTCGGAAGTCACCGCGAGCCCAGTTGCCAAGGCGTTGTGGATACGCGCATCGTCGATTTGCGCGATGTAGCTTTTTCCGGACCGCAGCAACTCGATCTTCGCCGGGTCGTTGTCGAATCCGACCGTCGCGAAGCCGCGCTCGGCGAATCTGAGCATGAGCGGCAATCCGACATAGCCGAGCCCGACGACGCCGATGCTCGCCCTGCCGGCGGCAATTCTTTCAAGCAGTTCGTCCTTGGCCGAGACTTCGTCCACCATCCAACACCCTTGCTCGCCGCCGGGCCTTCGGCCCCTGCCGGCGCCGACACATACACGCCCGAGCCGAAACGAGAAAGACCGATGCCATTTCGAGCGCGGGTCGATTCGATGTGGCGCGCTCGCCGATGCTCCTCGTGAAAGGCAGCCGGTCGTTCCTGAGTAGGAAATCCGCAGCACCCATGATAGGTGCAATGCATTTCCGATGCTGGCTAAGCTGTTCGTTGCTCATTTCGATCAAGGCCATGAAACGCTGTTTCGATTTCCTTCTCTCGTCGGTCGGCCTCCTCGTCGCCGCGCCGATCATAGCGGTCCTGTCGATCGTCATCCGGGCCGAGACGCCGGGGCCGGCGATCTTCCGGCAGCGGCGCGTCGGGCGTGACGGCGCGCCCTTCATTTGCCTTAAGCTGCGCACGATGCGGCAGGACGTCGACGAGGTGCCCACCCATCAGAGCACGCGCAGCGACCTGACATCGGTCGGCCGAGTCCTGCGGCGATGGAAGCTCGACGAGCTGCCGCAATTATGGAACGTGTTCGTCGGAGACATGAGTTTCGTCGGACCCCGCCCGTGCCTGTTCTCGCAGACCGAATTGATAGAAGAGCGAAGGAATCTCGGTGTTCTGCGCCTGCGGCCGGGTATCACCGGGCTTGCCCAGGTCGAGGGCGTCGACATGTCCGATCCGATCAGGCTCGCAATGCTCGATGCAACATATATCGGACGGGAAAGTTTATACACCGACATACTCATCCTCGTTCGCACCATCTCGCCCGGTGCTCTTGCGGACAGGGTCGGAAACTGAGAATGAATGCAGACCATATTGCAAATCAAACGGCCTTTGTCTGACGCCCGTCCGGGGGCATGGCGGCATCGGGCCATCGACGGTCCTTCGACGAACCTGGGCGAATTGTCCGTGCAGGTATGAGCACCATGATCAACGCCCTGCGCAACTGGCTGCGCGACCTTCCCCGCCCGGCCAAGCGCGCCATCCTCCTGACCGCCGATCTGTCGTTGCTGTTCCTTGTTCTATGGGGCAGCTACAGCATCCGTCTGGGGCAGTTCTTCGTGCCCAACGTCGTCCAGTTCGTGCTGATGGTGTGCGCGCCGGTCATCGCCATACCGATCTTCATACGGATGGGCCTCTACCGGGCCGTGATCCGATATCTTCCGGACCGCGCGATATGGGTGACGATCCAGGCCATGTCGCTCGCCACATTGCTGTGGATCTGCCTGCTTTTCCTGACGGCGATGTCCGGCATAGAAGGCGCGCCGCGCTCCATCCCCCTGTTCTACTGGGCTTTCGGCATATGGGTGGTCGCCGGCATCCGCTTCGGCGCGAAGCTGCTTCTCTGGCCCCGCGCGGGAGCGCGCCACATCACACGTCGGCAGGTCGTGATCTACGGGACGGACGAGGGCAGCCTGCAACTCGCCGCTGCGCTGCGGGAGCAATCGGACCGGTTCGTCGCCGGCTTTATCGAATCCGATCCCACCCTGTTCGGCCGGGACATCATGGGCATCCGCGTCTATTCGGAGGACGCGGTCGCCGATCTCATCCGCAATTACGGCATCAAGGAAATCCTTGTCTCGCTCTCCGCCGTCGGGCTTGAAAAGCGCAAGAAGCTTCTGCAGGACCTGCAGGATTATCCCATCAAGATCCGCGCCCTGCCCGCCATGTCGGAGATCACTGGCGGCGGCGCGCTAGACAGCCAGCTCCGAAACATGGAGATCGACGATCTGCTTGGTCGCTCGGCGGTGCCCGCCAAGCCGGAACTGCTGTCGTCGATCCTGCGCGGAAAGGTCGTTTGCGTGTCCGGTGCGGCGGGTTCGATCGGCTCGGAACTCGCCCGCCTCGTGGCCCGATGGTCCCCCGCCAAGCTCGTCCTGCTCGATATCAACGAATACGGCCTCTACCAGATCGAGCGCACCCTTCGACGAGCGGGCAATGTCGAACTCGTCTGCGCGCTCGGTTCGGTGACGAACGAAAGCCTTCTGCAAGACCTCCTGACCAGTCATGCCGTCGAGGTGGTCTTTCACGCCGCCGCCTACAAGCATGTGCCGCTGGTCGAGGAAAACGCGGTGGAAGGAACCCGCAACAACGTCCTCGGCACGGATACCATCGCGCGCGTATCCCTCCAATGCGGCGTTCGACGCTTCGTCCTGATCTCGACCGACAAGGCGGTTCATCCATCCAACGTGATGGGAGCGAGCAAGCGCTGGGCGGAGTTGATAACGCGCTCCTACGGAGACCTCGCGGCCAGCCAGGGCGGTGACCAGCGGTTCTGCATCGTGCGATTCGGCAACGTGCTCGGTTCGAGTGGATCCGTCGTGCCTCTGTTCCGCGAGCAGATCGAGACCGGCGGCCCCCTCACGCTGACCGACGAGGGGATGATGCGTTACTTCATGTCGATCCACGAAGCAGCGGAACTCATCGTCCAGGCGGGGGCGATGTCGGAAGGCGGAGACATCTTCCTCCTCGACATGGGCGACCAGATCGCGATCCGCAGACTGGCCGAGAACATGATCCGGCTCGCCGGCCTCGTGGAGAAGACGCCCCAAAATCCCGAAGGGGACATCGAGATCAGGATCACCGGCGCCCGGCCCGGAGAGAAGCTTGTCGAGGAACTCTTCTACGATCCGTCTCGGGTGGCCACGACATCGCATCCGAAAATCCGCAAGGCCCATCGCGGAACCATCCATGACGGCTTCTGTCCCGACGATCTTTCCCGGCTGCGCGAGGTCCTCGCCACGCGCGATGCGGCGAAAGTCCGCGAAGTCCTGTTCGAAGTCCTATCCAGACCCGAGCCGAAATAGAAAGAGCCGCCGGCAACGAAGCACGGCGGCTCTCGTGATGTTGCGGAGCGTCCGGCCCGGTCGAGACCGGACGATCAGCTCAACGCGCGATGCGTGAGATCAGCGACCAGATGGACGGCACGGCCAGGACGACAAGCGCAACCTTGATCAGGTCCGGCACGAGGAAGGGAACGACGCCGTACTGCCAGGCCTCATGCGTACCGATGAGCGCGGAAAGCCAGCCATAGCCCAATCCGAGAACAAGTGCCTCGCCGAGAATGACGGCGCCCGCGAACTTGACGATCTGGCGGTCCCAGCCCCGATCGGCGGCCCAGCCGACGACGATGGCGGCGAGAACGAATCCGGCGAGGTAACCGCCCGTCGGTCCCATCATATAGACGAGGCCGATGCCCTTTTCCGGCGTTGCCTGGAAGACCGGCAGGCCGGCAGCGCCCTCGGCCATGTAAAGCAGGAGCGTCGCCAGGCCGAGGCGGGCGCCGAAGGCCGCTGCCAGTGCATAGACGGCCAGCGTCTCGAGCGACATGTCGACCGGCCCGAAGACAACGCGCGTCTTGGCCGAAAGGGTCAGAATGAGGGTGCCGAGGACGGCGAGCACGACGTACGACGCGTAACGCGCAGCCGGGCGTTCCGATATCAGGTTGTCCGCGATCGAGCGGTTTGTGGCAAAAGTCATTGGCGAATCTCCCCGCGCCTTCGACCCGACGCTACGCCGGGTCGCTCGCCCAAGGGTATATTCACTCCCGATAGCGAGGTAAAGACGGCCACCACCCATGCCTCGCCAACCGCCGGAATGCTCACATGAACGAACCCGAATTCGATCGCGACTTCGATCCTGCCCATGGGCGGCTCGTCCCGGCGGCGCGGCAGGTGGCTCGGCTGACGGCGCCGAACACCGGTCCGATGACCTTTACGGGGACAAACACCTATATCGTCGGAGACCGCTCGGTCGCGGTCATCGATCCAGGGCCGGAGAACGAGACGCATTACGAGGCGCTGAAGGCGGCCCTCGCCGGGCGCCACGTCAGCCATATCCTCGTCAGCCACACGCACAAGGACCATTCGCCGCTGGCGGCGCGGCTTGCGGAGGATTTCGCCGCCCCCGTGCTGGCGGAGGGTCCGCATCGCGCCGCCCGGCCGCTGCATGTCGACGAGGTCAACCCGCTGTCGGAGAGCGCGGACATGGCGTTCGTCCCGTCTCTGCGACTTGCGCATGGAGATGTCGTGGAGGGCGACGGATGGAGCCTCGAGGCGGTGCATACGCCCGGCCATACGGCGAACCATCTGGCGTTCGCGCTAACGGGAACCGGCATCCTCTTTTCCGCCGACCACGTCATGGCGTGGGCGACGACGGTGATTGCGCCTCCCGATGGCGCCATGGGCGACTATATGGCTTCCCTCGACCGGCTGATGGCGAGGGACGACACGCTTTACCTGCCCGGGCACGGCGGGCCGGTGCGTCAGCCGCGACCTTTCGTGCGCGCGCTCAAGGCGCATCGCCGCATGCGCGAACGTGCCATCCTGGAACGCATCCGTGCCGGCGACCGGTCGATCGCCGAGGTCGTCGCCTGGATCTATCGCGACACCGACCCGAGACTGCTCAAGGCGGCGGCGCTCTCGGTTCTCGCGCATGTGGAAGACATGGTGTCGCGCGGCGTGCTGGCAACGGACGGCCCCCCTTCGCTGACGGGCGAATACGTGGTGGGTGACGAAGCGGACCACCGACCATAGAACCGGCGGCGCAAGAAGCGCGACGCATCAGTTGTTTCCGGAGACGCCCAGATCGGCATCGAGCGCATCGAAGACCGAGTTCATCAACGCCACCCCGGTGCCGAGGTCATGCGGCCCGAAGCGCGAACGCACCCGCAGATCAACATCCACATAGTCGCCGTCCTCCCGCAGGCGGATGACGACGTCACTGGTGAGGCCGAGGATGGGCGACCGATGTATAGCCTGGATGCGGGCGTCCCTGGGCAGCGTCGGCGTCTCGGGCTCCGCGAGCACCGGCGAGGGACGATCGAGCGGTATCGGCACGTTTTGCCGGGCACTCGTCGCCGAAATCGACTTTGGCGCTTTCTCCTGCGTTTCGGCGGGCGTCTCGCCGGCCTTGCCGGTAGCCCGCTGCGGCGGACCGACGCCCGTCTCGGAGACGACGGCCAGATGATTGTCGGCCATGGCGCGGCGGGTGGCATTCAACACGTCGTCGAACCCTTGCTGATAGCGCCGCCCGACGAGGTCAGGATAGGCTATCGCCTCGATCGCATGCTGGTCGCGCGCGTCCACCGGGGGAAACGCGGTCATCCACGGCTCGTCACGGACGACCGTCAGCCATTGCGGCGGGTCGGACACGTTGCTCGTCACTTCGTCGAGCTCCGGCAAGGTGGCGAAACGCCAGAAGCCGTACGCGACGGGCGCCAGGATGACGGCGGCGCAGATGAGCGCCGCGCAAGACGCGAGACCGCCCTTCGCTCCAACCATCCAAAGACGCGCGAACCCGACGATCGAAAGCAACAGCGCGACGATGGCGAGAAGCATCGCCAAGCCGGCGATCGCTGCAAAATGGTCGACCGCAAGCGACCCGAAGCGGTGCGACACAATCGCGACGACGAAAAGAAGAAGCGCGAACAGGCCAATGCGCCGTGCCAACGCAGCCGAAAGAGATACCGGTCGATCGTAGTAGGCTGTCATCTTTTCGGTTGAATGGTCCCTGCCACGATTGCGGGCGGACCGCGGTTCCCTCGCTTTCTTCCATACGCCTTCGTGCCGTGGCGAACAAGGAAATGCGAACGCAGCGCCTTACTTAAGCCACGCTTGCTGCAGACCGTCCGATCGGGAAATGAGGGATTCGGGGGCTCGAGTGGAGTCTGCCCATGTCGCAACTATCCTTGGATTCGCTCGCCGAAACCACGAAGACCGAATTGGGTATCCTGGGAAGGGCCGAAGAACCGATGCCCACCGGGGACAAGAGGACCGACATCAACGAACTCGGACTTGAACTCGTCGAACTCGAGTGTGCCCTGGACATCGCACAGTCCGACAAGAAGGGTTTTGCCGACACCGTCGCTGCGGCGGCACGGTCCATGGATGGCGAGTTGCTGTTTTGCCTGCCGGCCTCCGGTCTGGCGGACGGGCAACAGAAGATCGCCGCGGTGCGAATTCCCGTCGCAGGCTCCCATCGTCTCGTCTTCGTCTTCCTGAGCGAGGACGGCGCGCGTCTGACGGTTCGCGTCCCGACGGAGGAAACCGCCGGACTGGCCAGTTTTTCAAACGCTTTCATCGACCTCCTGGAACGGCTTTAGAAATCCGAAGACCCTCGACAACCTGTCCTTCGAGACCCGTCTGCAAAGCGGCTTGCAAATGATCGGACGCCTGGAATCGATGACCGGCCCGCTCTTTCATGTTGACTTTCCCGCCGCGCCGGGATGTTTCTGTGGCGATTTTGGGGCCGGCTCGCCGGTCGCCTGAACGGGAAACGAGCGGGTAGACGGCGTCTTCATGCTACAGGCCTATGTTTCGGACGGTTCGCCGTTCGACCTGACGACCTTGAGCGAGTCCGAGCCGCTGCCCCCGTCGGTGGTCTGGCTGGACCTCATCGATCCGTCGAATGAAGAAGAACGCCTTGCCGAGCGATTGCTGGACGTCGAACTGCCGACCCACGACGATCTCAAGGACATCGAGCCGTCGAGCCGGCTCTATGTCGAAAACGGCACGATCTACATGACCGCCAGCCTGGCATGGCGAGTGGAAACCGGCTTCGCGGAGATAACCGACGTCGGTTTCGTCATAGCCGACAATCGTCTCGTGACCATCCGCTATGCCGAACCGAAGGCTTTCAAGATATTCCGTACCGCGGCGCCGCGCCTCGGCGGCTGCGGCTCGACCGGGCTTGTGGTTCTGACGAAGCTTCTCGAATCGATCGTCGACCGGACCGCCGAAATCCTCGAATACACGTCGGCGGCCGTCGACGATCTTTCCGGCAAGATCTTCTACCGGGACGCTCTCCGGAAAAACGAGCACGAAGCGTCGAAGGACCTGCAGGCGCAACTCGGCTCCATTGCGGAATTCCAGCGCCTGACGGCCAAGACCCGAGAAAGCCTGACGTCGCTCGCGCGCGTACTGAGCTTCCTTTCGCCCATGCCCGCAATATCCCAGGACAAGGGCATGAAGGACCGTTGCAAGAGCGTTTCGCGGGACATCCAGTCCTTGTCGGAGCACGCGACCTTCGTGTCGGCCAACATCACCTTCCTGCTCGACGCCACACTCGGCCTGATCAATCTCGAGCAGAACAAGATCATCAAGATCTTCTCGATCGCGGCAGTCGTGCTGCTGCCACCGACCTTCGTCGGCACGCTATATGGAATGAACTTCAAGGACATGCCGGAGTTAAACTGGACCTACGGATATGTCTATGCGATCGGCCTGATGGTCGTGGTGTCGGTCATCCCATTCATCTGGTTCCGCAAAAAGGGCTGGTTCTGAGGCCTCTGACTATGGATGAAACGAAACAGCCGCAGAAGGGCGTCGAGATATCGGCCCCTTCGACCAAGGACGCTCATTCGGGCCCGGACGGAAAATCGGGCCTTTTCGCACTGACGCTCGGCTCGATCGGCGTCGTCTATGGCGACATCGGCACGAGCCCGCTCTACGCATTCCGCGAGGCGCTTCGCCCTGTTGCCGGCGATGGGCTGACCCGGGAAGAAATTCTCGGCGTCGCCTCTCTCCTCATCTGGGCGCTGATCATCATCGTGTCGCTCAAATACGTCGCCCTGCTGCTGCGCGCCGACAACAACGGAGAGGGCGGCATGCTGGCGCTCCTGGCGCTGGTGCAGAAATCAGTCGGCAAGAGAACAACTCTGGTGCTGATGATGGGCGTCGCGGGCTGCGCGCTGTTCTTCGGCGACGCGATCATCACCCCGGCCATTTCCGTTCTGTCGGCGGTGGAAGGTCTGCAACTCGTCACTCCGGCCTTCCAGGGCTACAGCGACGTTATCGCGATCGTCATCCTGATCGGGCTGTTCCTCGTCCAGTCGCGCGGGACGGCGAAGGTCGGCGCGGTGTTCGGGCCGATCGTGCTGGTCTATTTC
>Ga0164242_10006153_pt1 | contig 13258 bp, 12 predicted proteins | sample OricomgcompostMG_FD_108783 | JGI IMG/M metagenome (GOLD analysis project Ga0164242, IMG submission 108783) | Miracle-Growth compost microbial communities from Emeryville, California, USA - Original compost - Miracle growth compost (MG) ...
GAAGTCGGCGGCGTGGTGGCCGTCGAGCAGGTCGGCGTCGAGGTTCTGGACCAGGCCGGTGCCGTTGGTCCGCAGCGGTGCGTCGCTGCCGCTCTTGGTGCGCAGGTCGAGTACCGGGCCAGCTTTGGTGCGGGCCAGTGCAGTCGCCTTCGGCGACCGGTTGAGCTTGCCGAGCAGCAGGCTCTTCCCAGTCGCCGCGTAGGAGACGTAGTCACTGCCGAGGACCAGAGCGGCGACGGCCGCCGCGACGATGAGGACGGTGCTGAGCCGACGCATGTGCGCTCCTGCAGACGAGAGGACGGACGGCAGGCGACGCTACCGTGCCGCGGCCGCGTGCGGAGCCGATTCACAACGGCGGCGCCACCGGCGGCTCACCGCCCTCGTTCCCGGTCGTGGGCGGCTGCGGCCGAGCCGGCGGGGGCACCTCGGAGGGGGCCACCTCGGCGGCAGTGACCTCCGGGGACTGCGGTGCGGAGGTCGCGCCGCGGTCGCCGAGCAGCGTGTTCAGCCGCGCCGGGCTGAGCCGGGAGAACTTCCGCGGCTGGCTGCGGGTGCGGTCGAGCACTGCCACCTCGAGGTCGTCGACCGGGATCACCCGGTCACCGTCGCCGTTGCCCGCGTGCCCGAGCGCGGCCACCGCCAGTCGCAGCGCGTCGGCCAGTCCGGCGCCCTCGACGTAGCGCTCCTTGAGGTAGCCGGCCACCACGTCGGCCGCGCCGCCCATCACCGCGAAGCCGTGCTCGTCGGCGACCTGCCCGTCGTAGGTGAGCCGGTAGAGCTGGTCGTCGGCCGGCGTGTCGCCGATCTCGCCGACGAACAGCTCGACCTCGTAGGGCTTCTCCCCGCCCGAGCTGAAGATCGTGCCGAGGGTCTGGGCGTAGGCGTTGGCCAGGCCCCGCCCGGTCACGTCGCGCCGGTCGTAGGAATAGCCGCGCATGTCCGCCAGCCGGACGCCCGCGATGCGCAGGTTCTCGAACTCGTTGTAGCGACCGACCGCGGCGAAGGCGATCCGGTCGTAGATCTCGCTGACCTTGTGCAGCGCCGCCGACGGGTTCTCGCTGACGAACAGCAGCCCGTCGGCGTACTGCAGGCCGACGACCGACCGCCCCCGCGAGATCCCCTTCCGGGCGAAGTCCGCCCGGTCCTTCATCAGCTGCTCGGGGCTGACGTACCCGAATCCCATGCTCACGCTCAGGCCTCCAGCTCCGCGATCGGTCCGTCGGGTCGCCGCATCCGGCCGCCGACCACCCGGTCGGCCACGGCCGCCACCTCCGCGTCGGGCAGCCGTCGGCCGCCGTCCGCGGTGATGACGTGCACCACCGGGAAGATCCGGCGGGTCATGTCGGGGCCACCGGTCGCCGAGTCGTCGTCGGCGGCGTCGTAGAGCGCCTGGACGACGGCGGTGACGGCACCGGTCTCGTCCAGGTCGTCGCGGTAGAGCTTCTTCAGCGCGCCGCGGGCGAACATCGATCCGGAGCCGACCGAGTGGAACGCGGTCTCCTCGTAGCGGCCGCCGGTGACGTCGTAGGAGAAGATCCGGCCGATGTTCTGCTCCAGGTCGAAGCCAGCGAAGAGCGGGACCACCGCCAGACCCTGCATCGCCATCCCGAGGTTGCCGCGGATGAGCGCGGAGAGCCGGTTCGCCTTGCCGTCGAGGGAGAGCGTGGAGCCCTCGATCTTCTCGTAGTGCTCCAGCTCGACCTGGAACAGCCGCACCATCTCGACCGCCAGGCCGGCCGTGCCGGCGATGCCGACGCAGGAGAACTCGTCGGCCGGGAAGACCTTCTGGATGTCGCGCTGGGCGATGACGTTGCCCATCGTGGCGCGCCGGTCACCGGCCATCACCACGCCGCCGGCGTAGGTCACCGACACGATGGTGGTGCCGTGCGGCGCCAGGCCGGCCGCGTCTCCCATCGGCAGGGTGCGGCGGCCCGGCAGCAGGTCCGGCTGGGCGCTCGCCAGGAAGTCGGCGAAGGAGGAACTGCCCGGAGTCATGTACGACGCCGGGATGCGCGACTCGCTCATTCGCCGCCCTTCTGGATGAACGACTTCACGAAGTCCTCGGCGTTGGTCTCCAAGACGTCGTCGATCTCGTCGAGGATGTCGTCGATGTCCTGGTCGAGCGCCTCCTTGCGCTCGGCGACATCGGTCTCCGGCGAGGTCTCGACGGCCTCTTCGTCGGCCTCGGACTTCCGCGGCTGCTTCTGTTCCTGTGCCATGCCTCCAAACCTAGCCGAAGGCTGCATGGGAATTCTGGGATCGTGGGCCCATGTGGAACGACCTCATGCACCTCCAGATCTCACTGCCCGACAAGATCGTCCGCACCGTGGCCGTCTATCTCCTGCTGGCGGTGATCCTGCGGCTGGTCGGGAAGCGGGACCTCGCCCAGCTCAACGCGTTCGACCTGGTGGTGATGCTGCTGTTGTCCAACGTCGTGCAGAACGCGGTGATCGGCCCGGACAACTCCCTACTGGGCGGCGCGATCGGCGCGGTGGTGCTGATCGCCGTCAACGCCGCCGTGGTCCGGCTGGTACGCCGATCCGACCGGCTGGCTCGGGTGATGGAGGGCACCGCGACGGTCCTGGCCCGCGACGGCCGCTGGGACGAGCAGGCGCTGCGCGCCGAGGGGCTGCGGCAGGCCGACGTCGACGCGGCCCTGCGCCGGCAGAACGCGAACTCGGTGGCGGAGGTCGAGCGGGTCACCATCGAGCCCGGTGGCGCCATCGTGGCGACTCTGAACGCGGAGGACGAGTCGGCCACGGCCGGTGACGTGGCCCGGCTGGAGGCCAAGCTGGACGCGATCCTGGCGGCTATCCGTGGGTGAGCGCCTCGAACAGCTCCTCGGCGGTCGCACTCGCGTCGATCAGCGCGCCGACGCTCGTGCGGGTGCCCCGCAGCGGGTCGATGGTGGGCACCCGCTGCAGTGACTCGTGGCCGGGCAGGTCGAAGATCACCGAGTCCCAGCTGGCCGCGGCAATGCTGGCGGCGTACTTCTCCAGGCAGCGGCCGCGGAAGTAGGCGCGGGTGTCGGCCGGCGGCTCGTGCATGGCCGCCTCGACGCTCGTGTCGTCGAGCAGGCGCTCGATCCGGCCGGCGCGCACCAGTCGGTGGTAGAGGCCCTTCTCCGGGCGGATGTCGGCGTACTGCAGGTCGACCAGGTGCAGCTTGGCGTCGTCCCAGTCGAGTCCGTCGCGGTCGCGGTAGGACTGCAGCAGCTTGAGCTTGGCCACCCAGTCCAGCTCGCCGGCGCACAGCATCGGGTCCCGCTCGAGCCGGTCCAGCACCGACTCCCAACGCGCCAGGATGTCGACGGTCTGGGCGTCGGCGTCGGCGCCGTAGCGGTCCTCGACGTACTTCTTGGCGAGGTCGAGGTATTCCAGCTGCAGCTGCACCCCGGTGATGGTGCGGCCGTCGGCCAGGGTGACCTGGTGCTTGAGCGTCGGGTCGTGGCTGACCGCCCGCAACGCGGCGACCGGGTTCTCGACGGTGAGGTCGCGGCTGAGGAAGCCGTCCTCGATCATGGCGAGCACCAGCGAGGTGGTGCCGACCTTGAGGTACGTCGAGACCTCGGCCAGATTGGCGTCGCCGATGATCACGTGCAGCCGGCGGTACTTCTCGGGGTCGGCGTGCGGCTCGTCGCGGGTGTTGATGATCGGCCGCTTGAGGGTGGTCTCCAGCCCGACCTCGACCTCGAAGAAGTCGGCCCGCTGGCTGATCTGGAAGCCGTGCCGCTTGCCGTCCTGGCCGATGCCGACCCGGCCCGCCCCGACGACGACCTGCCGGCTCACGAAGAACGGCGTCAGGTGGCGCACGATGTCGGCGAACGGCGTGGCACGCCGCATCAGGTAGTTCTCGTGGGCACCGTAGGAGGCGCCCTTGTTGTCGGTGTTGTTCTTGTAGAGCATGATCTGCGGGCTGCCCGGCAGCCGCTGAGCCGCCTTGGTGGCGTCCAGCATGATCTGCTCGCCGGCCTTGTCCCAGCGCACCGCGTCCAGCGGCGTGGTCACCTCGGGGGTGGAGAACTCCGGGTGGGCGTGGTCCACGTAGAGCCGGGCGCCGTTGGTCAGGATCACGTTGGCCAGGCCGAGGTCCTCGTCGGTGAGCTGACTGGGATCCGCCACATGACGCGACATGTCGAAGCCGCGGGCGTCGCGCAGCGGCGACTCCTCCTCGAAGTCCCACCGTGCCCGGCGGGCCCGGAGGGTGGCGCTCGCGTAGGCGTTGACGACCTGCGAGGAGGCCACCATCGGGTTGGCCAGCGGCTGCCCGGCCACGGAGATGCCGTACTCGACCTCGGTCCCCATCACCCGACGCACGCTCATGGGTCGAGCCTACGCCGGGGCGGGAGCCGCCGTGGCCCGCCGGGCGCGCCGCCGGCCGTCCCGACTACCGCCGTACCTCGTAGATCAGGTTGAACGGCGTCTGTGCCGCTCGCCGGAACCGGGTGAAGCCGGCCTCCTGCGTCACCTGCCGGATCGCGGCCTCGCCGGCCTGCGCCCCGAGCGTGCGGGCACCGCCCTGGGACACCGCGTTGGGCACGCACAGGAAGGCGCTGAACGAGTAGTACACGCGCCCGACCGGGTTGAGGTTTCCCTCGACCGTGTCGGCGGCCATCGGCTCCACGACCAGCCAGGTGCCGTCCGGCGCCATCCGCTCGTGGATGTGCCGGGCGGCGGCCACCGGGTGACCCATGTCGTGCAGGCAGTCGAACGTCGTCACCAGGTCGTAGGGACCGCCGTGGAAGTCGGTCGCCCCGGCCACCTCGAAGCCGACCCGATCGGTCAGGCCCAGGTCCGCGGCGTGCTTGCGGGCGATCCGATCGACCGGTCGTGGTAGTCCGACCCGGTGAAGGTGGCGTGCGGGAACGCCTGCGCCATCAGCATGGTCGAGGCACCCAGGCCGCAGCCCACGTCAGCCACCGCGCCGCCGGCGGCGAGCCGCTCCTCGACGCCCTCCAGCGCCGGGATCCACGACGACATCAGGCTGGCGGCGTACCCGGGACGGAAGAAGCGCTCGGTACCGGCGAAGACCTCGCCGTCGTGCTCGTGCCAGCCGATCCCCTCACCGCTGCGGAAGGCGTCGGCCACCCGCAGGGTGGCCTTGAGCGCGCCCAGCGCGAGCTGGAACGCGCCCGGTAGGAAGACCGGCCCGTCCGGGTCGGTCAGCGCGAACGCCTGCTCCGGTGTCAGCGAGTAGGTCTGCGTGTCGGCGTCGTAGGTGACGTAGGTGACGTAGCCGCCCGCCGCCTGCCCGCGCAGCCACTCCTCGACGTAGCGCGGCGCGGTCTGGGTGGCCGCGGCCAGCTGCTCGGGTCGCATCGGTCCTCCGGCGAGGGCGCGGTAGAGGCCCAGCTGGTCGCCGATCACGATCCCTCCGGCCCCGATGGTGGCGCCCAGGTCGCCGACGAAGTGGTGCAACAGCTCGGTGAACCTGTCCTCATCGATCTGTGTCATGTCCCTGCTCCCTTGGTGAGATGTCCTTCCGGTGTTCTACGGCCCCGCCAGGACCCCACGCATCGGTGACGGCTACCGAGATCGGTCCAGCCGGCTACCGAGATCGGCTCGCGGTTCGGGCACCCGGGCGGCCTCCCCGGCCAGGGCGCGATAGCGCTCCGCCGCCTCCTGACGCGTCCCGACGCCGAGCTTGGCCAGGATCGCCGCCACGTGGCTGTCGACGGTGCGCACCGACAGGGTCAGCCGGGCCGCGATCTCGGCGTTGGTCAGCCCGTCCGCGAGGTGGCGCATCACCGCGCGCTGCCGGGCGGTCAGGCCGGCCGGGTCGATGCGGGTGGCCGGGGCCGGTCCGCGCGGCACGCCGGTGGCTCCTCGACCGCGCAGGCTGCGCCGTACCCGCTGGGCGAGGGCGACCGCGTCCATCCGGTCGAGCATCTCCAGCGCGGCCAGGTTGTCGGCCAGGTCCGGGCTGTGCGCCAGCGCCTCGGCCTGCTGATAGGTCCAGCCCAGCAGCCGCCATCGCGCCGCCGCCTCCTGCCAGCGGCCGACCGCCATCAGGGCGTACGGCGAGTCCGGCGCCTGCGCCGCCAGGTCCTGGGCGTCCTCGATCGGCGCGCCGACGGCGCCCAGCCGGTAGCCGAGCTCGGCGACCAGGTGTGCCTCGCCCTGTCGGCGGGCCTCGCGGTAGACGGCGGTCGCCTCCAGCACCGGCCTGGTGGCGGTCAGCGCCGCCACCTCGAGCGCGGCGGCGGCCATCGGCAGGATCCGCTGCGGCTCGTCCAGGCGCCGTGCCAGCGCCCAGCCCTCGCGCACGACGGCGATCGGGTCACCGGTGCCGGTCCTGGCCTCCAGACACGCCCGCACGCCGAGCGCGACGCACCACGAGGGCGGCGCATCCGGAGAGAGCCGCATCAGCGTCGCCCGGGTCTCGGCCCAGCGCGCCCGGCCGAGCTGGACCCGCGCCCAGACCGCCTGCAGGTATTGCCAGAACGCCAGGAACTCCGCCTGCGCCGCATGCGCGATGCCCTCGCGCACCAGCGTCTCGGCGGCGTCGAGGTCGTAGCGGTCGAGCAGGGCCCAGCCCAGGTTCACGTAGCCGCGGCAGGCGTCCTCGTGGTCGTCGACCGCGAGCGCCACCGCAATCGACTCGTCCAGCGCCGCCCGGCCGTCGTCGCCGCGCCGGAACAGCGCGGTGCCCAGGTTGTTGAGCGCGTGCGACAGCAGCGCGGCGTCGTGGGTTCGGCGGGCGATCCCGACGGCTCGCTCCGCGAGCGCGATCGCCTGCTCCTCCTCGTCGGCCAGCATCGCGAGCTGGGCCTGGTTGCTGAGGGTGAGGCCCACCAGGGCCTCGTCGTCGGTCGCCTCGGCCGCGGTGCGGGCCTGTGCGGCGGCCTCCTCGGCCGCGGCGCGCTCGCCGGCGTACCAGCAGAACCGGGAGAGCCAGCGCAGGCTGCGGGCCAGCGGCGCCGGTTCGCCGAGGGTGCGTCGCAGCGCCACCGCCCGGCGCCCCGCGGCCACGATCCGGGTGCCCAGGGCGGTGGTGTAGAGCTCGACGGCGTACTCGTCCCAGAGGTCGGCGAGCTCGGCCGGCGCGAACAGCTCCTCGTGCGCGAGCACCGTCTCGTAGTGGCGGACCGCCTCGCGGTGGGCGCCCGACGCGACCGCCTCGCGGGCCGCGGCCGGGCCGTAGCGCGCCAGTGAGGCCGCGTCGCTGCACGCCACCGCATGGTGGACCAGCTGGCTCAGGTCGGCGGTGCTCGTCACCTCGAGGGCGCGCAGCGCCGCCCGCTCGAGCTCGACCCGGCGTGCCCCGCCCAGCGAGTCGAGCACCGCCTGCCGGGTCAGCTCATGACGGAACCGCACCGAGCCGAGGCCGACGGTGAGCAGGCCGCGGCGCTCGGCGGCGGCGATCGCCTGCCACGACCCGGCCGCCAGCGTGTCGACGAGTACGCCGGGCACCACCCCCGGCAGCACGGAGAGCTGCGCCACGATCGCCTGCGCGTCCGGCGGGAGCCGGCGCAGCCGGGCCAGCACGCCGTCGATGACCGTCGCCGGCACGCCGTCGTGGCCGGCCGAGGCGATCAGCTCGGTGGCGAGGTACGGGTTGCCGTCGGTGAGCCGGTGCACGACCGCCGGGTCGACCGGACAGTCGCCGACGAGCTCGGTCACGGCGCGGCGGGAGAGCCGCCGCAGCGGCAGCCGCACCACGCCCTCGGCATGGCCGAGGTCGCCGAGCAGGTCGGTGAGCGGGTGGTCGCCGACCAGCTCGTCGTCGCGGTAGGTCAGCATCAGCAGCAGGCGCAGGTCGTGCAGCCGCCGGACCAGGAAGCGGAGCGCGTCGACGGTGGCCTCGTCCGCCCAGTGCGCATCCTCGACGACCAGGGCCGTCACGGGTCCCTGGCCGAGTGCGTCGCGCAGCGCCGCCATCACGGCGTCCCGCTCCCCCGCCGCGAGGGCTGCCATCACCCCGCTGCCGAGCTGAGCCGCGACATCCTTGAGCGGGCCTAAGGTGCGCGGCGTGGACAACGCGTCGCACCAGCCCACCAGTAGCCGGGTCCCGGCCGGCAGCCGGGAGGGCAGTGCCTGGACCACGGCGGTCTTTCCGATGCCCGCCTCACCGTGGACGAGGGCCACCACGCCGCGGCCGTCGGCCGCGGCCCGCGCCGCGGCGCCGAGCTGTGTGAGCTCGTCGACCCGCTCGAGCAGTCCCGCTGCCACCTGATGATCGTCCGGCGGTTTGCTCGCGCTGGCAACGGCCTGGCGGCACTTCCTACCAGGCCGCCGCGTCCAGTGGGTCAGTGTCCGGGACTGATGCCCCCGCCACCCCCGCGGTTCGGCTCGTACAGGTGGTTCACGTCGAGTTGTGCGCGGGCCTGCGCGGCAGCGCCCTCGAGGCGGCTGCCGCGCACCCGGATGTCGACTTTGTGCCGCCGGTCGTAGATCCAGGCGCCGCCCAGCAGGACGAGGAGAACCACCCCGACGATCGACCAGAACACCGTGCCGTCCCCCTACAGGTACTGACCGGTGTTGGCGACCGTGTCGATGGACCGCCCGGGCTCGGAGCCCTGCTTGCCGGTGATGAGCGTGCGGATGAAGACGATCCGCTCGCCCTTCTTGCCGGAGATCCGCGCCCAGTCGTCGGGGTTGGTGGTGTTGGGCAGGTCCTCGTTCTCCTTGAACTCGTCCACGCAGGCCTGCAGCAGATGGCTGATCCGCAACCCCTTCTGACCCTCGTCCTGGCCGGAGTCCAGGAAGCTCTTGATCGCCATCTTCTTGGCCCGGTCGACGATGTTCTGGATCATGGCGCCGGAGTTGAAGTCCTTGAAGTAGAGGACCTCCTTGTCACCGTTGGCATAGGTGACCTCCAGGAAGCGGTTCTCCTCCGACTCGGAGTACATCCGCTCCACGGTGGCGTCGATCATCGCCGCCGCCGTCACCTGCCGGTCGCCGCCGAACTCCCGCACGTCGTCGGGATGCAGCGGGAGGTCGTCGGTGAGGTACTTGCTGAAGATGTCCCGCGCGGCCTGGGCATCGGGCCGCTCGATCTTGATCTTCACGTCGAGCCGGCCCGGGCGCAGGATCGCCGGGTCGATCATGTCCTCGCGGTTGGACGCGCCGATGACCAGCACGTTCTCCAGCAGCTCGACGCCGTCGATCTCGCTGAGCAGCTGCGGCACGATCGTGTTCTCGACGTCGGAGGAGACGCCGGTGCCGCGGGTGCGGAAGAGCGAGTCCATCTCGTCGAAGAACACGATGACCGGCGTGCCGGACGACGCCTTCTCCCGGGCCCGCTGGAACACCAGTCGGATGTGCCTCTCGGTCTCGCCGACGTACTTGTTGAGCAGTTCGGGGCCCTTGATGTTGAGGAAGTAGCTCTTCCCCTCGGCGCCGGTCTTGGCCGCGACCTTCTTGGCCAGCGAGTTCGCGACCGCCTTGGCGATCAGGGTCTTGCCGCATCCCGGCGGCCCGTAGAGCAGGATGCCCTTCGGCGGCTTGAGCTGGTGCTCCTTGAACAGCTCGGGGTAGAGGTAGGGCAGCTCGACCGCGTCGGTGATCATCTCGATCTGGTCACCCAGACCGCCGATCGCCTCGTAGGAGATGTCGGGCACCTCTTCCAGGACGAGCTCCTCGACCTCGGACTTCGGCACCTTCTCGTACACGTAGCCCGAGCGGGACTCCAGCAACAGCGCGTCGCCGGCGCGCAACCGGTCGCCGAGCAGCGGCTCGGCCAGGCGCACCACCCGCTCCTCGTCGGCGTTCGCGATGACCAGCGCCCGCTCCCCGTCGGCGAGCAGCTCCTTGAGCATCACCACCTCGCCGACCTTCTCGAACTCCAGCGCCTCCACGACGTTGAGCGCCTCGTTGAGCATGACCTCCTGGCCACGTCGTAGAGCCGGGACGTCGACGTTCGGCGAGACGGTGACCCGCAGCTTGCGGCCGCCGGTGAAGACGTCGATGGTGCCGTCCTCGTTCGCGCTCAGGAACGTGCCGAAGCCGGCCGGCGGCTGGGCCAACCGGTCGACCTCCTCCTTGAGCTTGAGGATCTGGTCGCGGGCATCACGCAGGGTGGCGGCGAGCCGCTCGTTCTGGGCGGTGACCGCGGCGAGCGAACGCTGCGTCTCGGCCAGCCGGCTCTCGAGACCGCGCACCCCAGTGGACAGGTCCGGGCGCGCCTCGTAGCGCGGGTCGCGCTCACCCGAGCCGTGGCCGGAGCCGGTGAAACCATCGGATGTCGACATCTGTCACACCTCCTAGGTTTGCGACCCTACCCGGGTGCAGTGACAAAGGAAGTGCAGATCTCGCCGAGTTGGTCACGAATTGGTTGCGGTCCGCTCGCCGGCCTCCGGAGCCTCCGCGCCGGCCGGATCGATCGGCCCCGCGTCGGCGGGGCGCGGCCCGTGATAGTCGGGTCCGTAGGCCCCCGGCGCGGGCCGCCGGGTCTTGCGCAGCGGCGTCGCCCCGGGTGCCAGCCGCCGGGCCGTGATCAGGAACGCGGTGTGGCCGATCATCTTGTGTCCGGGCCGTACGGCGAGGCCCTCGACGTGCCAGTCCCGCACCAGCGACTCCCATGCCTGCGGCTCGGTGAAGCCGCCGTGCACCCGGACCGTCTCCACGAACATCGACATCTGGGTGGTGGTGGCGACGTACGCGCACAGGATTCCGCCGGGACGCAGCGCGTCGGCCGCCGCCGGCACGCACTCCCAGGGCGCGAGCATGTCGAGGATGACCCGGTCGGCGCCCACGCCGGCCTTCGGCAGCTCCTCCTGGAGGTCGCCCAGCGTCAGCGACCAGGTCGGCGGCAGGTCGCCGAAGAACTGGTGGACGTTCCTGCGGGCGACGTCGGCGAACTCCTCGCGGCGCTCGAAGGAGAAGACCCTGCCGTGCGGCCCGACCGCGCGCAGCAGCGAGCAGGTCAGCGCCCCGGAGCCCACGCCCGCCTCGACGACGTGTGCCCCGGGGAAGATGTCGGCCATCGCCACGATCTGGGCGGCGTCCTTGGGGTAGACGACGGCGGCGCCGCGCGGCATCGAGACCACGAACTCCGACAGCAGCGGCCGGAACACCAGGTACTCCCCACCCACCGAGGAGGTGACGGTGAAGCCCTCCTCGCGGCCGATCAGGTCGTCGTGCTCGAGGTGACCCTTGTTGGAGAAGAACCGCTTGCCGGGCACCAGCTCGACGTTGTGCTTGCGTCCCTTGGCGTCGACCAGGCGCACCCACTCGCCCGCCCGCAGCGGTCCGCGGTGCACCCCCGACCAGGCCTCGGCGGGTACGTCGGAGCTGGGGTCGAACTCGTCGGGCATGCCGCGCAATCTAACCGGCGGCGCGCTGGAAGGCCGCATCCACGTCGGCGGTCGCCAGGATGCCGTAGATGCTGCCGTCCTCCTCGACCAGGAGGTACTCCCCCGCGGGCATCCGGGTGATCGCCATCACCAGCTCCTCGCCGTGGATCGTGGCCGGCAGCGACAGCCCGTCGACGAGCGCCCGGGCCACCGAGGCCGTCGGCAGCCACGGCCGGCGCTCCACCGGCGTGGCGCGCAGGGCCGCCTCGTTGACCAGGCCCACCGGCTGCCCGGTGGACGTCACCGTGACGATGCCGCCCGCCTGCGCCTCGTGGGCTCGCCGTACCGCCTCGGAGAGAGGCAGATCGGCGGGCACGGCCAGCGTGCGCCGGGCCAGGTCGCGCGCGACCAGGTCCGGCATCCGCCGCCGGAACCGCGCGCCGGCCATCGCCGCGCTCGCCCCGCCCCACAGGAACAGCGCGACCACGAAGCCGATCAGGTAGTCGTAGAAGGTCGGCTGGCTGCCGGTGATCTCCTCCTCGAAGAACGGCCACAGCAGCGCCAGCGCGGCGGCGATCCGGCCGATCCAGCCGGCCACGATGGTGCCCTTGTGGATGTCGCGGGTGCCGCCCCAGATGGCGGCACGCAGCACCCGGCCACCGTCGAGCGGAAGCCCCGGCACCATGTTCAGCACGCCGACGAACAGGTTCGCGCCGGCCAGTCCCTCCACCGCCATCAGCAGCAGACCGTGCGGTCCCGCCCACCACAGCAGCACCCCGACGCCGCCGACGACCAGCGAGGTCAACGGGCCGACCACCGCGATGAGGAACTCGTCGCGCGGCCGGCGGGACTCGTCCTCGATGGAGGTGGCGCCGCCGAGGAAGTTCAGCGTGATCGGGCCGACCGGGTAGCCGAGCCGGTGTGCCATCACCGCGTGCGCGGCCTCGTGCAGCAGCACCGAGCCGTAGAGGATCACCGCGAACGCCAGCCCGGCGACGTACTTGGCCGCGCCGAGCCCGGGCTCGACCTGCTCCACCGCCGGTGCCACCATCACCGCGATCAGGATCGCGATCAGGAACCAGGACGGGGTGAGCACCACGTCGCTGCCGGCGATCCGGCCCAGCCGCATGACACCCGGAGGGAGCGGCCGTTGGGGCGGTGAGGGTCGATGGTCGGCCACGTCTCCAGGCTACTCGACGGGTCCTGCCCGATCCTGTCGCAGGTCTCGCCTATCGTCGGTCGCATGAGCACGCTGTCCCCCGCCGAGGCACTCTCCACCCCCGTCGACGGCGTCAGCGTGCTCGGAGCGCTCTCCCCGAGCCGGGCCAGCGACTTCATGACCTGCCCGCTGCTCTACCGGTTCCGCACGATCGACCGGCTTCCCGAGCCGCCCTCACCGGCAGCGGTGCGGGGCACGGTGGTGCACAAGGTGCTGGAGGATCTCTTCGACCTGCCCGCCGCCGAGCGCACCCCCGACACCGCCCGGCGCATGCTCGAGCCGGCGTGGGCGGCGCTCCAGGAGGCCGAGCCCGAGCTCGCCGCGATGCTGCCCGAGGAGGAGCGCGCCGACTGGCTCACCTCCTGCCGGGCCGTCCTGGAGCGCTACTTCACCCTCGAGGACCCCAGCCGGCTCGAGCCGGCCGAGCGGGAGCTGTACGTCGAGAGCCTGCTCGACTCCAAGCTCCTCCTGCGCGGCTTCATCGACCGGTTGGAGGTCGCCGCCGACGGCGCGGTGCGGATCAGCGACTACAAGACCGGGCGGGCGCCCGGGCCGGGGTTCGAGGCGAAGGCGCTGTTCCAGATGCGGTTCTACGCGCTGGTGACGTGGCGGCTGCGCGGCGTCGTGCCGGCCATGTTGCAGCTGATCTACCTGGGCAGTGGCGAGGTGCTGCGCTACGTCCCCGACGAGGCCGACCTGCGCGCCACCGAGCGCAAGCTGGTCGCGCTGTGGCAGGCGATCCGGGCCGCCGAGGAGTCCGGCGACTGGCGGCCCAGCCCGAGTCGGCTGTGCTCCTGGTGCGC
>Ga0164242_10006154_pt1 | contig 13256 bp, 10 predicted proteins | sample OricomgcompostMG_FD_108783 | JGI IMG/M metagenome (GOLD analysis project Ga0164242, IMG submission 108783) | Miracle-Growth compost microbial communities from Emeryville, California, USA - Original compost - Miracle growth compost (MG) ...
CCTGACGTACGCCGCCTGAGGCACGGTCAAGGCGAGACGCTGAACTCCACCGGGAACGACCCGGCCGACTGCGCCGACGTGGAGCGGGCGACGAGAATCGAACTCGCGTAATCAGTTTGGAAGACTGAGGCTCTACCATTGAGCTACGCCCGCAGAACGTGCTCGGACAGTCTATCCGGACCTCGCGCCGGTCCCGGACTGCCCCGCCCGTAGACTCGGACACCAATAGGGCCCCGGGGCGTAGCGCAGCTTGGTAGCGCACCCGCTTTGGGAGCGGGGGGCCGCAGGTTCAAATCCTGTCGCCCCGACACTCTCGCCCAACCATGGGCGCGCCGACCGCGGCGTCACGCTGCAGCGGTCAGTGTCGTTTCGTGACATTTCGTCCTGGCTTGACCTTCGCCGGTGCCGCGGCGCCGGGGCTGCTGGCCGGGTGTGCCACCGGGTCAGCCGCGCCCGCGCGAACCACCGTGACCGTGACTCCAGTGGCGCAGACCCCGACCCCGACCACGTCGGCTACCACCAGCACCAGCGCGGCACCGGCTTCGAGCGCCCCGCAGGCGGCAGCACGGATCACGGCCACTGTCAGCGCCACCGCGGCGGTCGCCCCGACAGTCGAGAGAAGCAAGGATCTGACGGCCGTCGCCGCGCCGGCGCGAACGCGTACCGGCGGCTGAACCCTCGTGTCCGGCCCGTATTGTGGACCGGACCGAGAAATTTGGCCGCAGCCGCAGACCGAGGAGTACCCGCGCGTGAAGAGCACCGTCGAAACCCTGAGCCCGACCCGGGTGCGGCTCGCCGTCGAGGTGCCGTTCGCGGACCTGCAGCCGGCACTGGAAGCGGCGTACAAGCGCATCGGCGCGAATCTGCGGGTCCCCGGCTTCCGGCCGGGCAAGGTGCCGAACCGTGTCATCGACCAGCGCGTCGGCCGCGCCGCGGTGCTCGAGGAGGCCATCAACGGACAGTTGCCGAGTCTCTACAGCGACGCCGCCCGCGAGCACGAGGTCAAGGCCGTCGGCCAGCCCGAGATCGACGTGACCAAGCTGGAGGACGGTGCCGACTTCGCGTTCACCGCCGAGGTCGACGTCCGCCCCGAGATCCCGCTGCCCGAGCTGGACGGACTGGCCGTCACCGTCGACACGACCGAGGTGACCGACGCCGACATCGACGAGCAGGTGAGCGCCCTGCGCGACCGCTTCGCCACGCTCAAGGGCGTCGAGCGCCCGGTTGCGGCCGGCGACTATGTCTCGCTGGACCTCACCGCCTCGATCGACGGCGAGGTGCTCGAGGACGGGTCGACCAAGGGCCTGTCGTACGAGGTCGGCGCCGGCAACCTGGTCGAGGGCCTGGACGACGCGCTCGTCGGCAAGAAACCCGGCGAGACCGCGACCTTCTCCGCCAAGCTCTTCCAGGGCGAGCACACCGGCGAGGACGCCGAGATCGCCGCGACCGTCAATTCGGTCAAGGAGAAGGAGCTGCCCGAGCTGGACGACGAGTTCGCGCAGCTGGCCAGCGAGTTCGACACGATCGCCGAGCTGCGCGAGGACCTGCGCGAGCGTCTCGGCCAGGGCAAGGCCATGCAGCAGGGCGCCCAGGCCCGCGACAAGGTGCTCGAGCAGCTCGTCGAGAGCGTCGATTTCCCGCTGCCAGAGACCGCGGTCAAGGCCGAGGTCGACTTCCGCGAGCACGACATCATCCACTCGCTCAACCACGATGACGCCCTCTTCGAGCGCTACCTCGGCTCGATCGGCAAGACCCACGAGGAGCTGATCGAGGAGCTCAAGGCCGACGCCGAGAAGTCGGTTCGCGCCCAGTTCATCCTTGACGCGGTTGCCGAGGCCAAGCAGGTGGAGGTCGGGGACGCCGAGCTCACCGAATACCTGATCCGCCAGTCCGCCCGCTACGGCATGGCCCCGCAGGAGTTCGCCAATCAGATCGTCCAGGGCGGCAACCTGCCGGCGCTGGTCGCCGACGTACGCCGCAGCAAGGCGCTGGCCACCCTGCTCGAGGGTGCCAACGTGACCGACGCCGCCGGCGCGACGGTGGACCTGTCGGCGCTCACCCCGTCCGTGCTGAACGAGATCGCCGAGGACGCCGGTGAGGAGATCGCGCTGAGCGGCGACCACGACCACGAGGGTCACGACCACGACCACGACCACTGAGCAGGCTCCTCGATCGCAGCCCCGGTGTCGTGACCACGGCACCGGGGCTGCGGTCTTTTCGCCCCTGAGCGAACATGCCCCGGTTGGGGAGTGCGGCGGCCGATGGGTTGGTTAGGGTCGGTGCCAGATGACACGACAGCCGAGAAAGAGGTCACCGCAGTGAGCCGCTCCCCAGCCTTCAACGGGACGTTCCCCGCAGAGATGCGCGGGCCCGGTTCCGGCATGAACCTGAACGACTCGGTCTACGACCGGCTGCTACGCGAGCGGATCATCTTCCTCGGCCAGCCCGTCGACGACACGATCGCCAACCAGCTAGCCGCGCAGATGCTGCTGCTGGCCGCCGAGGACTCCACCCGCGACATCAGCCTCTACATCAACAGCCCTGGTGGTTCGGTCACCGCGGGCATGGCCATCTTCGACACCATGCAGTTCGTCGAGTGCGACGTCGCCACGTACGCGCTGGGCCTGGCCGCATCGATGGGCCAGTTCCTGCTGTCGGCCGGTACGCGCGGCAAGCGCTACGCCCTGCCGCACGCGCGGATCATGATGCACCAGCCGTCGGCCGGTATCGGCGGTACGGCCTCGGACATCGCGATCCAGGCCGAGCAGTTCAAGCTGACCAAGGTGCAGATGGCCGAGCTGATCGCCTCGCACACGGGGCAGAGCGTCGAGCAGATCCAGACCGACTCCGAGCGTGACCGCTGGTTCACCGCGCAGCAGGCGCTCGAGTACGGCTTCGTCGACCACGTCGTGGCCCGCGCCGGCCAGACCGCGTGAAAGGCATCGACATGAGCAACCTCTACACGCCCGGTTCCGCGACCGGGAACCTGCCGCAGTCGCGTTACGTGCTGCCGTCCTTCGTCGAGCGGACGAACTACGGGATCAAGGAATCCAACCCGTACAACAAGCTCTTCGAGGAGCGGATCATCTTCCTCGGCGCGCCGATCGACGACGTCGTCGCCAACGACGTGATCGCGCAGTTGCTGGTGCTGGAGTCCACCGACCCCGACCGCGACATCCTGATCTACATCAACTCTCCGGGCGGCTCGTTCACCGCGCTGACCGCGATCTACGACACGATGCAGTTCGTACGCCCGGAGATCCAGACGTTCTGCATGGGCCAGGCCGCCTCGGCCGCCGCCGTGCTGCTCGCTGCCGGTACCAAGGGCAAGCGCTTCGCGCTGGAGCACAGCCGCGTGCTGATCCACCAGCCGTCCGGCGAGGGCCAGGGTCAGGTCACCGACCTGGAGATCCAGGCCAACGAGATCCTGCGCATGCGCTCGCTGCTGGAGTACATGCTCGAGCAGCACACGGGACAGAGCAGGGACAAGATCAAGGCCGACATCGAGCGCGACACGATCCTCACGGCCGAGCAGGCCAAGGCGTACGGGATCGTCGACGAGGTCATCAGCACCCGCAAGATCGAGTCCTAGCGTCCGCCGCCCGGCGTACCGGTGATCGGCTTGGTCACGGCACGCCGGGCGCGGATTGCGGGCGAAATCCGAAGGGTTTGCGGGTAGCGTCTGAGGTCCGGCCCCCGCCGGACCGAGGCAGACGCTGAAGACAAGGAGGCAGTCGCCAGTGGCACGAGTCGGCGAGACCGGTGATCTGCTCAAGTGTTCTTTCTGCGGGAAGAGCCAGAAGCAGGTCAAGAAGCTGATCGCCGGCCCAGGCGTCTACATCTGCGACGAATGCATCGATCTCTGCAACGAGATCATCGAGGAGGAACTCGCCGAGACCAGTGAGTTCAGCTTCGACGAACTGCCCAAGCCGCACGAGATCTTCGAGTTCCTCAACAACTACGTCATCAGCCAGGACCGGGCGAAGAAGACCCTCGCGGTCGCGGTCTACAACCACTACAAGCGGATCCAGAGCGCCGGCGAGCACAAGCCGCGCAGCGCGGACACCGCGGTGGAGCTGGCCAAGTCCAACATCCTGCTGCTCGGCCCGACCGGGTCCGGCAAGACGCTGCTGGCCCAGACGCTGGCGCGCATGCTGAACGTCCCGTTCGCGATTGCCGATGCCACCGCGCTGACCGAGGCCGGGTACGTCGGCGAGGACGTCGAGAACATCCTGCTCAAGCTGATCCAGGCCGCCGACTACGACGTGAAGCGGGCCGAGACCGGCATCGTCTACATCGATGAGATCGACAAGATCGGGCGCAAGGCCGAGAACCCGTCGATCACCCGCGACGTCTCCGGCGAGGGCGTGCAGCAGGCGCTGCTGAAGATCATCGAGGGGACCTCCGCCTCGGTGCCGCCGCAGGGTGGGCGCAAGCACCCGCATCAGGAGTTCATCCAGATCGACACCACGAACGTGCTCTTCATCGTGGGCGGCGCGTTCGCCGGGCTCGAGCAGATCATCCACTCGCGCAAGGGCAGCAAGGGCATGGGCTTCAATGCCCCGCTCGAGTCCAAGGAGTCCAAGCAGGACCCCGCGCTGCTCAACGACGTGCGCCCCGAGGACCTGATCCAGTTCGGACTGATCCCCGAGTTCATCGGCCGTCTGCCGATGATCACCACCGTCGAGGCACTCAAGCAGGACGAGCTGGTGCAGATCCTCACCGAGCCGAAGAACGCACTGGTCAAGCAGTACAAGCGCCTGTTCGAGCTCGACGGGATCGAGGTGGAGTTCGAGGCAGAGGCGCTCGAGGCCATCGCCGACCTGGCCGTGAAGCGCAAGACCGGCGCCCGCGGCCTGCGCGCGATTATGGAGGAGATCCTCCTGCCGGTGATGTACGACGTGCCGTCCCGTGAGGACGTCGCCAAGGTCGTGATCACGCCGGCGACGGTCGCTGACCCGTCCAACCAGACCCTGGTGCTGCGCGAGCCCAAGCGCACCGCCCGCGAGAAGTCCGCGTAGGTGGGTGTCCTGGAGGTCGCCGACATCACGGTTGCGGCCGGGTCGGAGCGCGAGTTCGTGGCCGCCTACCGCACGGCTCGTGAGGTCCTGGCCACGACCCCCGGCTGCCACTCGGTGCGGATGACCCGCGGTGTCGAGACGCCGCACCGCTTCGTGCTGCTGGTCGAGTGGGATTCGGTCGAGGCGCACGAGCGGAACTTCCGCGCGACTGACCGGTACGCCACGTGGCGCGCCGCGATCGGGCCGTACTTCGACGGGCCGCCCCGCGTGGAGCACTTCGCCGACGTCGACTGACCGCGAGTGGTGAGTTTGCTCGCGAGTGGTGAGTTGTACGCAGCCACTCGCGACCAAATCCGCCACTGACCGACCTACTACGGTGAAGTCATGACTGCGCCGCTGGAACTGCCGCCCGCCGGATCGGACTGGGATGCCTTCGTCGCCTCGCGCGCCGACACCCAACTGGCGCGCGCCCGGGAGGTCATCGCCGAACTCAAGGCTCCCGTCACGCGGACCCCGGAGCAGGTCGTCGCGCTACTGAACGAGGGTGACATCGCGCTGGGCAACGCCAGTTCGTTCACGTCGCTGCTGGCAGAGGTACACCCGCAGGAGTCGGTTCGCTCGGCCTGCGAGGAGCGGGTGCAGCAGGCCGCGATCGTCGCCACCGAGCGGGGCCAGGACACCGAGCTGTACGCCGTGCTCGCCGCCGTCGATGCGGACGCGCTCGACGCGGACGGCCGGCGCTACCTCGAGCGGACGCTGCGCGACTTCCGCCGCAGCGGCGTCGACAAGGACGAGGCCACCCGCGCCCGGATCAAGGAGATCTCCGAGCGGCTGACCATCCTCGGGCAGGACTTCAGCCGCAACGTCCGCGACGACGTCCGCTCGATCAAGCTCGCGCCCGAGCGACTGGCCGGGCTGCCGCAGGACTTCATCGACGCGCACCCGGTCGACGCCGACGGACTGCTGACGATTACCACCGACTACCCGGACGTGATCCCGTTCCGCACGTTCGCTCGGGATGCGGCCGCTCGTCTCGAACTCACCGAGGCGTTCCTCAATCGTGCCTGGCCGGCCAACGACGCGCTGCTGCAGGAGATCCTCGCGCTGCGCACGGAACTCGCGCAGCTGCTGGGCTACGAGAGCTGGCCGGACTACGACGCCGAGGTCAAGATGATCGGCTCGGGCAAGGCCATCGCCGATTTCGTCGAGCGCATCTGCGATCTCGCCGACGAGAGTGGGCGCCGGGACATGGCCGTCCTGCTCGCCCGCGCCCAGCGGGAGGACCCGACCATCACGGCGTTGACGAGTGCCGACGGGGCGTACTTCGCCGAGCTGATCCGTCGGGAGAACTTCGACGTCGACGCGCAGCAGGTGCGGACGTACTTCGACTTCAACCGGGTGCGTGCCGGTCTGCTCGATGTCACCGGCCGCCTCTTCGGCCTTGAGTACGTCGAGGTGCCGGATGCCCCGAGGTGGCACGAGGACGTGACCGCGTACGACGTGCTGGTCGATGGGGAACTGCGCGGCCGCATCTACCTCGATCTGCACCCGCGCGAGGGCAAGTACAAGCACGCGGCGCAGTTCGACATCGTCTCCGGAGTGACGGGCGTTCAACTGCCCGAAGGTGCGCTCGTGTGCAACTTCCCGCGCGGGCTGATGGAGCACAGCGACGTCGTCACGCTCTTTCACGAGTTCGGCCACCTCGTACACCACGTGGTCGGCGGCGCTCAGACCTACGCCCGCTTCTCCGGTGTGGCCACCGAGTGGGACTTCGTCGAGGCGCCCAGCCAGATGCTCGAGGAGTGGGCCTGGGACGCCGAGGTGCTGCGGTCGTTCGCCCTCAACGCAGCCGGGGAGCCGATCCCCGCCGACCTCGTCGAGCGGATGCGCGAGGCCAAGGAGTTCGGACGCGGCTACTTCGTGCGTACGCAGATGTTCTACGCGGCGATCTCGTACTGGTTGCACGCCGCACCGGTGGAGGACCTCACTGCGAGGGTGGTCGAGCTGCAGGCCAGGTACGACCTGTTCGAGTACGTGCCCGGCACGCACTTCCACACCAGCTTCGGGCACCTGGAGGGCTACACCTCCGGCTACTACACGTACATGTGGAGCCTGGTCATCGCGAAGGACCTGTTCAGCGCGTTCGACACGAACAACCTCTCCGACACGGCGGTCTCCTACGCCTACCGCGACACGATCCTCGCCGGCGGGGGGAGCAAGGACGCGGCCGACCTGGTGGCGGGCTTCCTCGGCCGCCCGTACGCCTTCGACGCCTTCGGGGCGTGGCTCGCCGCCAGCTGACGGTTTTGGCGCCCTCCCTGCAAACCTGCAGGCGGGGCACCAAAAGCGGAGTCAGAAGGCTTCGGCCTGCTCCAAGCTGCCGCCGACGCCCACATCCTTGGCGGCGTCGCTGATCTCCCGGACCTGCTCGCGGCGCTCGGACGACCGGTCCCGCTCCAGCCGGCGCAGCATCGCCCAGCCGAAGGCCGTCGCCGCGACGCAGCCGGCGACGGCGAGCACCAGGCCGCCACGGCCGTCCAGGTAATCGGACGCCCAGCCGGCGATAGGACCGCCGATCGGGGTCGAGCCCATGAAGGCCACCGACCACAGCGCCATCACGCGCCCGCGCATGGACGGGTCGGCGTTCAGCTGCAACGTGCTGTTGCCGATGCTCATCACGCCGACGCTGGCGAAGCCGACGAGCACCATCGCGACGATCGCCAGCCACAGCGTCGGCGCGAGCGCGGCGAGGGCGATCGTCAGCCCGAAGCCGGTGGCCGCGATCACGACCGCGCGCAGACCGGTACGTCCGCGGGCCGCCGTCCAGAGACCACCGACCACCGCACCGACGCCCATCGCCGCGGTGACGAACCCGTACGCCTGCGAGCCGCCGTGGAAGGTGTGCTGCACGAGTACCGGCAGCGTCACCTGGAACTCGTAGCTCAGGCAGCCGATCACGGCCATCATCAGCAGCGGGACGAGCAGGGTCGGGGTGCGCCGCACGTAGGCCACACCCTCACGCAACTGCCGCTTGGCGCGCCGCGCCGGCGGAGAGGGCATCAACGCGGAGGCATCCAGGCGCCAGAGGGAGCTGACGACCGCGACGAAGCTGACCGCGTTGAGGACGAAGCAGATGCCGATGCCGCCCACCGCGATCACCACGCCGGCGAAGGCCGGGCCGATCGCGCGCCCGGCGTTGACCATGGTCGAATTCAGGCTCACCGCGTTGCGCAGGTCCTTCGAGCCGACCATCTCGAGCACGAACGATTGCCGGGCCGGGTTCTCGAAGGCGTTGTTGAGGCCGAGCAGCAAGGCCAGCACGTTGACCTGCCACAGCGTCACAGCGTGAGTGAGGGTGAGGACGCCGAGGACGAGGGCCAGTACGCCCATCATCGCCTGCAGACTCATCATCAGTTTGCGCTTGTCCGCCCGGTCGGCGATCACGCCGGCGTACGGGCCGAGCAGCAGCACCGGCAGGGTCTGCAGGGCGACGGTGAGGCCCAGGGCAGTGCCGGACCCGGTCAACTCGAGGACGAGCCAGGACTGGGCCACCGACTGCATCCAGGTGCCGATCACCGAGATGGCCTGGCCACCGGCGTACCGCCGATAGTTCGGGATCGCCAGCGAGGCGAACATCGCCGTCATCGGGTGGCCCCGAGCGGACGCCCCACTGCCGCGGAACGTTCCCTGGCCACCTCGCCGAGCGCTTCGAGCGCGGGCAGAGCCTCGGCGAGCGAGCGTGCCTCGTGCTCGGGCAGGCGGTCGAGCAGGTCCGACAGCAGGCGGGTCCGGGTACGCCGGGTGCGCTCCCACGCCTTGTGACCGGCCGGCGTGATCTCGGCGTGGAAGACGCGGCGGTCGGAGTCATCAGGCACCCGGCGTACCAGGCCGGCGGACTCGAGCTTGCCGACGATGCGGGAGAGCATCGTCGGGTTGATGGTCTCGATCTCCGCCAGCTCCGACAGGCCCAGCCGCTTGTGCCGGGCGACCGTGCCCAGCACGTTCAGCTGCGTGGGGGTGATGCCCTCCTCGCTGGAACGCCGCTCCAGCTCGCGCACCACCTTGGACAGCGCCGACCGCAGCCGTGCGGTCGAGGCCTCGTCGAAATCCTGTGCCATCGTCACGTCCCAATTACTTGCTTATCGGCAAGCATACTCCTGTGGCGACGGGATACACCGAATCCGGGCGGCGGCGGCCTCATAGAATCGTGCGGTGAGCCCTGAAGCCGACGCCGGCACCCGCCCGAGGCCAGATGTCCTGCCGTCCCAGTTCGTGCCGGCGGAGGTAGAGGGCCGGCTGTACTCGCGGTGGGTCGAGCGCGGCTACTTCACGGCCGACCCGAACTCCGGCAAACCGCCCTTCAGCATCGTGATCCCCCCGCCCAACGTGACCGGCTCGCTGCACCTGGGCCACGCGCTCGAGCAGTCGATGATGGATTCGATCACGCGTCGCAAGCGGATGCAGGGCTACGACGTACTCATGCTGCCCGGCATGGACCACGCCTCGATCGCGGTCCAGAACCTCGTCGAACGGCACCTCGCGCAGACCGAGGGCAAGGGCCGGTTCGACTACACCCGCGAACAGTTCCTCGAGCACGCGTGGACCTGGAAGCACGAGTACGGCGGCAAGATCCTCGACCAGATGCGGCGCCTCGGCGCCGGTATGGACTGGTCGCGCGAGCGGTTCACGATGGACGAGCAGCTCAGCCGCGCCGTGCAGACGATCTTCAAGCGGCTGTACGACGACGGCCTGATCTACCGTGCCGAGCGCATCATCAACTGGTGCCCGCGCGATCTCACCGCGCTGAGCGACATCGAGGTCGACCACTCCGAGGAGCCGGGCGAACTGGTCTCGATCCGGTACGGCGACGGCGATGTCTCGATCGTCGTGGCCACCACCCGTGCCGAGACGATGCTGGGCGACACCGCGGTGGCTGTGCATCCCGAGGACCCGCGCTACAAGCACCTGATCGGCACCACGGTCCCGCTGCCGCTGACGAACCGGCGTATCCCGATCGTCGCCGACGAACACGTCGACCCGGCCTTCGGCACCGGCGCGGTGAAGGTGACGCCCGCGCACGACCCGAACGACTTCGAGATCGGCCAGCGCCACGACCTGCCGAGCTTGACGATCATGGACGAGCGGGCGGCGATCACGGTGCCCGGCCCGTACCAGGGTCTGGACCGCCTCGAGGCGCGCATCGCGATCATCGCGGCACTCACCGAGGACGGCCGTATCGTCGCGCGCAAGAAGCACGAGCACGCGGTCGGCCACTGCTCGCGCTGCGACACCATCGTCGAGCCGCGACTGTCGTTGCAGTGGTGGGTGCGGGTCGAGTCGCTGGCCAAGAAGGCCGGGGACGCCGTGCGCGGCGGCCGCATCGCGCTCGTCCCGCCGTCCATGGACGCCCGCTACTTCGGTTGGGTCGACGATCTGCGCGACTGGAACATCAGCCGCCAGTTGTGGTGGGGTCACCGCATCCCGGTCTGGTATTCACCGGACGGCGACGAGGAGTGCTTCGGCCCGGACGAGCAGCCGCCGGCCGGATGGACCCAGGACGAGGACGTGCTGGACACCTGGTTCTCGTCCGCGCTCTGGCCGTTCTCGACGATGGGTTGGCCCGACGCGACAGAGGACCTCGCACGCTATTACCCGACCTCGGTGCTCGTGACCGGCTACGACATCCTGTTCTTCTGGGTCGTCCGCATGACGCTGTTCAGCCTCTATGCGATGGACGACGTGCAGCCCTTCGACCAGGTACTGCTGCACGGGCTGGTGCGCGACCAGTTCGGCAAGAAGATGAGCAAGTCACGCGGCAATGTGATCGATCCGCTGGTGTGGATGGACGCGTACGGAGCCGACGCGGTGCGGCTGTCGCTGCTGCAAGGCGCGAACCCCGGCGCTGACCAGGCCGTCAACGAGGAATGGGTCGTCGGCGCAAGGAACTTCTGCAACAAGCTCTGGAACGCGACCCGGTTCGCGATGCTCAACGGAGCTACCGTCTCGGGCGAGCTGCCGGCCGACCTGACCGGCGCGGACGCTTGGATCGTCTCGCGTCTGCAGGCGGTGGTCGCCGAGGCGGACGCCCTGTTCGAGAAGTTCGAGTTCGCCAAGGTCGCCGACCTGCTTTACCACTTCGCGTGGGACGAGGTCTGTGACTGGTACCTCGAACTGTCGAAGGTGACGCTCGCGTCCGAGCAGACGGCACCGAGCACGCGGCGGGTGCTGGGGTACGTGCTCGACACGCTGCTGCGCCTGCTGCACCCGATCGTGCCGTTCGTGACCGAGGCGCTGTGGATTCCGCTTCAGGGACCGACCCTGACGCAAGGGGAGTCGCTGGTGATCGCCGCGTGGCCGACTGCCGATCCGGGGCGTACGAACACCGCGGCTGAGGCGGAGATCGACGACCTGCGGACGGTGATCAACGAGGTACGCCGGTTCCGCTCCGATCAGGGGATCAAGCCCGCGCAGCGCATCCCCGCGCGGCTCTCCGGTCTGGCGAACGAGGCTGCGGTACGCAGCCTGCTGCGGCTCGAGCAGCCCGAGGGGGAGTTCGCGAGCACGGCGTCGTTGACCACGTCCACGGGCGCAACGGTCGAACTCGACCTGTCGGGCGCGATCGACGTCGCGGCCGAGCGGGCCCGGCTGAGCAAGGACCTGGCCGCGGCGCAGAAGGAGCTGGCGCAGAACTCGGCCAAGCTCGGGAACGAGGCGTTCACCAGCAAGGCGCCGCAGGACGTGATCGCCAAGGTCCGCGGCCGCGCCGAGACCGCCACCGCGGACATCGCCCGGATCCAGGCCGCCCTGGCCTCCCTGCCGGCCAACTAGTGAGCGACCTCTTGCGCAGCGAAGGTAGGGCCATGGGCGCGAAGGAGGGCGCGAAGGAGGGCGCGAAGTACTCCGCGCTGCGGCGCGAGGTCGAGAAGGCGATCTTCGGCCGGCGCGGCGAGGGTCACATCGACCCGTCCAACGACCGGATGCTGGCTCTGGTCGACCTGCTCGGGCAACCGCAGCGGGCATATCGCACGATCCACATCACCGGCACGAACGGCAAGACGTCGACCGCCCGCATGATCGACGAGCTGCTGCGCGGCTTCGGCCTGCGGGTCGGGCGCTACACCTCGCCGCACCTGGCCAAGGTCACCGAGCGGATCGTGATCGACGGCGAGCCGGTCGACGACCGGACGTTCGTCGAGGCTTACCAGCAGATCGCCCCGCTGATCGAACTGGTCGACGGGCAGTTCGACAGTCCGTGCTCGTTCTTCGAGATCATTACCGCCCTCGGGTTCGCGATCTTCGCGGATGCCCCGGTCGACGTGGCCGTCGTCGAGGTCGGCATGGGCGGCACCTGGGACAACACCAACGTGATCGACGCCGAGGTCGCGGTGGTCACGCCGGTCGACCTCGACCACCAGCAGTATCTCGGCGACTCGATCGCCGAGATCGCCCGCGAGAAAGCGGGGATCATCAAGCCGGGCGCGACAGCGATCCTGGCCGCGCAGCCGGTGGACGCCGCTGCCGTGCTGCTCGAGCGGGCCGTCGAGGTCGACGCGTCCGTCGCGCGCGAGGGGCTGGAGTTCGGCGTACGGGAGCGCAGCGTGGCCGTCGGTGGTCAGGTGCTGACCCTGCAGGGACTCGGCGGGCTGTACGAGCAGATCTTCCTGCCGCTGCACGGCGCGCATCAGGCCGAGAACGCCGTATGCGCGCTGGCCGCGGTCGAGGCGTTCTTCGGCGCGGGCGGCAAGACCGGCGGCATCGACGTGGACGTGGTGCGTACCGCGTTCGGCGAGGTCACCTCGCCCGGGCGGCTGGAGGCGGTGCGGTCGGCCCCGACGATCCTGGTGGACGCCGCGCACAACCGGCACGGCATGGCTGCCTCGTTGGCCGCGCTCTCCGAGGCGTTCGACTTCCGGCGGCTGATCGGCGTGCTCGGCGTGCTCGAGGACAAGGACGCCACCGCGCTGCTCGAGCTGCTCGAGCCGGTGCTCGACGAGGTCGTGGTGACCCAGTCCTCGTCGCCGCGGGCGCTGGACGTCGACTCGTTGGCCGCGCTGGCGGTCGAAGTCTTCGGCGAGGACCGGGTGAGCGTCGAGCCGCGTCTGGACGACGCGATCGAGGCCGCGGTCACGCTCGCCGAGGAGACGGGCGACAACTCGATCTCCGGCTCGGGCGTGTTGATCACCGGCTCGGTGGTCACCGCCGGCGAGGCCCGCGTGCTGTTGGGGGCTTCGTGAG
>Ga0164242_10006156_pt1 | contig 13255 bp, 13 predicted proteins | sample OricomgcompostMG_FD_108783 | JGI IMG/M metagenome (GOLD analysis project Ga0164242, IMG submission 108783) | Miracle-Growth compost microbial communities from Emeryville, California, USA - Original compost - Miracle growth compost (MG) ...
TGACGAGTGGGAAGATCGTGCTGCGACTGACCAGCGCCAACTTCCCAGCTGATGGCGGATCGGCACTCCGGTTAACCCGACCTCGGATCCGCCACCTGTCCCCATCGCGAGGGACCGCGGCAACGGCTGCACTTGGGACATGGATGCACTCGGCCAACTCGTCCTCGATGCCACGGGTTCGCCGTGGCTGCTCCCCCTCGTCTTCCTCTTCGTCGTCATCGACGGCATCTTCCCGCCGGTGCCCAGCGAGTCGATGGTCATCGCACTCGCCGCGATCTCGGCAAGCACCGGGCATCCGCCGATGCTGCTGCTGGCGCTGGCCGCCGGGCTCGGCGCCTTCGTCGGGGACAACATCACCTACGAGATCGGCCGCCGCATCGGGCTGCAGCGCTTCGCCTGGATGCGCCGGCCGTGGTTCGTCAAGACGGTCGGCCGGGCGTCCGCCGCCGTCGACCACCGGGTGTCCTCGGCGGTGCTCGCGGCACGCTTCGTGCCGGGTGGCCGCGTCGGGGTCAACCTGGTCGCCGGCGCCGGTGGCATCCCGCGCAAGGTGTTCCGTCCGCTGACCCTGCTCTCGGCGGTCTGCTGGACGACCTACACCCTGACCATCGGAACCGTTGCCGGGAGCTGGGTCAGTGATCATCCCGTGCTCGGCGCCCTGGTCGCCACCGGCCTCGGCCTGGTGGCTGGGCTGCTGATCGACACCGTGCTCGGCATCGTCCGTCGTCGGCGGGAAGCCGTCCGCCGGCTCTCTGCCCGGCCGGCGCAGGAACAACGCCAACTCGTCGACGCCGGCGTGCGATGAATCCAACCCGGCCAACAGATCCGAAAGGCCCGTGATCATGGCGATCGACGAACTCCTGCCCACCTCCCGTCCGCGACCGGACCGCAGAATGCGGAAACGATCATGGTGGCGCCGGCCCTGGGTGTTCCCGCTCGCCGCGGTCACGATCGGGTTCCTGATCTATGCGCTGCCGCCCTATCTGTCGCTCGACCCGGCCACCTCCCGGCTGCCGGTGCCGGCATCACCGGTCTACTACCCGGTGCTGGTCACCCACATCCTCTTCGGGTCGATCATGCTCTGCTGCGCGACCCTGCAGGTCTGGCCGTGGCTCCGCCGCAAGCACCTCCGGATCCATCGCTGGAGCGGTCGGCTGTACGTCCTGACGGCGATCCCGGTCGGCGTGGGCGGCATCGTCGTCGCGCAGTTCCCGCACGGCGGGCCGATGCAGCAGGTCGGCAACACGATGCTGGGACTGTTGCTCCTGGTCTGCACGGTCAACGGCTACCGTGCGGTCCGTCAACGGCGCATCGGTGATCACCGGGAATGGATGATCCGCAGCTTCGCCCTCGCCTACTCGATCGTGGCCAACCGGATCTGGTTGGTGATCTGCCTCGCGGTCTTCGGATTCGAAGGTCCGGGCCTGGTAGCCGCCATCGGCATCTCGACCTGGATGAGCTGGGTGGTGAATCTGTTGATCGCCGAGTGGTGGTTGCACCGGCGCCGCTCGCCGCGCTCCCCGACCCGCACCGCGGACGCTGCGGCATGATGGCCGGGTGACGCACCACACGACCTGCCTGATCGCCGGCGGCGGCCCCGCCGGCATCATGCTCGGCCTGTTGCTCGCCAGGGCCGGCATCGAGGTCACCGTCGCCGAGAAACACGGCGACTTCCTCCGGGACTTCCGCGGCGACACCGTGCACGCGTCGACTCTGCAGCTGCTCGGTGAACTCGGACTCGAGGACCGGTTCCGGGCGATGCACCATGTTGATCTTGCCGACTACCGCCTCCCGCTGCCTCGCGGCGGGACCATCGTGTTGGGCGACTTCTCCAGCCTGCCCGAGCCGTACAACCACATCTCACTGGCCCCGCAATGGGACCTGCTGTCGCTGTTGGCCGAGGCGGCCGCTGAGGAGCCGACGTTCCGGTTGTTGATGAACACCGAGGTACTCGGCCCGGTTGTTGATCATGGTCGGGTGGTCGGTGCCACGGTCCGGACGGCGGACGGTGCGGAGTCGGTGATCACCGCCGATCTGACCGTAGCCTGTGACGGACGCAACTCCGATGTCCGGGCCGCCGCCGGGCTGGTGCCGCACGAGTACCGGGTGCCGTACGACGTGTGGTGGTTCCGGCTGTCACGGACCGAGGCCGAGCGGCACGGTGAGCTGCCGACCCTGCTGCCGACGATCAAGCCGCCGGACATCATGCTGGCGATGAGCCATCACGACTACTACCAGATCGCCTACCTGGCACCCAAGGGCTCGCGGGAGCGGTTGCGCGAGGAGGGCATCGTCTCGTTCCGGCGGCGGATCGCCAGGCTCCGTCCTGATCTTGCCGACCGGGTCGACGAACTGGCCTCGATGGATGATCTTCCGATCCTCGATGTCCGGATGAACCGGCTCCATCGCTGGCACCGGCCCGGTCTGCTCTGCATCGGCGACGCCGCCCATGCGATGTCGCCGTCGGGCGGCGTCGGCGTCAACCTGGCCATCCAGGATGCGGTGGCCGCCGCCCGCTACCTCGCGGAGCCGCTCCGGCAACACTGGATCACCGATCATGATCTTGATCTGGTACGCCGCCGTCGGCTGTTCCCGACGGTCTTCCTGCAGAGCGGGCAGCGGTTGCTGCACACCACGATCTACGAGCCGGCGATGGCGGGGCTGCCCGGCGGCTTCGAACTGGCCATCCTGGTGCTGCGGCTGGTGCCGTGGCTGTCCCGCCCCGTCGGCCGGTTGATCGCGATCGGTCCGCGTCCGGAGCACGCCCCGGACTTCGCCCGGCGCTAACGCGCCCGCTGCACCCGCCCCTCGTCCCACACCGGCTGGTCGGACTCGTACACCCCGCCGTCGGCGCCGAAGATCAGGAACCGGTCGAATCCCCGGGCGAACCAGCGATCGTGGGTCACCGCGATCACCGTTCCCTCGAAGGATTCCAGCCCGGCCTCGAGCGCTTCCGCCGATTCGATGTCCAGGTTGTCGGTCGGCTCGTCCAACAGCAGGCAGGTCACCCCGGACAACTCGAGCAGCAGGATCTGGAACCGGGCCTGCTGTCCGCCGGAGAGCTGCTCGAACCGGACGTCGGCGGCCTTGGCCAGCTCGTACCGGTCGAGCCGGCGGGCCGCGTACTCCCGGTCCAACCCGTCGCGATGATCATCGCCGCGGTGCAGGATCTCCAGCAACGTCCTGCCGAACAGTTCGGGATGATGATGGGTCTGGGCGAACAGTCCCGGACGGACCCGGGAACCCAACCGCGCCATCCCGGTATGGGTCACCGGAGCAAGATCGAATCCGCCGATCGGTTGTTGATCAACGTCCGGCAGGGTGCCGCCGAGCGCGAGCAGCCGCAGGAAATGTGACTTGCCGGAACCGTTGGAGCCGAGCACGCCGACCCGGTCGCCGAACCAGATCTCGGTGGAGAACGGCCGCATCAGACCGGTGAGTTCCAGGTTCTCGATGATCACCGCGCGTTTGGCGGTGCGTCCGCCGCGCAACCGCATCGAGACGTGCTGTTCCCGGGGCAGTTCCTGCGGTGGGCCGGCTTCCTCGAATTTCGCCAGCCGGGTCCTGGCCGCCTGGAGCCGGCTGGCCATATCGGAGTTGTACGCCGCCTTCTGTTTGTACATGATCACCAGCTGCTTGAGCTTGGCGTGTTCCTCGTCCCAGCGTCGGCGCAACTCCTCGAACCGTTCGAACCGCTCCCGCCGGGCCTCGTGGAAGGTCGCGAACCCACCGCCGTGCACCCAGAGGGTGTTGCCCGCCGAGCCGAGTTCCACGGCGGCGACCGAGGTGGCCGCGTTGGCCAGCAGTTCCCGGTCGTGGCTGACCAGCAGCACTGTCTTGCGCGTCGCCTGCAGCTGCTCCTCCAGCCACTGCTTGCCCGGCACGTCCAGATAGTTGTCCGGCTCGTCCAGCAACAGCACCTCGTCGGGCCCGCGCAACAGTGCCTCCAGGGCGAGCCGCTTCTGCTCACCGCCGGACAGCGTGGTGACCTCGCGCCATTTGGCTCGCTCGTAGTCGATGCCGAGCGCGGCCGTACAACAGGCGTCGAACGTCACCTCGGCCTCGTACCCGCCGGCATCGGCATACTCGGCCAGGGCTGCCGCGTAGCCGAGCTGGGTGGGCTCGCTGTCGTCGCTCATCAACCGCAGTTCCAGCCGGTCGACCTCGGCGACCGCGCGCTGCAGCCGGGGCGGCGCCAGGGAGAACAGCAGGTCGCGGACGGTGGAACTGTCCCGGATGCTCCCGATGAACTGCCGCATCACGCCGAGACCGCCGCTGCGGCTGACCCCGCCGTCGGTCGGTTGCAGGTCGCCGGCGATGATCCGCAACAACGTCGTCTTGCCCGCGCCATTGGGACCGACCAGGGCGACCACCGCGCCGTCACCGACCCGGAAGCCGATGTCGTCCAGCAGCGGCCTGCCGTCGGGGAGGTGGAACGACACCCCCGTCAGTTCCACGTGTCCCACGGCTCCCAGGGTACGGACCCGAGTCCGGCGCGGCCACCGGATAAGTCGCCCCCACCTACTTTGTGAAGGCAGTCACAAATCACTGGCAACCAACTCACCGGCATGAGAGCATCGGCCAATGACCCCGGGCGGCCGCCGATGACGAGCCGTCGGACACGCGGGCAAGCGCGGGCCGACGAGGTCCTCCGCGAGCCGATGTTCGCCAAGTTCTGGACGGCCTCGACGATCAGCTCGCTGGGATCCGCGGCGACCACGGTCGCCCTGCCGGTGCTGGTGGTCCGGCAACTGGGCGCCTCCAATTTCGAGATCGGCCTGGTCAACGCGGCGCAGCTGGTGCCCTATCTGGTACTCGGCCTGTTCGCAGGGGTGTTCATCGACCGCTGGCGTCGCCGTCCGTTGCTGATCCGCGCCAGCATCGGACGTGCGGTACTGCTGGGCTGCGTGCCAGCCTTCTGGGCAGCAGGTTGGCTGTCGCTGCCGCTGCTGGTCGCGCTCCTGATCGGCTTCGGGGCGCTCAACGTCTTCGCCATCGCGGGTGCCCAGTCGTTCCTGCCGGCGGTGGTGCCGCGACGACACCTGTTCCGGGCCAACGCCAGGCTCGACCAGAGCGACGCCGTGGCCCAGACGCTCGGCCCAGCGGCCGGCGGCGCGCTGGTTGCGGCCCTGGGCGCGCCGCTGATCCTGTTGATCGACGCGATCAGCTATCTGGTCGACGCCGTGCTCATCGGCCGGGTCACCGTCGACGAGCCGGAACCCGCGGCGCCCCGCCGGGCCGGCATCGCAGCGGCGATCGCCGAGGGAATGCAATGGATCTACCGACACCCGACCCTCGGCCCGATGACGGTGTCCTCCCACGTCTGGTTCGTCGGGAACAACGCCATGCTCACCGTCATGGCGCCGTTCGCGCTGCGGCAACTCGGCCTGAGCTCGCTCACCTTCGGACTGCTCTTCGCACTGCTGGGAGTCACCACGCTGATCGGTGCGCTGCTGTCTCCGCGGATCGGCGATCTGCTGGGCGTCGGCCCGTCCATCGTGGTCTGTCGGGCCGGCTACCCGGTGGCGTTGATCATGCTCGCGGTCGTCGCGGGCCACGGCGTGACTCCGACGACGGCGGCCGTCGTGGTGTTCGTCGCCCTCGGTCTGTGGGGACTGATCAGCGGCATCGAGAATCCCAACGAGATGGGCTACCGCCAGACCGTCACGCCGCCGGAGTTCCTGGGCAGGGTGAATTCGACCGCCCGGTCGGCGAACCGGACCTGCGCTGTGCTCGGCGCGCTGGCGGGCGGCGCGGTGTCGGGCGCGTTCGGATACCGGACGGCTTTCCTGCTCAGCGCATCGGCGCTGGTCGCGGCGTTCGTCATCGCCGTCGTCACGCCGCTGCGCTCGGCCCGGATCGAGACCTGAGTGTCGGTGCGATTGCCGGCAATTCGGACCACGGTCTGATCCCGCGGTTGGCGGACGGGGTAACAATGGGCACATGTCCAGCACCGGAGCCGAAAACAAGGGCCGACCGCGGCGCAAGCCGCTGCTGGCGTGGATCGCACCGCTGGCAGCCGCCGCCCTGGCAGTCGGCGGCGGGGTCCTCGCCGACACCACCGCGAGTGCCGAACCGCCGCTGCCGAAGAAGACGCCGCAGCAGTTGCTGACCGCGGTGGCCGGGGCCGAGGTCCCCGGACTGTCCGGGACCGTCACCGAGACCGCGAATCTCGGCCTGCCGTCGTTGCCGACCGGTGACCAGGGCCCGACCTCGTCGTCAAACTTCTCCGACCTGATCAGCGGCACCCACACCCTCAAGGTGTGGACCAGCGGCACCGACAAGTCGCGGATCGCGATGCTGGGCACGTACGGCGAATCGGACCTGATCCGCAACGGCAAGCAGGCCTGGCTCTGGTCGAGCAAGGACAAGAAGGCTGTCCACACCAAGTACGTCGGTGTCACGCCGGACTGGCGACGCCAGGGCGAGCCGCCGGCCGGTGCGAGCACTCCGCAGGAGATGGCGCGGCAGGTGTTGCAGGCCATCGATCCCAGCACCACGACCTCGGTGGCCCGCAACGTCACCGTGGCGGGGCGGTCGGCGTACCAGCTGGAGCTGACCCCCAAGGACAGCCGTTCGTTGGTCGACACGGTGACCATCGCTGTCGACGCCAAGACCTCGGTGCCGCTCCAGGTCCAGGTCACCGCCGACGGCCAGAGCAAGCCGGCGATCTCCGTCGGATTCACCCACGTCGACTTCTCGGTACCGGACGCCAAGACGTTCGTCTTCGATCCGCCGCAGGGCACCACCGTGACCGAGCACACCGTCACCGCACCGGACAAGCGGGATCGGGCCGACGCCCGCAAGCGGGCACACACGCAGGCTGACCGGACCAAGACTGTCGGCACCGGCTGGACCACCGTCGTGATCAGCAGGTCCGACCTGAAGTCCGGCATGAAGTCCGGCCCGGGCAACGACCGGATGCTGCAGGCACTCCCCCGGGTTTCCGGCTCGTGGGGGTCGGGACGGTTGCTCAGCGGCTCCCTGTTCAGCGCGGTGATCACCGAGGACGGCCGGGTCGCGGTCGGCGCGGTCCGTCCGCAGCTGCTCTACAGCGCCCTGCAGAAGTAGGCGGGCGCTGTCCAGAGACGTGGTGACCGGACCTGCCGTCCAGACCCGCGGCCTGACCAAACGGTTCCGGCACCAGCTCGCCGTCGACGATGTCGACCTCGAGGTGCCGACCGGCGCAGTCTACGGTTTCCTCGGTCCGAACGGATCGGGCAAGACCACGACCATCAGGATGCTGCTCGGACTCATCCGGCCGACCGCGGGTGTCCCGACCGTGTTGGGCGAACCGATCCCGGAACGGATCTCCCACGCCCTTCCCCGGGTCGGCTCGCTGGTCGAGGGACCCGCATTCCACCCCTATCTCTCCGGCCGGAAGAACCTGCAGCGGCTCGATGCCGCCGACCCGTACGCCTCCCGCCGGTCCGCCGCGCGCCGGATCGACGCAGCACTGGAGCGGGTCGGCCTGATGCCGGCCGCGGACAAGACCTACCGTGCCTATTCGCTGGGTATGCGTCAGCGGCTGGCGATCGCCGCCGCGCTGCTGCAACCCCGCGACCTGTTGGTACTGGACGAACCGACGAACGGCCTCGACCCGCAGGGCACCCGTGAGGTACGGCACCTGGTTGCCGATCTTGCCGACGACGGGGCGACCATCCTGATCTCGTCCCACCTGCTCAGCGAGGTCGAACAGATCTGCAGCCACGTCGGAGTGATGCATGCCGGCAAGCTGCTGGCCCAGGGCACGATCGAGGAGTTGCGGGCACAGACCGCGCCGACCGTGCGGCTGGAGACGACCGATCCGGCAGCGGCGATCAAGATCATGAAAGAGCTCGGACTCGGCCGGCCGCACAGCGAACGGTCCGGTGATCATCATCTGGTGGTCGCGGCACTCGGCAAGGTGGAGACCGCCAAGATCGTTCCGGCACTGGTCGCCGACGGCGTTCCGGTGTTGGGCTTCGCAGTGGCCACGCAGAGCCTGGAGGACGTGTTCGTCGGCTTGACCGGGGAGGGCTTCGATGTCAGCGGTTGAGGCCGTACCCAATCCGGTGGTGTCCTGGCTGCGGCTCTTCGGCTCCGAGTGCCGGCTGGTGATCAGTCGACGCCGCAACATCGCCGGACTCGGTGTACTCGCAGCGGTGCCGATCCTGATCGCGGTCGCAGTGAAGATCTGGGGTGTTGGTGGCGGCGGCCCGAGCTTCGTCGACGCGATCACCGGCAACGGCCTGTTCGTCGCGCTCGCCGCACTGGCCGTGGAACTGCCGCTGTTCCTGCCGCTGGCCGTCTCCTGGATCTCCGGCGACGCGATCGCCGGCGAGGCCAACCTCGGCACGCTGCGCTATCTGCTGACCGTCCCGGTGGGACGAACCCGGTTGCTGACGGTCAAGTACGCCAGCCTGATCTTCTTCTCATTGGCCGCCACGGTGCTGGTGGCGCTGGTGGGCGCCCTGATCGGATCGATCCTATTCGGCACCGGGCCGATGATCCTGCTGTCCGGCGACACGATCGGCTTCGGTGCAACGGTGGTCCGGCTCGCTTTGGTGTGCTGCTATCTGGCAGCCGGTTTCGCGGCCCTCGCGGCGATCGGGCTGTTCGTGTCGACACTGACCGAACAGCCCATCGGTGCCACGGTGGCCACCGTGTTGATCAATGTCGGCATGTTCGTGCTGGACACCATCACCCAGCTGGACTGGCTGCATCCCTATCTGCTCACCCACTGGTGGATGTCCTTCGGTGACCTGCTGCGGTCCCCGATCTACACCGGTGACATCAGCCGCGGCCTGCTCACCGCCCTGGCGTACGCGATCATCTTCTGGCTGGCCGCCTGGGCACGGTTCAGCAGCAAGGACGTGACCAGCTAACCCGGCGTGATCATCGCCTGATCCTCAGGGCCGGTCGGATCCCGCCGATCAGATGTCGCCGATCAGATGTCGCCGGTCAGATCTCGCCGGTCAGATCTCGCCGGTCAGATCTCGCCGGTCAGATGTCGTCGGTGCTGAACGTGTCGCACCGGCGCGGGTCACCGGTCTGGTAACCCTGGGTGAACCAGCGCACCCGCTGCCGGCTCGACCCATGGGTCCAGTTGTCGGAGTTGCCGCCGGAGAGCTTGTCGTCACCGATCGCCCGGGCGGTCCGGATCACTTCGGAGATCTGCTCCTTGCTCAGCGGCTCGAGCATCGCGTCCTCGCCGTCGTCGGCCTTGTTGGCCCACACCCCGGCATAGCAATCGGCCTGCAACTCCAGCCGCACCGAACCGGACTTCGCGCCGTGGGACCCCATCCGCTGCGCCTTCTGATCGGTGCCGAGCAGGTGCTGGACGTGATGGCCGAACTCGTGCGCCACGACGTACTCCTGGGCCAACGGACCCTTGCTGCCACCCAACTGCCCGGCCAGGGTGTCGAAGAACGACGGATCGAAGTAGGCGGTCTGATCACCGGGGCAGTAGAACGGTCCGACCGCGGACGTGGCACTACCGCAGCCGCCGGTGTTCACCGATCCGGAGAAGATCACCGTCTTCGGTCCCACGTAGTCCTCGACCATGTCCGGCCAGACCCGGTCGAGGCTGTTGGTGGTGGCAACGATCCGGCAGATGGTGTCGGAATTCGCCTTCTCCACCGTGCAACTGTCGATGTGCTGGTCGATCTGATCACCGCCGGCACCGCCGCCGTCGACCTGTCCGCTGCCCGGGCCGCCGCCGGATCCCAGTTGGCCCAGGACATCGCCGGGATCGCCGCCGAGCAGCACAACGGCGAGTAGGACGATGATGACGCCGGCGCCGCCACCGATCGCCACCTTGCCGCCACGGCCTCCCCGGCCCGAGACGCGGCCGGTGTCCAGCGGTCCGTCGCCACGAAACGTCATACCGCCATCGTGGACCGCGGCCCGGTCCGCGGCAACTTTGGCCAGCGACCGGCCCGGGACGTTAAATAGTCGCTGTGGGAAACGACGATCGGGCCAGATATCCCAAGGGGCGCCCGGCCGGGGGACGCGCGCCGATGCCGCGACGGTCCGGCGCGCAACAGGCCCGGCTCTGGATCCTGTCGCTGTGCGGAGCCGTTCCCGGTGCCGTGGTGGTCTACCTGACCGACAGCTTCTGGAGCGGCGCCGGCGTCTTCCTGGCCGTCGTGATCGTGCTCGGCGTCCTGCTCTACCTCTACGAGAAACGGAAGCAGCAGTGACCCAACCCCCACCGGATCATCCGTCAGCTCTGGAGCTGGTGGAACGGAAGAACCGTCGTGGTGTGGTCTCCTTCGTACGGCGCAGCCCACGCCTCACCCCACAACAGCAACGTCTCTGGGACCGGTTCGCCGACCGCTGGCTGATCGAGGTGCCCCGCGCAGACAACACCACGTCGATCGACCCGGCACATCACGTCGACCTGGTCGCCGCCTTCGGCCGGGAAGCCCCCTTGATCATCGAGATCGGTCCGGGCATGGGCGAGTCGCTGGCGCCGATGGCGGCAGCCCGGCCCCAGGCCAATGTGCTCGCCTTCGAGGTGTATCGCCCGGCGATCGCCCGGATCCTGGCCAAGATCGACCGGTACGGCGCCGAGAACGTCCGGGTGGTGCAGGCCAATGCGGTCGACGGCCTGCGGCAGATCGCACCCGAGGCGGGGGTGACCGAGCTGTGGATGTTCTTCCCTGATCCGTGGCACAAGTCAAAACACCGCAAGCGGCGGCTGGTCAACCACGAGTTCGCCGATCTGGTGGCGTCCCGACTGGAGTCCGGTGCGGTCTGGCGGCTGGCCACCGACTGGGCGGACTATGCGCGGCAGATGCGTGCCGTACTCGATGATCATCCCGCCTTCGACAGCCTCCATCCCGGCTCGTTCGCACCGCGCTGGTCCGACCGGCCGGTGACCAAGTTCGAGCAGCGCGGCATCGATGAGGGCAGAGAGATCTTCGATCTGGCCTATCGTCGCCGGCCGCGGTGACCATGACATCGAAGATCACCGGCGACCGGCCGGAACGGTGGCGGTTGGACGTCAGCTACCGCGGGACGGACTTCTCCGGCTGGGCGCTCCAGCCGGGATTGCGTACCGTCCAAGGGGAACTCGAGCTGTGGCTACCCCGATTGCTGCGCGTTGATCATGAACTGCCGCTGGTCGTCGCCGGCCGGACCGACGCCGGTGTGCATGCTCGGGGACAGGTCTGCCACTTCGACTGTGAACCGGGCGTGATCACCGACGACGGCACGACGCTGCTCCGCCGGTTCGCCCGGGTGCTGCCCGACGATCTTGTGGTACGCCGGGTGCAGCGGGCACCGGACGGATTCGACGCCCGGTTCTCCGCGCTGCGCCGTCGGTATGCCTACCGGCTGGCGGACGGGCCGCTGCCGCCCGATCCGCTGCATCGTGATCATGTCGCCCGCTGGCCCCGGCCGTTGGATCCGGATGCGATGAACGCCGCCGCCGCCCGGCTGCTCGGGCTGCGGGATTTCGCCGCATTCTGCAAGCGCCGGGAGGGTGCGACGACCATCCGTACGTTGATCGAATTGTCCGGGCGCCGTGGTGCCGACGGTCCGTTGGCCGGGGTGATCGAGTTCACCGTCGTCGCGGATGCGTTCTGCCATTCGATGGTGCGGTCGCTGGTCGGGGCACTGGTCCGCGTCGGGGAAGGCGCCCGGCCCGCCGACTGGCTCGCCGAAGTCGCCGACCGACGCGTCAGGGACAGCGGAATCCAGGTGATGCCTGCCGCCGGGCTCACCCTGGAGCAGGTGGACTACCCGGCAGATGATCAACTTGCCGCGCGGGCCGTCGAGGCCCGCCGCACCCGGGAGCTGTCGGGGACGGCCGATGACTGATCACTACTTCACCAACTCCCCCAACGCGGGACGGAACCGGCAGACCACGACGGCCACCATCTGGGGCACTGACTACCGGTTCATCACCGCCAGCGGCGTCTTCGCCCGCTCCGGGCTGGACATCGCGACCCAGGTGCTGTTGCGCGCGCTCGAACCGCCGTCTGGAGCCCGGCGGTTGTGCGACGTCGGCTGCGGCTACGGTCCGATCGCGATCGCCCTGGCCGACCACTGCCCCGATGCGGTGGTCGACGCCGTCGACGTCAACGACACCGCCCTCGGGCTGTGCGGGGAGAACGCCGCGCTGGCCGGCGTGGCCGACCGGGTGGTGCCGCTGCGCCCCGAGCAGACCGACCCGGACGTCCGTTACGACGAGATCTGGTCCAACCCGCCGATCCGGATCGGCAAACAGCCCCTGCACGAGTTGCTGCTGCTGTGGTTGCCGCGGCTGCGGCCCGGCGGGGTGATGCGCATGGTGGTCGGGAAGAACCTCGGTGCGGACACCCTGCAGGCCTGGCTGACCGGCCAGGGATATCGGTGCGAACGAGTGGCCAGCGCCAAGGGCTTCCGGGTCCTGGTCGCCCACGCAGCCGGCTGAGCAGCGGTGACGATCAGGTCTTGGCGCTGACCCGGGTCAGCACCTCCGGCCATCGCGCCTCCAACCGCCGACCGCCGATCCTCACCCCGTAGCGGATGGCCAGGGCGCCGCTGACGATGCCGACGACGATCGCCAGGTAGGCCAGCCAACCGAACCAGTAGGACAGGATCACCAGAACGATAGTCGGCAATCCGATGATCACCGTCAGTCCGGTGCTTGCCCCCATCGAGGCGAGCGAGGCAAGTCCACCGCTGTTGTTGCGCTGGAAGGGACTCTGCCCGGGCGGCGGTACCGGCACCTGCCAGACCGAGCCGGCCCAACAGCCGACGCCGAGCCCGATCAGCCCCAGCCCGATCGTCAGCGCCAACACGACCGGGAAGAGATGTGCCTCGCCGGACAGCAGCACCGCCGCAACAGTCATGATCACCACGATCGGCCCGATCACCACCGCGGTGGCCATCGCCCGCCCGGCGCGGTCGGCCATGCCGCTGACTCCGGTCACCACGTGGATCCACAGCGCCGATCCGTCGTAGGAGATGTCGGTGGTGACCACACTGCCCAGCAGCAGCGAGATGAACACCGGCGCGAAGGCGGCAACCGGCCGTGACCCGTGGTCGACATTGATCAACTGGGTGACGATGACGATGATCGGCGCGACGCAGATGCCGCCGATCGCGGCCAGATAGCGAGGATCGCGACGCCAGTAGAGCAGCACCCGGGAGGCGATGGCCCCTGCCGGAGTGTCCGGGAACAGCCGCTCGGCGAGATTGCCGCGGACCGTCGTCCGGGTGCGGCCGCCGCTCTCCAGCGGCGAGGTCAGGGTGACCGACAGGAAGTACCGCCAGGACAGCA
>Ga0164242_10006157_pt1 | contig 13254 bp, 16 predicted proteins | sample OricomgcompostMG_FD_108783 | JGI IMG/M metagenome (GOLD analysis project Ga0164242, IMG submission 108783) | Miracle-Growth compost microbial communities from Emeryville, California, USA - Original compost - Miracle growth compost (MG) ...
CGACTTCAGGGAAGTCGAGCTGACGGTCTACCAGCGCCGAGGCGGAGTCTGGGACGGCATCTACAACCAAGACGACGTCGACTACCCCAGGGACCGGCCACTCGCACGGTTCGATCTCGGCGAGATAGCAGGAGCGTATGGGCAACGCACGCCCGGCTCATATGTCACCATCGGCTGCCTCCACGAGACGCGTCAGGTGCGAACGGACGCCACTGGGTGGTGGCTCTTCGTCTGTCCGCTCGGCTCCGACGCCGATGACGACCCCTGGACTCATTGGCGGTCGCTTCAGATCAGCGATTGAGACGGTCGGCCCAGTTGCACCGTGACGGTGCCGTCGGCCCGCTTTGCCCGAGAGAGTGACGCCCCGACCCAGGCCTCCGTCATACGCCGCGTAACGGGCGCTACGGTCGGTACAGTGGACGCTCCTGTGGAACCTCCGGCGGTGGCAGCACCGAATTTCGTCTGCCGCTGATGGTGTCGATCGTTGCCAATGCGACGACAAGAGCCCTGGCCAGTGCTCGGCCGACCGCTCCGGTAACCCCGAGCGCTGTGTAACGCCCCGACACTTCGGAGTGAAGGTGGCCGAACGGGCCGCCCTGAATCCCGACCGGAGGAACCATGCCGAGCACACCGTGGCGCGAAGCGCACTCCCAGGTGATCGCCGCTGCGGCCCCATCCGTAGCGCCAGCGACCCCGCAGGAGCTCGATCGGACGTGGGCGCAGATCCGGGCCGGTCTTGCGACGGCTGACCAGCGGCCCCGCCGTCGACGTACGCGACTCTTCTTGGGCGCTGGCGCGGCGGCAGTAGCTATCGGTGTCGGTGGAGTCGCCGCCGCCGGTGTGTATTCGGCTCACACCGGGAAGTACGCCTCCGATGCCGAGGACCGGCGGCTCGGCGGCCCCGGTGAGCGTCTCGATCCAGCCGCGCCCGACTACGCCACGGTCCTCGCCCAGGTGACGCGCGACGTGCCCTTTCCCGCCGAGCGGGACCGAGAAGCCTTCGTGCAGGCAGAGGTGAGCAGCGACCAGCGCGACGCCAAGCCTGGCCGGTCGACCGTGTCGACCGGAGCGCTTCGTTTCTGGGCGGCCCGGAGCGCGGTCTGCGCCTGGGCCGACCAGTGGGCGGCAGCGACAGCGACCAGTGATGCGGCCGCGAAGGCCCAGGCCACGACCATGCTGGAACAGGCACCGACCTGGCCGGCGGTCACCACTCTCGATTCGAAGCAGGCCATCCGCTCCAAGACCGTGAAGATGACCGACCCCACGACCGGGCAGACCACCCGGCGAGTGGTCTCGGACGACACTCCGGCCGGTTACTTCCCGCTTGTGCGCAAGGCTGCGCGAGCCGACGACGTCGTCCAGATGGGCAAGGTGCTCGCGCAGTGGGGCTCATGTTCGGCCTACGGCGCCGCGATGCCCGACTTCCCGCAAGCGCTCCCGCACGAGTGAGCCGGACTGAGATGGCGCACGAGATCACGGTCGCTGAATTCGAAGAGCTCTACCGGGCCACGGCTCCTGAGCTCTTCGCCTACCTCCGGCGCCGCGGTGCCGTTGACGCGGAGGACCTGGTCGCGGAGGCCTACGCCATTGCCTGGCGACGGCGGACGGACCTGCCCGCGCCGATGCTGAGGCGCGCTTGGCTGTACGGCACGGCACGACGACTTCTCCTGGCCCAAGTACGGCAGCAAGGGCGCGAAGACGAGGCGCTTGAGCACGCCGTACGAGCCGACCAGGTCAGCTCGGAGGCCAGCGGCCGCGGCCTCGAGGAGGCGGTCGCCGCCTTGGGTCGCCTCGGCCCCGATGACCGGGAGCTGATCAGGCTCGTGGAATGGGAGCACCTCACAGCCGCCGAAGTCGCTGTCGCCTTCGGCATCCGCCCGGGAACCCGCCAGCTAGAACGCAGGGGCGCCGCTTACTACGCCTTTCGCGCAGCTGTGGTCTCGCTTGCCGGGCGCGGATGGTCAGAGAGGAGCGCTCGCATGTCGGGATCCGCGGCGAGGGCTTGTCGGGCGCGATGGAGCCGGACCCGTGCCGTCCGAGCCCATCGACCCTCGCGACACGGCCTGGGAGATCGACCAGCCGATCTACCGGGTGTACTTCTGGAGCCGGCAACCGGCACCCCCTGGCATCGCGGCCGCGCAGATGGGCTACGTGGCCGATGAGTACCGAATCCGCGACGCCACGGACGTGATCGAGGTACTGGACTGGGCACAGCGCACCGCTCGAACCGATCAGACTTTCTGCTTGTACGTCGAGCACGTTGCGACGGGCTTCTCGGCCTGGTCAGGCTCGCTGGCTTCGACCCGACTGAGGGTGACGAGCGACTATCCCGACGTTGTTCGAATCCGCGCCGCGGTCCTGCTGGTGGGCCTATGGTGCGAGCGTGTGGCAGCGCTTTCTCGAGACGGCACACCGATGCGCGTCATCGGTCTGCCTCCCCGGGGCTACCCCGGGGGCCACCGGTACGTCCGGGCACTGCACCGCGCGCGAGCGGCTGCGCTCCGCTGCAGGACATCGCGCGCACGACAGGATAGGTCGAGCAGCGCTGCCGCACACCCGCCCGCATACCCCCTCGCGCCTCGCGCGCTCGCGGACGCGATGAGGACGGATCTCGCGCGGGCGCTGGCAGCCGGGTTCCTCGCCGCCGGTGAGTGGACGGAGACGGGTCTGCTGGCCGCCGCCCAGGACGTGATCGGCCGACGACCGAAGTGGCTCCTGCATTTGGTGCGCCAGAGCCTCGAGCTCTACCCCCGCCCGCCGCACGACCGCCCCCGCGAGCTCGCCGCCACCATCGCCACCAGGCCCGCCGCCGCCAAGGCCCGACACGCACGCCCCATGTTCCAGCCGCTGGCGCCGACCCGGATGCTGACCAATCGATGGCGTCTGCCGGTACTGGACGACCTCGGGGCGCTCGCCGACCTCCTCGAGCTCACACCCGGAGAGCTCGACTGGTTCGCCGACCCGCGAGGTCTCGCGCGGACGACGAACGCCGTACCCTTGCAGCACTACAGGGTCGGGCATCGCGTCGCCCGCAGCGGCACGATCCGAGTGCTCGAAGCACCCAAGCCGCGCCTGCGCAGGAGCCAGCGCTTCCTGCTCGACGAGCTCCTCTCGCAGATCCCACCCCACGACGCGGCCCGCGGGTTCCGGCCGGGCGGCTCGGTCCACTCCTACGCCGCGCCACATGCCGGGCGGCCGGTCGTCCTTCGCCTGGACCTGGAGGCCTTCTTCGCCAGCGTCAGCGTCGCCCGGGTCTACGGCATCTGGCGCTCGGCCGGCTACCCGGAACCGGTCGCGCATCGGCTCGCGGGGCTGACGACCAGCGTGCTGCCGCTCGCTGCCTGGCGTGTCATCCCGCGGCCAGCCGACGAGCAACTGCACGCCGCCCACTGGCGCCTCGGGCGACGGCTCGCGGCGCCGCACCTCCCGCAGGGCGGACCCACCTCACCGGCGTTGGCCAACCTGGCCGCGTTCGGCCTCGACGTACGGCTCACAGGACTCGCCCGATCCTGGGGCGGGCGCTACACGCGCTATGCCGACGACCTCGCCTTCTCCGGCGGACCGGGCTGGCGCAACGGCACCTCACGGATCCTGGAGGTGATCGAGGAGATCGTCCGAGACGAGGGCTTCCGACTCAACCCACGCAAGACCGGCGTGATGCCCCGCGGCGGCCGCCAGATGCTCGGCGGGCTGGTCGTCAACGAGCGTCCGCGGGTTGCGCGCGGCGAGGTCGACCTGCTGCGTGCGATCCTGCACAACTGCCGGGTGCACGGCCCGAGCAGCCAGAACCGGGCGGGCGTTCCCGCGTTCGAGGAGCATCTGCTGGGACGGATCTCCTGGGTCGCTCAGCACGACCCGGTCCGCGGCGCACGACTCCTGGCGGAGCATCGCGCCATCGACTGGAGCCGATGAGTACGCGAGGCCTGCACGGGCCATCCGCACAGCCTGTACGTCGTCGTACGTCAGGTCTAGGGTCGGTCCATGGTGGCAGTCACCGGATCCCAGCTCAGGGCATCCGATGCCGAGCGCGACCGGGCCATCGAGGCGCTCAAGCGCGGCCTGGTGGAGGGTCGGCTGTCCTACGAGACCTTCGTCGGTCGCGTGGAGATAGCACTGCGGGCACGCGAGAGCGCCGTACTCGCCGATGCGTTGGCGGGGCTTCCCGGTCCCGGTCTCGGGGAGCGGCTGCGAAGGCGCACGGCCGACGCTGCTCATCGGCCGTGACTGTGCCTGCGATCTAATGCTGGGTGATGCCTCGGTGTCGCGGCGGCACGCCTCGCTAATGCTCTTCGGCGCACGCTGGTTCGTGCTCGACCACGGCTCGACCAACGGCACGTGGGTCAACGGACAGCAGGTAAGCGGCGAAACCTCGGTCCGTGCCGGCGACCGCCTCCGAGTGGGCCGTGCGCTCTTCCGTCTGGCACCGCCGTTGTCCGGCCGAGTCGGACGCCGGGTCTAGACCGCCGCGGATTGCCTCGTCTGCTCAACCCTGGGGGCAGGACGTCGATCAGCCCTGGCCGTTGTCGACGATCTTCCATGCGCCCCGGCGGTCCTGCGTGAGGATGTAGGTCCAGCTGAATGGATCGCCAGAGATGGTGCCGTCCTTCTGGAACGGACGCCAGCGAACGTTCAGCGTGAGAGAGACGTCGATTCGTCGCTCGCTCTCATGGGATGCGTCTGATGCACCGACGATGCGAGCGCGGCTGACCTCTGAGCACCACATTTCAGGATCGGCCTTGTCGCTGAGCCAGAGCTCTTCAGCGGCGTCGCAGTCGTGCGCGTCGAGCGCCTCGACGTACGTGGCGACGACTTGCTGAGGGATTGCAGACACGGGAGGCATGGCCACGTCGCGCCGCTTGAACGGGACCACTTCAAACGTCCATTCCGTGAAGACTGCCAGCGCCACCAGTCCGAGGACCACAGCCAGCGCAATCAGTCTGGTCTTCACGGCCGACACCTTCTCACGGGCACCGGCAACAGCCGGACACCGATACGTCCGGCTCAGGTTGCTGAGGAAGCCTTTTCATTCCTGGCGCTCCGTGACGCCTACAAGGCGCCTGAACGGCGAACGCCGGGGCGCCTACCTGTTGCGCACGCATCGTCTCGAGGCGCCTCACGGCGCGGCCATAGACTGCCGCCCCGGGGGAGCTGTGGCGGCTCTGGTGCGTGGCGCCCTCGGGCGGCTTTCTCCTCGCCCGATGCGAAGATCCAAGGGACCCAGCCGGGCGGTGGCGCGAGGCCGCACATCGGGCACCGGTCGACCATCCGCACACGGCAGCGCAGCTCCCGACGCTCGCCCAAAGAGACGCTGGCGATATCGGTGTCAGTGTCGCTGTCGGCGCGCGGCACGGTGGGGATTTACGGCGGGGACCTTATGCATCATCGCGTGCGCCGTCGTCGAACCGTGCAGAATCCCGACGCAGGGTGCAACGCCGCCGCAAGGGCTGGCGTTCTGAGCATCGTGGAGACCATGACCGAACAGCCCGGCGCCACCTCGTGGGCCGATCTCGCAGTCGGCCACGCGCCCGCGCTGTTCCGCTTGGCTCGGATGCTCACGGGCTCGCGCCCCGAGGCAGAGGACCTGCTCCAAGCCACACTCCTGCGCGCCGGACGGCACAGCGGCAGGATCGCCCAAATGAACGCGCCCGCGGCGTACCTGCGCCGCATCATGGTCAACGAGCACACGTCAAACGGGCGTCAGCAGGCACGCCAGGTGCGCGAGGTCTTCCGCTCCGACGTGCATCCGGAGACTGCGGCCCCCGCGACGTACGACGCCCGGTTCCTTCCCCATGATGCGATCGAGCACCGGGACGAGGTCTGGCGCTGGCTCGCCACCCTGTCCCCGCGGCAACGCGCGGTGCTGGTGCTGCGGTTCTACGAAGACCTGCCAGACCACGAGATAGCCGGCCTGCTCGGCGTCCCCGAGACCACCGTCCGCTCCCACGCCCACCGTGCGCTGGCCGCGCTGCGGTCGCGGCTCACCGGTGAGGAGACCTCATGAAGACATGGAGCGACGAAGACCTCGCCGCGCTGGTGCGCGACGCCTTTCGCGATCACGAAAGCCCCGACGATCCCGCCGAGGCGCACCGACTCGCCCGTGAGCTTCCCGAGCCGAGCACCCGAAGCGGGCGGCGAGCCTGGCTGGCAATGGTCGCTGCCGCGGCCATCGTCGTGGCGGGTGGCGGGGTGGCGATCGGCGTCATCCGACATCCGGCTATGACCGCGACCGACCCCACCTCGGCCGCACCGGCGGCCGGGCCGGCCTCAACCGACACCGCGGCGGCCCATCGCAGCCTCGCCACCGCCGAGGCACAGCGTCTTCTGGGGTGGATCGATCTGAACGACGCCCACGCAGTTCCATCGGCCCCCAGCAGCAACTTGGACCAGCCGACCTCGACTCCCCTCGCCAGCGACGCCGCTCACCAGATCCACACGGCAAAGTTCTGGGTCATACCGGTCGGCGATGCGGCCAAGATCGTCTCCGAACTCACCGCACGAACCCCTCCCCTCAAGGGCATCCAACCGGCTACCTCCCAGAGCTTCCAAATGGGCTCGAACGGTGCAGGCTCTACCGCTGGGGCGACCACCATCATGTGGGATGGCCAAGACAGCGTCGGGACAGCAACAGACGCCTACACCGGACCCGAGGTCGACGTAGCGGTCCTTCAAGACGGCAAGGCCGTCGACCTACGCGCCGACGTGTGGATCTCGTGGCGACCCGTGCGGCCCGCCTCGACCTATGTCGGAGGTGCTGTCTCCTCGGTCAAGGTGAGCTATCGCCAAGGCGGCAGCGGCGACCCGCACAAGAGCGGAACAGCGCTCGTAACCAACCCCGACCAGATCGTTCACCTGACGGCAGTGGTCGACAACCTGCGCATGCTTCCGCCCGGAGGTGTCATGAGTTGCCCTGCGGCGCTCGGTCGAGCAGCTCAGGCGACGATGGTCTTCACCTCAAGCACCGGTGTCCAGACCTTCAAGTCCGCCACCTGCCCGCCTTCGGTTGAGGCCACTGCGGGAAAGGCCGCTCCCGCAAGCCTTGAACCCGGCGACTTCGTCACCACCGTACAGAACGCGCTCACCGACAGATAGGACGCCCGCAGGAGCGCAAGCCATGTTAATGGAAGTAAAATACAAGACTGATTACCACCAAAGCAAGGATTGAAGCCGCCTGGATTTTCGCCTCTTTGGTCTTTCCCTCGCGGTAGTCCAAGCGGGCTTCCCATAGTCTCGCGAAAATAGCCACGCCGACCATGAAGAGCGCAATTGCGAAACAAACAGCCCGTGCGGCACTGCCGCGAGAAAGACCTAGCAAAGAGAAGGCTGCGATAAGGGCGAGAATCGATCCGGCCCAGTTCAAGGTGGCAATGGCTTTCCGGACACGGTCTGCTGGACCGGTGTTCCCGCCGTTGCTGTGCGCGGTCTTCATGAGTCCACCGGGTGCCACGAACCATCGCTGTCGCGGACCCGGACCGGGGCGGCGCTGAAGTCCGTGGTCCGGGTGCCGTTCGGGTTAGCCCACGTCGTGATGTCGGCGGTGCGGTCATCGGTGATCTCGACCCGCGAGCCCTGGATGGGGACCGCGATCCGCGCCGACGTCTCGTCCGGGCGCTCGGTGACCTGTGGCGGCTTCGAGTCCGCGGCGCCCATCACACCCGTGCGCACCGGCGGCTGGGCGCTCGCCGGTGTCATCGTCACAGCAGTCGCACCGAGGGCGCCGACCACTCCCGCAGCAACGATACGTGCAGCCCACTGAAGCTGAGCCGACGAGAAAAGAGCGCGCGAACGACCGCTCACCCTAGACCTCCCTCAGACGAACCTATGAGCAACCCATGAGAGGACTGTCGATGCGGGACCCTAACGGCGTACTTGCGGGCCTGTCCAAGCTTTTGCAAGAAATCTGTCTCTGAACATTCGCGGCCGGGACCAAAGCCCCTCGCCAAGATGCGGCGGCCCGTCATTCTGGACGTCAGGGGCCATGCCCAGCGCTCACACCGCCCCCACCTCTCCGCCACGCACACCCATATCGTTGGCTATCAGTGGATCTTCACGATCGCGAGAATCTCGACGATTCCGCCTGCCGGACTGCCTGCTAACCACTTCAATCCCGTCGGCACGCATGCTACGAGCGTAGGTGTGAGGCAGGCCGGGAAAGTGCCTCTGACCTGCGGATATGTGGTCATCAACGGTAGTTGACGGCCCGTGAAGTGAGGGGTCTCGAGGTGCATGGTGGGGTGAAGTTCTACCGCGGCTCGGCCAAGGCCGCCCGGGCCTATGTCGAGGCCGACCACTCACGTGCCGACGACTACTACCTCGCCGAGGGCTCCGGCGTCGCGACCCGGTATGTCGCCGGCCCGGACGGCGTCAGCCTTGCCGGCGAGCTTTCCGGTGATGCCTATGAGAGTTGGGTCGCCGGGTACGACATCACCACTGGTGCTGCGAAGGGGCGGCTGCGCGATGATCCGAACGCGTTGCGGTTCGTCGAGGTCACGATCAACGGACCGAAGACCTGGTCTCTAGCAGCTGCGCTTCATCCCGAGGTCTCGGCCGCGCTGGATGCGGCCCAGGACCGGGCGGCGGAGCAGATCATCGGCTGGATCGCCCAGCACGCCACCACCCGCGTTGGGCCCCGGGGACGGCAGTCCAGGTCCCCGTCTCGCAGGTCGAGGCGGCGGCGATCCGGCACTACACCTCCCGCGCCGGCGACCCCCACCGTCATCTTCATCTTCAGGTCAACGCCCGCGTGTTCGCTGAAGGCAGGTGGCGGGGTCTGCACTCGGTCGGGGTCCGGGACATGATCGAGGCGATCAACGGCATCGGCCACGCCGCGGTCGCCACCGACCCCGAGTTCCGGGCCGCCCTCGCGGCACACGGGTTCACCATGGACACTGGGGCGAGCGGAGCCAGCGCCGGTGAGCTGGTCGAGCTGGCGCCCTATGTGGGGAGGTTCTCGGCTCGGGCGAACCAGATCCGCCGCAACGTCGACCGCTATCAGGCCGAATGGCGCACCACCCACCCCCACGAGGAGCCAGGTCCGCGGCTACGGGAGGCGTGGGACCGCCGCGCGTGGGCACAGGCCCGACCAGACAAGCCCAACAAGCTGGCCCCGACGGACGGGGCGGCGATGGTCGCCGCCTGGAATCGGCTGCTGCATGACTTGGGTTACCGCGAGCCAGTTCCAGTCGGGCTGCCGATCCCACCCACGGGCCCGTCCGTCGGGTCCTTCGACCGGGACGCCATCGCTGAGCTGGTCGTCGCCGAGCTGGGGGCGGAGCATTCGGCGTGGAACGCCGCGGACATCCCGGGTCGTGTGGAGCAGCACCTCGCCGCATCGGGTCTGATCACCGACGCGACGGTGCGGATCGAGGTCGCGGAGGACATCACCGCCCGCGCCGTCGCCCTGTGCGTGCCTCTCCTCGAGGATCCGGGGGTGCCCGAGCACGTCCAATCGCTGACCTCCCAGCACGTGCTGGATGTCGAGGCCGACCTAGTCGCCGCGATGGCCCAGCTCGCCGAATACCCCGGCCATCCGGTCGACATCGGCGCAGCGTCAGGCGCCCTTGATTGCGGCGAACTCGACGCGATTGGCAGCCGCCTGAGGACGCCGATGCCCCGCGTCCAACAACTCCTCCACTCCCCCGAGGTCCGCAGCCTCCCGCCTGGCAACATCCAGGCAGAACGCGGCCAATGGCGCGCCGACCGGGCCGCGGCAAAAGAATCCGCCGACGGCGCTGCGCTGGCGGCCCACGCAGTCCGAACACGGCAACGGAGACCGCCGCTCGAACCGCCGGCCTACCGCCGCAAGGCCGACAGACCCGGGGCTCAGTCTGCGAGGGTCAGCGAGCGGCGCGCTTCTGGGCAGCGGCGAGCAGTGCAGCGCTCGCGCGCTCGGCACGCACCGCCTCACTGTCGTTGAACATCCGCGACGAGTACTGGGCGGCGTCCTTGATGGTCAGCAACATCGCCAGCGACTTCGAGAGCGTCTTGCCGTCAGGGCTGACCTCGCCGATCAGCTTGATCGCACCGGCGTGCGCGTCACCGCGCCAATACTCACCCAGCGCCATCCCACAGATCGCGTCCGATGCGGCGATCCCGGCCTGGACGAACAGGCTGATCGCAGACTTCGGAGTCGAGGCCCGCACCGAGGCACCGACCTCATGGAACTCACGCGCGTCGCGGAGCCGCAGCAGAGCATCCGCCCGGGTGGTCGGCTGGGTCTTGCCGGATGCGCGGCTCATGCCGCCCGCCACGTCGCCGCGATGAGGTCGATGCCGTCGGCAGCGACCGAGGCGACCAGGGGATCCGCCTCCTTGACCATCCGCCGCCATGTCGTGGCGTCGACGTCGACGATCTGGACCTCGTTGCCCGTCCAGGCCCTGACCTGCTCCGACAGGTCGTGCACCTGAGCCTCCCAGGCGGCCGTGGCCACGCCGTCGCGGACGAGCAGAAGATCGATGTCGGAGTTCTCGTCCCCGTCGCCGCGCGCCGCCGATCCGAACAGGGTCGCTTGATCGGGCTGTACCTCCCATGCGCGGATGGTCGAGGACAGGTTGTCCAGCAGCGCGAGACGCAGGCCGAGCGCCGCCTCGACGACCGGCCAGGCGAGATGCTCACGATTGGCCCGGTAGAGGACCGCGCGACCAGCGGGCTCGGCGGTCACAATGCCGGTGGCGACCAGCCGAGTCAGCGTTGCGGCGATGCCCGGCACGCCGCCCCGGCGGGCAAGGCGCTGGATCTGTCTGCCGGTCAGCGGGCGAGTCGTTCCGGCCAGTACCTCCAGTACCGGGCCCTCGAGGCCAGGCATGAGATCAGCGTACGGAGCCGCGACATCCATGTGTTCAGTGTAGCGAACATATGTTTGCTGAACAGAACAACGCACACGGATCGACGCGGCCTGCTGGTCGCATCGGGGCAGCGCGCTGCAGTGCGGGTCGACCGGAACGCGAGGAGCCGTTCGATCTCGTCACGTTGCGCGGTGTTGCCATTTCGTTGCCACAATGCCCTGTGGAGGGAAATGAGGAAGGCCTCCTGATCTGCGTTTCCGCAGGTCAGGAGGCCATTTCCATCCGTACCCCGTACCGGATTCGAACCGGCGCTACCGCCGTGAAAGGGCGGGGTCCTGGGCCGCTAGACGAACGGGGCTCGAGCGTGGCTCAGCATAGGACCCGGCGAACGAGGCCCCCAACTCACCGGACCTGTCGGCGGAGCCGGTCAGCGCACCGTGATCGTCATCCGCTCGCGCAACTCGGCCAGGGAGATGCCGTAGGTCTCCCGCACGCTCACGCCCTCGGGTGTGATGTCGAAGACGGCGTGGTCGGTGTAGACCCGCGAGACGCAGGCGACCCCGGTCAGCGGCATCGTGCAGGCCTCGACCAGCTTGGCCGAGCCGTCCTTGGCGAACAGCGACATCATCACGAAGACGTCCTTGGCGCCGATCGCAAGGTCCATCGCACCGCCCACGGCGGGGATGGCGCCCGGCTTGCCCGTGCTCCAGTTGGCCAGGTCACCGCGCTCGGAGACCTGGAAGGCGCCCAGCACGCAGACGTCGAGATGGCCGCCGCGCATCATCGCGAAGGAGTCGGCGTGGTGGAAGTACGAGCAGCCTGCCGTCTCGACGACCGGCACCTTGCCGGCATTGGTGAGGTCGGGGTCGATGACGTCGCCGAGTCGCTCATCAGCTTTGCGCCCCATCCCGAGCATGCCGTTCTCGGTGTGCAGGATGACGCCCTGATCGGCGGTGAGGTGGTCGGCGATCTTGGTCGGCTGGCCGATGCCGAGGTTGACGAACGAGCCCTCCGGGATGTCACGGGCGATCACCTGCGCCAGTTCGTCCATGGTCAGCGGATCGCGGTCCACGTTCTCGATCGTCGCAGTATCCGTGGTCATCAGCGGGCTCCCTGCACGGTGTAGTGACGCGCCTCCACCTGGACGACGCGGTCGACGTAGATGGACGGCGTGACGATCGCCTCGGGGTCGAGGTCACCGGTCGGTACGACGTCGGCGACCTGCACGATGGTCGTGGTCGCAGCGGTGGCCATCACCGGGCCGAAGTTGCGCGCCGTCTTGCGGTAGACCAGGTTGCCCTGCCGGTCGGCGGTGTGCGCGGCGATGAGGGCGTAGTCACCCTTGATGGGGTACTCGAGGACATAGTCGCGGCCGTCGATGGTGCGAGCCTCCTTGCCCTCGGCCAGCGGCGTGCCGACGGCAGTGGGACAGAAGAAGGCGCCGATGCCCGCGCCGGCGGCGCGCATCCGCTCGGCGAGGTTGCCCTGCGGAACGACCTCGAGCTCGATCTTGCCGGCGCGGTAGAGCTCGTCGAAGACGTAGGAGTCGACCTGGCGCGGGAAGGAGCAGAGCACCTTGCGCACGCGCCCAGCCTTGAGCAGCGCCGCCAGGCCCACCTCGCCGTTGCCGGCGTTGTTGGCCACGATGGTCAGGTCCTTGGCGCCCTGCCTGATCAGCGCGTCGATCAGATCGAACGGCATGCCGGCCAGGCCGAAGCCGCCGACCAGGACGGTCGAGCCGTCCTCGATGCCGGCGACCGCCTCGTCGGCGGTCTCCAGGAGAGCGGTCCTGCCCATCAGGCCACCTCGGTGTTCTCGAGCACGACCGCGAGGCCCTGGCCCACGCCGATGCAGATGGTGGCGACGCCGTACCGCTGCTTGTTCTCGCGCAGGACCGCGGCCAGCGTGCCCAGCACCCGACCGCCGGACGCGCCGAGCGGGTGACCGACCGCGATCGCGCCACCCCGGGTGTTGACGAGCTCGGCGTCCTTCAGACCGGCAGCGAGCCACGCGTCCACACAGACGAGCGACTGTACGGCGAACGCCTCGTTGAGCTCGACCGCGCCGACCTGATCCCACGTGATCCCGGCGCGGGCCAGGGCACGGTTAGCGGCCTCGACCGGGGCGTAGCCGAACTCCTGCGGGTCCAGCGCGAACGCGCCCCGACCGATGATCCGGGCGATCGGGTCGACACCGATCGTCTCCCGCGCGGCCTCGGAGCCCAACAGCACCGCGGAGGCACCGTCGGAGAGCGGCGAGGCGTTGCCGGCGGTGATGGTGCCGTCCTTGCGGAAGGAGGGCTTGAGGCCGGCGAGCTTCTCGACCGACGAGTCGGCGCGAATGCCCTCGTCCCGGGCGAGCCCCTCGACCGGGGTGACGAGGTGGTCGTAGAAGCCGTCCTCCCAGGCCTGGGCGGCCAGCCGGTGCGACCGCACCGCGAACTCGTCCTGCCGCTCGCGCGAGATGCCGAAGC
>Ga0164242_10006158_pt1 | contig 13254 bp, 19 predicted proteins | sample OricomgcompostMG_FD_108783 | JGI IMG/M metagenome (GOLD analysis project Ga0164242, IMG submission 108783) | Miracle-Growth compost microbial communities from Emeryville, California, USA - Original compost - Miracle growth compost (MG) ...
AGAGACCGCCGCCCCTGCCCCTTCTTCCGCTCCGGGCCACTCCCTCTGCCCGAGCTCCAGTGCCGAGACCAGTCGCGGCGTCAGCGCGTGCGCCTGCATGTGGTTGACGCCCAGCAGCGGCACACCCCACGCGACGGCGAGGCCCTTGGCGGTGGCGAGGCCGTTGGACAGGTTGGATATCATGCCGGGCCCGCGGGTGACGGTCACGAAGTCGGGCTTGCCGCTAGGGAGGTGCGGTACGGCGTCGCGCACCAGGCCGGCGAGGTTCGCCGTGTGCGACAGCACCGCCGTCAGGGGGTGCACGCCGCCGTAGGCGCGGTTGTCGCTCGTGATCTTCTTGTTGAAGTGTAACCGGGCGGCGCCTGTTAGGGGGTGCTTTTCCAGCACGGCGACACAGGTGTCATCGCATGAGGTCTCGATGGCGAGGGTCACGAGGTGGCGCCGGGGTGACGGAGCGCATCGCCATGGTGATAGAGTGCTCTTCAGACTAGGCGTGTTGTTGCTATGCCGGAGCAACAGGCCAGCGTGGTGCCATCTCGCCGCTTGGGAGAAGGCTTGAGCTGAGGGCCCATTTGGATTAATCTGAGAGAGTAATAATCTCATAAGTATCAGAAGTCAAGGCTACGTGATACATATGAAGTGTTTAACATAGCCTTGTTGATGTGGTGGTGATGGAGGCCAAACAGGATTTTATGGATGGTTTACATGTTAGAACTTTTTTGGCGGGGTAGGGACGCCACAACAATGAATATTAGCCCCTTTCCATCCCCTTTTCCCACAGAGGCCTAACATCGTCAGACTTTCCACACAGCGTCCAAACTCAGTGTCTGGGGCGGATGGCAAAAACATGTATTTAAGCAAAAAGCCAAGAGCTTTGTATTTATGGTTATGCTGAGAAACTCCGACCTGGAAGACCATGCTGTGTTTGAAAAGATATTAAGCTATTCAATGCCTGCCTGCCCCCTCACTACCCATTTCGCGTTATAAAGTTCGTATACTCGCATTTACACCCGCCGGTCCCGCCGTCAATGCCTCCTAGGCTCAGGTCCGCTGACGCAGGAGGGTTAATCCACGCCCCGTTGAAACCCAGATTGTATAAGATCACGTTCTCGTCTCCGACGCCGCTGGTCTTGACCCGCTGGCGGTCGTCCACGGGGTACCACACCGTGCCCTTGTGCTTGGGGTCGCCGCCGTGGTTGTCGAGCGTGACCGTCATCGGGTACGGGAAGGTGCCTGGGCGGTCCGAGCTATCGAGCTTATGCTGGGGCCAGCCCCCTACGAGGCGCGAAGTATCCTCCTGCCTCGTCCAGATCTCGACTTTAAACCGTGTCTGGCCCCACACAGCGAGAAAGTTTGCCTCGGTCTCGAGGGCCCCGCCGTTGAGGTCGGTGGGGACCTCGCCCTGGCCTGCTGTAGACTGGTCCAGGGCCGATTTCGACTTGACGTAGATGGACTTGTCGTAGTGGCTGTAGAAACCATAATGCTCCGAGGGAAGCCCGCGATCGTAGAGGCGTAGGGGCTGCTGGACAGGAAGGGGGAAGAGCCTGGCGGGGGCCCCGGTTCCGTTGAGGTTTAGCTCGGGAGCTGGGAAGTTGGAGACGTTGTATACTCCTCGCCGACTGAGAACATCCGGACCCACAGTCTCGTTGACCGACCTCAGTAGGGTGATATAAAACGGAGTAGGTTCCCCGGCTTTCTGATCCGATTGGATCCCATCGGTCGTGTTTCCCAGAAACCACATCTCCTGGAACGACGGGGCTGCTGGGCTCGGCGTGAAGGTGGAGTCGGACCCTTGCGCAGCCCGTCGGCGGGATGCTCGAGAACGAGTTGCCGAACCGCGGACCTCACGCGCACCCGGGGGCTTTTGTCCGGTGACATTCCAGGGCTGGCTGCTGCTATTGTCGAACTGGATTTGGAAGATGAACTTTGGCTGCGTCTGCCCATACGGCGCCGCTTCGTCGGCTTGCTCCTTGGGTAGGGAACAGCTCCAGAGGGTCGCTGGCTGGATGCACGCTGTGACCGACTGCGGGTTGTCGGGCCCTACCACCGTCAGAACACCTGTAGGTATCGGTGGGAACGACGTAAGATTGAGCCATTGCGTGACCTCAACGGGTCCCGCCCCTCCATGCCGAGTCAATGTCACGGCGAGAACGACAATGAGTATTATCAAAGCAATAATACCCGTGACGACGCCGAAGCATACCCTCCTCTTCTTTCGGCCTTCGCGCCCAGTGCGACCGTAACAGCCATTTGAAGGTAGGCAACCGCGGCCCCTCCATAGTCCACCGACCTTTCTTGCAGCGGCATCCTCCTTCTCATGCCGTCGGCGTTGTCGCTCGGCCTTCTGGCGTGCGCCCCTCCCCGTGACTTGGTAAAAGTGATCTCCAGGAACAAAGGACCCGACGGGTCGGTCAGGGAGTGGCCCGTCGCCAAGCGCCATTGTTGTACCTCGGGGTGGAGGTGTAAGGGGAACTTCTGTCATGGTGATGGCACCTTGAGGATTCATTGCCCTTGCCAGGCCCGGAGATAGCGGTCCAGGTGATGGAGGGTACTGTTCGTTCAGAGGATGGCCTGGGGGGAAGACGGCCCTGTATCGAATCTCGTGTTTCTTTGCTGGCGGAGAGTACGGCGGGGGTTCCTCGCTCGGAAGCTGGGGCTCGTCCTCCACTTCGTGTCCCTTCACTTCTTGGAACCCTAGTTCGTTTGACCTATGCCTTGAACTTGAAGACGAGGCAACGGTCGGTGACGATACTCGAACAACTACTTCGGGCCTTTCCGCGATAGGAGAGGGGTCGGGAATTGTCCTTGTGGGAGATAGACCCTTCTCCTGCACGCCCTTCCACCAGTCATGGACCCGAGTGCGGTTAGGGGATTCCGTATCTGGAGATGTTGTAAAGGGTGTTTGTGGGGCAAAGGGCGAGGTGACTTCATCCCACCACCCCTGGGATCGCCGACCGGTACTGGAAGGCGATAGGGCGGCCTTCAGCCTTGCTATGGGGGACTTCCGAGACATGACTGGGCTCGCGTCCTCCTCGAAAAGAGTGACTGGCGTCCCTGCGTCATCATCGTCCATAATAATTGTAGTCCTCCTCCTGCCCCCTGTGAGAGTCCTTGGAAGTGCTGGCACAGGAGGGACATTATCCTTGCTACCCCCGATATCCGGCGGGGAGCAAAGGCTCGAGCTGGCGGCGGAGGCCCGAAATATCGAATGGCCGTCTTCGGTGTCGGGCGACCAGACTGAGCGTTGCTGCTGGAATGGCGTGGTTGTTACGATGTCGGGTTTCCGCGAGTTATTAGGCGGTTGGATGATGGGGAATTCGATTGGCGTCCCAACGATGGCAGTTTGGGGGCTGATAGTGTGGGATGCGGCCTCTGGCAAGGAGAAGCCGATCATGATCGGCCTGTCGTTGGGCGACAGATCCTGCTCGACCGGAGCACGCGCTATTTTCGACACAGGTGCCTTGCCCTTGGGCGCCTGCGACGGCTTCTTCTTCAGCCAGTTGAAGCTGCCGACCGTTGCCGTCGAAGGTTCGCCCTCCAGCGCCTTGAGGGCCGCGGCATCGACAAACTTGCCCCGTCTAGGTTCCATCGCTTCGAACCCGGGCTTCATCTGAAAGGCTATGTGCTGCTGCTGCTGCTGCTCGCGACGGAATTTGGTCATATCCGTCTCCAACTTGATGCCTGCCCGGGCGTTTTGAGCCCTCTGCCGACCGCGTGACTTTAATCTTGAGAGCTTGTGGGCTGACTGGCGGACGGCGGAGAGGCGCGACTGCGGTGGCCTTGTTGTCCTCGTCTGGGGTTTCGTGGGGCTCTTGGTAGGGGAGTTGATCAGGGGGTCGTCTCCGTCATCTATCACGGTGACAGGTTCGTCGTCCTCCCAATCTTCCCAGTCGTCGCGCTGCCGGCTATTTGCGGTATGCTGGGAATGAGCATCGGAGTGCTCGCATCGTTGTGGCTTGAGGTCATCCATTTTGGATTTGGTTATCCTGATAGTAGTTGGGCGGTCGGCGGTATCAGGAGGTTAGGGTATCAGGTAGTCGAGGAGGTCATCAAGGTGGCTTGCAGCACTGCTGCTCTCGACTCCGAACGCGATGATTAGGTTGGATGGTGCTTATTATTCGAGATCAAAGGAAAGGCATTATCGTTGTTCTCAAAATAGGGCCGGTGGGCTGAGAATAGAATGAGATCAAAAAAGAGTGGTAAGGTATGCCCCAAACAGACAATGGGCAGGTACGTCTATTCAGACCAGAGGCCGTGAACAGCAACAGTCAAATGACCAAACAAGACGGACAAAGAAAGAATCGAAGTTGAAAAAAGAGAATGACGAGGCTACGAGTCACGCCGGGTAACAAACAGCACGAACAAACAGCAAAAAAAAGTAGTGAAGTCAAGCAAGCAAACCTCTGGTCCTACCTTGGCCTGGTATTAACTCATTCCCTCTCTGTCCCTGCGGATGGCTCTGAGTGGTGGGATTGCAGGCCCGACCACGCCTCAGACGGGATTTCCCCCATGCTTGCCGAATGAGGATTCGCCAGCCAGAGTCTTGGGCAATGTGGAGAGTCCCATGAGCTCCAGCCTCTCACCATTACAGGTGGGAAAGAGCTGGCGCAGACGAAGTATGAAATAAGCGCCGCCATTTCGGAAGAGGTCGCGATGCATTGGACGATTGGGTGGAGGCATCCGCACCGGCGGTCCATGGCGGCCGCTGATTGGCCGGTTGTCGCGGTCGCCTTCTGAGCGACCTTCCAATTGAACCTGATGAGTCGGCTGCTTCAAGACGAAGTTTCCGGGGCCCCTGTCGCCCTAGCAGATTCCTGAGAACCAGTCCGACGCGTCACCTGCTTAGTAGTTCCTTGGGATCTGTTTGATAGATAATTGGCTAGTGGCTCGACTGGAATTGCTGCGAAGGCCCGACGCGATGGAGGGCTCGTGTTTGGGCTTTTCCATCCAACCCCTGTCCTGAGGAGGAGCTCCAGGCATGCGCAGATGGAAGTACGCAGACAGCTGGCAAAACACTTCCAAACACAATTGTTCTGGATTAACCAGATCCTAGCCATTGTAAAACCGCCTCCTTGGCTCCCTCCCTCCCTATACCCAAAACCGAGGTGCCTACCTATTTTAATATGCGTGGGCGTTTGTGGCTGCTTCGTGAAGGATTCTCGTGCTACACTGCGTTGCCGCCGAAGGCAGCGTACCTGGAAAAGTGGATAATTTGGGGGAGGGGCCTGTTTACGGGCGCGAGCGGGCTGCGGGTCGCAGTACCTCCCGCAAGTCAAAAGGAATGTTTGCGCTTCGTGCCAAGACTTTCGTGTCTGCCAAGATATTGCCAAGAGATTTAACCTGAACAAACGTCATTCTACATGAGGGAGGAAGGAGCCGCATCCGATTGAAGTTTAGACGTAGGCTTGAAGATAGACTACCTGAGACAGAACGACCAAAACTAGACGCAAACTCAAAGAGGTTCAGAGGCTGTGGAGCTGAACCAATACGAGGCAATTGGAGATGACGAGGATGACCTTGACGGGTTATTGACATTTGGCCCTTTACCTCTTCCCAAACACGAACTCAAATCGTTCTAATGTGACCAGACAGAAGGCGTTGAAGCTACAACCATGAAACCCACCCCCGAATACCCCCGCGGGTCCATCACGAGATTTCGGCGGGCTTGCGAGACCCAATGAAGAAGGATGCCGCTTAGCAGCAAGCGCATTCCTCACTGCAGCAGCAGCAGGAGCACTCCTCAACGAAACCTCCGCGCAGCGCCATCTCAGGCTCAGGCTGAGAAGACTGAGGCTGAGGCTCCGCACCCTTGTGCCATCTCACGTTAGCTCCTCTTTCGAAAGGACGTCACAAGACGGGGAGAGTTAAAGACTGTCTACGTACAGGCTGCTGGGAAGTGATGGCTCCGGGGCCGGTGGCCTCCATAGGCGGCTGCTGCTGAGGTACTCCGACGGCAGGCATGTTGGTGATGAGGACGGCAGTGACTCTAGAAAATCAAATCGATTATGTCACAGACAGACAGAGAGAGGGTGAGAGAGTGAGTGAGAGAGAGACGCTTTTCAGGAAGATACAATCGCAGTTTGGGGGGAGGGAAAGGGAAGGAGAGTGCGTGCGGGGATTTAGTCGTTCTTATTCGGGGTGTGTATTCCTCGACGTGGGATACCCCGGGGCTGAAGGAGATCACTGAGTGAGCGGAGTCTATCCTGGAGGCCGTCAAGTGACAGCAGTTGGGCACAAGATGCATAAGATGGCACCAATCCACCCCTTGTTGCATGATGATGCGGCAGGCCAGGTAAGTGCTTGCGCGCTGTTCCGACGCTGACGCATCCACAGAATGCACCCACAGCTTACCATGTCAGCCACTTCCCCTTTCTACCATATGGGTCTGGGCTCTCGTCGTGCTACTCGTGCATGGTGTGGGGTGATTTCGAGAGCTTATTGGACTCGTTGGTGGTGTTGAAGCCCGCTGACGGCCGACAGCGCTATGATCGGTCCAAGTCGGCTCTGCCTGCAGATGCAGACTGAGGCAATGTCTAGTTTGTTGTCGATCAGGGTCACAAGTTCCCTGGCTGTGAACATTGAGGACCCCTAAATTGACTTGGTGATGGGGAGCTCTCAGCCGTAACAACGCCCTCGGAGTTTTCTTGTTTCTGATGAGGCCTAGCTGGTAGAAGAGGCTGTTGTGTCTGTTATCCGCTCATAGGGTACACCGCTGTTCGGTCCTATTTAGGAAACACGGCAACTTTGGATTGCCAACTCGGGTTTAATCCCTCGAGTTAGTACTTTAAGTCGGTACTTTTAACGACTAGAAAGGAAATATACGCCAGCACGCCTCTACAAGTAGTAGGTAGTCGTGGACTCGTAGTAAAGACACCGTTTGTTAATGTGCTCAACGAAGTGGAATAAGGTGTGCAATAGGGTAAAAGCTGTCTCGTAAAGATCAAATGGCATGGCCGAGCATCTCCGCGGCGAACCCCAAGAATAGGTTGGTTAGAAGCAAACCGGTATCATCAAGCTATTCTCACTTTTTGACGGGGAATGGTACTTGCGACGTCACTTGTTCGCAACACCAATAACCACAGAATGTTCAACTGTTGTGTTCGGAAACACGGAAACACAGTTTGAGGATGAATTGAGGATTGAGGATTGAGGATTGGTTTAAGGATCTGGTTCCTGGAGATGGCTATGCTGGTGGATTGAAGCATCCTTGCACGTGCAGACGGGAGAGGAAATCCTTCGCTCGAGGGCGACGGGAAGGATTCCTTCAATTCGCAAATCAGAAGGGCGCTAATTGGGCATTCCGAGAGGCACAGCACGCCAAGTTGGTTTAGTCTCGAGTCTAGATGCAAAGAATGACGGATCCGGGAGTTTTCATGCCAAGACTTTTCGGCAGCTGGCCAGAGATAAGGGCCTTGGCGGATTATTAAGGAATGCCTCAAACGAGCAACGACTCGATGCTACTATGTCTGGACTGTAACGCTTGGCTGGAGTCGCTCTTGGCACAGTCCGTGGACGGCTGTGCGACTCGTCGAACGCGCTCGATTAACGGACAGGTGTCCTTAATTAAATAGCTTTTCTTGGCAACTGTGGTTTCTCGAAACCCCAAACTTTGCCACACCTGCGGCCACAGACTGGGATAACACCCCCTCACTCCGACAGGGCACAAGGTTACCGGGGTTCGCTATCCCGGGCAGCGAGATAACCGCTGAAAGGGGGGGGGAAGAGGGGGGTGGGTGCTGGGGCGTTGGCAGATGGGCGCTGAAGACGGCGATGACAATCAGAGCAATCATGACAACCCCATGGCAATCATCTGGGCTACCGCCGCCACACCACCCCATACGGGCTTGGAGTGCCGAACAGGCATGTGCTGCCGCTATTAGCCTAGAGATACTGAACGGTGCATCCCAATACCTGGGACTTATTGGTGGAGTAGGCCGGCCGTAGACGGCAAAAAGGGCGATGAGGGGGTGGGCGTGTCCTCCTTTTATTAAGAGCACCTTATTAAACCATCCCATCTTTTTTGTTGTCCATCGTAAAATAAGCGACACCCACCTGACCTGGGCGACATTGCTCGGTGCAAGTGGCCGTGGCCGTCGAGATTTGTTACACCGCAACAAGCAGAAAGTCCGGACGGACGCGTATGCGATGCTGGAGAATATCAATAGTGGCCAATCGGCAGGCCACGTCAGCAATGGGCTACCCGTCTTAGTCGTGCTTTTGGCAGCAAACTAAATACGACTAGAAGAGTAGTAATAGCTCCGAAGGGAAAACCAGGGAGGACTTCGGAAAAGAGGAAGGGAAAAGCTACCAACAGTACTACTGTATGCGTATGCGTAGGGGGTCGAGGCGAGGCCCAGGGGCTTTGACGCAAGCAAAAAAAAAAGAGGACCCAGACATTTTATATCTCATCTCATCTCGTTACTGTCCGAACTGCGTATGTAACCGTCCCCCCCCAAAAAAAAACCCCCCAACCATCCCTGATCTCGACAGAAAACGCCCTCAATTTGCAGATGAAAGGCGGGGTGTCGTCGCATCTCGCATCTCCCGGGGGGCCGGGCGGTTGATTGGTACAAGGCCTGGTCCCATAATTTGAGCCGTAGTGTAGCACTAAAACTCTCGCTGTGGAGTGCGACTATCCGAGCTATCTCGCTGTGAAAGATTGGCTGGTGGGTTGCGTGTCTTGGCCGTCTTGGAGGGGAGGGGGGTGGGAGGGAAAGTAGGTCTAGGTAGTTAAGGGATATTGTACGGATCCGTAAGACGAGCGAATCTAACATGGAAGGTCCCGAGTCGTCGTGGCGAAAATAGAGTACTTGCACCTGAAGATTGCGTCTTTTCGTCCCTCTATCTCCCGCCTTGCTCCTCTCTCATTCTGCTCCTCCCTCATTCCCTCACCTTGAAATTTTGAACACTCCAAGCGAACGAACAACCACCCCCCGGTAACCCCCCAGTCGTGCGCTGCCAGGGAAGGTGTTTCTTGGACGCTGTCTTGGCGAATTGCGAATATCAAGGCGCAGGGGTGGTCATTGCCAGGCCCCCTTGGCTGGAAAACACGTGCAACCAATTCTCACTAACAAATTCTCACTAAAAAGAAACGCCGCCAGCCACTGCGTCTGTTTCCGGAATCGAAAATCGAGAGAGAAATCCAGATCCGCTCCCGTTGCATTTCGGGCCACCCATTGGAGAGGCGGCTCCCCGGCGATCATCCCAATCCCATTTGCTGGAACCCTCGATCCATCCCTGAGTGGGCCAGACCTGCCAGAGCAACATAAAAAAAAAAAGATTGCACTAGAACTGCCCGGACAGGGGGTGCCCATATTCGCTGGCGCTGGCGTTTGCTTGGATTATTTGCTGCTTTAGGAACCACACACCCTCTCTCTCTGTCTGAAGACAGATAACAAAGATTTTTAAACTGTCCTGCTTCCCCAAACCTTCCCGCGCAACCCCCCTTCCCTCCTATTTGGCTGCAGAAAGGCACAGAGACGAGGAAGAGAGACGAGAAAGCGTGCGAGAGATCCGAACACCTTGCATACCACCTACCTGGTCCTTCTCTGCATGGTCATCTCGACCGTTCTCGCCCTGCCTCGCCGCACCACCAACACACACAGACACCCACCCCCGTCGAAACGCCCGCCGCAGGAACACCTGCACCGCCTCCGTCCGGCCGCCCCATTCCAGGTGGATGAGCAAACGGCCCGTTGTCGAACTCTCGTTTTTTTCGGTCTTGTTGGCAGTAGCTACCCGTCGTCTCGCTGCGTAGGACCGGGGGACTTTTTAGCAAAGGAGGTTGTTTAATTCTGGATCTTTTTGGGTTCCTTTGCTCCTGCTTGCTTGCTTTGCCGCCGGCATTGCACTTCCCCAGCTAAACCAAAATACGGGTTTCTTCGGTCCCTCAGCAACCCTTCCCACCCCCCCTCATCCCCTCTACAAAGAAACCTCCTCCCAGGTTTTATTTACCAGAGGGCTCCTAAGAGCGCCCCTCTGGTAAAGCAATTCACATCTGCGAACCTGGCGCCCTCTCAGAAATCCTCGGCCACCTCTTCCTCGTCCTTCGGCGACCGGCCATCGCGGTCCAGCTCCCATTATCGAAGGCGCTCCTCCGTCGGCGGACTCGAGCTCCGATTGGACGATCGAAAGGGTTCGCCGTATTCACAGGGGCTTCAGCCCCCTCAGCTATCTCCGATTCCTGGTACGTGGCCCTCGTGTCCCGGCTCTTAGTGTCCCCCCACGGCTTTTGGGTTGTCTTAGTTCTTGGTTGTCTTCTCTTACACTTTCTTCGTGTTCGGCCTGCCGGGAATAAGTTGGCTGCAACCCATCGTGATTCATCATGGCTAACGCGACCTTTTGCCCTCCCCTGCAGGCACTCCCAGCACCATGTCCTTGTCGCGCAGTCCCTCCCCCGTCCCCGGCGGCGGCTGGGCCAGTCCGGGCCTGAATATCAGCGGCCGATCGAGCCCGGCAAAGGGTTACTCTTCGTCGAATGCAGCCCCTGGCATGTGGGAGTCGTCAAGATTAAAAAACTCGGGTCCCAGTGGTTACCCTTCCTTCTCGACCCAGAACCAGGGCTTCTTCACCAGACACATGCGCCGAATATCGAGTAGCCTGCCGCGCTTCCATGCCAACTCCCAACACTATGCCGAGAAGGAGAAGCTCGGGCGCGGCCGGTGGTCAGTTCAGAATGTCCCATTGCTTGGGAGGTTAAAGGGGATATTGGCACGGATGGGCAGGAAGTTGAGGCTCAGGCTTTTCCTTGCCTTGCTTGCGTTCGTGACCGTCATAATATTCTACAATTCCCGTAGGTCCCCCCCGTCCCCCAAGACAGCTGCCTCTTCCCACCTATTCGTCTCCCCAACCAAACTAACCCCAAGGTAGCTCTAATGTACTACTGGCGGAGAGCTCCGATTGTCGGTGGCGGCGAGAAGTTCGTCGTCATCCTGGCGGCCAATGTTGGCGGAGGCGTGATGGAATGGAAAGGTGCCCGCGAGTGGGCCATTGAGAGAGACTCGGTTCGAAACAAAAAGAAGTACACAAACAAATGGGGCTACAATCTGGAGATTGTGGACATGAGCACCAAGAAGCGGTACGCTCACGAATGGCGCGAGAGCTGGGAAAAGGTCGACTTCATCAGGATGTGCATGAAGAAGTACCCCAAGGCCGAATGGTAAGACCCCAGAGCTCGCCCCGGCGGTGGCAGGCCGCGGTTCCAACACTCTTTTCAAGCCCCTTTTTCTGGCGCCCTATTCTAACCCCCTATTCTTCCCACAGGTTCTGGTGGCTCGACCTAAACACCTTCATCATGGAACCCACCTACTCCCTTCAGAACCATATCTTCGACGACATAAACAAACATGTCTATCGTGACATCAACGAATACAACCCTCTCAACATTAGCCACCCCATAACCGATCCCTACCTTGACGCCGAGTCCCGTAATGCCGTTGGCGACGGGAACCCCAACTCGGTGAACCTAATCCTCTCGCAGGACTGCTCGGGATTCAACCTAGGCTCATTCTTTGTCCGCCGCGGCACGTGGACCGACCGGCTGCTGGATGTCTGGTGGGACCCTGTGGCGTATGAGCAGAAGCATATGGAATGGGCGCACAAGGAGCAGGACGCCCTTGAACAGCTCTACATCTCGCAGCCGTGGATCCGGAAGCACACGGCCTTCTTGCCGCAGCGCATGATCAACAGCTTCCCTGACGGCGCCTGTTCCGACAACGGCAACGATGCCAAGATCCACTACAACCAGAAGGAGCGGGACTTCTTGGTCAACATGGCCGGGTGCGAATGGGGCCGCGACTGCTGGGGCGAGATGTACAACTTCCGCGAACTCAGCTACCACCTCAACCGGTCAATATGGGAGCGCTTCAAGGAGGACCTGGTGGCCGAAATCTGGTACAAAATTACTGGCAACAAGGTCAAGCTCTGATTCGGGGTTCTTTCGGTCTTTGCCGTCCATCATGATACCCACGACGATTCCTTTCTTCCGAGTGCGGCCCGCCGCAATCGACATTGGCTCCAGTCTGCTTACCCTCGCGAAGCCCTTCGAACAGCGTTCGAAGCTCGCTATGGAGGAGGCATGGCATACGGAGGATCCCGTGGCGCCAAATTGTGTTATTATTACCTTTCCCTCCATTTACATAACGCCGTGATGAAGAGACATCCGGCCGGAACAGTTCGTCATCATAGGTCATGGTTACGAACCACTTTTTCTTCCTCGCTTGTTTTTGCGAAACCGGCATTGGGGTCCTCACCCGCACGCCTTGTGTTATTTTCTCTTCACCGTGGCAACGGGACGCAGAACACTCATATACGCATACACATGAAGATGCGTGCTTTTTGTTTTTGGTGACGGGGAGTCTTTCGAAATTCACACACACCACTGGTTGGGAGTACTTGGAATAGACATGTTAATGTTTTATATCCCGCATTTTTGTACGGAGTACTACGCTAGACCATTAACCTGCATCACAGCCCGCTACACGCTTCAAAAAGAACGTATACGGCTACTGTGCCCCCCTCACACCCCTACATACACGGCATGGGAAAGGACGGCAGAAAAGAAGAAGATAGGCTATATTATAGTGCATCGGGCAGGGTTCGGAACTACCAAGGGTAGAATGCCTGCTCTCGCAGAATATGATTATGGTGGTTTGTTACCATCCCGTTTGTTGCACTGCGTCCACGTACCGTTCGTGCGTCGGCCTTTCTTAGGTTCCATGTTGCCGTTAATTCGGCAGGTTGCCGGCTGTGTTGCCGGGTTTTCTACCTATGTAGGCTCGACAAATAGTGCCGCACCTCGTCCCGTCTTTCGAGGTCTTGGCACCTTTTGCCACGAGGTACATCTGCCGAGTCCTTGGACTGTCCGGGTGATTGTGAACGAGGACGTGAACCCGGTCCGTGGAGAAAGGGAGTGCCCGCTGGTTGCCCTCGCCGCTGGTCGATCCCATCCTGATTACGTACGACGTGTAAGCTGTATACCTGATGCAGAGAGCAACAGTTCCGGTAATACTACAGCATGTATGTCCAGACAGACCTAGGCCTACGTGTGTAGTCATTCCCTTATTCAAACATTGCCCACAAGCAGATATCGAAAATAGCATTCGTAAGTAACTGCACTGCATCGGGTTCTTTCTGGTTCCCGGAAGACAAGAGGTTTGAGTAATAGGTCCGTTCCATTCACTGTGGTGGGGAGGAAAATGGTCGTTGCGGATACCTACCTACCTCGAAGGTATATAAGCTACTTTTGTATTAAGG
>Ga0164242_10006159_pt1 | contig 13251 bp, 9 predicted proteins | sample OricomgcompostMG_FD_108783 | JGI IMG/M metagenome (GOLD analysis project Ga0164242, IMG submission 108783) | Miracle-Growth compost microbial communities from Emeryville, California, USA - Original compost - Miracle growth compost (MG) ...
ACCGGCATCACGACGCTGTTGCCGAACTGGCGATACGCCTGGGTGTCGCTGACCGGAATCCGGAACGTGTCCGGAAAGCCCATCAGGCGCGCGCATTCGCGCGGCGTGAGGCGCCGCGGACGTTCGTCGTCGCCCTGATGGACGAGGATCTCCGAACCGTCCTTGTGATAGCGCGCGGACAGCGTGCGGGTGACGCTGTGCGGATAAGCCATCCCGAAGCCGAAGCCGTTGCCGGCCGCGCGATGCTTTTCCGCGTACTGCTGCAGATAGCTCCACAGGCCCGGCGTCAGCGTGTACTTCGGCTGCACGCGACGCGCGGCGTGGTCGAAGAAGCGTTCGCCGTCCCACGGCAGGACCGGTTCGCTGCCGTCGGTGCGGTGCAGGATCGCGGCGAGGCGCGGGCCGTCGGCCGGTAGCCGCAGGTCGTCCCACGAAAACGGCGCGGGCTCGCGAAAGCCGACGACGATGATTCGTTCGCGATGCTGCGGCGTGAAATGCCGTCCGTCGATCACGCGGTAGTGCACGTCGTAGCCGAGTTCGTCGCGCAGCACCTGCAGGATCACGTCGAACGTGCGGCCGCGGTCGTGCGACACGAGGTTCTTCACGTTTTCGAGCAGGAACGCGGCCGGACGCTTTTCCGCGACGATCCTCGCGACGTCGAAAAACAGCGTGCCCTGGGTCGTGCATTCGAAGCCGTGCGGACGGCCGAGCGCGTTCTTCTTGCTGACGCCGGCAATCGAGAACGGCTGGCACGGAAAGCCGGCGAGCAGCACGTCGTGGTCCGGCACGTCGGCGGCGCGGAACGCCGTAATGTCGCCGACGAACAGGTGCGATTCGCCGTCGCCGTGGTTCTCGACGTAGGTTTTCTGCGAGTACGCGTTCCATTCGCTCGTGAACACGCATTGTCCGCCGTGCGCGTCGAAGCCCATCCGGATGCCGCCGATGCCGGCGAACAGATCGACGAAACGAAAGCGCGCGGGCGGCCGCCGCGTGAAACGGGCGCGTGCCGGTTTCGACCGGTCTGCCGGGGGGGCCGTGATGGGCACAGAATCCTCGCTGGGTGTTTGGCGCACATTATGACCGATCGGCGGCCCGCGGTCCGGCGGGCCCGTGCGTGCGGCGACGGCGCCGCTTTGCGCCCGGTCGGCGGGCGAGCGCCTCGCGCGCGCCGTCTAGCGCTTTTCCGGCGGCTCGCCGATCGGCGGCCGGGACTCGGCGGCGTCGCGCATCGCATCGCGCTCGAACTCGTCGAGGAGCGCGAGCAGGCTGTCGATCTGCGCGAGTTGGCCCTTGCTCGCATAGCCGCGGTCGAGCAACTGGGTGAGCCGCCGACGCCAGTAAGGCGCGGGGAATATCGGGCCGCCGAAATCACCGCGCAGCGACAGCGGCATCACGCGCCGGATGTGCGCGATGTCCTGATCGACGAGGCTCGAATGGAGCTGGCCGGGAGCCAGCGGCTGATTGGGGCTCATACGCGGGATTACGGCCGCGCCGCGCGTTACTTGAGCCGCGATCCGGACGGCGGCGCGCGGGCGCCGTCCGTCCCCTTCAGTCCGCGTCGGACGCGGGCGGCGCGGCGCGCGGCGGTTGCGCGGCGCCTTCGAGGAAGCGCCGCGTCGCGTCGAACGATTGCAGCATCTGCTCTGGCCATGGCGTTTGCAGCATGACGGCCTGATGGTTTTCGAACGCGGCGTTCAGCAGTTTCGACAGTTCGGGCGAATTCAGGTGGCGTAGCAGCACGCTGACGGCGATCGCGGTCGCCTGGCTCGCGCCGGCGGTCTGAAGTTCGGACGCCGTGAGCGCGGCGAGCTGCTTGTTGATGTCCATGGTGGTCACGTTCGGAGTGGCGGGTAACGGAAAGAGCCGGCGCGGTCGCGCCGCTCAGCCGACGTATTCGAGCAGCCGGCGCGCCTGGGCCGGCACGTCGGCCGCGGTCGGGTGAAACGGGAACGCGGGCGCGTCGACGAGGGTGCCGAAATGCTTTGCAGTACTGCGCGAGTATGCCGGATCGTAGTGCACGTCGATCAGTTGCTGGAACAGTTCGGCGCGCCGGCCTTCGTCGAGCAGCTTGTGCCATTCGGCGATCCGCGCGTGGCCGTGCAGTTCGGTCAGCTTGGACAGTTGCGCGCGAAACGACTCCGCGTCGTCGAACAGATGGCTGTAGTCCTCGAGCAGCAGCGCGATGCGCTCGTCATGCGGCGTTTCCACGCGGATGCACTGGCCGCGATGGATCTGCGCGGTCAGCGCGAGCGGCAGCGCGATCATGCCGATGCGCCGGCTCTCGGCCTCGACGAACACCGGCCGCTCGCGGTCGAAGCCGCGCAGCGCGGTGACGAGCGCGGTGTCGAACGCTTTCTGCGTCGGCTGCGCCTCGCCCGGCAGCGTGCCGAGCAGCGAGCCGCGATGCGCGGCCAGCGCTTCGAGGTCGAGCGTCTGCGCGCCGGCGTCGGCGAGCGCGTTCAAAAGACGCGTCTTGCCGCTGCCGGTGTGGCCGGCGAGCACCGTGTACTCGAATTGCGACGGCAGCGTCTCCAGCGCGTCGACGACGCTGCGTCGCCACGTCTTGTAGCCGCCGTCGAGTTGCCGCGCGCGCCAGCCGATCAGGTTGAACCACGTCGTCATCGACCCGGAGCGCTTGCCGCCGCGCCAGCAGTAGATCAGCGGACGCCACTCGCGCGGGCGGTCCGCAAACGTCGTCTCCAGATGCCGCGCGATGTTGTGCGCGACCATCGCGGCGCCGACGCGGGTCGCGTCGAACGGCGACACCTGCTTGTACATCGTGCCGACGATCACGCGTTCGTCGTTGCTCAGCACCGGCGCATTGATCGCGCCGGGGAGGTGGTCCTCGGCGAATTCCAGCGGCGTGCGCACGTCGATGATTTCGTCGAAATCGGCTAGGCGGTCGAGGGAGACGAGCAGCGGGTTCAAGATCGGTCTGGCCGCGGAGGCGGGCGTGGCGGCGGGTGGGCGAAAACGGGGATTATCGCATGGGGGTGCGGCGCGGGCGGGCATCGGCGGGGGGCGGCGACGGAAAGCGGCGACGCGAGGCGGCGCGATGTGTCGTCGCGGGGCGTGGGCGTCGGGCGTCGTCGTGATGCATCGTCCCGGGCGCCGTCGCCAGCCGGCGATCCGGCCCGCGATGCATCGTCTCGCCGCCCATCCGTCGGCCGCTCAGCCTTCGTCGCGGTGCCTCGCGCGTTGGCGGTGGGCCGCCACTTTCGCGCGATTGCCGCAGACTGCCATGCTGCACCACCGGCGCGCGTGGCCGCGCGTGTGGTCGGCGAACAGCAGCGTGCAGCGTTCGCCTTCGCAAGCCTTCACGTGCGTGAAGTCCTCGTCGCAGACGAGTCGCGCCAGCGCCTGCGCAATCGGCAGCAGCAGCGATTCGGGCGACGTCCAGCGCCGCTGTTCGCTCAGTTCGAACCGGCCGCCCGCGCCCGCCACCACTTCTGCGTATCGCTCGTCGCGCGCGAGGATCCGGTTCAGCGGTTCGAGCGGGGCGAGGTCGGCGGCCGTCAGCGGCCGGCCCTTGCGTTGCACGACGAACGCCCGGAACCATTCGCGCAGCGCCCGCGCGCGCCCGGCCACCGCGTCGAACTCGGCCGGCGCGAACTGCGCGCGCAACGTGCGCAGCGCGTCGGGCGGCACCATCGCTGCCTGCGCAAGCCAGCCGAGCAGCCCGTCGCCGTCGCGGAGCCAGTCGACCGGTTCGTCGGCCGGTGTAGCGATCGAGTTCAGGAAATCGAGGCCGGGCGCGTCGGCCACGAACAGGGCGGGAATCGGGTGATCGTGGTCCATTTTTGCCGCAACATCGAAGGTATCGATACGCGGTATTGTAACCGTCAAAATCTTTCTTGACGAGTTACATGCTGATGAGTAACCTGATAGGCGAGAATTTAATGGTTACAAGACCCCGCGACCCCTACGGAGAGAAATCATCATGACCGCCATTGCCTACCGCCATGCCGACGTCGACGGTTTGAAGGTGTTCTACCGCGAAGCCGGCCCCGAACAGGCGCCGAAGCTGTTGCTGCTGCATGGCTTCCCGAGTTCGAGTCACATGTTTCGCGACCTGATTCCGCGGCTCGCCGATCGCTTCAGGATCGTCGCGCCCGATCTGCCTGGCTTCGGGCAATCGGATATGCCGGATCGCGCGGCCTTCCCATACACGTTCGACCATCTCGCGGACGTGATCGACCGGTTTACCGAGGTCGTCGGTTTCGATCGCTTCGCCGTGTACGTGTTCGATTACGGCGCGCCGACCGGCTTTCGGCTCGCGCTTCGGCATCCCGAACGGATTACGGCGATCGTGTCGCAGAACGGCAATGCGTATGAGGAAGGGCTGAGCGACGGCTGGAATCCGATCCGCGCGTACTGGCAGGACGAGACGCCGGCGAACCGCGACGCGCTGCGCATGCTGCTCACGCGCGAGACGACCGCGTGGCAATACACGCACGGCGTGCCTGACCCGGCGCGGGTGTCGCCGGACGGCTACACGCTCGACGATTTCTACCTTGCGCGCGCGGGCGCCGACGACGTGCAACTCGACCTGTTTCTCGACTACCGCAGCAACGTCGCGCTGTATCCGGCGTTCCAGCAATACTTGCGCAGCCATCGGCCGCCGTTCCTCGCGGTGTGGGGGAAAAACGATCCGTTCTTCCTGCCGGCGGGCGCGGAGGCGTTCCGGCGCGACCTGCCCGATGCGGTCGTGCGGTTCTTCGACACCGGCCACTTCGCGCTCGAAACGCACGCCGACGAGATCGCGCACGCGATCCGCGACTTCCTTGCCCGCTGAGTCGCGGATCGGACGATGCGCTTCTGCGCCGGCGCCGGACGGAGACGCCGCGCTGCCTTGACCGGCCCGCGCGATCTACTCACGCGACCTCGCGTGGGGTCTCACGCGCCGCCGGCCAGCACCGACACGAGTTCGGGCACCGTCGCCTGCGCGCCGGTCTGCGCGCTCGCGCGCTGGTACGCTTCGCGGACCGCCTGCGCGGTGCCGTCGGCCGCGCCCAGTTCGGCCGCCATCGTCGTGTAGTAGGTCATGTCCTTCAGCGCGTTCGCGATCGTGAAGCGGAAGCTCGAATCGTCGCGCGTCTCGATATACGGCCGCAGACGGCGCAGTACCACGCCGTCGCCGCCGCCGCTCGCGAGGACTTCCATCAGTACCGCCGGGTCGACGCCGGCGCGTTCGGCGCACGCGGCCGCCTCGGCGAGCAGCGCGGAGAAGCCGAGCGACACGAAGTTGTGCAGCAGCTTGAGCCGATGGCCGGATGCAACGGGTCCCGCGTAAACGATGTTTTCGGCGAAGCAATCGAGGATCGGCCGACATTGCTCGAACAGCGCGCGGTCGCCGCCGACGATCAGATTCAGCCGCCCTTCGGCCGCCTCTTTGGGCGTGCGCGTCATCGGCGCGTCGAGGAAGCGGCCGCCGGCTTTTTCGACCGCCTCGGCCACGCGCAGCGTCGACGACGGGATCGCGGTCGAGCAGTCGATCACGACCGTGCCGCGCCGCAGCCCTTCGAGCACGCCGCCGCTGCCGGACAGCACGCTTTCCACCTGCGGTGTGCCGGTTACGCACAGAATCACGATGTCCGCGGCCGCGGCGACGTCCGCCGCGCGTTTCGCGGTGACGGCGCCCGCCGCGAGGAGATCGTCCACCGGCTGATTGCCGGGATGGTCCAGAAGCGTGAGCGGATAGCCGTGCTTGACGATGTTCGCGGCAATGCCGTGCCCCATCAGGCCGACGCCGATGATGCCGATCTTCTCCATGATGTCTCCGGTCTTGTCAGTGCTACGGTGATGGCGCGGCGCGCGTGCGCGGCTGGCCGAGGCTGCCGGGCAGATGTACTTGATCTCGACAGGCTCGTCAATGGCGTGCCGCGAGCGTTCGCGGCCGCGCGGATCGCGTTGCGGACGACGGACGCTTCGAGCGGCCATGTGCCGGCATGTGCGGCGCGAACAGGCGAAACGGGACAGTCTGTCCCCGTCGAGCGACAGCGGTTGGGCGCCGGTTCGTGCGGTCACGGCCGTGCCCGGCAGGCGCGCCGCCCGGCATGGAACCTGCATCCACCTCGCGTCCATCCCGACGTCGGAGACCCCGCCATGACGCCTTTCCCGATCCGGGCATCCGCTCTAGCATCCGACCGCAGCCGGCCGATCAGCCGGCTGGTTCGCGGCGCAGTCGCGATCTGCGCTGCGCTGGCGGCGCTGCACGCGACAGCGGCCACCCGTTCGATCGCCGTGTTCGACTGCACGTTGATCGACGATAACGCGATGTACAACGACGCCGCGGTGAACCGCGAGCAACAGGCGCGGCTCGCGCTGATCAGCAAGGACTTGCGCTCGGGCCTCGGCAGCCGCGGGCGGTATCGGGTGGCCGACAACGCGCCGGCGCAGCAACTGATTGCGCAGATGGCATCGAAGCAGGACCTCGGCGCCTGCGGCGGCTGCGAACGCGAGGTCGGGCGCAAGCTCGGCGTCGATCGCGTCGGGATATGCTGGGTGCAGAAGGTCAGCAACCTGATCCTGAACATCAATCTGCGCATCGAGGACGTGGCGTCGGGCGCGACCGTGTTTCAGCGCTCGGTCGATATTCGCGGCAATAACGATCTGTCGTGGCAGCGCGGCATGCAGGCGCTGGTCAGACTCGTGGCGGACAATCGCGGCGACGGGAACTGGCGTGGTCGGCCGGCGCGCGTCGTCCGGCGATAGGGGGAGGGGTTTGCGTGGTCCCCCCGGCAGGAATCGAACCTGCATCTAGCGCTTAGGAGGCACTTGTTCTATCCATTGAACTACGGGGAGTCTGGGCGGACGCAGCGCAGGGCCAAGAGTATAGCAAACGCATGACACCGCCGCGAACCGCGCGATGCTATCCGGACGGCCGCGCCCGGCCGCCGCCTGCGTCCGCCCGGCCGCGTACGCACCATCGCGGCCGCGCCTTCCGGCGGCCCAGGATAGTCCGGTCCCGCGTCGCGCGGCCCGGTACAATGCGCGATTCAGGTCCAACGCAGGCTTTCCCCATGTCGCTTTACTCCATCACCGGCGCGCAGCTTGCGTTCGGTCACGTCGCGCTGCTCGATCACGCGGATTTTTCGCTGGAGGCGGGCGAGCGCGTCGGGCTGATCGGCCGCAACGGCGCGGGCAAGTCGTCGTTGCTGACCATCGTTGCCGACCTCGCGAAGCCCGACGACGGCCTCGTCACGCGACAGCAGAATCTGTCGACGGTCTATGTGCCGCAGGAACCGGAATTCGACGTCGATGCGACCGTGTTCGACACGGTCGCGTCCGGCCTCGCCGGCGTGCGTGCGCTGCTCGACGAATACGACGCGGTCGCGCATCGTCTCGCCGACGTGCCCGAAGGCGCCGAACACGACGCGCTGCTCGCGCGGATGAACGCGCTGCAGTCGTCGCTCGACGCGGCCGATGCATGGAACTGGCGCACGCGCGTCGCGACCACGCTCGCGCAGATCGGCCTCGAAGGCGACGCGCGCGTGGGCGCGTTGTCGGGCGGCATGCAAAAGCGCGTCGCGCTCGCGCGCGCGCTCGTCGTGAAGCCGGACGTGCTGCTGCTCGACGAGCCGACCAACCACCTCGACTTCGACGGCATCCGCTGGCTCGAAGACCTGCTCGTGTCGCAGCGCGCGAGCCTCCTTTTCATCACGCACGACCGCGCGTTTCTCGACCGCGTCGCGACGCGCATCGTCGAACTCGATCGCGGGCGGCTGCTGTCGTATCCCGGCAATTTTTCGCAGTACCAGGCGCGCAAGGCGCAGCAGCTCGAAGTCGAGCGCATCGAGAACGACAAGTTCGACAAGCTGCTCGCGCAGGAAGAAGTGTGGATCCGCAAGGGCGTCGAGGCGCGCCGCACGCGCAGCGTCGGACGCATCGCGCGGCTCGAACAGATGCGCCACGAGCGCGCCGAACGCCGCAACGTGCAGGGCAATGTGAAGCTCGACGTCGCGCAGGGCGAAAAGTCCGGCAAGATCGTCGCGGAACTGACCGGCGTGACGAAGCGCTATGGCGACCGTGCGGTCGTCGACCGCTTCACCGGTACGGTGATGCGCGGCGACAAGATCGGCTTCGTCGGTCCGAACGGCGCGGGCAAGACGACGCTGCTGAAGCTGATCCTCGGCGAACTGAAGCCGGACGACGGCACGGTGCGCGTCGGCACCAACCTGCAGGTCGCGTACTTCGACCAGATGCGCGCACAACTGGACCTCGAAAAGACCCTCGCCGACACGATCAGCCCCGGCAGCGACTGGGTCGAGATCAACGGCGCGAGAAAGCACGTGATGAGCTATCTCGGCGACTTCCTGTTCTCGCCGGAGCGCGCGCGTTCGCCGGTGAAGTCGCTGTCGGGCGGCGAGCGCAACCGGCTGCTGCTCGCGCGGCTGTTCGCGCGGCCCGCGAACGTGCTGGTGCTCGACGAGCCGACCAACGACCTCGACATTCCGACGCTCGAACTGCTCGAAGAACTGCTCGCCGACTACGACGGCACCGTGCTGCTGGTGAGCCACGACCGCGCGTTCCTCGACAACGTGGTGACGTCGGTGATCGCGGCCGAGGGCAACGGCCAGTGGCGCGAATACGTCGGCGGCTTCAGCGACTGGCAGACCCAGAGCGCGCGCGCGCAGCAACTCGCCGAGGCGCGCAGCACGCCGGCGCGCGAGCCGAAGGAGATCGCGCCGAAGGAGGTCGCGGCGGCCCGCAGCGCACCGCGCGCGGCGAAGCTCACGTTCAGGGAGCAGAAGGAACTCGACGCGTTGCCCGCGCGGATCGAGGCGCTCGAAGCGGAGCAGAAGGCGGTCGGCGCGCAGTTGGAGGACGGTTCGATCTTCGCGAAGGATGCGCAGGAGGGCGCGCGCCTGTCCGAACGTTATGCGCAGATCGACGACGAACTGCTGGCCGCGCTCGAACGCTGGGAAGAACTGGAAAGCAGGCGCAAGTAGGGCAGCCACGCGCGAACCGGTCGAAGCCCTGCCGCGCGCCATCGCCTTCGCGGTAGAGGTCGGCCGCGGCCGACGGCGTACGATCCGCGTCGCGCCGACGATCCCGGTCAGCCGCGCGCTACGGTCGCAAATTGCCGGTCCCGACCAAATCAGTACAATACCTCGCGAACCGCGCGGCGCCTGCTCAAGCGGCAGGCACGCCAGCGCACCCCGTTGTTTCGTTTCGCCTTTTTTGAAAACTCAACGCGTTGTCCACGCAGATGTCCACAGCCGCTGTGGACAAGCGCGTTGAAACCGCCGGACCGGATCCGCCATGTCTACGAAGAAGTCCAACGCCGCGTACAGCGAGGCGTCGATCAAGGTGCTCAAGGGCCTGGAGCCCGTCCGGCAGCGGCCGGGCATGTACACGCGCACCGAGAATCCGCTGCACATCATCCAGGAGGTCATCGACAACGCGTCCGACGAGGCGCTCGGCGGCTTCGGCCGCCGCATCACGGTCACGCTGCATGCCGACCAGTCGGTGTCGGTCGAGGACGACGGGCGCGGCATTCCGTTCGGCTTGCATCCGGAAGAGCGCGTGCCGGTCGTCGAGATCGTGTTCACGCGCCTGCACGCGGGCGGCAAGTTCGACAAGGCCGCCGGCGGCGCGTACACGTTTTCGGGCGGCCTGCACGGCGTCGGCGTGTCGGTGACGAACGCGTTGTCGACGCGCCTCGACGTCACCGTGTGGCGCGATGGCAAGGTCGCCGAACTCGGCTTCGCGCACGGCGACGTCGCCAGGCCGCTGCATACGCGCAACGCGACGCGCGACGAAAAGAAAACCGGCACGCGCGTGCGCGCATGGCCCGACGCGAAATACTTCGACTCGCCGAACCTGCCGTTCGGCGAACTGCAGCGTCTGCTGCGTTCGAAGGCGGTGCTGCTGCCGGGCGTCGAAGTCGAACTGATCAACGAAAAGACCGGCGAGCGCCAGCGCTGGAAGTACGACGACGGCCTGCGCGGCTATCTGCTCGAAGGCATGGGCGACAGCGAACTGCTGATTCCGCTCTTCGAGGGCGAACGCTATGCGGACGGCTCGCGCGCCGGCGACGACACGACCTTCGCCGACGGCGAAGGCGCCGCGTGGGTCGTCGCGTGGAGCGAGGAAGGCTCGCTCGTGCGCGAGTCGTACGTGAACCTGATTCCGACGCCGGCGGGCGGCACGCACGAATCCGGCCTGCGCGACGGCCTGTTCCAGGCGGTGAAGAGTTTCGTCGAACTGCACAATCTGCAGCCGAAAGGCGTGAAGCTGCTGCCCGAGGACGTGTTCGCGCGGGTGTCGTTCGTGCTGTCCGCGAAGGTGCTGGACCCGCAGTTTCAAGGGCAGATCAAGGAGCGGCTGAACAGCCGCGACGCGGTGAAACTCGTGTCGTCGTTCGCGCGGCCCGCGCTCGAACTGTGGCTGAACCAGCACGTCGAGCACGGCAAAAAGCTCGCCGACCTCGTGATCAAGCAGGCCCAGGCGCGCACCCGCGCGGGCCAGAAGGTCGAGAAGCGCAAGAGTTCGGGCGTCGCGGTGCTGCCCGGCAAGCTGACCGACTGCGAGGCGACCGACATCGCGCGCAACGAGTTGTTTCTCGTCGAGGGCGACTCGGCGGGCGGCTCCGCGAAGATGGGCCGCGACAAGGAATATCAGGCAATCCTGCCGTTGCGCGGCAAGGTGCTGAACACGTGGGAGACCGAGCGCGACCGTCTGTTCGCGAACAACGAGGTGCACGACATTTCGGTCGCGATCGGCATCGATCCGCACGGTCCCGACGACAGCGTCGACCTGTCGAACCTGCGCTACGGCAAGATCTGCATCCTGTCCGATGCGGACGTCGACGGTTCGCACATCCAGGTGTTGCTGCTCACGCTGTTCTTCAAGCACTTCCCGCAACTGATCGAGCGGGGCCACGTGTATGTCGCGCGGCCGCCGCTCTTTCGCGTCGACGCGCCGGCGCGCGGCAAGAAGCCCGCGCAGAAGCTGTACGCGCTCGACGAAGGCGAACTCGACGCGATCCTCGACAAGCTGCGCAAGGACGGCGTGCGCGACACGCAGTGGACAATCAGCCGCTTCAAGGGCCTCGGCGAAATGAGCGCCGAGCAGTTGTGGGACACGACGATGAACCCGGACACGCGGCGCCTGTCGCCGGTCGCGCTCGGCAGCCTCGACTTCGACGCGACCGTCGCGCGGATGACGATGCTGATGGGCAAGGGCGAGGCGGCGTCGCGCCGTAGCTGGCTCGAAGAGAAGGGCAACGAGGTCGAGGCGGACATCTAGCCGCGACCGGATGCAGGATCAAACGGATTGATTGAATGAACGAACAGGACGATCTTTTCACCGAGCCCGCCGACGTGCCCGACGGCGACTTCCTGACGCTCGGCCACTACGCGGAGCGCGCGTATCTCGACTACGCGGTGAGCGTCGTGAAGGGCCGCGCGCTGCCGGACGTCTGCGACGGCCAGAAGCCGGTGCAGCGCCGCATCCTCTACGCGATGAACGAGATGGGCCTCGCCGACAACGCGAAGCCCGTGAAGTCCGCGCGCGTGGTCGGCGACGTGCTCGGCAAGTATCACCCGCACGGCGACCAGTCCGCGTACGACGCGCTCGTGCGTCTCGCGCAGGACTTTTCGATGCGCTATCCGCTGATCGACGGCCAGGGCAACTTCGGCTCGCGCGACGGCGACGGCGCGGCGGCGATGCGCTACACCGAAGCGCGCCTGACGCCGATCGCGAAGCTGCTGCTCGACGAGATCGGCATGGGCACCGTCGACTTCATGCCTAACTACGACGGCTCGTTCGAGGAGCCGCGCACGCTGCCCGCGCGGCTGCCGATGCTGCTGCTGAACGGCGCGTCCGGCATCGCGGTCGGCCTCGCGACCGAAATTCCGTCGCACAACCTGCGCGAAGTCGCGGCGGCGGCGGTCGCGATGATCCGTAATCCGAAGATTTCGCATGCGGAACTGATGGAGAAGGTGCCGGGCCCGGACTTCCCGGGCGGCGGCCAGATCATTTCGAGCGAGGCCGAAATCGCGGCCGCGTACGAAACCGGCCGCGGCAGCATCAAGGTGCGCGCGCGCTGGAAGATCGAGGAAATGGCGCGCGGCCAGTGGCAACTGGTCGTCACCGAACTACCGCCGAATACGTCGGGCCAGAAGGTGCTCGAAGAAATCGAGGAACTGACCAATCCGAAGCTCAGGCTCGGCAAGAAGACGCTGACGCCCGAGCAGTTGCAGACCAAGCAGACGCTGCTCGCGCTGCTCGACACCGTGCGCGACGAGTCCGGCAAGGACGCGCCGGTGCGCCTCGTGTTCGAGCCGAAGACGAGCCGCATCGACCAGACCGAGTTCGTGCAGTCGCTGCTCGCGCACACGAGCCTCGAATCGAATGCGACGCTGAACCTCGTGATGATCGGTGCGGACGGGCGGCCGCGCCAGAAGGGCCTCGGCGAAATCCTGCACGAGTGGGTCGGATTCCGCTTCGCGACGCTCACGCGCCGCACGCGGCATCGGCTCGCGAAGGTCGACGATCGCATCCACATCCTCGAAGGGCGGATGATCGTTTTCCTCAATATCGACGAGGTGATCCGCATCATCCGCGAGTCGGACGAGCCGAAGGCCGCGCTGATGTCCGCGTTCGGTCTTTCGGAGCGGCAGGCGGAGGACATTCTCGAAATCCGGCTGCGCCAGCTGGCGCGGCTGGAGAAGATCAAGATCGAGAAGGAACTCGCGGAACTGCGCGACGAAAAGGCGAAGCTCGAGGAACTGCTCGCGAACGAGTCGTCGATGAAGCGGCTGATGATCCGCGAGATCGAGGCGGACGCGAAGCAGTACGGCGACGCGCGCCGCACGTTGATCCAGCAGGAAAAGCGCGCGACGTTCGAGGCGCGCGTCGTCGACGAGCCGGTGACGGTCGTCGTGTCGCAAAAGGGCTGGGTGCGCGCGCTGAAGGGCCACGGGCTCGATCCGGCGGGCTTCATGTTCAAGGCCGGCGACGGCCTGTACGGCGTGTTCCAGTGCCGCACGCCGGACACGCTGATCGCGTGGGGCAGCAACGGCCGCGTGTATTCGGTCGCGGTGGCGCTGCTGCCGGGCGGTCGCGGCGACGGTGTGCCGGTCACGTCGCTGATCGAACTCGAATCGGGCTCGCATCTGCTGCACTACTTCGCGGCGTCGGCCGACCAGGCGCTGCTGCTCGCGTCGAGCAACGGCTTCGGCTTCATCGCGAAGATCGGCGACATGGTGAGCCGCGTGAAGGCGGGCAAGGCGTTCATGACCA
>Ga0164242_10006160_pt1 | contig 13251 bp, 22 predicted proteins | sample OricomgcompostMG_FD_108783 | JGI IMG/M metagenome (GOLD analysis project Ga0164242, IMG submission 108783) | Miracle-Growth compost microbial communities from Emeryville, California, USA - Original compost - Miracle growth compost (MG) ...
ACGCGGCCTTGGCGGCGGCGGCGGCCTCCCTGGAAGCCTGCTTGCGCGCGGCCAGCTCCTCGGCGATCCGCTTCCTCTTCGCGGCGTCCTCGGCCCGGTCGGCGGCGGCCCCGGCCTGGTCGACCACCCGCTTGATGACGATCGTGAGTTCTTGCTGGTCGGCCAACGATCCGCTCCTTATTCAGCCTTGCCGGCCGGCTCCGGCGTCGCTAGGCGCGCCTGCGAGAGCACGGCGTCGTTGAGGGCCGTCCACCACGCGACCGAATCCGCGTCTTCCGGGTGGATCTCCAGCAAGCCGGCGAGGTCGTCGCCGTCCAGTTCGTAATTCGAGCACAGCAGCATGCAGGCCAGGGTCATCTTGGCGGACACGACCGCCTCCTCGTCGCCTTCCGACTCCGCGCGGAAGGCGTCGGCGAAGACCGGGTCGTACTCCCGGCCGTACGAGAGCCGCATCCGCGTCAGGTACTTCCCGTCGTCGCCCCGCGCCGGGAAGAAGACCAGCCTCGGCTTCGGCAGCGTCCATTCCTGGCCGTCCGCCAGCACGACCTTCGCGCCCTCGCTGAACCCGGGCTTCCTCGACTCGCGTTCGTTCAACATCAAAACAACCCCTCCAGCGCCTTGTCCTCGCGCTTGCGAATCGCGTCGTGGACCCACTCGCCGGCCGGGATCGCCCGGCCCTGCCTCACGAACAGGTTGGCGAGGTCCGCAGCCGACTTGAGCGTACGCCCCTCGGGATCGATCCCGTTGGCGTGCAGGACGGCGTTCAGCCACTCGAAATAGGTTCTTTCCCGATCGCCGAAGCGGATCGCGGAGAAGACGTCCCGCCACATGGCGATCGACCACTCGGCGTCGCAGTCGTACTCGAGCAGGACCGCCAAGTCCGCGTCCGTCAGGTCGTAGTTCACGCCGAGCATTCGGCCGGCGAGGCCGACGAGCACGCCGACGAAGTCGACCGCATGCCCGATCTCGGAGCCGCACAGAAGCTCGATCTCGCTCGCGGAAAGGAACGGGCCGACCCCCTGTTTGGAGTCGTCCAAAGTCAGGACGCCGGCCGGGATCGACCACTCCTGCCCGTCGCCCAACGTGACCCGGGCTCCATCCATGAAGCCGGGCTTCCGCAGGGCCTTCTCGTCAGGCACCCTTCTTCTCCTTCTTGGCGGCGTCCACGAGATATCCGTACTCGACGCCGTCGGGCTTCGGGGTCCAGTAGTAGCGCGGCCCCTTGTTCGGGCCGATGCTGGGGAAACGGATCATGTCGTTCGGGTCGAGCGTCACGAACATCTTGCCGTTCCGCTGGTCGCGGACGTGCGCGGTGATCTTCTTCGACCGATCGCCCCCGAGGATCTTCTCCGCGAAGGTGCAGATCGAATCGAGGCGGTCGTGCTGCGTCTTGCCGACCTTGAACGACTTGGGGATCATCAGCGCGTCCGGCTTCGCCTCGGCGACCGGCTCGGGCTGCGGTGCGTCCGGCATGGTCAGGCCCTCGTGAATGACAGGGGGTTGGTGACGCCGTCGGGCGCGTAGGCCATGAACGTCATGGTGGCCGAGCCGAAGGCGGCGTGGTCGCCGCTGGTCTGGCCGCCGTTGGAGACGGCGTTGGTGAGAACGTAGATGATGTCGCCGCCGGTCTCGCCCTTGGCGTCCTTGTGGGTCGCCGTGAACGTGGCGTCGGTGCCGGGCGCGATGCCCATGAGCGTCGCCGTGTCGCCGACGGTGACGGTGCACGTCGGCTGGTTCATCGTGTTGACGACGACCTCGTTGTACTGGGCGTTGTCGGCGGCGTAGCCCTGATTATTGCCGCCCAGGTCGAACGACACCGACTGGACGCGGATCAGGTCGACGGTGCCGTGCGACACGTCGACCCAATTCATCTGCAGATTCGTCGCGGCCATCGCCGTATCTCCTTACGTCACTCGGACGTGTTGAACGAGTTGAAGTCGGGCGCCTCGTACGCGGTGCTGACCGTCAGCCGCACCTGGCGCTCGGGCGGCCTCTCGGGAAGCCAGACGGAGCCAGTCACGAGCGTCTGCTGCACGAACGTCAGCCCGGCCAGCGAGACGCCGTCGAGCGTGTTGCGGACGACGGCGGCCAGCGAGTCCGCCGCGCGGTCGCGAATCGCGGGGTCGTCGTCGCGCGCCATGACGACCACGTTGAACGTGTGGCGGCAGAGCGGGCGGCCGGCCGTCACGTCGTCCCACGGCTGGGAGTAGTCGCCCTTGACCGCCGAGACGACCGCCGCGCGGAGGTCGCCGGAGCTTTGGCCACGGTCCTCCGGCGCGGAGTAGTGGTAGACGGCGTCGAACCGCCCGGTCGCCTCCAGTAGATCGATGGCCGCCTGGCGGACGTCGTGCTCGCCGCTCGATGCTTCGGGCATGTCAGCCCCCCACGCTCTTGATGCCGCTGGTGACGATCGCCGTCGACTTGACGGGGTCGGGCCGGTTGCGGATCGAGAACGAGCCGACGAGGTCGGCCGCCGAGTCGCCGCCGACGGTGCCGCCGGTGATCGAAACCTCGTAGTCGTGGCCGTCGAGGTAGAAGGTCGACGACGCCCCCGTGTCGACCGCGACGGCGTTGCGCCCCGTCGTCGAGTCCTGGTCGACCCGCAGCGTCACGCCGGCCGTGCCCTTGACGCCGTCGTCGCGGAGCACGCTCGCCACGCCGCTGGTCAGCGTGTCGGCCGTGTGGAACGGGAACACGACCAGCTGCCCCCTGCCGAAGTCGCCCGAATAGCCCATCGAAGCCCCCTTGCTGATCACTTCCGATCCGCCGCCGCCGCCGCCCCCGCCGCCGCCGCCGTCGAACGTGTCGACCTCCAGCGCGCCCGCCGCCGCCGTCGCCGGCCGGTCCTGGCCCGACACGTCCACGGTCGGCACCGTCCCGTAGTTGCCGAAACCGGCGATCGGGCTCACGGCCGCCGGCTCGCCGAACGGGCGCGGGCTGGTCGCCGTCACGATCCAGTCGCCGGCGTTGATCGCCGGGCACAGGGTCGTCTTGTCGTGCGCGCCGCCGGTGATGTTCGTGTACGCGGTCAGGGTGGCGATGTTGTTGCCGTCCGACGTGACCGCCGCCCCCGTCCCGGCGTTCATGCCGGTGCCCATCAGGTTGCAGCCGTAGATGGTGCAGGGGTAGGTCGTGATCGTCGCCGTCCGCGTGTAGTAGAAGTCGAGCGCCCGCGACACGCCGACGAACGAGCAGCTCTGGATCGCGATCCCGCCGCCCGAGATCCCGCCGCCGGTCGGGCAGAACGCCTGCACGCCGAAGCCCGCGCCCTGGAACACGCAGTTGCGGACGGTCACACCCAGGCTCCACTCGCTGGCGTTGAACGGCGAGTTGGTGCGGATCGCCGGGGCGCTGCTGATGATCGTGAAGAACACGCAGCCGTCCACCAGCATGTCCAGCGCGACGCCCGCCGTGGGCACGGCCTGGATGCAGATGCCGCCGCCGGTGTAGCCGCCGATCATCTCGCAGGCCGTGAACGTCCAGTTGGTGGAGGTCGTGAGGTCGACGCACGAGCCGACGCCCGAGTGTCCGCCGATGAACTTGATCCGCTCGACCGTCACGTAGTTCTTGCTCGACGCCGCCAGGCACGATCCGGTGATGTCGGCCGTGTCGCTCGTCCAGGCCCGCCAGTCGACGAGGCCGGTCGCGGCCGATCCGTAGCCGCCGGCCGTGAAGCCCGCGCCGTCGTAGTCGCCCCGGATCGTCAGCGGGCCCGACGACGTGGGCGACGCGCCCAGCGTGACCGCCTCGCGGTAGAGGCCCGGCTCGATGTACAGGGTGTTCGCGGCGGCGTTGTCGCGCCACGACGTGTAGCCCGAGCCGATCGCCTTGCCGATCGTCTTCCAGGGGTTGGACGCCGAGCCGTCGCCGGTCGTGTCGTTGCCCCGCGCGGTCGATACGAATTTCGTGGCCAAGCGTCGCTCCTTTACCAGTCGGCGGGGTCGGTTGATGCGGACAGGCCGACGACGGCGTCGGGCCCGGTCGCCTTGGTCGTCGCCGTCGCGGTCGTCGTGTTGGCCTCCTCGCCGGCCGCGTCGTACGCCCGCACGCCGATCGCGTACGCCGTGGCGTCGGCGAGCCCGGAGAGGTCGGCCTGGAAGCTCCTGAGCGCCGGCGAATAGGCGACCGTCGCCGCCACGGTCCCGTAGTCGGGCGTCGTCGTCCCGACGTAGACGTGGAACCCGGTGATCGGCTTGAGCGTGCTGTACGTCCACGTCGCGCGGATCTTGCCGCCCGCGATCGGCCACGCGGACAGGCCGAGCGGGGCCGTGGGGAGGTCGGTCACGTCGGCCCCGGCCGCGTCGAGCGCGAGCCTGACCGACGCGTCGAGGTTGGTCTCCTCGTACGCGCCGTCGTCCGCCCGCACCGCGAACCGCCAGTCGCCGGGGTGGGCGAGCGCGGCCGTCTCGAACGTGAGGCCGCTGGTCGTGGCCACGATCGTCGTGTAGTCGATCGGGCCGCTTCCGCCGTTGCTGTAGACGTTGTAGTTCAACGCACGATCCGGCAGGAGAAGAGGTTGGAGTCCGGCGTGTCGGAGCCGGTCTGGCCCCAGCGGATCGACAGGCGGGCGATCACGTCGTCGAGGGCCTGCTTCGTCGAGCCGATCTTGAGCGGGAAGTCGCCGCGTTCCGTGCGGTTCTCGGCCACGTAGCGATTCAGGAGCACGGTCAGCACCGTCGCCTCCCGCAAGTCGCGGAGGTCGCGGAGGTCGGACGGGGTTCGGCCCGGCAGGTCGGGGTCGATGTTGAACCGACGGTTCAAGTCGAAGCTCGCATCGTCGATCTGGGGGCCCATCGTCGGCACGGCGAACTCGACGCCCGTCAGCCCGCCCGTGGGGCAAGGCGGCGCGCCCGTCCCGCTCGCGGCCTGGCCGATGCGTCGGAGCACGACGCTGGAGCCCGAGACGGAGTCGACTGCCAGCAGGTCGCCGGAGCCCTTGTAGGCGCTCGTCGGCTTCGTGAGCGAGACCACCATGCCGGCCGCGACGCCCGACGCCTCGAAGTCGACGGCGGCCGACGTCAACGTCCACAGATCGTCGCTGGCGAAAACCCCGTCGGCGCCGTACGCTTGTCTCTGCCAGTGCGGGCACAGGACGACGAAATCGCCGGTCGCCCGCACGGCGATCTGTTCGTCGGTGCAATAGACCGTGGTCAGGGGGGGCATGGCGTGACGGTCCTCAAGATCGATCAGGACGCGAGGCGCGACGAGCGGCGGGCCGAGCTGGCGAAGATCCTTCGCGAGTCGGTGTGGGGCCGCACGAACATCCGGTGCAAGCTGAGGGGCGTGGTGGCCGGCGTCGTCACCTGGCACTACCAACGCCGATCGACGGACGCGATCAACGACGCGATCGCGACCGTCGCGGAGGCGGCGGGGATGGGCCTGATCTACAAGGCTGGCGACTACTGGAAGCCGGCGCGGGACGTTTACGAGGGCGAGTGATCGGCGGCCGGGCCGCCTTCGGATTCCTTCAGCCGCTTCTTCTTCTCTTCCTCGGCGGCCTTCTCCATCGCCGCCTTGACCTTCGCCGCGTCCAGCCCGAACAGGTCGACCAGCGGCGCGACCGGCAGCGGGGCGACGCCCTTCGTCGGCCCCTTGGGCGGCGGGATCTCGATCAGCTTGACCCGGCTCGCGATCCCACGGCTGAACCCCTGCTTGATCTGCTCGGGCGTCAGTCCGGCCTTCGACAGGCTCTCCACCAGCGTCTTGCGGTGGGCCGCAGCGGCCTCGTGGGCCGTCGTGTGGACCGACGTCCACGCCGACTTGGCTACGGCCTCGCGGACGCCCGCCGCCTTCATGTCCTTGACCGTCAGCTTCTCGCGCGCCACGACCTCCCGCAGCGAGCGGACGCGGGTGTTGGTGACGACGTCCTCCCACTTGACGACGCCCCGCTTGAGCAGCTTGTAATTGCTCGCCCCGACCGCCTCGCGCTTCTGCGCCGGGCTCATCCCGTCGAGCAGCTTGCGGAAGTCGACCCAGGGCTCGGCCGTGGCGCCGGGCTTGACCAACGTCTGAGTGCATGCGCAGTTGCGGTGAAGCGGGATCGGCCACCAGGAGGAGATGGCCAAGTGGTACATTAAACACGTGCCGCAGGTGTTGGTGAGCGACGCGTGGAATTGGAAGAGAACCCTGGAGGTCTCGTTCGTGAACGCGTCGCCAGCCTCGCCGTTGAAGATGACCTTGGGCATGAATCAACCCGCCTGGCCGATCGACTCCGCGTCCCACTTGACCAGCTCGAAGTCGTGGTGCTGCGTCTCGCTCCGCGTGTCGCACCACGTCACGCAGTAGATGAATCCGCCGGGCCGGATCTCGATGCAGGTGACGGTGCCGGGGTACGGCTCCGGGTCGTGCCGCATCACCACGACGTCGCCGAGGGTGAAGGCCGATGAGATCATGACTCGCTCGCTTTCGCGTCCGGCCGCCCTGGCTTCCCGGCCCCGCTCGATCAGGCTGTTGATCAGCTCGACTCGCGTCATCGCCTCGCCTTGTGATAGGGCCGCGTCCCGAATCGACGGCCGACGTGCCAGCCGCCGCACTTGTCGCACCGATAGACCTCGGTCTCGCCGCACCGCTTGCCCGACCTCTTGAGGCTCGCCAGGTGGTCGTGCGCGTGCTCCCGGTCGGGGTGGCGTATCTTGCCGGTCGGGCACGTGGCGGGCGGGTCAGGCATCGGGCTCGGTCGGCGCGTTCTTCTTGAATTCCTGGGTTGCTTCTTTCAGCCCGTAGCCGATGGCCAACCGCATGAATTCCTCGCGTTCGCGGCAGCAGGCGTCATGCGCGTGGCCGTAATCGCCGAACGCGACCGCTCCATTCCCGATCGGCTTGATGCACAGCCAGCAGACGGATCGGTGAGAAGCGGGCGGCTTGATCGAATCCTTGTACTTCTGCGCGGCTTCGGCGGCCGTAGGGCATCCGCTTTTCAGCCTGACGAACTCTTTGATCAGTCGCTCTCGCATGCGCATCAAATCGCACCTGAGGCGGTGCTTGGCGGACGCGGGCCTCGGGGCGTCCGGCCTCAGTTGGCCGCCGGAACACTCCCCCGTGTAGTTCATCCCGAACCACGCGACCTTGTACGGTTTCGGGCCGCCTCCCACATGCACGTCCACGACGACGCCGCGCCAAGGGCGCCGACGCCGCGTCGTGGGGCGGTCGTCAGCCGCGACGGCCTCCCTCACGAAGTCTCCGACGTAGAACGCAGCCTCTTCCGCCTCTTCGCGATCCAACTCCATCCGCTCACTCCCCCTTCGTGTTCGCTCGGGTCAGTTCGTCGGCCCGGTACTTCCGGTCCCACACGCCCACCGGGTCGAGCTCGGGCGGGCACGGCGGGACGCAGTCCCAGGCCACGCGGTACTGCTTCGGGCCGCCGGTGTAGTCCTTCGCCACGACGCCGCACACGACGCCCCGCCGGTCGTGCTCGCCGCTCGACAGGTGGACGACGTCGCCGATCTTGTAGCCGTCGGGCATCAGTCCTCCGCGTAGAACTTCGGGTCGACCATCTCGCGCCCGACGAGGTTGTAGATGGCCACGTAGGAGTCGGTGAGCAGGCCGTCGACCCGCTGCTTGATCGCGTGGGCCTTCTGCGAGTCCCAGCCGTCGAGGATCGCCCGCGCCTGGTCGTCGGTCGTGTTCCGGCCGCCCGCCACGGTCACGGCCGCCTGGAGGCCCCGGGCGGCCGCGTCGATCACGTCGGCCACCTCGTCGCGGAGGTTGAACCCGTGGATCACGAGCCCCCGCGCGGCCCGCTCGCCGGCCTTCGTGGGGCGCGGGTCGGGCGCGAGCAGCTCGGCGGGGATCGCCCAATGATTGAACGAGTCGCGGTAGAACGCCGCCCTCGCGTCCCTGACGAGCCCGGACAGGCTGAGCTTGTGCGGCCCGGCCAGCTCGTCGGCGAGTTCGTCGAGCCGCTTCACGGCCGCCTGGTAGCTCCTGGTGAGCGCGGCCTGGCGCCACGTCTTGCGTCCGTCCGGTGCCGTGGCCACGCGTTGCGTGATCGCGTTCCAGGCGTGGGCCCTGGCGTCCCCGATCCGGGCGTCGATCAGCCTGGCCGCCTTTACGGACCACTGGCCCACGGCTGCGACGCGGACGGAATCGGGGTCTGCGTGGGTCACTTCTTCTGCTTCCCCGTGGACTTCACGACGGGCTTGTCCTCCGGCGCGAGGCCGAGGCCCGCGACCACGTCGGCGACGGCCGCGTCCACGGCGGCGAGCTGGGCGGCGATGCCGGCCCGCACGGAGGCGATGCGGTCGAGCACGTCCCTGGCGGCCTCGGGGCCGACCCGCCGGGCGTTGATCTGGTCGACGATGCCGGGCAGGCTGGAGAGCATGCCGACCACCTGCTTGACGTGCCAGCCCGACGCGACCTGGCCGCGCTGGTCGTCGCTCAGGCCGGCTTCCTTGGCCGCGTCGTTCGCGTACTGCGTGACGCCCGGGAACACGTAGGGCATGGGATTGGCTCGCTTCGTGGTGGTGGATGAAAAAGCCCGCGGGGCGGTGCGACGCGCCCCACGGGCCGGGAGGCGGGGCTGGTTAGGACGCGGAGAACGCGGTGATGCCCGAGACCCAGGCGTGGTGCGCCTGATTGTCGAGCTCGATCGCGCCGTCCATGATGATGTCGCCCTCGAAGGCGTCGCCGCGCGAGCCCCGGGGCTTGTCGAACATGGGCCGACGGATGCGGTTGCGGACCTCGGCGCCCGACAGGCAGATGCAGGTGCCGGCGCGGAGCAAGGGGGCGGGGATGATCGAGATGCCGTTGAGGAACGGGGCCTCGAACAGGTCGATCGGGGTGCCGAACACGGTGGAGCCGGCGTTGATCCGCATCGCCGCGTGGCCCCACTTCGCCAGCCCGGACAGGAAGTCGGTGCTGACGATCAGGATGTTGGGGTTGCCGCCGTGCGAGTAGCAAGCCTGGACGGTGTCCCGGATCAGGTCGTCGGGCTTGTACGCGTTGGCGTTGGTGGGGGAGGTGGTGTTGTTGGTGGTGATGAGGGTGCGGAGCCCCTTCATCGCCGGCTTGGTCGTCGCCCCGGCGAGCGCCACGCCGGTGCCGTAGTACGCGCCGCCCTCGTAGTCGTCGACCACGTGCTGCGTGGCCATCATCACGTCGCGCTGGAGCGGGGTCTGCTCGCCGCCCGCGACGTAGTTGGTGTCGGCCTGCAGCGCGCCGCCGACGGAATAGGCGTGCTGGATCGTCTGGACGTTCTGCACGACGGTCGACGGGATGCGGCTGACCGCCGTGACGTCGACCTCGGCGCCGGTGCGCGTGTTGGTGATCAGGTAGGCGGCGTCGCCGCTGGTGTGGGCCGCTTCGGTCGAGCCGGCGTAGGCGCGGGTGATCGTCGCCGTGGTGCTGCTGGGCACCGCCGTGACGAGCACCTTCTCCGAGCCGATCTCGACGACGTCGCCGACCTCGAGGCTGGCCGTGCTGGGGTACGTCAGGGTGACGTCGGTCGTGTCGTTGAGGTCGGCCCCGATCGCGAACGTGCGCGGCCGGTAGTCGTCGTTGGTGATCAGGAACTGGGCCGAGCCGACGCCGAGCCGGGGGAGCCGGGAGAACAGCGGCGTGCGGTTCACGTACCAGTTGATCGAGACGCCGTAGACGTCGTTCGGGATGACGCCGGCGTTGAACGAGTTGTACTGCGTCGTCGGGCCGTTTTCGTAGGCCATGTTTCACTCCTCTCCGGCGGATGTAGAGTCCGCCGAACGGCGAGAGATGCGGGTTGGTCAGCCGACGGGGCCGAGCCCCATCGGGGGGTATTTGCCCTGCTGGGCCTTGAACCGGGCCGCGATCGCTTCGAGCGAGCCCGGCGCGTGCTGTCCGTTGTCCTTGGCCGCTGGCGCCCGGGTGCCGTCAGTCCCCGAGCCGCCGCGAGTATTGGGGGCGAAGAAGATCGCCAGCGACTGGTCGTCGCTCAGGCGTTCGCGTAGCACGTCGGCGGCGGGACGTCCGCTCGCCCTGTCTCGGACGACGATCTCGCCGCTCGCGTCGCGGGAGACCTCGACCTGTTCTTGGAGGAGCATGCGCAGGATCTTGGCCCTGCCCTCCCTCACCTCGGGCGTCTCGCCCGCGATGGTCCGGCCGGCGAGCACCTCGCCGATCACGGAGCTGCGCTCCCTGTCGAAGACCCGCTGCTCCAGCGCGGCGTACCGCGACTCGGCCTCGAGCTGCTTGGCCTCGAAGAGCTGCCGGTGGGCCTTGAGCGCCTCCTCGGTCTGGCCCTTGTCGGCCAGCGCCCGGATGCGTTCCTGTTCCTTGGCCTCGAGGGCGGCCTGCTGCTGCTGCTTGAACTCGTTGAACTGCTGCTCCGTCGACCGGAACCGCTGGTACTCGTCGACCGTGAGCGTCACCATCGTGGGGACGGCGGCCGGCGTCGGGGCCGGGGCCGTGCGATTCTCGCCGGGCGCGGCGGGCGGCTTCGTGAAGTCGACGTGCGGGGCCGGGGCCGGGGCGGTCGTGTCGTCTGCCATCGTCAATCACCTTCGTCGGGTTGGTCGTCCGGCGCGGACGTCCCCGCCGGGTCGTTGTTCGGGTCGGTCGCGGCGGGGTCGTCCGGCGCCGACGCGGCGGCGGCCGTCGACTCGCGCTGCTGGGCCTTCTCTTGGGCCTTCTCTTCCAGGTGCTCGTCGATCTCTTTGTCCATCGCGTCGTATTCCTCGTCGTCCATGCCGGGCAGCATCATGCGCTCGATCCTGGACAGGAGGGCTTTCTCGGCGACGGGCAGGTTGCCGACCTGGGACGCGATGAGGACGAAGCTTTGAGCCATCACCATCAGCTCGTCGGCGGTGTAGAGGTCGAACTCGCCGGGGTACTGGATCTTGATCTTGTTCGCGTCCTCGGACTCGCCGCCGGGGTCGATCGCGACGCCGAGCACGACGGCCGCGAGCTCGCTGATCGTCTCCTCGGCCCGCTGGAGCGTCTTGGCGATCTTGCCGAGCAGTTCGTTGCCGGTGCTCTGGTCGAGCCGCTTCGACACGCCCGACTGGCCCACGGTCTGGCCGGTGGTGCCGGCCGCGCCGGCGGGCTTGGTCAGGCACGCGGAGCGGTCGGCGGCGTCGCGCAGGTCGCTCTTGTTCAGCCGGATCGACTCGGCCCCGTCCTTGGGGAACGGCACCACGTCGAAGCCCTCGTACGTCGCCGATCCGCCCTGCGTGTTCTTCTTCTTGGGCAGCAGCCAGTTGGGCCCGACCGGGATCGTGCCGTCCGCCTTGATGAAGTCCTCCGGCCCTTGCAGAAGCGGGTGGGCCTGGGTCGTGTCGGAGAGGATCAGCTCCGAGTCGCGGTTGTAGTACTCGCGCTGGATCTCGGCGATGGCCTCGTAGCGGGGCCGCCCGACGAACCGGCACGACGGCCGGCGGTGGTCGAAGCATCGCACGATCGGCACGCGGCCGTAGTCGTGCGCGGCGTCGCCGATCCGCTTCCCCTCGCAGTCGTACAGCGTCCACGACGCGGAGTCCCAGTGGCGGAACCGGACGTCGTCGTCGCCCACCTCCCGCACGAGGCACTCGACGTAGCGGCCCCGGCGGTCGACCTTCCACCACGGGATGTTCACGGGCAGGATGTAGCTGGCCACGCACTTGTCGAGGCCGAGCCGGATCACGTCGGCCTGGGTCGCGATCTCTTCGCCCTCGGGCGCGGGCGGGTGCTCCACGATCACGTCGAGCTGGCCGAACAGCAGCAGCAGGTGCGAGACCGTGTCGGCCATGAACTGGTCCATCGACACGCCCGACCCGTCCACGTCCTCCCACCAGTCCTCGAGCTTCGGCGGCCCCGCCCGCTTGACCTCCTGGTTGTAGATCTTGCTCGTATGCTCGCCGATCGCCTCGGACGTGAACGTCGGGATCGGCGTGCGGGCCCGGCGCAGCTCGTAGTCGTCGTCGGTCGCCTGGTTGGCCTGGTCGGTGCCGCGCGGGCGCCCGGTGTTGACCGAATAGCCGGCGTCCTGCGCCACCGGGTCGGGGTACTCGCGCTTGTGCCGGATCAGGTTCCGCACCGGCATGCCGTGGAGGTCCACGCCGTAGACCGCCGTGCGGTACGCCTCGCCGCCCTCGTAGCTGTCGAGCAGCCACCGCCAGCGCAGGTTGTGCAGCGTCCACTCGCGGCTCGGCCGCTCCAGCTTGCGGCCGTCCGGCAGAACGAGCGCGGGGAATCCCCCCTCCATCGCGAGGGCTTCGACGGCGGCCGAGTTGGGGATGAGCATGGCTTAGGAGGTGGCCTTCATTGCGGAGCCGACGACGTAGCGGAGCCGGGCGGCTTCGGCGAGTTCGACGGCGTGGTCGAAGCTGCGGACAGAGAATCCGATCACTTCGTCAACCTCTGGCAGGCACTTGGCGAAGTTGGCCTCTATCCCGGGCGAAGGACGGCCGCCGTTTCCCAAACGGATCAGCCGCGTCTTCTTGCCGGTGGACAGCCTCAGACGGGCCGCGTATCGCGGACGGACGACCTTGATCACAAGCTCTTTGGTCTTCTCCGAGCCCCTGGCGGCCTTGGCCCCGAACAGCCCGGCGAGGCCCGCGACGACGGACGCGACGAATCGGCGACGGATCATGAATTGGCCTCGGTTGGTGTTAAGCCGGCCCCACGGGTCAAAGAGCGAGTCGATTGCGCGTGCTCGCCACGGACGCGGCGATGTCTTGCACCGATTCGGTGATCCGCTGGATTCTCTCGGCGAGCGGGCAGGACGTTGACGCGGACTTCGCCAGGCTGGAACCGCACTGAGGCCACTCCGGGTTCAGCACCGAGTCGAGCCGGCCGTTCAGCTCTCGCAGGGAGTCGCGGAGGGACTCCACCACCTTCTCAAGCACTTCCAGATCGTGGTAGACCGGCTGGGGCGGCAAGATTCCGGAGACGCCCGAACCACCAATGCCTGGTGGGCGAGGGCCGATGTAGCCGGGCTGCATGTCCTCGTAGAGACGGCTGTTCCACTGGCCGGGGATCTTCGCGTCCATATTCACTCTCCAGACGGGTTCACGCCGGCCCCACGGGTCCGCCCAACGGCGGCGGCGCGGGCGTGATCGGCGGGTCGGTGCCGGGGAACGGCCCCGGGCTCGGTTCGGGCGGCGGCGGCGGGTCGTCGGGCGCGTCGGGCGGCGGCACCGGCACCGATGGGTCGCTGGTCGGCGTCACCACCGGCGGCGCGTGCAGGAGGCCGCCCGGCGCCCATCGCGGTTCCAGGCCGTCGCGGCGCGGGGCGAAGCGGTGCGTCATCCCTGGCAACTCCCCAGCAGCATCAGCGCCCACCAGCACGGCACGCGGCCCTTG